>Ga0066710_100005957_pt1 | contig 11272 bp, 9 predicted proteins | sample GraSoiAngelo_159_FD_79666 | JGI IMG/M metagenome (GOLD analysis project Ga0066710, IMG submission 79666) | Grasslands soil microbial communities from the Angelo Coastal Reserve, California, USA - 14_1009_16_40cm | ecosystem: Environmental > Terrestrial > Soil > Grasslands | place: USA... | reverse complement strand
CATTCCGCTCAACCGCATCTGGGTCATCGTCTGGTGCGTGGCCGGTGTGGTGGCGCTCGTCGCCGGCATGATCTGGGGCAGCAAGCTGGGCGTGCAGTTCTCGCTGACCACCATCGCCTTGCGTGCCCTGCCGGTGGTGATTCTGGGTGGCCTGACCTCGGTGCCGGGGGCCATTATTGGCGGGCTGATTATTGGCGTCGGCGAAAAACTCTCCGAGGTCTATCTCGGCCCCTTTGTCGGCGGCGGCATCGAAATCTGGTTCGCCTACGTGCTGGCGCTGGGCTTTTTGCTGGTCCGGCCGCAGGGCTTGTTCGGCGAGAAGATCATCGACCGGGTATGAAATACATGGTCAATGATCTTTCAGTGCAGGCTAACTTGCGCAGCAAGTCAAGCGCAGCGTGCCGTAACCAAAAAATCATTGATCGCGTATGAAAGCGATCAATGATTTTCAGAGAAGACTCATCTTTGCGCAGCAAAGTTAAGCGAAGCGTGTCGCAGCTAAAAATCATTGACCGCGTCTAAAGAGAAAACCATGATCTACAGAGAAAACGGCCAATTCAAAACAACCTACCGGGCAGACCAGCAGATCTTCCCGATTGCCCAGGACAGGCTGGTGGTTGCCCTGTTCCTGCTTTTCGCCTTTGTTGCCGTGCCCCTGCTGGCCAGCGACTATCTGTTCCGCGCCATCCTGATCCCTTTTTTGATCATTTCACTGGCCGCACTGGGCGTGAACATTCTCGTGGGCTACTGCGGCCAGATCTCGCTGGGCTCGGGGGCCTTCATGGCGGTCGGGGCTTACGGAGCCTACAACTTCTTTGCGCGCATTCCCGGCCTGCCGCTGATCCCCGCTTTGATTCTGGGCGGCCTGTGCGCCACCTTCTTCGGCATTCTGTTCGGCCTTCCGAGCTTGCGCGTCAAGGGCTTGTACCTGGCGGTGGCCACCCTGGCCGCCCAATTCTTCAGCGACTGGATGTTCCTGCGCATCAAGTGGTTCACGCTGGACTCCCCTTCGGGCTCGGTGTCGGTCTCCAACCTGCAGGTGTTCGGCCTGCCGATTGAGAGTGCACACAGCAAATATTGGCTCTGCCTGTCCATTCTGGTGCTGGTGGCCCTGCTGGCCAAAAACCTGGTGCGCGGGGCGATTGGGCGGGAGTGGATGGCGATTCGCGACATGGATGTGGCCGCCGCCGTGATTGGCATCCGCCCCATGTACGCCAAGCTCAGCGCCTTTGCCGTCAGCTCCTTCATCGTCGGCATGTCTGGCGCGCTCTGGGGCTTTGTCTACCTGGGTGCGTGGGAACCCGCCGCCTTTTCAGTGGACCAGTCATTCCGCTTGCTGTTCATGGTGATCATTGGCGGCATGGGCTCGATTCTGGGTGGTTTTCTGGGTGCGGCCTTCATCACGATCTTGCCGATTGCGCTGAGCCAGTTTTTGCCCGTCATGGCCCGCTGGGTCGGCCTTGAGATTTCCACGGCGGGAATCTCGCATGCCGAGTTGATGATTTTTGGCGGCCTGATTGTCTGGTTCCTGATCGTGGAGCCGCATGGCCTGGCCAAGCTCTGGGCTGTTGGCAAGCAGAAGCTGCGTCTGTGGCCTTTCCCGCATTAGGCCGCACTAGACCCCATCAGCAACAAGGACTACGCGCAACTACCAATGCGTTTTCAGGCAATTGTTTGTTTACTGGAGTGTCGGTTTTCAGGTGCTTTTGCTTTTAATTTTTAGGAGACAACCATGAAGCTTCGTAATTTGATTTTGGCCGTCGCCGTAGTTGCAGCTGGCGCATCGTCCCTGGTGGCGACCAGCGCGTACGCTCAGGCCAAAGAGCAATTCATTCCGGTGCTGTCTTACCGTACCGGCCCCTATGCGCCCAACGGCACGCCATGGGCCAACGGCTATGTGGACTACCTCAAGCTGGTCAACGCCAGAGGCGGCCTCAACGGTGTCAAGCTCACATTCGAAGAGTGCGAGACCGGCTATGACACGGCGCGCAGCGTCGAATGCTACGAGCGCCTGAAAGGCAAAAATGGCGGCGCCTCGCTGGTGCAGCCCCTGTCCACCGGCGCCACCTTTGCCATCACGGAAAAAGCGCCCACGGACAAGATCCCCGTCGTCACCGTGGGCTATGGCCGCAGTGAAAGTGCAGACGGCTCCATCTTCAAATGGAACTTCCCGATCGCCGGTACCTACTGGGTTGCATCCGACGCCATCCTGCAGGCCATCGGCAAAAAGGAGGGCGGCCTCGACAAGCTCAAGGGCAAGAAAATCGCGCTGGTCTACCATGACAGCCCGTATGGCAAGGAGCCCATTGCCCTGCTGCAGGAGCGCAGCAAACAACTCGGCTTTGAGCTGCAGCTGCTGCCCGTGACGGCACCCGGTGTAGAGCAAAAAGCCACCTGGCTGCAGATTCGCCAGGCCAGGCCCGACTACACCTTGCTGTGGGGCTGGGGCGTGATGAATTCCACCGCCATCAAGGAAGCCCAGGCCACCGGTTACCCGCGCGAAAAAATGTACGGCGTGTGGTGGGCCGGCGCCGAGCCCGATGTGAAGGACGTGGCCGATGGTGCCAAGGGCTACAACGCCGTGGCCATGCAGCACGGCGCCGAGCCGCAGTCCAAGCTGGTCAAGGATGTGCTGGCTCTGGTGCATGACAAAGGCCAGGGCACGGGCCCGAAAGAGGAAGTCGGCCAGGTGCTCTACATGCGCGGTGCCATGAGTGCCATGCTGGGTGTTGAGGGCATTCGCGCGGCGCAAGAGCGCTTCGGCAAGGGCAAGGTCATGACGGGCGAGCAGGTTCGCTGGGGTCTGGAAAACCTGAACCTGACTCAAGCCAAGCTGGACGCCCTGGGCTTTGCCGGGGTGATGCGCCCCATCAGCACCTCTTGCACGGACCACATGGGTGCGGCCTGGGCGCGCATCCACACCTGGGATGGCAAGGCCTGGAAGTTCAGCTCCGACTGGCTGCAGGCCGATGAACAAATCATCAAGCCCCTGGTCAAGTCCACCGCCGCCCGCTACGCCGCCGAGAAAAAACTGACGCCCCGTACGCCGGCGGACTGCCAATCCGCAAATTTCCAGCCCTGAAAGTAGCCCCTTCCCTGCGCCTGGCGCAAGGGCGGGGACGGCGGCTCTCGCGAGCCGCCAACTGAAAGGCCAGCGCAGTTGGCCTTTCATTTGGTTTAAATGGATACACCCTTATGAGTGACTCAAACATCGTCCTCAATGTCAACGGCATTGAGGTTATCTACAACCATGTGATCCTGGTGCTCAAGGGCGTTTCGCTCCTGGTGCCCCAGGGCCGCATCGTCGCCATCCTGGGCGGCAATGGCGCGGGCAAGACCACGACCTTGCGCGCCATCTCCAACCTGCTCAAGGGCGAGCGCGGAGAAGTCACCAAGGGCGCTATCGAGCTGCGCGGCGAGCGCATTGAAAACCTCTCGCCGGCCGACCTGGTGCGGCGCGGCGTGGTGCAGGTCATGGAAGGCCGGCACTGCTTTGCCCACCTGACCATCGAGGAAAACCTGCTGACCGGCGCTTACACGCGCGACGGCAAGGCCGAAGTGGCGGCCAACCTGGAGAAGGTCTACAACTACTTCCCGCGCCTGAAAACCCGGCGCAGCTCGCAGGCGGCCTACACCTCGGGCGGCGAGCAGCAGATGTGCGCAATTGGCCGCGCGCTGATGGCCAACCCCAGCATGGTCTTGCTCGACGAGCCCTCCATGGGACTGGCGCCGCAGATTGTGGAAGAGGTGTTCAACATCGTGAAAGACCTCAACCAGAAAGAAAAGGTCACCTTTCTGCTGGCCGAACAAAACACCAACATGGCCCTGAAATATGCCGACTACGGCTACATCATGGAAAGCGGCCGCGTGGTGATGGACGGGGCCGCCAGCGACCTGGCCAACAACGAGGACGTGAAGGAGTTTTACCTGGGCGTCGGAGGCGGCGAGCGCAAGAGCTTCAAGGACGTGAAAAGCTACAAGCGCCGCAAGCGCTGGTTGGCTTGACAGGGTTGAGGGACGCAGCCATGAGCGCATTTTTTGACACCTTGGAAACCCGTTCGCCCGCCGAACGTGAAGCCGCCTTGCTGGCCGCCCTGCCGCAGCAGATTGCCCACGCGCAAACGCACACGCCCGCCTTCGCCGCCATCCTCAAGGGCGTGGACAGCAGCGCCATCAACTCGCGCGCCGCGCTGGCGCGCCTGCCGGTCACGCGCAAGCACGAGTTGCTGGAGCGCCAGCAGGCCCTGCGCCAGGCCGCCGGCACCCAGGAGGTATTTGGTGGCTTCAGCGCCTTGCGCTACGGCGCCCAGATGCCGCGCGTCTTTGCCAGCCCCGGCACGATTTACGAGCCCGAAGGCGTGCGCAAGGATTACTGGCGCATGGCCCGGGCCATTTTTGCCGCCGGTTTCCGGCCCGGCGAGCTGATCCACAACTGCTTCAGCTACCACTTTGTACCCGCGGGCTCCATGATGGAAACGGGCGCCCATGCGCTGGGCTGCACGGTGTTTCCGGGCGGCACCGGCCAGACCGAGCAGCAGGTGCAGGCCATGGCCGAACTCAAACCCGCAGGCTATATCGGCACGCCCAGCTTTCTCAAGATCATTGTCGAGAAGGCCGCCGAGATGGGGGTGGCCCTGCCCAGCATCAAGAAGGCCATGTTTGGCGGCGAGGCCTTCCCGCCCAGCCTGCGCGACTGGTTTACCGAGCGCGGCATTGCCGGCTACCAGTGCTATGCCACCGCCGACCTGGGTCTGATTGCCTATGAAACCGAGGCGCGTGAAGGGCTGGTGCTGGATGAAGGCGTGATCGTTGAAATCGTCCGTCCCGGCACCGGCGACCCGGTGCCCGAAGGCGAGGTCGGCGAGCTCGTGGTGACCACGCTAAACCCCGACTACCCGCTGATCCGTTTTGGCACGGGTGATTTGTCGGCCATGTTGCCGGGCAGCTGCCCGAGCGGCCGCAGCAATGCGCGCATCAAGGGCTGGATGGGCCGGGCCGACCAGACCACCAAGATTCGCGGCATGTTTGTGCACCCGGGCCAGGTGGCCTCCATAGCCCGGCGCTTCCCCGAGGTGCTCAAGGCCAGGCTGGTGGTGACCGGCGAGATGGCCAACGACAGCATGACCCTGAAGGTCGAAACCACCGGCGCAGCGCAAGGCTTCGAGCAGAAAATCGGCGAAGCCATCCGCGATGTCACCAAGCTGCGCGGCACGGTCGAGCTGCTGCCGCCGGGCAGCCTGCCCAACGACGGCAAGGTGATTGAGGACGCCAGGAGCTACAAATAAGGCCGGCGATGAAGTCGTAAAGGGGATTGTCCTTACGTAGTTCCCGCGATGCGGCCGGGGCAAGCCCCCCGTACACTTTGCGACTTGATTTAAGGAGACGCTCATGAAACGCCTGTTAGTCCTGGCCGCCGCAGCAACGGCCATCTTTGCCACCGCACAAACCGTTCCCGGCTCCAAGCCCATCACGTTGGTGGTGCCTTTTGCGGCCGGCGGCCCCACCGACCGCGTGGCCCGTGACCTGGCCGAGGCCATGCGCAAATCCATGGGTGGCGGTGCCAATTTCGTGGTGGAAAACCTCGGCGGCGCCGGTGGCACGATTGGCGCGGCCAAGGTCGCCAAGGCGGCACCCGACGGCCACACCCTGCTGCTGCACCATATCGGCATGGCCGCGGCCCCCGGCCTGTACCGCAAGCTGCAGTACAAACCGCTGGAAGACTTCGACTACCTGGGCATGATCAACGAAGTGCCCATGACCATCATTGGCAAGCCCCAGTTGGCCGCCAATAACTACCGCGATTTCGAGAACTACATCAAGGCCAATGCCGGCAAGCTCAATATCGCCCACGCAGGCCTCGGATCAGCGTCCCACCTGTGCGGCCTGATGTGGCAAGCGGCGATCAACGCCAAAGAGGCCATGACGACCATTCCGTTTGGCGGCACGGCGCCCGCCATGAATGCGCTGGTCGGTGGCCAGGTCGACATGATGTGCGACCAGACCACCAACACCACCGGCCAGATTGAAGCCGGCCGGGTCAAGGCCTTTGCCGTGACGACCGCCAAGCCGCTTTCCAATAACAAGCTGCTCAAGGACTACCCCACGCTGCAGGAAATGGGCCTGAAGGGCTTTGAGCTGACGATCTGGCACGGCCTGTACGCGCCCAAGGGCACGCCACCGGCGGCGCTGGCCCAGATCAACACGGCGCTCAAAGCAGCATTGAAAGACCCCGATTTCATCAAGAGGCAGGAGGGCCTGGGCGCCGTGGTGGTGACCGACAAGCGGGTCGAACCCACCGCCCACAAGGCTTTCGTGGCGGCCGAAATCGCCAAGCTCAAACCCGTGATCGAGGCTGCCGGCAAGTTCGCCGACTGAACGCACCAGCTTTCTTTCAAGGCCGCCCGGCAATCGCCGGGCGGCCTTTTTTATGCCCGGATTAACCCTCTTGAGGCGCTCGCAAGGGCGCAGTATCGTTTCTCTCCAGCTGCGCCCCACAACCCACCGGAGACCACACTTGAAGCTTTCTTTTGAACAAAATCGCCGCCTGGCGCTTATCCTCTGCGCGTCATCAGCTATTATTTTTATAGCAACTCCGGCCGCGGCGCAGAGCAGCTGGCCGACCAAACCGGTCAAGATCGTGGTGCCTTTTGCCCCCGGCGGCACCACCGACATCCTGGCCCGTGCGATGGCGCCCGAACTCTCCAAAGCCTTCGGCCAGCAGTTTGTGGTCGAGAACCGGGCCGGGGCAGGCGGCAACATCGGCGCCGACATGGTGGCCAAGTCCGCGCCCGATGGCTACACCCTGCTGATGGGCACCGTAGGCACCCATGGCATCAACAAGTCGCTTTACGGCAAGATGGCTTACGACCCGCAAAAAGACTTTGCCCCCATCACCCTGGTGGCCGGCGTGCCGAATGTGATGGTCGTCAACACGGAGAAAGCCCGGGCCGCCGGCATCAACAACGTGGCCGATTTCATCCGTGCGGCCAAAGCCAGGCCCGGCCAGTTCAACATGGCCTCCAGCGGCAACGGCACATCCATCCACCTGGCCGGGGAACTGTTCAAAACCATGAGCGGCACCTACATGACCCACTTCCCGTACAGTGGCTCGGGCCCGGCGCTGATGGCCATGGTGGGGGGCGACATGGATGTGATGTTTGACAACCTGCCCTCGTCGATGCAGCTGATCAAGTCAGGAAAGCTCAAGGCCCTGGCGGTGACCAGTTCGGTGCGCTCCGCAGCGCTGCCCGATGTGCCGACCGTGGAGCAAGCCGGCGGCCCCGCGCTGAAGGGCTTTGACGCCAGCTCGTGGTTTGGCCTGCTGGCCCCAGCGGGCACGCCGCCCGACATCGTCAGCCGCATTCAGCAGGAGGTCGCCAAGTCGCTGAACAGCCCGGCCATCAAGGAAAAACTGCTGGCGCAAGGCGCCATTCCCGGCGGCAACACGCCGCAGCAGTTCAGCGCCTTCATCAATGCTGAGCACAAGAAATGGGCCCAGGTGGTGAAGGCCTCGGGCGCCAAGGTGGACTAAAAGCAGGTAGCGCCAGCGTTTTTTGGGAGCTTCTTTCCGGGCGAAATCAGACGCCCCAGACCACCTCATGGCCGGCCCGGTAGTTGTGCTCCAGCATCTCGACGAAGGGCGTGGCGCGCTGGCGCAGGCTCAGCCCGTCAATCGGGCGCTCGGCTTCTGCATCGGCCTCTTCCTGCGCCATGGCGTGCTGCAGCGCACTGATGGCGGCCGGCATCTGCTCCGGCAGGATGATGCCTTTGGGCCCGGCATCCTTGCCAATGATTTCAAGCACGCGGCGGCCGTTCACCTCCAGCATGATCAGGTCGCCGGTGCCTTTTGATTTGAATTTGTACAGCATGGAAAACTCCTCTGATGTGACATGCCATTTATTGTGAGTCGATTTTTGCCCCTTGTCTCTAGGGCGCTTCATCAATTTTCAGTGCCCCACCGGGCCTTCGGCAGGATGTCCGGCAAAGGGCTGGCGGGTCAAGCAAAATAGGCATCATGATCAATATCGCCACTGTTCACAAACCGGCCGCCCAGGCGCTGCGCCAGGACGGCCTGAGCCTGCTCTTGCCGGCCGACTTTGCCGCCAGCCTGCAACTGCCCCCGCAATGGGCGCAGGGCTGGATGCAGCTGACCGACTCCTGGAACCGGCTGCCGCCCGATGCCCACCTCAAGGACGGCGGGCATTACCGCAAGCGCCGCCATGCCTGCTTTGTCCAGGACCTGGCCCAAGGCACGCTCACGCCAACGCCGCACCGCGCCCACTGGCAGCCGACCGATTACAACGCCCTGCACGGCGGCTTCGAACGCTGGTTTGACCCGGTCGAGCCGGCCGTGGCGCAAGCGCCCGCCTGGACCGACTTGCTGGCCAGCCTGGGGCGATTGTTTGCCCAGGTTCAGCCGGTGCCGCGCTGGCATATCGAGGCCCACCAGTTCCGCATCGACACCGCCGGTGGTGTGGGACGCCCCACGCCGGAAGGCGCGCACCGCGATGGCGTGGACTTCGTGGTGGTGCTGATGGTGGCGCGGCATGGCGTGAAGGGCGGCGAGACCCGGGTGTTTGATGCCGACGGGCCGCACGGCGTGCGCTTTGTCATGCAGGAGCCGCTGACCGCCCTGCTGCTGGACGACGCCCGCGTGATACACGAAACCACGCCGATACAGCCGGCCGATGGCGCCGCGGAAACGGGCTTTCGGGATACGCTGGTGCTGACCTACCGGGCGGCCGGTTTCCAGGCCCCTTGAGGCCGGGGCCGGTAGCCGTCCGGCCCGCCATTTTCCACTCCCTACAAAGCGCCGTTTTCGGCCCTGGTAAATATCCGCTTGACGGATTTAGTTTAAACCTAAACAATTAAGGCCAGATTAATCCACAGAGTACGCATCTCATGCACATCCTTTGCCTGGGCGGTGGTCCCGCAGGTTTATATTTCGCGCTGCTGATGAAGCGGCAAAACCCTACGACCCAAGTGACCGTGGTCGAACGCAACCGCCCGTTTGACACCTTTGGCTGGGGCGTGGTGCTGTCGGACCAGACCCTGGGCAATCTGCGCGTGGCCGACCCGGTCAGCGCGCAGCTGATCGGCGATGCCTTCAACCACTGGGACGACGTCGAGGTGTTTTTCAAGGGCCGCAGCGTGCGCTCGGGCGGCCATGGTTTTTGCGGGATTGGCCGCAAGCGCCTGCTCAACATCCTGCAAGAGCGCTGCCTGGCGCTGGGTGTTGAGCTGGTGTTTGAGACCGACGTGCAGGACGACCAGGCGATTGCCGCGCAGTACCGGGCCGACCTGGTGGTGGCCAGCGACGGCCTGAACAGCCGCATCCGCAACCGCTATGCGGCAACTTTCCAGCCCGATGTCGAGCTGCGCGCCTGCCGCTTTGTCTGGCTGGGCACACGCAAGACCTTTGACGCCTTCACCTTTGCCTTTGAGCAGACCGAGCACGGCTGGTTTGCCGGCCATGCCTACAAGTTTGACGACAACACCTCGACCTTTATCGTCGAAACGCCCGAAGCGGTCTGGAAGGCCCATGGCCTGGACCAGATGAGCCAGCAAGACGGCATAGCCTTTTGCGAGCGGCTGTTTGCCAAATACCTGGACGGCAACGCCCTGATGAACAATGCCACGCATCTGCGCGGCTCGGCGATCTGGATCCGCTTTCCGCGTGTGGTCTGCCAGCGCTGGGTACACCACGAAACCATTAACGGCAAACGCGTGCCCATCGTGCTCATGGGCGACGCGGCCCACACCGCGCATTTCTCGATTGGCAGCGGCACCAAGCTGGCGCTCGAAGACGCGATCGACCTGGCCAACGAGTTCGGCACCGGCCACGGCATGGACCAGGTGCTGCAGGCTTATGAGGCGCGGCGCAGCGTCGAGGTGCTGAAGATCCAGAATGCCGCGCGCAACTCCACCGAGTGGTTCGAGAACGTCAACCGTTACAGTGGCATGCAGATCGAGCAGTTCGCCTACTCGCTGCTGACCCGCTCGCAGCGCATCAGCCACGAAAACCTGCGCCTGCGCGACGCGCAATGGCTTGAAGGCTATGAAGCCTGGCTCTCGGGCGGCCCGGTGGTGCCGCCCATGCTGACGCCGTTCAAGGTGCGCGGCATCGAGCTCAAGAACCGCATCGTCTGCTCGCCGATGGCGACTTACAGCGCCATCGACGGTGTGCCGCAGGACTTCCACCTGGTGCACCTGGGCGCGCGCGCGCTTGGCGGCGCCGCCATGGTGATGGTGGAGATGACCAGCCCGAACCCCGAGGGCCGCATCACGCCGGCCTGCACCGGACTGTGGAACGACGAGCAAACGGCGGCCTTCAAGCGGATTGTGGATTTCGTGCACGGCCAGAGCACGGCCAAGATCGGCATGCAGCTCGGCCACAGCGGCCCCAAGGGCTCGACCCAGGTGGGCTGGGAAGAGATGGACGAGCCGCTGCCCGCTGGGGGGCCGCATGCCAACTGGCCGGTGATGTCGGCCAGCGCCGTGCCCTATGGCGAGCGCAACCAGACGCCGCAGGCCATGACGCATACCCACATGGAAGCGGTCAAGCAGCAGTTTGTGGACGCCACCCGGCGCGCCGCCGCCGCCGGATTCGACTGGCTGGAGCTGCACTGCGCGCACGGCTACCTGCTGTCGGACTTCATCACGCCGCTGACCAATCTGCGCAGCGACGAGTACGGCGGCAGCATAGCGAACCGCTGCCGCTACCCGCTGGAGGTGTTTCGCGCCATGCGCGCGGTCTGGCCCGCGCAGCTGCCCATGAGCGTGCGCATTTCCGCGCACGACTGGGCGCCGGGCGGCAACACGCCCGACGACGCGATCGTGGTGGCCCGGCTGTTCAAGGAGGCGGGCTGCGATGTGATCGACGTGTCCTCGGGCCAGACCACGCGCCAGGCCCGGCCGGTCTATGGCCGCATGTACCAGACGCCGTTTGCCGACCGCATCCGCAACGAGGTCGGCATACAGACCATTGCGGTGGGCGCGATTTCCGAAGTCGACCATGTCAACAGCATCATTGCCGCCGGCCGGGCCGACCTGTGCGCGCTGGCCCGCCCGCACCTGGCCGATCCGGCCTGGACGCTGCACGAGGCGGCCAAGCTGCAAAGCCGGGCCGTGGACTGGCCCAAACAGTACCTCAGTGGCCGGGACCAGCTTTACCGTGAACTTTCAAAACAAAAAGAGCTTGCAGCCCAGTCGGTAAGGGCGCAATCAGCTATCAAATAGATAGCAAAACAGAAAGGAGAGAAACCATGGACCT
>Ga0066710_100005956_pt1 | contig 11272 bp, 11 predicted proteins | sample GraSoiAngelo_159_FD_79666 | JGI IMG/M metagenome (GOLD analysis project Ga0066710, IMG submission 79666) | Grasslands soil microbial communities from the Angelo Coastal Reserve, California, USA - 14_1009_16_40cm | ecosystem: Environmental > Terrestrial > Soil > Grasslands | place: USA... | reverse complement strand
CTGCCGCAGCTTGCGATCGCGCTCTGCTTCAGTTTCGCTAACGCTTTCCTTGCCGAGCGTCGAGTTCCATTCTTCCACTTGACGCAAGGCTTCTTCCTTCTGTAGTCCGTAGCGTTCCTGGATTTTGCCGACCAACACGTCTTTCTGTCCTGCAATGAAATCGAGATCATCGTCGGTTAGCTTGCCCCATTTCATCTTGAGCTTGCCTTTCAGTTGTTTCCACTGGCCCTGTATCTGTTCCCAATTCATGCGCGTTCTCCTGATTATTTCAGTATTGATTGTTCCGAATATCCCTTAAGCGTAGGACGCGATCGACGAAAAGGGGAATACAGCGGTTACTCGATGGCATCATCCAGCACGCGCGCGGTTCGATGCCCCACGGCAATGGCCGGCAAGTTACTATAGAAGCTGCGGATCACGACCGACCGGGGACGGTGGAGTTGGTCGACACAACAAATTTCGTATGAGAGGAAACGCATGGCAGAACCGACTTACGAGGAACTCAAGGCACGACTGTCACAACTGGAAAAGCAAGTGGAGACCAAGAAACGCAGCGGCGATCTGGCCTTCAAGATTGGCGAGAAGGGCGGCGTCAGCGTATACGGGCTTGGCCGCTTTCCGGTCACTCTCTATTACGAACAATGGAACCGTCTGCTGGGGGCGGCCGAGGACATCAAGACCTTCATGGAAGAGAACAAGTCAAAGCTCAAGCTGAAGGAATAGATGAACCGCTTTGGCGGGCGTGATGCTGAGCGCAGCCGCTTTTCAGGCGGAGCGAAGCATCGCGTGCGTATCGCCTCAGCTCTGAAAAACGGCAACCGCCTGCCCCTAATCCCAGGTTACTTCCGAAACAACTGGGAACCGAGAACGGGGAACCGAGAACTGCTTTTGACGCTATAATAAAAAAACCGTGCCCAAGTACTCCATTGTCGTCCCGCTGCACAACGAGCAGGAGAACGTGACCGACCTTTACGACCGTCTGAAAGTGGTAATGGAGGCGCACGGTGAGACTTTTGAGATTGTGCTGGTGGACGACGGTTCCAGCGACCACACCTTCGCCATGCTGCGCGAAATCGCCGCCGTGGACAGTCGTGTAACAGTCGTCAAGTTGCGCCGCAATTTCGGCCAGACCGCAGGCCTGGCCGCAGGATTTGATCATGCTCGCGGCGAGTACATTATCGCCATGGATGGCGACCTGCAGCATGACCCCGCGGACATTCCAATGTTCCTCGAGAAGATTGCCGCGGGGTACGACATTGTCAGCGGATGGCGCAAAGTGCGCGTCGACAACTTCTGGATGCGCCGCATTCCCTCACGCGTCGCCAACTGGATGATGGCCAGGCTGAGCGGCGTCGATATCCACGATTTCGGCACCACCTTCAAGGCCTACCGGCGCGACATCCTGGACCAAGTGCCGTTGTATGGCGAACTGCATCGCTTTATTCCCGCGCTGGCTTCGTGGCACGGAGCGACGATTTGCGAAGTGCCCATCCGCAACGTGAATCGGGAACGCGGGGTCTCGCACTACGGCATCACCCGCACCTTCCGCGTGTTCTTCGATCTGCTCACCATTCGCTTCCTGCTGCGCTATCTTTCGAGGCCGCTCCACTTTTTCGGCACGTTCGGCATGGTCAGCCTTTTCGGCGGGAGCAGCATCGTACTCTGGCTCGGAATGGAGAAGTTCCTGCGCGGCGTTCCCGTGATGGCCTCCCACGGGCCGCTGATGATGACAGCTCTCGGCCTGCTGCTCGGAGGCCTGAACCTGCTGGCGATTGGACTGCTGGGTGAGATGCAAGTCCGCCACTACCACGAGCCCAGCCGCCGCGCTCCGTACTCCATTGACCGCGTGCTTCGTGCGCAGAACGAAGAGCACAGCGTCTCCGAATAATTCTCGGTTGTTTGTTGCCAAGAAATGAACTCACCATTCGGCTTCAGATTCTCCCCATCCGTTGCTAATCCCCGCCCTTTCTGCACCTTACGTTGACCACCACGGCACCTTCAGATACCCTAGTAGTACCGCCACAATGGGGATCGTGTAACCTAGTAGGAACGACTGTTGATCTGGTATTAAGCCAGGTTCCGGGAACACATCCAGGAGCGAATTCTTATCGTGTCGACTAGCAACGGCAAGACGTTACTTCTCTTAAAACCGCGGGGATTCTGCGCCGGAGTGGTGCGGGCCATCGACGTTGTCCGCATCGCCCTTGAGGCCTTCGGGCCGCCCATCTACGTGCGCAAGGAGATCGTCCACAACAGCTTTGTGGTGGACGAACTGCGCGGCAAGGGCGCGATCTTTGTCGACAGCGAGGACGAAGTCCCCAATGGCGAGCGCGTCATTTACAGCGCGCACGGGGTTTCGCCCGAAGTTCGCGAGAACAGCGTGAAGCGCGGCCTGCGCGTGATTGACGCTACCTGTCCGCTGGTGACCAAGGTCCACGTCGAGGCCGTCAAGTTTGCCAAGGAAGGTTATTCGCTGATCCTGATCGGCCACAAGGATCATGACGAAGTCATCGGAACGCTGGGCGAGGCTCCGCTGGTGACGCAGGTCGTCGGCTCACCCGAACAGGTGAAGAATCTGACCGTGCCGGACCCGAAACGCGTGGCTTATCTGACGCAGACCACGCTCAGCCTTGACGAGACCAAGGACATCATCGCGGCCCTTCGCCAGAAGTTTCCCAACATCAAAGGCCCTGCCGCGCAGGACATCTGCTACGCCACGGAGAACCGTCAGGTGGCGGTGAAGCAGATTGCGTCTGAATCCGACCTGCTGCTGGTTGTTGGCTCAGAAAACAGCTCCAACTCGAATCGCCTGGTGGAAGTGGCGCGAAATCTGGGGACGAATGCGTACCTCATTGACAGCTGCGACGACATCCAGCCCGAGTGGCTAAAGGATGTAAAGACCATCGCACTGACCGCCGGCGCTTCCGCGCCCGAGTGCCTGGTCGAGGAGACGGTAGAGTTTCTCGGCGCAAAGGGATTCGCCAACGTGCAAGAGCTCGAAGTGATGCCGGAGAACGTGCGCTTCGGCCTGCCTCCGGAGATCGTCGAGGCCATTGCCGCCGCTCCGGCCAGCGCCACCGCCGACTAACGGAGAGGTAATCGATGGACACAAGCTCCCCCGACGCTCATATAGGTTCAGCGCCGCCCCAACTCCTGTTCGGAAGAATAGACGAACTTGCCGGCCGGGTAGGCGCCGCCATTGATGGCGCCCGCCGTTACCTCTTCTCCCAGCAACACGAAGACGGCTACTGGTGCGGCGAACTCGAGGCCGATACCACACTCGAGTCCGACTACATCCTCCTGCATACGCTACTCGGCACCGGCGATCCGGCGCGCTTTCAGAAGGCCGCGAACTACGTTCTGCAACATCAGAACGAAGACGGCGGCTGGAGCATTTACGCCGGCGGGCCGTCGAACATCAGCGCGTCGGTGAAGGCATACTTCGGCCTGAAACTTGCCGGCTACACCGCCGACCATCCCGCCATGCAGCAGGCCCGCAAAAAGATTCTCGAACTCGGCGGCGTCACCGAAGTCAACACCTTCACCAAGATCTATCTGTGCTTCTTCGGACAGTACGACTACGACGCGGTGCCAGCCATCCCGCCCGAAATCGTGCTCTTTCCCAACTGGTTTTGGTTCAACATCTACGAGATTTCTTCGTGGTCGCGGGCCATTCTGGTGCCGCTTTCCATCTGCTACGCCAAGAAGCCGTTCAAGAAGATTCCGCGCGAGATGGGAGTGGAAGAACTATTTGTCCGCGGCATGGAAAAATCCAGGATGCACCTGCACTGGGCGAAGAAACTGATTTCCTGGCGTAATTTCTTCCTGGTTCTTGACCGCATGACGCATTGGTTCGAGCGCGTGCATGTTCGCCCGCTGCGCTCCATCGCGCTCAAGAGCGCAGAGAAGTGGATGCTCGATCGCCTGGAGATGAGCGACGGACTGGCTGCGATTTATCCCGCCATGATGAATGCCATCATCGCCCTGCGCTGCTTGGGATATTCGCTCGACGATCCCCAGGTAATTCGCGCGCTCGACGAATTCGAAAAGCTGGGCATCGAAGAGGGCGACACCTTCCGCATGCAACCCTGCACGTCGCCGGTTTGGGATACAGCCTATGCGATGTTCGCACTAGGCGAAGCCGGAGTGCCCGCCAACGATCCGCGCATGGTGAAGTGCGCCGACTGGATTCTGCAAAAGCAAGTGCGAACGGTCGGCGACTGGAAGGTCAAGAATAAGAAGGGACAACCCGGCGGCTGGTACTTCGAATTCAACAACGAATTTTTCCCCGATGTCGATGATAGCGCTATGGTCTGCCTTGGGCTCAGCCGCGTGGAGCATCCGAACGGGCGGTACCAGCGGGAATCCGTGCAGCGCGCCATCGATTGGATTCTTTCCATGCAGTGCAAGAACGGCGGTTGGGCTTCGTTCGATAAAGACAACGACCGCATGGTTTTCCAGTACGTGCCGTTCGCGGATCACAATGCCATGCTTGATCCGCCGACCGTGGACATCACCGGACGCATCCTCGAAATGATGGCGACTTACGGTTACGACAAGAATCATCCTGCTGTGAAGCGCGCCCTCCAGTTCATCCGCAAGGAGCAGGAGCCTGACGGAAGCTGGTTCGGACGCTGGGGGGTGAATTACATTTACGGCACGGCGCTGGTGTTGCGCGGCCTTGAAGCTATCGGCATGGACAGTCACGAGCCTTGCATCCAGCAAGGCGCAGAGTGGCTGCGCATGGTGCAGAATGCTGACGGCGGGTGGGGTGAGAGTTGCGGTTCTTACGACGATCCCGCGACCCGCGGGGTTGGACCCAGTACACCTTCACAGACCGCATGGGCCATCCTCGGGTTGCTTGCCGTCGGCGACACGCGCAGCGACTCGGTCGCCCGCGGCATCGCCTACCTCCTGCGCACGCAGAACAAAGACGGATCATGGGACGAGGCCTTCTTTACTGGTACTGGGTTCCCGCGCGTGTTTTATCTGAAGTATCACCTCTACCGGCAGTATTTCCCGCTGCTGGCGTTCACGACTCATGCCAAGGTGATGGAGAAGGCGGGAAGCTAGTTCTCAGTTCTCAGTCACGGCCCAACGATTCGAGTCTGAGAACTGAGAACTGAGAACTGCTTTTGAAGGCTTTTGTTACAGGTGCAACGGGATTTCTCGGCTCCCACGTGGCTCGGGTTCTGAGCCAGCAGGGAGCGGACCTTCGACTGCTGGTGCGTCCCAGCAGCAATCCTCGCAATCTCGAGGGGCTCAAGGCAGAGACTGCCACCGGCGATCTGCGCGATCCTGCGTCGCTGGAAAAAGCGATGGCTGGCTGCGATACGGTTTTTCACGTGGCGGCCGACTACCGGCTGTGGGTACGCGATCCTAACGAGATGTATCGCTCCAACGTGGACGGCACTCGCGCGATTCTGGAAGCGGCGCGGAAAAGCGGGGTGCGCAGTGTGGTGCACACTTCGAGCGTGGCGACCGTCGGATTTGCGGCTAATGGCCATCCCGCCGACGAGGATTCTCCCGTGTCGCTGGCGGACATGATCGGTCCCTACAAGCGCTCGAAGTTCATGTCGGAGCAACTGGCGCTGGAGGCCGGCCGCAGCGGCATGCGGGTTGTGGTGGTGAATCCCACGACCCCGGTCGGCGAGCAAGACGTGAAGCCCACGCCCACCGGGCGTATTGTCGTCGATTTCCTGAAGCGCAAGTTTCCCGCGTATGTGGATACTGGTCTTAACCTGGTCGACGTTGCCGAATGTGCCCGTGGACACGTTGCAGCGTTGGAGAAGGGAAGGTCGGGTGAGCGTTACATTCTCGGTGGTGAGAATTTGACGCTCAAGCAGATTCTCGACAAGCTGGCAAAGATTACCGGCTTGCCTTCGCCGACAATAAAGCTGCCTTACGTTTTCGCTTTTGCTGCTGGCGTGGTCGATGAAGCCATCACCGGCCGCATTTTGCGGCGCGAGCCTCGCGCGACCGTCGACACGGTGCGTATGGGGAAGAAGAAAATGTTTGCGAGCTCCGGCAAGGCGGAGCGCGAATTGGGATGGAAGATTGTTCCGGTGGATGAAGCGTTAACGCGCGCGGTGAAGTGGTTTCAGGCCAGCGGATACGCATAACGGAATCGCGTTATGAGTCCTTTGCAGATTTTTGCAGAGATACGGCACGCTGACAGTTTGCTGAAAAACTCCGTCTACGTACCTCCGGGGCTAAAGCCCGAATTGAAAAGGGAGGTTTTATCGCAGCATTGAAAACGCTGCGCCACCCAAAATCGGAAACACTGCGTTGCCCGAAGTCAGAGTTCGTTCGCAAACTTGGAATCCGTCCCGTAGGGACGACTGAATCGTGTGCACTGTGCAAAAAGTCGCAATCGTCGCCGCCCTCGAGCGGGAGATCAGGCCGCTCGTCAAGATCTGGCGACTTTGCGAACAAGACCATGCTGGACGCCGCTTCCGCTTCTACGAGAGCGAATACGCCGTGCTGACCTGCGGCGGAATCGGGGCGGAGCCGGCGCGGCGGGCTGCCGAAGCGATCATCGCCCTTTACCAACCGGCTTTGATTTACTCCGCGGGATTTGCCGGCGCGCTCGACCGAAAGCAGCACATTGGAGACATCATCGTCCCCCGGCGCGTTATCAATGCCAACGACGGCAGCAGCATCGATACTGGCCAAGGCGAAGGAATCTTGGTAAGTTTTGCCTCGGTGGCCTCTCCTGAGCAAAAAGCGAAGCTGGCGTACTCATACTCCGCTCAAGCCGTTGACATGGAAGCGGCAGCGGTTGCGCGAGCAGCGGAAGCTCGCGGCGTGCGGTTTGCTGCGGTGAAAGCGGTCTCCGATGAAAGTGATTTCGTCCTTCCGGCTGTGGATGCTTTCATCGACGCGGAGGGTCAGTTCAAAACGACAGCCTTTGCCTTGTTTACTGCGATTCGACCTTGGACATGGGGCGCGACGCTGCGACTGACGCGCAACAGTCGTCTTGCCTCGCAGGCGTTATGCAGCTGGATCGAACATGTGGACATGAGCAAACTGCTTAGAAGTGAACCTGATGTGCCCCACGCTTTGGAGAGCCTACGTCAAGGATGAAGCGAATTCACGGCGCACTCGTGTTGATCTTCTACCTGGCCGGCATTCCCCTCGCCGCTCAGCATTCAACTCAGGTCATATTTGGAGAGAGCTTCCGCCAGGGGGCGACGAAAGTGACCGAACAGAGCCTTGAGATAAGGCTCGATCCCCAGAACACCAACTACCGCGAGCGAATCAAAGACCTGAAAGGCAACGACCGTTACGACTTCCTGATTGTTGCTCAAGGTCCCGAAGGCGATACCAAGATTACGTCCTGGCAACTCCGGTTGAGGGACTTGCACCACGCAATTTACGACAACATCCTACGCGCTACACAAGAGACCTCTTCCGACCCGGGCAACAACCTGGGGTGGCTCAACCCAGACGGTTTCTCTCCGGTCCCGATCCGCGCCCAGCGGATCATCAAGGTCGACAGCTTTTACGTCGTGGTGCAAGTAAAGGGCTACCACTTCACTCCAGTGGACTCCCCCTACCTGGATTCAATGAGCGTCGAGGTGAAGTTCAGCAATACTGATCCGCGGCAGCAGAAATAGAAAGTGCGTTGAAAAGAAGCAACTAGAAGGGAAGTCTCATCTAAGAATTGATGGCCACCGCCGACCAATACGCGATCAAGAGTGACGCGCAACGCATTCCCAGCACAATGCAGGCCGCCGTCTACCGCGGAGTCAATGACGTACGCCTGGAAACCGTTTCCGTACCGGAAGCCGGGTCTGGAGAACTGTTAATCCGCGTGCACAGCTGCGGCGTTTGCGGCACTGACCTCAAGAAGATTGCGACCGGTTCGCACTCCGCGCCACGCATCTTCGGCCACGAAACCTCGGGCGTGGTCGCCGCCGTTGGCCAGGGCGTCAGCGATTTCCGCGAAGGAGACCGCGTCGTCGTCTTCCACCACATCCCCTGCGGGGAATGCTATTACTGCCGTCACAAGACCTTCGCGCAATGTTCGACGTATAAGAAGGTAGGTTGCACGGCGGGATTTGAACCCTCCGGCGGCGGCTTTGCGGAGTATGTCCGCGTCATGGACTGGATTGTGCGCTATGGTACCGTCCGCATTCGGGAAGGAGTTCCGTTTGAGCAGGCTTGCTTCGTCGAGCCCGTAAACACCTGCATGAAGGGCATCGAGGCCCTGCGGCCGCAACCCGGAGAGACTGTGCTGGCCATCGGACAAGGGCCCATCGGCATCATATTAGGCGTGCTGGCGCGACGGGCCGGGGCCATGGTAATAACTTCCGATTTATATCCTGAGAGGCTTAGAATAGGAGAAAGCTTCGGATTAGAAAACACAATGGACGCTTCACGGACAAACGTGGTCGAGCGTGTCCGGGAGTTGACCGAGGGGCGGGGCGCCGACGCCGTGATTCTGGCGGTCGGCGGGAACAGCTTGATTCGAACGGCGATGGATGCGGCCCGTCCGGGAGGGCGGGTGTTGCTATTTGCGCAGACGCACCATGGCGAAGCAATTATCGATCCCGCGGCGATTTGCGTCGATGAAAAAACACTGGTGGGTTCTTATAGCGCGTCCGTGGATATGCAGGCGGAATCGGTTCGTTTTGTGATGAATCGCGAGATGGATCTGGAGCGTCTGATCAGTCATCGTTTTCCGCTGCGCGAAAGCAAGCAGGCATTGGACCTGGCAGCTCATCCGCAGCCGTCTTCGATGAAGATCATGGTTCAGCCCGGCGCAACTTGGGGAGCAAGGGCCGGGGAAGGAACTCCGCAGTGAATGGAAAAATGACGGCCGCCGTGCTGTACGGCAAAGAAGATCTCAAGATTGAGAGAGTGCCCATCCCCCGCGTCGAAGGCGGCGAGGTGCTGGTCAAGGTGCAGGTTGCTCTGACCTGCGGTACGGATCTGAAGGTGTACCAGCGCGGCTATCACGCGCGCATGATCGTTCCTCCGGCGCTGTTTGGACATGAACTCGCCGGCGTGATCGAAGAAGTCGGCGGCGGCGTGAATGGTTTCAAGAAGGGCATGCGCGTTGTAGCTTTGAACTCCGCTCCATGCCAAATGTGCTTCTACTGCTCCAAACACCAGGAAAATCTTTGCGAAGATCTGCTGTTCAACAATGGCGCCTACGCCGAATACATTCGTGTGCCCAAGCGCATCGTCGAAGCCAACATGCTGGTAATTCCAACCAACGTGAGCTTCGAAGACGCGGCCATGACGGAGCCGCTGGCCTGCGTGCTGCGCGGCCTGCACGAGACTGGCGTCGAGATTGGCGACACGGTCGTGATCATCGGCGGCGGACCGATCGGCCTGATGTTCGTGCAGGTGGCTCGCGCGATCGGTTGCAATGTGATTGCCGTTGTCAAGCGCGATGGGCAGGTCGAAGCCGCCAAGCAAATGGGTGCCCACGAGATTATTCAGACTACCAGGGTTTCCGATGTCGTCGAAGCCGTGCGTGCTCTGAGTCCGCAAAAACGAGGCTGTGATGTGGTGATTGAAGCGGTGGGCCGTCCTGAAGCGTGGGAGTGGGCCGTCGAAATGGTGCGCAAGGGCGGCACCGTAAATTTCTTCGGGGGCTGCGCGAGCGGCACCAAAGTGCAGCTCGATACCAGCCGCCTGCATTACTCCGAAATCACCCTGAAGGCGACGTTCCACCACACGCCGGAAACTGTTCGACGCGCCTTTGGCCTGATCGCGGCCAAGAAGATTCGTCCCACCGACTACATTACCGGGGAGGCTCCGCTGTCGCGCCTGCAGCAAGTTCTCCGCCACATGCTGAACCGTGGCGGCGACATTAAGACCGCGATTATCCCCGGACACTGATTGGCATTGGTTGTTCTGTGGTGCGCCTCGATTACAGCTAATGTGCGAGCGCCGCGGAGGGGCGAAAGAATGCAGCCCACCGCGCAAGCCCTGGGCGGAGCATCAAGCGGAGCATCAAAAGGAGACAGCCAGCCCTGGAGGGGCGAAAGAGAAGGGATCGAATTTTCGTTTGAGACAATATCGAGCAGGGAAGAGAGCCGCCTGAAGCATGACCCAGATCGCCAGCACCGACTCCCGAACTTCCTCCCCGGCTTCCCTGGGATGGAGTCGTCTGCCGATTGAATACGCGATTCCGGAAACGCCGCCGACGCTCGCTGAAGCGCAGGAATATTGCCGTCGCCTGTCCCGCAGCCACTACGAGAACTTTTCCGTCGCCTCATGGTTTCTTCCTCAACGTCTTCGTCAGCACTTTTTCAACGTCTACGCCTATTGCCGCATCTCGGATGATCTGGGAGACGAAGTCGGCGACACGACTTCCTCGATCGAGTTACTCGACCAGTGGCAAACCGAACTCGACGCCTGCTACCACGGCACTCCTCGCCATCCAGTATTCGTCGCGCTTGCCGAAACCGTCAAGCAATTCGACATTCCCCAACATGAGTTCTCTGACCTGCTTCGCGCCTTCCGCCAGGACCAGACCGTCACGCGCTTCGAGACCTTCAACCATGTGCTGGCCTACTGCCGCTATTCCGCAAATCCCGTAGGCCATCTTGTACTATATCTCTGCGGCTATCGCGATCCTGAACGCCAGCAGCTTTCCGACTTCACCTGCACTGCTTTGCAGCTCGCGAATTTCTGGCAGGACGTCAGCGTTGATTATTTCAAGGGACGCATTTACCTCCCGCTCGAAGACATGCGGCGCTTTGGAGTTAACGAACATGACATCGCCAGCGGCAACAACACGGCTGCATTCTGCGACATGATGAAGTTCGAAGTTGAGCGGGCGAGCGACTGGTTCCGCCGGGGGCTGCCGCTGATCAGAAAAGTCGATCGTGAGCTCGCCGTCGACGTTGAGCTTTTCACCCGCGGCGGTCAGGAAATTCTGAACGCCATCGAGCGTCAAAACTTCGCTGTGCTCGGTCGGCGGCCCTCCATTTCGAAAGGCCGCAAGCTGGCGCTGGTCGCGCGAGCCGCCCTGGGCAAGCTTCTGGGGGCCTTCCGATGAGCGCCGGCGCGACGCCCGCCCCTATCCCGTGGACGCCGGTCCCGCCGCAGCTGGTGATGGCGTACTCCGTCTGCCGCGGCATCACGCGATCCGCAGCGAAGAATTTCTATTACGCTTTCCTGGTTCTTCCGCGCCGCAAGCGCGAGGCCCTGTGCGCCGTCTACGCCTTCATGCGGCAATGCGACGACATCGCAGACGATCCCCGTCTTAGCCTCGAAGAACGTCGCCAGAAGCTGGATAGTTGGCTCGACG
>Ga0066710_100005955_pt1 | contig 11274 bp, 11 predicted proteins | sample GraSoiAngelo_159_FD_79666 | JGI IMG/M metagenome (GOLD analysis project Ga0066710, IMG submission 79666) | Grasslands soil microbial communities from the Angelo Coastal Reserve, California, USA - 14_1009_16_40cm | ecosystem: Environmental > Terrestrial > Soil > Grasslands | place: USA... | reverse complement strand
GCCGACGTCCAGCAGCGGTTCCGCGCCGCGGGCTTCCGCGATCACGAGGGCGTGGCCGGCCCCGAGATCAGCACGGCGAGCGGCCTGCTGCCAGCGGGTCCCGCGGTCGTCATCGCCCCACCGTCGCCCGCGGTGCTCGCGCACATCCAGCAGTCGTGGGCGGACGTCCGCAAGCGCGCGCGTGTGCTGATGGTCCTCGATGTCTCGGGTTCGATGTCCGGGACGAAGATCGACCTGATGAAGCGCGCCGCGGCGGCGGCGCTCGATCAGTTCGCCCCGGACGACGAGGTCGGCCTTTGGACGTTCGAATCGGAGTACCGCGAGCTGGTGCCGATCTCTCCGGTCGCACAGCGCCGCGAAGAGATGAAGATCTGGATCGGCCGGCTCGTCGCGGGCGGTGGCACCGCCCTGTACGCGACGATCCACGCCAGCGTCGACCACATGACGAAACGTCTGGACAGCGAGCGGATCAACGCCGTGCTCTTCCTGACGGATGGCAAGAACGAGCACACCGACCGTGATCTCGATCGTGTCCTGCGCGAGCTCCAGGCGGAGGACGAGGAGCGTCGCGTGCGCGTCTTCACCATCGCCTACGGAGCCGACGCGGATCAGAAGACGCTCAAGCAGATCGCGGACGCATCGAGCGGCGCCTTTTACGACGCCACGAACCCCGCGACGATCGAGAAGGTGTTCACCGACGTGGTGTCGAACTTCTGATGGGCCGCAGCGATCGCTCCTGGCTCGGGACTGCCGTGCGCGACGCGCGACTGTCGCGCGTGGTCCGCGCCGAGCTGCGCCGACCACACGGCCTCTTCCTCGCGGTCAGCACGCTCGTGGCGGCACTCGTGCTCTCGGTCCCGCTCGGCGTCGCGATCCTTGCGGCCGCCGCGATCCTCGCGTTGAAGCTCGCCCTCGAGATCGGCTTCGCGCCGGGACGCACGCGCATCCACGTGAGCGAGCATTCCGGCGCGGGCCAATGGCTCGGACGCGGGACTCTCGCCGTGAGATCGCTGCGCGACCTCGCCGCCAGCACCGAGCCGGGACCGCTGGCGGACCGCTGCCAGACCATCGGCGATCGCGCCCTCGCGACGCTCGAGGTGATGCGTCGCCTCGCTCATCAGGAGTCGACCGTCGCCACGCTGCTCCACCGCGTCGATCAGCTCGGAGTCGTCGACGAGGCACGCTCTTTGGAACGCGAGCTGGCCGTCGCTCCGACCGCCGAGATGCGCGCCGAGGTCACACGCGCGCTCGCGTCGATCCGCTCGCAGCTGCAGGCGCGCGACAACCTTCGCGCCGCACGCGATGCGCTGCTCGCGAGGATCCGCACCGTGGTGCTGGGACTCGAAGGCCTCGTGGCGCGCGTCGCCGAAGTGATCGCGCTCGGTCAGAGCGGCGTCGGCATGAGCGAGGACCGCATCGGCGAGCTCGAGGCGGAGCTCGAAGCGTTACGCGGCGGACTGCTCGAGACGGAGGCTTTGGGTAGGAACGCGATGGCTGCGCTCACGCCGCCACGCGTCGAGACAGAGGAGGTGCAGTGATGATCCGCACGTTGCGGCGTGCCTGGCGGTATTTCGCCGCGTTCCTGAGCGGCAAACTTGACGATCTCATGGATCCGCGTATCCAGATCGAGCAGGCCCTGGACGAGGCGCGGCGGCAGCACGGACTGCTCAGCGAGCAGGCCGGCGCGGTGATCGGCAACGAGCGCGAGCTCGAAACGCGCATCGCGAGATCGGAGGAGGAGGCGGCACGGCTGCGCGGCGCGGCCGCTCGAACGCTTGTGCTCGCCGACAGCGCGCGGAGGGACGGCGATCGGACCAAGGCCGCAGCGTACGAACGCAGCGCGCGCTCGTTCGCTGGTCGCCTGGCCTCGCTCGAATCGTCGGCCACGGTGCTCCGCGGTCTCCTCGAAAGGGCGAAGCTCGCATCCGCGGCCGCCCGACGCGCGGTCGAGCAGAACGCGGCAGCGTTACAGCATCAGCTCACCGAACGCGCGGAGCTCCTCACAGAGTTAGAGGCGGCGAAGATGCAGGAGCGCATGACCGACACGTTGAGGCAGATCGGCACTGCCGTCCCGGACGACGTCCCAACGCTCGCGAACGTCCGCGACCGCATCGACGCACGCTTCGCGCGTGCGACGGGGCGCGGAGAGATCGCAGCCGGTACCGCCGACGCGCGGCTGCTCGAGTCCGAGCAGGCCGAGATCGAGCTCGAAGGCGAGCAGCGCCTGGAGGAGATCCGCCGGAGTCTCGGCCTCGCGTCCGCTACGGACGAGGAGGCGGGCTGACGCGCGTGCCGGCGGCGTAGACCTCGCGCACGATCGGGCCGCCGAGGCGGTACGCAAGCTCGCGTTCGTCGTCGGTGTCGAGGACGACGATGTCGGCGCGGCGTCCTTTGACCAGCGACCCGGTGCGGCCGCCGCGCCCGAGCGCATGCGCGCCGTTGATCGTCGCCGCGACGATCGCCTCGTGCGGCGTGAGGCCGCAGAGCACGACGCCGAGCGCGATCGCGGTGGGCATGCCCTCGAGCGGCGATGTGCCGGGGTTGTGATCGGTCGCGATCGCGATCGGCACGTCGGCCGCGAGGAATCGCCGCGCATCGGGGGGCGCGTAGCCGACGAAGAACGCGCTGCCCGGCAGCAACACCGCTGGGATCGCGGCGCGCGCGAGTGCGCGGAGCCCCTCGGCCGAGGCGTTCGCGACGTGGTCGGCGGAGCGCGCGTGCGCCCGCGCCGCGAACGCGGTCGCGCCGACGTCGTTCAGCTGGTCGGCGTGCAGCGTGAGCGCGAGACCCGCCTCGCTCGCGGCCTTCGCGAGCGGCCGCACGTCTTCGACGTCGAACACGCCGCTCTCGACGAACGCGTCGACCGCTTCGGCGACTCCCTCGTCGGCGACGGTGCGGACGGCCTGAGCGGCCTCGCGCACGAAGCCGCGGCGATCGTCGGCCCTCGCCGCCGGCAACGCGTGCAGCGCGAGATAGGTGACCGCGACGTCGATGGGCGCCTCCTTGGCTGCCGCGGCGATGACGCGTAGCTGACGCAGCTCCTCGGCGGGCTCGAGTCCGTAGCCGCTCTTCACCTCGATCGTCGTCGTGCCGAGGGCGATCGCGCGCGCGAGACGTCGTCGGAGCATCGCAAGCAGGTCGTCGTCCTTGGTGTCGCGCGTCGCGCGCACCGTCGCGTGGATGCCCCCGCCGCGCTCGAGCACCGCGAGGTAGTCCGCGCCGCTCCTCCGCGTCACGAACTCGTCCCACCGCTGGCCCGCGTAACAGAGGTGCGTGTGGGCATCGATGAATCCCGGCATCACCACGCGACCTTCCGCATCGAGCTCGACCGCATCCGCCGCGCGCTCGAGGTCGTTCCATGAATCTCCACGACCGGTGGCGACGATGACGCCGTCGCGCGACGCGAGCCAACCGCCCTCGATGGCACCAACATCCCCCGCGGAGGGTCCAACTCGAGGCCGCTCTTCACGGAGGGGCGCCAAAGTGAGGAGGCGCGCGCGTCGTATCACGAAATCCGCTTCCACCGATTGCTAGAGGGACGCGGCGGGTGTCGCGAACGAGCACCGAGACCGCGGTATCGGCGGACCCATCCAGAGATGAGACGGAGCGGGCCCGTCTTGCGAGAGAGCGACACCCGCCGCGGCCCTCTTCGTCATTCGAGGAAGTGACTCTCGATCACTCGACTGCGCTCGAAGTTCTCGAGCTTGAGCGCGCTCGCCGTCACTTGAAGAGCGGCATCGAGTGGGATGAGGCCGATCAACTCTCCACGGAGGACGTTCACGCCCGCATCGTTGGCGCGTCGCTCGACTTCGCGCCAGACGGTCGCGAGCGACGTCTGCGTCGTGTCGAGGAGATTCAGGGACACCTGGGCGCGCGGCGGATCGGTGAGTTCGAAACCGAGCGCCTGCACACTCGGAAGTCCACCTGAGGACTCCCGAATCTCCTTCGCGATCTTTTTCGCGATCTTCACGTCGGGCGTGTCGAGCTCGATGTTGAACGCGATGAGCGGCGGGCGCGCGCCGATGACGATCGCGCCGGCCTTCGCGTGGAGGACAGCCGGTCCGGCGTCCGGCACGTGCGTCGTCGCGAGCAACTCGGCGAGGCCCTCGTACTGTGGTTTGCGTATCTCCGGCAGGCGGATGCGCTCTGGGCGCATCGCCGCACGCGCGTAGAAGTAGACGGGTATCTGGTGGCGGGCGGCGACCTCGTATCCGAAGGCATGCGCGATGGCGACGCACTCCTCCATCGTCACACCCGCAAGCGGCACGAACGGAACGACGTCCACCGCGCCGAGGCGCGGGTGCTCGCCCTTGTGCGAGCGCATGTCGATCTCGACGAAGGCGGCTGTGATGAGGGCGTGCGCGGCGGCGGTCACCGCGTCGGCGTCGCCGGCGAAGGTGAAGACGGAGCGGTTGTGATCGACGTCACTCGTCTGATCGAGGAGCCGGACCCCGGGGACGTCGCGGATGGCCTTCGCCAGTCGGTCGATCACCTCGCGGCGGCGGCCTTCGCTGACGTTCGGCACGCACTCGACCAGCCGCGGCACGGCGGAAGCGTACCCGTCATCCCCCATCCGTGGGGCTTGTCGGCGTGCCGACGGTTAGTGAGACTGACCAGCGTGGAAAGGGATCGGGATCGGAACGAGCAGGGACTGAGCCTCGCGCTGTTGCAGTTCCACCCGTCTTCGGTCGTGCTGCTCGACACCGAGGGACGTGTCCGCTCGCTCAACCGGAACGCCGAGCGGCTGCTCTCGACGACCGAGGCCGACGCGGTCGGCAAGAGCTACACCGTCGTCTTCGGCGAGTCACTCTCGCAGCGCGTCTTCAAGCTCATGCTGAGAGGTGCCGCCGAGGGCGAGGCACGCGCGATCGAGGCGACGCTGCCGAGCGGCCGCCGCGCCAAGCTTCGTGCGACCGCGGGCCCGCTGAAGGACGCGCGCGGCAACGTGAACGGCATCGTGTTCGTCGCCGACGAGGACACCTCCTCGCCGAAGCTCGAGGCGCTCGCGGATAACCAGGTGCGATTGCGCGACGCGCTCAGGCGCTACCTCGGCGACAACGTCGCGGAGATGGTCGACGCGCGGCCGTCGTTCGTCGACGTCGGAGGCCAAACGCAGACCGTGAGCGTCGTCCATGCGGACGTGCGCGGGTACACCGCGATCGCGGAACAGCTTCCGCCCGACCGCGTCGTCTCGCTCCTCATGCGGTACCACGGTGCCGCGGCGAAGGCGATCCGCGGGACCGGCGGCACGATCGACCGCTTCGCGGGCGACGCGATCCTCGCACTCTGGAACGCACCCGTGCCACAGGAAGACCACGTGCGGCGCGCGCTCCGCGGTGCGCTCGCGATGCGCGACGCCGCGCGCGAGGTCGGCACGGACCTCGGCTACGGCATCGGCGTGCACACCGGTGAGGCGATGGTCGGCAACCTCGGCAGCGAGCAGTACCAGAACTTCACGGCGATCGGCGACACGGTGAACGTCGCCGCTCGGCTCCAGGGCCAGGCCGGGGCCGGCGAGGTGGTCTGCTCCGCGGTCGCCCTTCAGGCGGCGGGCGAGGGCGTACGGACGACACCCCTCGGCGCGTTGGAGTTGAGAGGACGGAAGACACCGGTGGAGGCCTACCGCGTGGAGGGGATCGACCAGTGAGCTTGCAGCCCGGGAACACGCTCGGGAACTACCAGATCGTCGAGAAGATCGGTGCGGGCGGGATGGGCGCCGTGTACAAGGCGTATCAGGCGTCCCTCGGCCGTTACGTCGCGATCAAGGTGCTGCCGCCTCAGACCGCGGGCGATCCCGCCTTCGCCGACCGCTTCGCGCAGGAAGCGCGCGCGATCGGCAAGCTGCGTCACCCGAACATCGTCACCGCCTTCGACTTCACGCAACAGGACGACATCGCGTTCCTCGTTTCCGACTACATCGACGGCGGCACGCTCGCGGACCAGCTCGGCTCGCCGCTGCCGCTCGAGTACGCGATGGGCGTCCTCGGGCCGATCGCCGGCGCCCTTGACTACGCGCACGCGCGCGGGGTCGTGCACCGCGACATCAAACCGCAGAACGTGCTGCTCACACGCGAGGGCACGCCCGTGCTGACGGACTTCGGTCTCGCGAAGATCGTCGGGCCCGGATCGGGCATGACGCAGGCCGGGTCGCTCATGGGCACGGCGGATTACATGGCGCCGGAGCTCGCAGGCGGCGCGGAGAGCGCGGGACCCGCGGCAGATCAGTACGCCCTCGGGATCATCGCGTATCAGATGCTCGCCGGCCGCCATCCGTTTCCTTCCGACAACCCACTCTCCGCGCTGATGGCGCACGTGAACAAGCCCGTTCCGCTCCCGAGCCAGCTCGGTGTCGTGCTGCCGCCGGGTGTGGAGGCCGCGCTCCTGCGCGCGCTCGCGAAGAGACCCGAAGACCGCTTCGCGCGATCCGGCGACTTCATCCGCGCGCTCGCGGGTTCGCAGTTCTCCGTGCCGACGCCGCCGCCGACGACCTTCCCACCGCCGACCAGCCCATCGCAGCCACCGATCGCAGCTGCCGCGGTCGTCGCGGCGACGCCGGTCGCGGGCGCGCCTTCGCCGCTGTTGTCGCCGTCGGGTCTCGTCAGCGGCGTGGCGCGCGTCGAGCCACCGCCGCCACCGCCGGCCGAGCCGATCCTCGTCGCGCCGACTCTCGCGGGCGGCGCGGCCACCGCGGTCATCGCCCCGCCGGAAACGCGCGGCGGATTCCCGTGGCGGCGCGCGATCGTTCCCGCGATCCTTGTCCTCGTCCTCGCACTCCTGGCGCTACGCGGCGGCATCGACCGGAACGCCGCGGTCGATCGCACGAGCCCGCCGCAGCGCACCGCACAGTCGACGCTGGCGCCCACCACCGCACCGACGGTCGCGCCCTCGACGGCGGCCACGGTCGCACCAACGACGACGCCGACGGTTGCTCCGACCGCGCGACCGACCGTCACGCCGACCGCGCCGGCGACCGCCGATACCGAACCCAACAACACCCCGGCGACGGCGACGCTCGTCACGGCCGGCAGCGTCCACGACGGAACGATCTCGCCGGCGGGCGATGTCGACTTCTTCCGCGTTCAGGTGCCCGACAACACCGCGGTGCTGGTCACGCTGCACGCCGACACGCTCCCCGGCGGCGGCGTCGCGATCTTCAACGCCTCAGGGACGGAGGTCGCGCCAGAGGTCAACACCGGCGCCGACCGCGTCGCGCGCGTGGAGTACGTCGTCCGCGACCCGGGGGCCTACTTCATCCGGGTGCGCGCCGTGCGGGTCGACGCGACCGGGACGTACCAGCTCAACTATTCGACCACCGCGCGCTAAAGACCCGCGTGACCTAGTGCCGCGCGGTGACCTCGGCGTGCTGCGCCTCCGCGTTGCGGATGCGGCGGACCAGGATCGGCAAGAGCGCGAGGGCGAGCTGCGGATGGCTCTCGAGGATCCCGCGGAAGTGCCAGCGCTGGATGCCCAGCGCTGTCGTCGGCTCGACGGCGCGGGCGCTCGCCGAGCGCGGGAACTCGTCGAGGAGCGCCATCTCTCCGAAGACATCACCGGGTCCGAGCGTCGCGAGCTTGATCTCTTTGCCGCCCTTGTCCTGGACGATGTCGACCTTGCCGGAGCGAATGATGAACGCGCCGACGCCGGTGTCGCCCTGCCGCACGATCTCCTGCCCGGGCTGGTAGCGCTGCTCGATCGCCGCATTCGCGATCGCATCGAGCGACTTCTGGTCGAGATCCTCGAACCAGGTGACTTTCTTGAGGAATTCGGTGCTGACCGGCATGACGGCGGGATGGTAATGGTCCGCGAGATACTTCGCACCTGTGTCGTTCCGCATCGAGACCGCGCGCGATATCGACGCCTGCACGGCGACCGTGCCGATCCAGGAGGCGGTGTGGAGCGGCGACGTCGTCGTCCCGCCGCAGCTGCTCCTCGCGGTCGTGCACAACGGCGGCTTCGTCGCTCTCGGCTATGCCGACGGTGACGAGCGCGCCGCCGGCTTCGTCTTCGGGTTCGTCGGCATCTACGACTACCACTTCCGTCATCACTCGCACATGCTCGCCGTGCGCGAGCCGTACCGCGGAAGCGGCCTGGCGAAAGCGCTCAAGGAAGCGCAGCGCGATCACTGCCTCGATCAGGGCATCGAGGTCATCGCGTGGACGATGGATCCGCTCGAGGCGCGCAACGCGGTCTTCAACTTCGCGAAGCTCGGTGCGTTCACGCGCGAGTACCACCGCGACTTTTACGGCCCGATGCCGGACAAGCTCAACGCGGGTCTGCCATCGGATCGCATCTACGTCGAGTGGCCGATCGGGCACGACCGGACATACAAACGTCTGAAGGGCGAGGACCGGCCGCCGTCGCTCGAGGAGGCGGAGCGTGAGGGCATCGCATACACGCTGCGCGCGGATGGCGAGCGACCCGGCAAGGTCGCACCAGCTGCCGACGAGACGCACCTCCTCCTGGAGATACCCGCCCACTTCCAGGAGCTCAAGGCGCGCGACCCGAAGACCGCGCTCGCCTGGCGTCTCGCGGTGCGTGAAGCGATCGAGCCGGCGTTCGCGCGGGGCTACGCGGCGGTCGAGTTCCTTCGCGCTGCGAACGGCCGCGGCGCATACCTGCTCGTCCCGCAGCCGCGACGTGAAGGAGTGATCGACACCGATGAGGATTGAACGCGTCGAGCTTTTCGAGCTGCGCCTGCCGCTGAAGCGCGCGTACGAGACGAGCGGCTCCCGCGAGACGCATCAGACGCGGGTGATCGCGCGTGTGGAATCAGAGGGCGCGGTCGGCTGGGGTGAGAGCGTCGCGCCGGAGCTGCCGTGGTACTCGGGCGAGACACCCAAGACGGTCTGGTACGTGCTCGACGAGATCGTCATCCCCGCGCTGATGGCGGCCGACCTGCATCAGCCCGAGGACACCGAGCGGATCCTGGCCTGGATCCGCGAGCACCGCATGGCGAAGGCGACGCTCGAGATGGCGGTCTGGGACCTCTTCGCCAAGCGCGACGGCCGGTCGCTCTCGAAGCTGCTCGGCGGCACACGCGATCGCATCCTGTGCGGCGTCGCGATCGGCATCCAGCCGTCGATCCGGGAGCTGCTCGCGACGATCCGCCGCGAGCTCTCTGCTGGTTACCAGCGCGTGAAGGTGAAGATCAAGCCGGGCTGGGACGCCTCGGTCGCGGAGGCGATCCGAACGGAGTTTCCCGACCTCCCGTTCATGCTGGACGCGAACTCGGCGTACACGCTCGCGGACGCCCCCTTGTTCCAGCGCATCGACGCCTACGCACCGATGATGATCGAACAGCCGCTCGCTCACGACGACATCGTCGATCACGCCGCGCTGCAGCGTGAGATCAAGACGCCGATCTGTCTCGACGAGTCGATCCACAGCGGCGACGACGCGCGCAAAGCGATCGAGCTCGGCGCGACGCGGATCGTGAACATCAAAGCCGGACGCGTAGGCGGTCTGACGTCGGCGCGCCGTATCCACGACGTCTGCCGCGAGGCGCGCGTTCCGGTGTGGTGTGGCGGCATGCTCGAGATGGGCATCGGCCGCGCGCACAACGTGCACCTCGCGTCGCTGCCGAACTTCAGCCTCCCCGGCGATGTGTCGGCGTCCGAACGCTACTTCGCGACGGAGATCATCGGCGAGCCGTTCACCGTGCGCGCCGACGGCACCATGCTCGTGCCGACCGGTCCGGGCATCGGCGTGACCGTGCTCGAGAAGGTCATTCGCAAGATCGCCGTCAGAACGAAGGAGTACCGCGCTACGAGGAAAGCGCCGACGAAAACGAAACCGCGTACTAGCGCGGCGAAGCGGGCTGCTCGGTCTTCTGCGGGGCGCTCTCGGGCGGCCACACCACGATCTCGTCGATGACCGTGCCGAAGGCGTCGACCAACCGCGCGTAGTCGCCGCGCGTCCACAGCAGGCGCGCCGCGGCGATCGGGCCCGCCGCGTACACGTGCTTGCGGCCGCCGACGAGGTCGTCGGCGAGCGGATGCGTGGCCGCGCGCACGCGTGAGCCCGAGTGGATCCGGTAGATCTCGCCCGCACGCACGAAGCAGGGCGAGCCCCAGGTGTAGACCCACTCCCACTCGACGGGCTTCCGCACCTCCTCGCGCCAGAGCGCGCGTAGGTGCTGCAGGCGCCAGTTCGCCAGATCGCTGTCGAGCGTCGTTTGGACCTCGATCCACTCGGCGTTCGCGTCCTCGATCGTGGTGGTCGGCCGCGCGGCGCGGATGTTCAGGATGCGCGCCTTGAGCGCCTCGACGGGACGGAAATCGGCCACGCGTGGACAATACCCGACGACCAGGGAGGGAGGGCGTCATTGAGCGTTCACGCGCGCGCCCTGCTGGCGGAAGCCGCCGGCACGTTCTGGTTCTTCTTCATCGGTGCCGGCGCGATCATCGCCGACGCGAACGGCAGCGGCGGTGGGATCGGCGCGATCGCGCTCGCGCACGGCATCACGCTCGCCGTCGCCGTGTCGGCTTTCGGCCCGCTGTCCGGTGCGCACTTCAATCCCGCCGTGACCTTCGGCCTGGCGGTCGCCGGTCGGCACCCATGGTCACGCGTGCCCACGTACTGGATCGCCCAGCTCGTCGGCGGTCTCGCCGCGGGCTTCGCGCTTCGCGGCGTGTTCGACTTCGCGCTCGCTGCGATCGACAAGACGCACCTGGGGACCCCGGCGCTCGCGAACGGCGTGAGCGTGCCGATCGGCATCGGCGTCGAGGCGCTCCTCACGGTCTTCGTGGTGTGGGCGGTCTACGGCACCGCGGTGTCGCCCCTCGCGCCGCGCATCGCGGGATTCGGCATCGGCCTCACCGTCGCGACCGACATCCTCATGGGCGGGCCGCTCACCGGGGCGGCGATGAATCCCGCGCGGTACGTCGCGACCGCGGTCCCCGCCGCGTTCTTCGATAACTGGTACGTGTACTGGATCGGTCCGCTGCTCGGTGCGGCCATCGCGGGTCTATCGATCCGCTACCTCTTCGCGCCGGAGTCCCGCGTCGAGGCGCCGGCTCGAACCTAGGGAAAGCCCGAGCGCGGCGAAGGCGCTAGGTGCAGACGCCGTCGCAGACGCGCACGACCCCCGTCATCTGCGGATGGACGCCGCAGTGATAGGCGAACACGCCCACCGTAGCGAATGTGATCGTCGCGCTCTTGCCGCTGTCGAGCCCGACGTCGAAGGGACGTCCTTCGTCGCTCGAGGTGACGGTGTGGAACTCCTTGCCCATGTTCACGAAGGTGGCCGTCGTACCCGCGGACACGCGCAACTCG
>Ga0066710_100005954_pt1 | contig 11274 bp, 9 predicted proteins | sample GraSoiAngelo_159_FD_79666 | JGI IMG/M metagenome (GOLD analysis project Ga0066710, IMG submission 79666) | Grasslands soil microbial communities from the Angelo Coastal Reserve, California, USA - 14_1009_16_40cm | ecosystem: Environmental > Terrestrial > Soil > Grasslands | place: USA... | reverse complement strand
TGCAGATGAGCGAGCGACCAGGCCGACAAGAACCACTCGCCTTGTACTCCTTTCGCGATCGCTACGTGCGGCGCGAGGTGGCGGCCCTGAACAAGGAGGATCACGAGATAGCCCTGCATTCCTCGTACGAATCAGGGGCCGATCCTACTCGGTTGCGGGAAGAAGTTCGCCGACTCTCGCGTTTAAGCACTCCCTCTGGATCGCGGCAACACTACTTAAGGATTAATCGGGACCTCTGGGCTGAGCTACGCTCCCTGGGCCTGCAATACGATTCGAGCGTTGGCTATTCAGACTATGTTGGGTTTCGAAGCGGAGCCTGTCACCCTTATCGTCCGTTCAACGACGAAGCCGGAGGCGAATTCTCCGTTTTGGAGATTCCGTTCTCCGTCATGGATTCAGGACTTTTCCAGTCCTGCGGCGGAAATAGAGGTCAGATGGAAGCCTTGTTGAATGCGCTCAGCGACATTGTAGCTTATCGCAACGGGGTATTGGTTTCCATTTGGCATAACCAATACCGCGATGGTTCACTCCTCGCGGAAGGATCGGTTTTTGATTGCTTCATCGCTCGCCTGAAGCAGAGAGGATGGGGATTCTGGACACTGGAAAGAGTCGCGCGATGGTGGAACGCCCGAAATGCGGTTGAGCTTGTTTGTCACGGTGCGGACTTGTGGAGCGTTGTCTCCCACGAGGATATCGACCACTTATCGCTCCGGTGTTACGGAGGCATCGCCGGGGAGGTTGATGGAGCGGGAAAGGACGGATATGCAATTAGCCCTGGGGATCCGTACAGTGTCGTCACAATCCGACGACTAAAGGCCTCAGTCCCGGTCACGATTCATCGGAGGGCGGTAACCTGAGGACACAGTTTCTCCCTTTTGAGGGTGACATCGTGCCGAAGTGGGACCGTTTCAATTTCGAGTCGCCAACTGGCACAATATTCACCTCCTCGTCCTGGCTGACAGCGATGGGAAGCTCCTCAGGCATCTCGCTGGCGGTTGCCTTGCTTGAATCGGAGGGGCATTGGACTTGCGGTTTGCCAGTCGCCATTCGGGAGAAGGGCCTCTTCCGGACCGCGATGGCCCTTCCGGCTAGTCCGTACTTCGGCTTTGTTCTATCCGATTCTCTCGGATTTAGCCCGGCCCAGAACACCGTGAACGAGGCCGTTGCTCGGTTGACGTCAGAAATTCTGAAACACGCTCACTACGTCGAGGTACCGAACCGGCCTGGTCTCACGATGTGCGCCCCTCATGGACTCGACCTAGAGGAACGAAAAACTTACATCCGCGACCTCGAAAAGGGCGGAGGCAGTGAGGAGCCAGACAAACAGGTGCGTTATGAACTGCGCAGGGCAGAGCTCAGCAATCTCCGAGTTGGTCCTGGAGATCCGGCCGGCTTCCTCAATCTCATACAGCCCGCTTTTCGGAGCAAGGGCCTTGATGTGCCTTTGACCAAACCAGAATTCATGGAATTGTACAGAAAATTCCATCCAAACGGTCAAATTTCGATTTACCTCGCTCGTCGAGGCGTCGATATTGCAGCGGGCGCCGTTGTTCTTAGGGATCATCACTCACACTATTATTGGCTCGCCGCGACCAATCCAACATTCCGCTCAACAGGGGCTTCGTACCTACTCCTCCATGAAATCCTGCGAGACCTTAGGAGATCCGGCCCATCCGAGCTAGATCTTGTGGGGGCAAACATCCCTAGTGTCGCCAAGTTCAAGGCGCACTTTGCATCGAAGCCGCAATCATATCTCGTCCTCAAGGGATTCTCATCGATTTACGCCAGACTCGGACGGAGAGTCTATCAGCGAATGCGAGGAGTTAAGCCTGCTTGATGCCACGAATCCGCCCGTGGGCGAACTACACCGCACTATTACATGCCATTGGAGCGGGAAGAGCAGAGGATCGATCGCGGTTCGAGCAGGAATTTGCGACCAACGTCGGTGTTGGACACGCCGTTGCGACAAACATGGGGCGAGGTGCCCTTCAGGCGGCCCTTCTCGCGGTGAACGTTACGGCGCACAGTGAGGTAATCGTTCCTGCTCTTGTTTGCAATGCGGTGGTAGATGCAGTTCTCTCGGTAGGGGCAACTCCGGTACCCGCCGACATTGATGTAAGTGACTTCAATCTCTCAGTTGACTCGGTAAAGACGGCGATGAGCGACGAGACGCGTGCATTGATCGCGGTGCATGCCTATGGGTTTCCTTGCGACATCGCAGAGCTGAAGGAAGTCTGCACCAAACGAGGAATCAGCCTTATCGAGGACTGTGCGCAGAGCGCCGGTGCTCGTGTTGAGAATCGTCCGGTCGGTACTTTCGGCGACATCGGGATTTTCAGTTTCGCGTTCGACAAAATTCTGAGCTTGGCCAGCGGGGGACTGGCTTTGTCCGACGACAGCGAGCTCGCCCGGCGACTCCGAGAGAGCGTGCTCGGATGGCCCGCATCAAACGGAAGGGAAACCGCGCATCTCCTCAGATTCCTGCGGCTTCATGCTTCGTTTTCGCCCAAGATCTATGGATTCTCGCGTCATCTTCGGACTGAGATTGAGTCACTCGAATGGCCCGATGATGAAGTCCTCGCTCCTTTGGGCCCTTTGCGGAGCGCTCTGGGGTGCTATCTTCTGAAACGAAGCGTCGAGATATTCGGTATTCATCGGAAGAATGCACATGTTCTGTCGGAGCTTCTGACCGTTCCTGGGGTCGAAGTCCCCACTGAGCGCAATGGCGCCGAGGCAGTGCCGTTGAGACTGACGATTCGAGTCCCTGCAGCGCTCCGGGACCCTCTCTCTGCGCATCTCGTGCATCATGGGTTCGAGGTCGTCCCAGCGGCGTATGAACGTCCGGTCCATTACGTGCCAGAATTTAGAGGGTTGCTGCGCCTAAGAGTCGATCTTCCGAGTGCCGAGGTCGCATCCCAAACCTTGTTGAATTTCCCGACACATCCTTACATCTCTGAGTCGGGCCTCGAAGAACTAGGCAACTTGGTGAGGCGTTTTGTCGCAGCAGCGTAGTTGGCAGGCATTGTGGAATTCGATCGCGGTCCGACATCCGAGCGACTCTGTCCGTGCGTCGGGACGATCCCCGGACAGGTCTGACATACGCAATGACTGTCGTCGAATCGAACGGTTTCTCGATCTCTCGCGGGGCGACAAAGTACTCGATGTGTGCTGCGGAAACGGCATCATTGCTCGAGAGCTAGCACCGTTCACCTTGAGTTGGTTCGGCTGCGACTTTAGCCCCGAGATGCTAGCCGCAGCTTCGCGCAATCGAATCGCGAACGCTCGGTTCCTGATTGGTGTCTCGACCCGCCTGCCCTTCAGAGACCGCAGTTTCTCCAAAGTAATGCTCAACGCCTGCCTTCAGCACCACACAACAGAGGCTGCAATTACAGCGGTGTCCGAGGCCAGGCGAGTGTGCGCTCCCGGAGGCCGAATATTCGTCGGTGACATTCCTGACAGATCGCAAAAACGGACTTTTGACAGGGATACAGGCTTCGGATGCTATCGGCAACTCGTAAGTCTCGGCTCTCAGGCCAAGCATTTCGTGTCGTCCCAGCCGCGGGTCAATGATACTTGGTTCAACCGAGGTTGGGTGCTAAAGTTTCTTGGTGACGCGCACTGGGGAGTAACGATTCATGGTCGCGATTCTCCGTATCGATTCGACATACTTCTGACGTGGAGGTAGTCGTATGCGCCGCCAGGTTTGCCTCACTCACCTCGGCGGTGGAGGGCCGAGTGGTCGGAGCATGGCACCCTGGGTTGAAAAGGACGCGCAGATCTTGGGGAAGAGCTATGACGTTCAACCAGTCTTTTACGAATCGAACTGGAGCGTTCCGCCGCTAACGGCGGCGCTTTTGTCGGCCGACTCGTCCGTGAACTGGTTCGCTTGGGATAACGCCCTATGGGCGATTCGGATAGGGAGATGGCTTCGGGTTCCGGGAATCGTCATACTCGCTGGATTCGACGTCGCCAACGAACCCAAACTAGGGTATGGGGCAATGAGGACTGCTCGAGGCAGGTCCAAGGTTCGGATGGTTCTCGAGGGTGCAGCGCATGTTTTTGCGCTGTCGCACTTCCTCCGGGAATCGGTTCAGAGTGTTTGCCCGAGTCCCGATATTGAAGTTCTTCCATTGGGGTTCAATTCAGACGATTTCCCCCCGGGACCGAAGTCCCTGGAGCGTCCTGCGGTTTGCACGGTTGGCGATGTTACCAAGTCTAACCTCTTGCGCAAAGGAATTCGCGATGTCATCGAAGTTGCCAGCTATCTTGGGGACATTCCCGTTTTTGTGGTGGGCCTGATTTCCCCGGAGCTGCGGACGGTGGTGGATCGCGCGCCGAAAAACGTCACCTTTCTCAACTTTGTGCCACAGGAGGAACTAATCCGAGTGTTCCACAAATCGCAAATATATCTGCAGCTATCTCGCCATGAGGGATTCGGTTCCTCGACTGCCGAGGCCATGTTATGTCGCTGTGTCCCGGTAGTCAGTCGGGCGGGCTCGCTTCCGGAGGTCGTGGGGGACGCGGGTTATTTCGTTGAGCTTGGAGAGCCGGAACAAATCGCGGAGGTCATCATCAAGGCTTTTGCAGACAAGCAACGTGGCAACGCTGCCCGGGAGAGAGTCAAGGAGTTTTTCCCTCTAAATCGGAGACGTGACATTCTTCTGAGCCGGGTGGACGAGGTGTCGTCACGTTGCTAGTCGGGGAAGGAACGTTGATGTCAGACCGGCCAACGATTCGTCCGTCCTCGAAGATTAGTCGGTACTTCGGGTGCTGCAGTTCGTCCTTGATTATGGCGGGATATTCACCATATCTGGCGCGGTCGTACGGGACCAATTCTTGTGACAAGTCCAGAAATCGGCGGCGCGTCGCCTCATTCAGATCCTCCGTCCCATACTCTCCCCGGATTCGACGCTTGACGAAGGAATCCAGAGTCGGGAACTCAGTCTTGTCCGGCAGAGCCATCCACTCGGTCCAAAAGAAGCGAAATAAGATCCGGCGTGCCGGTTTTACGTATCGCATGTGAAAATAGTAAAGCTCCGTCCAGTCCAGTCTCTTAAAGAAAAACGGGACTTGAAGTGTCTCGAATCGTCCGATTTGTCGATAATGAAGGATTGGGTGATAGGTGAAAACGACCGGTTCCCTCTCAACCGTGTCTTCCGGAATCTGGTGGAAAACGTCACCGTCCAAGCTCACCGGGCCAAGCCAAACACAGTAATACCGAAGTCGGTCCAGATCACTAACTCGACTGAGCAGGTGACTCACTGAATTCGATCCCGTGGTCCGGGCAATGAAGTCGCCGTCCCACCGCAGGACCGTCGAGAATCGCGTGGCATGGAGAGCGATGTTGCGAGACGTGCAGAAATCTGCATCGATCACACGGAAAATGCGGATTTTTTCCGGGAAACGTGACCGCAGCTCGCAAACCAGATTGTAAGTCCGATCTTCGCTTCCTCCTTCGACGACGACCACTTCATCTACTTCTCGAACTAAAGAGAGAATGGACCTCTCAATCCAATCCTCCTCGTTCTTCACTGTCATCATGGCGCTGGTGCCTCTTGGCCGATGGAACAAGGGCTTTCGAATCAGCCCGAGTTTTGGGAGAGACGAGAATAGAGTCCGGCCCAGTTGCCTGGTTTTGCTCATGGTCCAACCTCCCAGAGACCCCCGAACCAAGAAACACAAACCAGTCTATGACCCAGAGGTAAACAAGCACGAAACGTTCCTCGGAGCAAGATGGCGATTTCCCTTCGGGATTCCTCGCCCATCAAAGTGAGCGAGGAAGAAACTTCTTGATATCGGCGGGGTCGCTGAAGCACGGCGACGCGCATTATTACTCGAGTATCTTGACGACTAGCGCTCAGCCTTGGGACCCCCCTAGGACATGTCGACGATCTGGCGGATGAAGTCAGCCTCGGTTTTCATGAGCTTGGCCCAATCCAACGTACGAGCAATTAGCTTGACGCCTTCGACAAGTCGCCCATGCAATGGACTGCCGGGCTGCAATCGTATGATGCCTTGGGCGACGGCGTCCTCCTCGTAGGGAACCGAAAAGCCAGCGCCGCTCGCTTCGACTAGATCCCCCATTTCCGTGTCAGCAGTTACTATCACGGGCAAGCCTGCGACTAGGTACTCGGCCAACTTCAGTGGGAACGCCGGCCGAGTGAGGTCTGTAGGCGCGAGCATTGCGACTCCTACGTCTGCTTGGGCAAATACATCGGGAAGATCTCCGTATGAGACTCTCCCGAGAAATTCGACGTTCTCTTCCAAGCGAAGCCTCGTGGCAATCTCCTCTAGGGTAGATCGGCGTGGGCCGTCCCCCGCAATAATAAACCTCACATCAGGAATCCGGTCTCTCAGTAGTGTGAGACTTCGCAATACCAGATCTAGTCCGCTCCAATCCGCCAGCGAGCCGGAATATACGAGTGCGAACCTTCGATGAGGAACGCGCGGGCGGTTGAACAGGGTCAAGTCTGCTCCATTCGGAATCACTGTTACCACTTTCCCCCCTTGCGAGCGCCGCAAACGCGCGAGTCTGTGGCCAACTGAAATCACACCGTCTGATCGTCTCACGCACAAACGCTCAGCGGCAATGACTACCGCCTTTCCTAGTGGTGTCCGAGCATCACCAGGGAAGTAGTCGAGGTCCTCGTAAATCAAGACCGCAGCACGCCGCAACATCTTCAGCTGCATTCCGACAAGGCCCGCCCAAGGCCCCTCTGTAATCGCAACGTCAAAGGTCATCCCCGATTGTTTGAGCCGCCTGCCAATTTCTACACCTCGGACTGGAAACAGCCACTTTCTGGGAAGCCTCAGCGTTGTGCACGGTAGAGGTTTTTTCATTGGAACATTGCTGAAGTAGAGAGCGGTCAGATCGAAGTCGGCCGATAGATGATGGAGGACATCGTGGGTTCTCTGATGGATCGACCATGGGATGTCCACATCCGTTACGAGGACGACACTTAATCGCTTCCCGCTACTTCGACTAATCACTCTATCCACCAAGAAACAGCCAATGCCAAAGACGCCATTGGACCGTCAAGGCACGGGCGAGGAATTTGACGAGAACGGTGAGGTTCATTGCCGTGCGATTTCGAATCAATCCTTATGACTCCGAGAATTCGCATCGCCACACCAGCCTCTTTAGGCTGCGCCCCCGGCGATGGGTTTGGGAACCCCTCCTCCGTGTGTGCGCCCTCGATTCACTGCCTCCAACTCCCAAATCGCCTCGCGCGAACAACGATTGACCACAGGGAGGCGCTCCATGAGTCGGTCAATCGATTCTAAGGGAGCATGACCCTCAATTAGCCCCGCCGGCAGCACCCTCACAAAGCCTTTCCTGATCTTGCGAAGTCCAGCCTTCACGAAAATGCGTTCCAACTCCTCATCATGGTATGAGTGATCGACTGTCAACGGAAACTGCCGGTAAAACTTGTCGCGCATCCATTCAGGGATTTCCTTCCATGAAGCCGCTCGGAATCCCAGTCGACTCCACCACGCATGTCTGGACAGAGGTACCTCTGTGACCAAGGTGCCGCCTGGTCTTAGAATCCGGCGGAGCTCCTCCACTGCGCGTTCTACATCGCGGACGGCGCCAGGAAGGTGCTCAAGTACCTCGATGTTCTGCACGAAGTCCACAACACTAGACTTGAACGGAAGGAAACGCACGTCTGCCTGAATTACGTCTATCCTCGACCGCAGCCGACTTGGTGCGTTTTCCATCGTACGCTCCAACATCCGGCGCGAGATGTCAACTGCGATGACGCGCCGTGCCGAAGCTGCCAATGACGCCGTGTGACGACCCGGGCCGCAGCCAACATCGATGGCCAAGTGGCATTGCCTGGCAATGGTGGCTGCGAGAAACTCAGCTTCCTTCTTGTGATAATAGCCAACATCATACCAGACGCGATCAACGATATCGTAATAGGTGGAGGCGATCCCGTCGAAATGCTTCCTAACGTCTACTGAGACAGACCCACCCACACGAGAAACCTCCTCAGCGGCTCGCCAAGGACTTCAACTTCTCTTTTGGACATCACAAGCACCTCTGCAGCAGCCACCAGAGATATCACGCCAGCCAAAACGGGGACTCGCCATGGATCGGCAAAGTAAATCCCGGTCAACTCCACAAAGCAGAACGCGATCGCGCCTAGAGACAAAGGGGCCCGGAGAGGACGCAACTCTAATGACCAAGTGAATTTGGAATATGCGACTACAACGGTGAAGTGGACCGCGTATGATAACAAATAAGCAAGCGCCAATCCAAATGCCTTGCCCGATGGCACGAACAAGAAGGCAAGGACCGCAAACGCTCCAGCCCAAACTAGGTTGAGCGCAAGACCATGCCACATTCGCCCTGTGCCCGAAATGCCGAAGCCAACTATGCTCGATATTCCCGCGAGGAAGACGGCCGGGACTAATATTCGCACCACCTGTCCTGCGTCCGCGAGCAGCGGGCCATACAGGAGTGTAGCAAAGAACTCTGGAAATGCGAACAGGACTAGGGATGGGGGTACCAATGCGAACGCCCCAATTCTGAGCGTCTTAATGAAGAAAGGCGGGAATTCGTTAGGTTTCGAGACATCAAGTCTTGACACGATCGGAATTAATGGCACGCCTATGGCCGCTGGAATGAACAAAAGGTAGCTAGAGAGGGCGAGAGCAACAGAATATTTTCCGAGTTCCGCAAAAGACCCTTTTGCTGCTAGGAGTGTATTTACAATCCAGAGAATGGGTGCGACCGCTAGACCCGTTGCGAGGGCAGGGGTGGCATAGCCAAGGACTTTGAAATAGACAGCAGGAGCGCTCGGCATTTCCATTACGATTTTTCGACTCTTCCAGACTGTTCGAAGGATTCCGCAATTCACGGCGGCCACCGCCAAGGCGTTGACGGTCGTGGCCAAAACCGCCCCGTTTAAGCCCCACGAGGACACGAGGAAGAACGTGGACGGGACGGAAATAAGAGCTGTAGTCACATTGCGCAAGCTCATCTCTTTGATTAGCTCGAACCCTTGGAGTACTGAAAGGAATGGCGAGACAAGCGACGTGACAACAAGACCTACCAAAGCAAGGAACAAGAGCTCTTGGAGCCGGGGCTCGCCATAGATGTCGTTGGCGAGAAAGGGCGCCGCAATAGCCAGTATCACCGTGGTTATCGACGTGGACGTACCAACGAGTACTGCCCCTGCTCCAATGAGCTGGCTAGCTCGGCGTGAGTCTGAAGGCTGCTCCGCCAGAAACTTAACAATGGCTGGTGGAACGCCAAACGACGCGAGGATCGACGCCACGGACATCGACAGGATGACAACCGAGTAGACTCCGAAGTCTGAAGGGCCCAATGCCCTAACGATGACGATTGAATTTGCAATTGCCGTGGCGCGTAGCACGATTATCGACCAGAATGAGAAGACCGCCCCGGACGCCATCCTGGTAGCCTTCGTGGCAGCCGTTCCATTGTCGACAACTTCATTTGCCATGGTCCTCTGGCTCAGGCGCGTCCATCCGGCAACGAGACAGTTTCACTCCGTCGGGACGAATTTCTGGAACACTTCCGGTGAGCCTCGCCTCTGTCTCCGCGAGAAAAGGACATAGGCCCTAATTCAGCAGGGGTATTTTTCATGAAGGGCCGACCTACATTGCAGGTTGTATAACGGTTTGCACGATGTTATTCGCCGTGGTAATGTTCAACGGGTTTCCACGCTGGTATCCTCGCAATCAGGGTGGCAGATGATGGAGATCTGGCGGAAAGCGGAGGGGAAGCAAACCGTTACCGTCGATCTGGTCTAGCCAGAAGTTGACAACTCTCTGAAAGGCTTGGGTATCTACGTTCAATCAATGGGAGTTGTGAGATGGTCCAGTACGGCCCGCCCGCATCCCGGACAGGTGTTCCGCGCCTCGACGCAGACGAGGTGAAAGTACGAGCCGCACACACATCGGGTGGCGGGAATCGCCGGACTTAGCGCTCGACCACACGCCTGGCAATTAGTCGATGGCCGCCCCTCATCGACTGACTTGATTCGATGGACCTGCTCGCCGTTTCCAGGCAGCACTTTGAACAAGGATCCCCAGAACACGGAAATCCACCCGAGGAAAATGAGCCAACCCGCATAAGAGTGAGCAATGAGCATGTTTTGGAGATCGGTCACTGCGGTATCCGTGTAATAGCCAACCAGGATGATGACGACCATACGTAGGACGTTGGCAGCATAGGCGGCGATGAAGCCGAGTCCAAGTAGTAACCAGATTCGTCTCCCGAGGCTCTGGTATTCCGTGAGGACGAACGACACAAAAGCTGCCGCAAAAATGCCGAACGAATAGATTCCGGAGCAGGAGGTCGTGATGATGACGGTCACCTGGGTCCCGATGTGCTCCGGGATGAATGTAAGACCTGGCGCCGTCGATCCCGCCACCGAATGTAATTGATTTCTTACGCCGATGAGGTTCAAGACCGTGCTCGTTTGCGGAGCAAGGGCAACCCACGAGTACAGATCCACCGATCTTTCCAAGTCTGCGTAATACAGCCTCGCGATCAAGAGCGGGACCACGAGGATTGCATTCAGAAAAACAAAAAACAAGAGTACAAAGTCCCGTTCGCGGGCGAATCGAGAGGGGACGAAGCAATATGCCAAGAGTGTAACCGCAGCCAGGAGCACGATCGTATCTTCGGTCTGGATGGTGGGGCTGGCGGACACGGCCCAGTTGTAGGCTAAGTCAAGCACGATGAGTGCGATCCCGAAGGGAGGAAAGAATCGCACGAACCTACCATCGACGGTCAACCTGCGCAAGAGGCGTGTGGCCAGGGAAGGACTACTCTCACCGAGGCCGCTTGTCAACGGCCAAACCGCCCAAGTAAGCAGGGCGCCCCCGCAAACCAGGAATGGAATAGCGAGCCACTCTAGAATTGTTCCTTTGGGACGGTCAATTATCAATCCTACTCCGGCGGAGGTGGTAAGGAGTGCCGTGAGGATGGTCATCTTCCGAAAGACGGCGATCCTCGAGACCGACGTTCTTAGTCCCATGGCGAGCTTTTTGCACCCTGTCTCTCTAATAAGAAGGCTCGCCACTCGTTATCGGCGTCGCGAGACGTCGGACTATTGATATAGCCCGACCCCATTCGACGAGTTCGGTCGGCTCGGTGAAGGTCGTCGGCGGATCCGCATCTGCTTCGCTTGCTCGTGGGATTGCCCGCGAGATTGGCGCCACTTTTGTTGATGTTGCGTTTGAGAAGCACTCTGGCGGATTCCCAGACGGAGAGCGGTATGTGCGTCTGCTCGGTCC
>Ga0066710_100005953_pt1 | contig 11276 bp, 11 predicted proteins | sample GraSoiAngelo_159_FD_79666 | JGI IMG/M metagenome (GOLD analysis project Ga0066710, IMG submission 79666) | Grasslands soil microbial communities from the Angelo Coastal Reserve, California, USA - 14_1009_16_40cm | ecosystem: Environmental > Terrestrial > Soil > Grasslands | place: USA... | reverse complement strand
CTGAACGCGTAGAGCTATCGGGAGCCGGCGCAGTTCGACAAGAGCTACGCGACCATGAAGACCGGCGTCCTGCCGATCGTGAAGGCGGACCACGAGAAGTACCGGCGGGTGATGTCGTTCGGCGTTGGCATCTGGATCGATTACGACTGGCGGAAAAACGGCTGGAACGAAGCCGAGCCCTCCAGGAATTACTTCACGCCTGATGCCTTCGGTCGGAGCGCCAAAAAAGCCATGGAGCGGGCCGACGAATACGTGTGGATTTACACCGAGACCCCGCGCTGGTGGAGCACCGAGGCGGGCGGAAAGCCCCTCAAGCTTCCGCAGCCGTATGTTGATGCTCTGCGGCAGGCGAAGTCGCCCGGCTGACAGCGGATTTCCCCGGCGCCCGCTCGGACGCGAGGCGCACGACGCGCCAGAACTCGTTCGGCGACAGCTCGCCGCCCCCCTTGCGCGTGAACTCCGCACGGGCGGCGTCGAACTCCGACGTGTACGGCCGGAGGGTGCCCACCAGCGGACGCTGGCTCTTAAGCATCCTGGCCCGCTCGACCCGCTCGCCGGGCGCGTCCGGCTCCGCCCCTCGAGACTTGGCGCACCGGCTGGACCGGACGTACTTGATGATGGCGTGGTAGACTTGGCCCTCGTCCGCGTTCTTGAACGTGCGGTCCTGGAAGCTCTGACAGAGCAGCGAGAACGCGGGGCTATACGGCAAATCCTCGCGCGGGACGCCGGTCGCCTCGTACATTTCCTGCAAGTGCTCCTGCTCGATCGAACCCAGTTTCAGTTGTATCGCCAAGGGAGTTCCTCTTGAGAGAACAGGTCTGCGCCGGCCGAACCACGGACCGGATCACGCTTTGGCCGCCAAGGTGCGCGGCCGTCCCTCGGTCCCGGCGGCGCTTCCGGCGGCGAGCCGCCGCGCCAGCTCCCGCCCCGCGGGCAGGAAGCGGGTTTCGATCTCGCCGCGGGTCGTGAGCAGGTTGCGGGCGTAGAGCACCGCCATCGCCTGCTTCGACCGCGCCTCGTTCCAATGGAGCAGCCGCGCCACTACCGGCCAGTGGAAATACTCGTGTCCCTTGGCGGCGTGGTCGGCGGTGACCAGGAACAGGTCCTGGTCGTTCAACGGCGTTAGACCAACCTTCTGGTGTGTCATGGCGGCGCCGCCTCCTCGTCGCGGGCTACTGGTTTCGCTCCGGCGCCTCGGCGATGTGCAGCCCGGCCGCGCTGCGGGTGACGTGCAGCACTCGGCTTTTCCTCACCCGGACCATCGTCGCCGCCAGCACCGAAACGGCGCCCCGCTCCTGCGACGGCTGAGTCCGCAGCGCCCACCAGTTGCAGCGATACCTGCTCCCGCCGATTTTCGTGCAGCGGACCTGATCGCCCATTTCTCGTTCGATGGTGGCAGCGACCTCCGCGGAGAAGTCGACGTCGCGGTCCGCCTCTGCCGTATCCGGTGGTTGTTTCATTTTCAGCACCCTGCCATGACTTTGACGGCCATTACGGACGTGGGCCAAAGCGACCTGCTTCCGACGGCGAGGTCCAAGAGGCCAATGGTCCGGCGTCGGTGGGCCAAGGGGCGAGGGAGCCAGGCAGGGAAACGAGGAGAAATGCTTGCGCTGGTCCGGTCGTCGATTGCCGACGGCAGTGTATCCGCAGGGCGGACGGGAAGATACAGGCAAACAACTCGACGCGGATCCAGCCGCTCACATTGCGGGCGACAATGAGGCGAAAGCTCATGAGACTCCGACGTGGATAACTCCGCTGCCACCCGTTGCGAAATTGTTCCACTGACACATCATAAGTCTATTTAATACATATGGTTAAGGGTAATCGAGATGGAACCAAGACGGATGTTCAAATTCTCCAAAATTCGGCATTTTTTAGGTGACGAACGGAATATGGCCGAATATACTTTGGCTACCTAACGAAAGTCGAACAACACGCGGCGTCTGCGGCTTTCGCCCGGTGGGCTGCAATGCCAGTCAAAAGCTAATCACCGGCATGGATCGTCCCGTTAAAGGAGTTTGCCCTCATGTCCGCTCTTCGAGCCAAAAAACCGGCAGCCGTCACCAAACGCCTGAAATTGTTCATGTTCGGCCCGGCCGGCGTCGGCAAAACCACCGCCGCCATCCAGTTCCCCAACTGCTACATCATCGACGCCGAACGCGGCACCGAAAACTACGACAAGCTCATCACCGGCAGCGGGTCGGCCGTCTTCCAGACCAACGACATGAACGAGGTGCTCGCCGAAGTGAAGGCGCTGCTGACCGAGAAGCACGAGTACCGCACCCTGGTCATCGACCCCATCACCACGCTGTACAACGACCTGCTCGACAAGTGCGAGCAGCAGGTCGGCGCCGACTTCGGCCGCCACTACGGCGCCGCCAACAAGGTGATGAAGCGCCTGGCCAACCTCATCATGGCCCTGGACATGAACGTGGTCATCACCGCCCACGCCAAGACCGAGTACGGTCAGAACTTCGCCAAGCTGGGCTACACCTTCGACGGCTGGAAGCAGCTCGACTACTGGTTCGACCTGGTCGTCGAACTGGGAAAGAAAGGTAAGAAGCGCTTCGCCAAGGTCGTGAAGACGCGGCTGGAGAGCTTCCCCGACGAGGACGTGTTCGAGTGGGGCTACGACTCGATCAAGCGCCGCTACGACGCCCACATGCTCGAGAAGCAGGCCATCGCGTTGCGCCTGGCGACGCCGGACCAGGTGCGAGAAATCAAGGACCTGCTCAGCCTCGTCCGCCTGCCGGATGGCACGGTGGACAAGTGGTTCGCCAAGGCCGGCGTCGACTTGTGGGAAGACATGTCCGCCGACGCGGTGCACAAGTGCATCGAGTACGTCAAGGGCCGACTCCCCAGCATGGCCGCCGCCTGACGGGCGCGGACTACAAAAGACTACAAAACGCTACGCATTCCGCGGGCGTTTTCGAGAAGGAAAGGAGGCAACTCGCAGCCGGAGCAACGATTAGGGCAAGACTATAAAATGCTACAAATCGCCCGCGATCGTTGTAGTCACGATGCGGTCGGGCCCGACGCCCTGGGTCAGAAGCAGGGCGGCGGGACCCCTTCATCACTGTCTTCTGACTGGAACCGCGACCGAATTGCCGTCGCGGTACGAAAGGAAGGCCAACCATGGCCAGCTACAACAAAGTGTTCCTGATGGGCAACCTCACCCGCGACCCGCAGGTCAAGCACCTGCCCACTCACGCTCACGGCCAGATGGTGGTGGTCGAGTTCGGCCTCGCCGTCAACCGCAGGTACCGGACGGCCGACGGGGTCGACAAGGAGGAGGTGGCATTCGTCGACTGCACCGCCTTCGGGCGGCAGGCCGAGACGATCAGCCAGTACTGCACCAAGGGCAAGCCGATCTTCGTCGAGGGCCGGCTGAAGTTCGATACCTGGGAAGACAAGCAGGGCGGCGGCAGGCGGAGCAAGCTGACGGTCGTCGTGGAGAACTTCCAGTTCCTCGGCCGCGCCGGGGAAGGGGTCGCAACCAACGGCCCCGGCGTCCTTGCCGGCTCGACCGGCGACGCTGCTCCAACCTCCGCGCCCGCCCCCAGGCCCGTCTCCCGCGGCGCGGAACAAGCCAAGATGTTCCCCAACGAAGACCGCAAGGCCTGGCGCGGCCGCGGCGAAAAGGCGCCCGCGCCCCAAGGCGGCGGCGCCGGCGGTAACCACGGCCGCGGGGCGCGCCAGTCGGGGGTCGGCTCCGCCGACAAGGCAAAGGCCGAAGCCCCCTTCGGCGACGAGCGCCACTTCGACGAAGCCGACATCCCGTTCTGAGCAAAAGACCAAGGCCGGCGAAGAAGAAAGGAGACACGACGTGCTTCTTCACCGGCTTGCGTCGCTCATCCCCACGTTTGCGTCCTCGGGTCGGAAGCCGGCGCGAAAGCGCCGCTTCCGACCCTTTCCTTTGGGCACGTCACGAAGATCCGCATCTTGGCACGCGTAGCTCACGCCAGCATGGGGTTTGCATTTCTGCTATCACTCCCAGCTCAGTGAGAGCAGCGCGGCTCCGTTCCGACGGATGCCATGAAGAGGTGGGAGACGGTCGGCATGATGTGGGAGCCTTATCGCGAGCCTCTGAGCAGCACGCTTGTGCGGACCGGCACGATTGCGCTGGTCGTCGGCGCGGCGCTCGCTGGCTACCGGGGCGGGCTGGCCCGCTGGCCAATGGCCGCGCTGCTCGCGCTCTGGCCCGCGCTGGGGGGTCATTACGTCGAGCTTTTCTTTCTCAACTACATCCGCCCCCGCCTTCCCTATGCTCCGGCCGTGCAGGCCGGGGTTCGCGTCGGCGTGTGGCTCGTCGACGGCGCGGCCCTGACGCTGGGGATGACCCTGACGGCGCGGGCGCTGGGAGAGCCGTGGCCGGCGCGGTGGCCGGTGTGGCGCGTCTGCGGACTTGGGGGCCTCGCCTTTATCGGCATCGAAGGGGTGGCCCATCTGCTGCTTCAGCTTCGCGGGCGGCCAAGCTTCTTCAACGGGCGCGGTTAGACGATGGAGCGTCCTTTTGACGCCGCGCTGTTTTTGTTGTCGGTTCCCGCTTTTCCACGTTCGCGCGCATGGACGGACTTGTAAGGATGTCGGGTTGCGATGCGGCCGGGCCACAACGGGTGGCCCCAGGTCTGCCCACGCTCCAGCGATCGCCCAAGGAGCCCCACATGCGACCGAACCCCGATTCCCTGCCTTTGCTCCGTCCCGTCCTGCTGACCACCGTCCTGCTCCTGCTTGCCGGTTGCGAGAGCCTCTACGAAGGCCCGACGCGCACCGCCCGCGACTCGAGCGCCCGGAGCGACCGCTACGCCATGCGCGACCGCGGCCGCAGCGATTACGGCGCCCGCTACGACGCGTCGACCGCGGCCGCCGATTCATCCTCCGACCGGGCCGAGCGCGCCGCGGACCGCTCCCGCGCCTCGTCGGGCGCCCGAACCGGCTCCTCCGCCGCCGGCGGCACCCGCGTCCAGCGCGACGGCGACCGCACGCGCTACACGATGGCCTATCCCACCGGCGATCGGGACAGCAGCGTGATGATCGTCGAGAAGACCGTGCCCAGTCAGGTGCGGCTCAACCAGCCGTTCGATTACGAGATCAAGGTCACCAACATCACCGACGCCACGCTGGACGACGTCCGCATCCAGGAGCAGACGCCCGAGGGCCTGGCGATCACCGCCGCCGAGCCCCAGCGCAAGGGAGAGGGCGCCAGCGCCGCCTGGGAGCTGGGGACGCTGCGCCCGCGCGAGACCAGGACGATCAAGGTCTCGGGCAAGGCCGACCGGCAGGGCGAGCTGGGGACTTGCGTGTTCGCATCCTACAAGCCGTCGCTGTGCGCGGCCTTGAACGTGGTCAACCCACAGATCCGCGTGACCAAAATCGCGCCGCAGCAGGCCGACATCTGCGACGACATTGAATACCGCTACACCGTCACCAACACCGGCACCGGTGTGGCCGACCACGTGACCGTGCGCGAAGACCTGCCGGAAGGGCTGACGACGCAGGACGGGCGCAACCAGGTCGTCCTCGACGCCGGCCGCCTCGAAGCCGGCCAGACGAAGGAGGGCGTGGCTCGGCTGAAGGCGGCGCGGGCGGGTTCGTTCCAGGGGCGTGCGGTCGCCACGGCCAGTGACGGCCTCCAGGCGCAGACCGAGCCGGCGGCGGTCCGCATCACCCAGCCCAAGCTCGGCGTCAAGGTCGAGGCGCCGGAGTCGGACTACGTCGACCGCCCGATCGCCTACCGCGTAACCGTCACTAACGAGGGCGACTCGTCCGCGCGCGACGCGACGGTGGCGGTGAACATTCCGACCGCGACGCGGGTCGCCAACGTCGGCACCCAGGGCCGCGCCGACCGCACCGGCATCCGCTGGGACCTCGGCACGCTGGAGCCGCGGGCGAGCAAGACCGTCACCTTCAACCTCTCCGGCACGGAGGCCGCCGCCGCCTTGGAAACCACCGCCCGCGCCAGGGCCCGGTGCGCGGCGGAAGTCAGCGGCAGCGCCCGCACGAAGGTCATGACCATCGCCGCGCTGCTGCTGGAGGCGGTGGACCTGGCCGACCCGGTGCGGGTCGGGGAGAACGTCGTCTACCGCATCACCGTCACCAACCAGGGCTCCGGCCCGGACACCAACGTCCGCGTGACCGCCAAGCTGCCGGCCGAGCTCCAGTACGTCTCCGCGACCGGCCCGACCGAGGCGACCGCGGACGGCCAGACGGTGAAGTTCGCGCCCGTAACGACGCTCGCCCCCGGCCGCAGCGCGCGGTGGGAATTGACCGCGACCGCGAAACAGGCCGGCGACGTGCGGTTCGACGTGCAGCTCGAGAGCGACTCCCTGACCAAGCCGGGCTCGAAGAGCGAGCCGACGAGACTGTACTGAGGTCAGTCGTCACTGGTCACTCGCAGGGCGGCCGGCGCTCTGCCCTTTTCTCCCCTCTCCCCTGTACGCAGGGGAGAGGGAGTAAGGCCGCGTTGACACCCCTGCCGGCCCTTCCTACATTCCGCGCCATGGCCCGCCTGGTTCTGGCCGCGCTCCTCCTCGCTACGGTGTTTCTGCTCGCCGCGGGCGGCTGCCAGCCTTTGGGCTACGTGCGGACGCCGCCCGACACCGAGATGTTCGGCGCGCAGGCCGTGACGATTCACCCGACGTTCACCCGGGCCAAGGACTGGAACGGCGACGGCAAGCCCGATGGCATCGAGGCGGTGCTCGAGCTGCAGGACGAGTTCGGCGAGCCGACCCGCGCCACCGGGCGGGCGATGTTCGAGGTTTACCAGTACCGCCAGTACCACCCCGACCCGCGCGGCAAGCGGCACGAGCAGGTATGGACCTGGCCGCTGAACACCCGACAGGAGCAGGTGGAACACTGGAGCCGCGCGCTGCGGGCGTATAGCTTCAAGCTCCCGTTCGATCCCGGCAACCACACGGTGGTGCTGGCGGCGACGTTCGCGCTGAACGGCGGCAAGCCGCGGCTCTTCGACCAGATCATCCTCGAGCCGTCGGGGCGGACGACGCCGGTGGTGGCGCCCGCGTCCGAGGCCGGCAAGTCCCAGACCCGGCCCGCCCGGCCGCGCCGCACGACTCAACCGCCCGCGACGCTGCCGGCGACGGCGCTCGCGGGCGCGTATGGCGGCGTGCGACCCTCCGATGGCGCCCTACCCGCCCAACGATAGCGCCGGCCTGTTGGGCATGGCGCCCGTGCCCACGCTGCTGGCGCGCGTGCGTGCGGAGCTCTCGGCCGACTTCCCGCCGGGCGAGCCGGTCCGCCTCAGCCGCGCGCCCGGCCGGCTGGACGTGATGGGCGGGATCGCCGACTACACCGGGTCGCTGGTCTGCGAATACCCGCTCGACCGCGCCGCCGCCGTCGCGGTTTCGCCGCGCCGCGACCGCGAGCTCCAGGTCTTCTCCTTCAACCTGCTCGACGAGCACAAGCCGTTCACGCTCCGCGTGCCGCTGGACGCGCTGGCAAAGGGCCCGGCCGAGGCGCTGCGGCGCGAGTTCGACCAGCCGGGCCGCAAGTGGGCCGCGTACGTGGCCGGGTGCGTCGTGGCGCTGCACGTTCACCACCGCGCGCTCGACGCGGCGCGCGACGGGCTGAACCTCGCCGTTTACAGCAGCGTGCCGCCGGGCGCGGGCGTCGGCTCGAGCGCGGCGGTCGAAGTGGCAACGATGGTCGACCTCGTGGATCAACTTGAGGTCAAAGGCGTGCGCGACGGCCAACACCTAGCGGCCCTGTGCCAGTGGGCGGAGAACCACCTCGTCGGCGCGCCCTGCGGGATCATGGACCAGATGACGAGCTGCCTCGGCGAATCCGGAAAGCTGCTGCGGATGGTCTGCCAGCCGCACGAGCTTCTGCCCCCGCTGGCGCTGCCGACCGGCGTGCGCGTCGTGGGGATCAACAGCAACGTGAAGCACGACGTCGGCGGTCCCGCCTACGGCCGCACGCGCTGCGCGGCGTTCATGGGCCACCGCATCATCCTGGAAAAGATGCGCGAGATCGGCGCCGCGGCGGGCCGTGCGCTCGACCGCGACCCGATGAACGGCTACCTCGCCAACCTCGACGGCGACGACTACAAACGGCTGTTCCGCCCGTACGTGCCGGAGGCGATGAAGGGGCGCGAGTTCATCGAGCGATTTGGCACAACCGTCGACCCGCTGTCCGTCATCCAGCCGGAGTTCGATTACCCCGTGCAGCACGCCACCGATCACCACGTGCTGGAGGCGCGGCGGGTGAGGCAATTCGCCGAGGCGATCGAGCGCGCGGCCGCGGCGCCGCCGCGCTCGCGCGAGCAAGGCCGGTGGCTCGACCGCGCCGGCCACCTGATGTATGCATCGCACCTGTCGTACACGAATGACGCAATGCTGGGCGCGCCGGAATGCGACCTGCTCGTGCAACTCGTGCGCGACCGCGAGCCGGCCGGGCTGTACGGCGCCAAGATCACCGGCGGCGGGAGCGGGGGGACGGTGGCGGTGCTGGCGGACGAGGGCGAGCGCGCGGGCGCGGCGATCGCCGAGGTCATGGACGAGTACCGCCGCCGGACCGCCAGGCAGCCCGAATTGTTCGACGGCACCAGTCCGGGCGCGTGGATCGTCGGCACCGCGCTGGTGAACGGATAGCGCTTCTCAACCGCCGCCGCGGAGGGCGGCGCCGCCGGCGGGGCGGTAAAGCTCAAAGACCGCGTCGCCGCTGCGCACCTCGATTTCGCGCAGGAAGCTCGCTTCCGGCAGCGCCCGCGCGTCGCGTACCCGCCGCCGGACGATCACGTGCACTCCCGGCTGCTCCGCCACCTGCTGGCGCAGCTCGTCGAGGGTGAACGCGGCCGGGACCTCCTGCCGCAGCGCGAAGCACAGCGGCAGGTAGGCGACGGCGCCGTACGAGCAGTACGGCCCGTCCCCCGCGACCCTGCGCAGCTCCGCCGCGACGGCGCGCGGGTCGTTGGGCTCGACCGACGGCCACCACCACGCGTTGGCCACCGTCAGCGCCACCGCCCACGCCGCCGCGAACGCCCAAACCGCACGCGCAACACTCTGCCGTCGGCCGATCCACAACACCGCGGCCATTGCCACGACGATGCCGACTGCGACGGCGACATCGAACGGTCGAGCCGCGCCTCGGACCTTACGCGCGGCAAACGGAGCGCCGATTGCAGCGACGGCGCACGCCCACACGCTGACCCGGAACACCGCGGAAACCGCGCCGGCAGGTCGCGGCGACGACGGTTCGGCGGCGGACTGCCTTTCCGTCTGCGTCAACATCTCGTCCATCGCCCACCCGACGAAGGCCATCAGGCATGGCATCACCATCATCAGGTAGTGCGGCTGCTTGTTTCCCGTGACGAACAGCGGCAGCAGCACCGACGCGGCCCACACGAACAGTCCCTGCAAGCGCGGGTCGCGCCAGCGGCGCACGGCCTCGACGACGGCGACTACCATCACGCCCGTCCAAGGCACCGCCGCCACCGGCAGGAGGTAGAGGTACAAATAGAACGGCGACCCGTGCCCCTGGCCGCGCCAGTTGTTGCTGAACTCTTCGCCGATCTGGCCGAGGTCAGCGTGCCGGCTGGCGTACCAGAGCCAGAGCAGCCCCGGCGCGACTGCGGTGAGCGGCGCGCCGCATCGGACGAACTCCCACAGTGCCTTTGGCCGCCCGCGCACGAGCGACAGTCCAATGAGGAACAGCATCGGGAACAGCGCCGGCGCACCCTTCGAGAGCGAGGCGAGCGCGACGCACGCGGCGCCGAGATGGAACCACACCGCGGCGCGCGGCGCGGTGGGGTGCACTTCGGCGGCAGCGGGGCCGGGGTTGATTGCCCGCCAGAACGCGAACGTGCCGAAGGTGACGAACACCGTGGCCCAGGCGTCGGTCTCGGCCAGGCGAGCGTGCCAGAAGAAGAGGTAGCTCGACAGCAGCGCCGCCGCCGCAAGCAGCCCCGCCCGGCGGCTGAAGAGCCACGTGCCGGCGGCGTAGACGCCGCCCACCGTCAGCCAGCCCGCCAGCGCCGTCGGCACGCGCCCCACGGCCTCCGACACGCCGCCGACGACGAACGCGCCCGCCGCCGCCCAGTAAGCGATCGGCGGCTTGCGCAGCCGCAGCCGGTCGTTCACGCGCGGGACCATCCACCGGTCGAGCGGTTTTCCAAGCATCTGCCGCGCCGTCTCCAGCACCCGCGCCTCCTGCGTCCGCTGCACCGGCCGCCCGCCGAGGCCGGACAGCAGCAACGCCCCCGCAAGGAGCCAAAGAGCGACGGGCTTCCAGCCGCGGGCTGGGCGCGTGGTGTTGCCCGGTTCGAATGAAGGCTGGAGGGCCACGGTCACGGGGGCGGGCTCCATGGCGGCGTAGCCTACTCGTTCGCCGTCGGCTTGAAAGCTCGCCGGCGCACCGGTAGCGTCCGCGCGGATGCTGGCGGACCCCGACTCGATCGTCGCTCGCCTGAAGGAATTCCAGGCCGCGGTGCGCGACATGCTCGTTCGCTCCCGCGGGTCGCAAGGGCTTAGCAAGGTCCGGCGCGATAGTGCGGCCGATACCATTTACCAGATCGATACGCTGGTCGAGCCGGTGCTCGAAGAGTTCTGCCGCGAATGGGCGCGCACGGCGCCGCTGGTGCTGATCGCCGAGGGGATTGAGTCCGAGACCGGCATCGAGGGTGTGAAAGTGTTCCCCGACGGCGCGCGGGAGGACGCCGCCGCCATCCGCGTCATCATCGACCCGATCGACGGCACGCGCGGGCTGATGTACGACAAGCGCGCGGCGTGGGCATTGGCGGGCGTCGCGCCCAACCGCGGCCCCGCGACCCGCCTGCGCGACATCGAAGTGGCCGTAATGACCGAGCTGCCCACCGGCAAGATGGGCCGGGCCGACGTGCTTTGGGCGGTGAAGGAACTCGGTGCCCGGGCCGAGCGAGTGGACCTGTCGACCCGCCGCGCGACCCCGTTCGCTCTGGCGCCTTCATCCGCCTCCGGCATCGATCATGGGTTCGCCGCGGTCGCCAATTTCTTCCCCGGCACCAAGGTACTGGCGAGCGAGCTAATGGAGCACCTCGTGCGCCACCTCGTCGGTCCCGCCGACGTCACCCGCGCAACCGTCTTCGACGACCAGTACATCTCCACCGGCGGGCAGTTTTATGAGTTGATCGTCGGCCACGACCGGTTCAACGCCGACCTTCGCCCGCTGCTGTACCAAATCCAGAAGCAGCCGCCCGGCCTGTGCTGTCACCCGTACGACTGCGCCGGGTGGCTCATCGCCGACGAGGCGGGCGTGGTCCTCCCCGACGGACTGGGCGGGCCGCT
>Ga0066710_100005951_pt1 | contig 11276 bp, 9 predicted proteins | sample GraSoiAngelo_159_FD_79666 | JGI IMG/M metagenome (GOLD analysis project Ga0066710, IMG submission 79666) | Grasslands soil microbial communities from the Angelo Coastal Reserve, California, USA - 14_1009_16_40cm | ecosystem: Environmental > Terrestrial > Soil > Grasslands | place: USA... | reverse complement strand
CTGTTCTGGTCCCATCCCGCTCCGCCGCGATCGAGCTCACGCGCACACTTGTGGAGCTGAACGGGTCGTTGACTGAGGCCCCCTTGGTTCTCACGCGCGACCAGCTGTACGACGAGCTGCACGCACGCCTCGAAAGACCGCCGATCCGGCTGTCGGCCATCGAGCGCGAGGCGATTGCACAGGCCGCGGCGATCTCGGCTGGTGACCGCTTTGCGCCGCTGCCGTTCCAGATACGACCAGGTCTCGTCGTCGAGATGATGCGCTTCTACGACCAGCTGCGACGGCAGTCGCAGAGAGTGGATCGATTTGAAGAGCTCATCGTGGACTCGCTTGGAAGCACAGGTCGGGGTGACCGCGGCGTCGAGAGGCTGCTGACCCAGACCCGCTTCCTCGCGAGCGCGTTTCGAGCCTACGAGCGTCGGCTCATCGAGCGCGGCTCGTGCGACGAACATCTCTTGCGCGCGCGATTGATCAGCGAGCCGGCCCGTCAGCCCCTTCGCCACCTCGTCGTCTCGGTCGCCGATTGGATTGCGGACCCCGCCGGTTTGTTTCCTGCCGACTTCGATCTGCTCACGCGGCTTCCTCACCTCCAATCAGTCGACATCGTCTGCACCGAGGCGGTCTTGCGGTCTGGCTTTCACGAGCGCGTTCGGCGTTGGCTACCCGGCCTGGAAGAAGGTGTCGCGGAGGTGTCCGGCCGCCTCCCCTTTGCAAGGCCCACCCTCATCTGTCCGGCAACCAAGGACGGATCAGCCGATCTGTGGCACACCTGCCGCGACCGCGAAGAGGAGCTGATCGCCATCGCACGGCGGTTCAAGCAAGAGGGTCAGAGCGAGGCCAACTTCGACCGTGCCGCCATTGTTTTCAAGCATCCCCTTCCGTACCTGTATCTGGCCCCAGACACACTTGGCGCTGCCGGCGTGCCGTACCACCTGTCTGACGCCTTGCCGCTTGCCGCTGAGCCGGTTGCAGCCGCGGTTGACGTCGTGATCGATGCGATTGAGACCCGGTTCTCGCGTAACGCGCTCATCGCGCTCTTGCGGTCGCCCCACTTGTGCTTCAACGATGGAGCATCGGTCCAGCAGGCGGCCATTGGCGCTCTGGACCGGACGCTCAGCAACCTGCGTTATCTCGGCGACGCGTCTCGGCTCGAGGCGCTAGCCCGCAACTGGCCGAACGACCGTGCCGCGAAGGAAGCGGCGCCAGCCCTTCAGGTGGCCCTGGCCGCCGTCCGCCGCCTGCTCGGCTTCCTGGAACCTGCGGCAGCAGCCGATCAGATCGAGCAGCTCGCTGTCTTGCTGGAGCGGCACTTCCGCCCCCTCCCCGAGGGCGATCCGCTCGCAGCCCGGGAACTTCGGGCGCGCGTCATCATCCTGCGGCTTCTTCGAGGTCTCGCGGCGGCACATGCGGCTCACCACAACCCGTGCTGGAGCATCGACGAGCTTGGCGCCGCCGTGCGGCGGCTATTGGGGCAGGAGACCTTTCTCGTCGAGTCGGGAACCGGCGGCATCCGTCTGGTCGACGACCAGGCCGCGCGGTACGGCGAGTACAACGACGTGACAATCGTCGGCCTCGTGGAGAACGAATGGCCCGACGAGCCACGCCGCAACGTGTTCTACTCCTCTCCGCTTCTGAAAGCCTTGGGGTGGCCTTCGGAGAAGGATCGCCGCGCCGCAGCCGACGCCCACTTTGCTGACCTGCTCCAGTCGCCTGCCGACACGATTGCCCTGACTACCTTCACACTCGACGACGATTCGCCGGTTGCTCGGTCGCTCCAATTGGATGACGTGTCACGCGTCGGGTTGCCGACCGAGACCTCCGATCTTGGAACCGACGTGGCGACCACGTCAGATCCGCTCACAGAAGAGCTGCTCCCGCCGGACGCGCTGCCTCTGCCCGCCCATGCGTGGTCGGTCATGCGGACGAGCCGGTCCTCGGCCGAGCAGCCGCAGTTTCACGGGCAGCTCGGCCCACAGGCAAGCCGGTCCTGGTCGGTCAGCGCGCTTGAAACCTATCTCGCCTGCCCTTTCAAATTTTTCGCGCAGCACGTCCTCCGACTCGAGGAGGAGCCCGACGACGAGGAAGTGATGGATCCTCGACGGCGTGGCCAACTCGTCCATGAGGTCTTCGAGCAGTTCTTCCGGACCTGGCAGGCGGCCGGCTACGGGCAGATCACGGCCAGCAACCTCGAGGCTGCCCGCCGAATGCTTACCGAGGTTGTCGAGCGGTCGCTCGCCAGCTTGCCGGAAGGTGAAGCCGGGCTCGAGCGGACGCGGATCCTTGGTTCGTCAGCGGCGGCAGGTCTGGGTGAGGCGGTATTCCGCATGGAGGCGGAACGGCCGGTACCGGTGGTCGAGCGGCTGCTCGAGCATCCGCTGCGCGGCCGCTTCGTCATGGAGACGGCGAACGGCTCCCGCGTCGTCGAGCTTCGTGGCAAGGCTGACCGGCTCGATCTCCTCGCCGATGGGACGTTCCGCCTGATCGACTACAAGCTCGGCTGGCCGCCGGACCGGACTCGCGCGCTGCAGCTGCCCATCTACGGTGTGTGTGCCGAGCAGCGGCTGGCCGAACACCGCGGCGACCGTCGCTGGATGCTCGGCGAGGCCGTCTACATCGCGTTCGGGGGCCCCCGCCGCGTTGTGCCATTGTTTGCGCAGCCTGCGGATCGGGATGAGGTGCTCCGAGCGGCTCAACAGCGCCTGGTGGACACCCTGGACGCGGTTGATCGCGGGGAGTTTCCACCCTCGCCCGACGATGTGTACCGGTGCGAGACCTGCAGCTTCGCCGCCGTCTGCCGGAAGGACTATGTCGGAGACGTCTGACAGCCTGGCCCGCGCCCACGCGGTGGATCCCCTTCGCAACGTGGTCCTCGAGGCCTCCGCGGGGACTGGGAAGACGCGGGTGCTTGTGGAGCGCTACGTCAGCCTCCTCGAGGCTGGCGTCGAGCCGGAACACATTCTCGCGATCACCTTCACGCGCAAGGCTGCCGCCGAAATGCGCGAGCGCATTATCGAGCGCTTGCGTGAAGCGAGCCGTCTATCGGGGCCGGGTCACGCGCGCTGGCGCAATCTCAGGGCTCGCCTGGGCGGCATTTCCATCTCGACCATCGACGCCTTCTGCCTGGCCCTGGTCCGCGAGTTCCCGCTCGAGGCGGACATCGATCCCGGCTTTGAGCTGGCTGACGACACGGAGGTGCCACGACTGATCGAGGAATCGCTCGATCAGGCGCTCCGCATCTGCCGTTCGATTGCCGGCACCGATGACGACGTCTCGCTGGTCTTCGCCCAGCTCGGTGAGCGCCGCCTTCGCGCCGGCCTGGCGAGCTTGCTGGACAGACGTCTGGTCGCTCCCGAGGCCCTGGGGCGCTATCTGACGGCAGGTCCTCGTGGCCTGACCGCTGGCCTCGTGTGCCAGCAGACGGACGAGAACCTCCGGCACGCTCTTGGCGGCGTTCGCGGTGGTCTGGACACTTTCCTTGACGAGGGACCCATCGGGCGCCCCCAGTTCGCCATGCTCGCCGACGATGTGCGGAATCTTGCGCGCGACGTGGGCGCACCAGGTTGTGAGACGCGCGACGGCCAGGCGAGGTTCCGCGGGCTCGTGGACCGCCTGCGCGGCTATTTCATGACGCAGGACGGTCGTCCCCGCGGAGAGAAATTCGGCGGCACGGGGTTTGGGGCGGGCGACTGTAGGTCCGAGATGGCCTGGAGACGTCACCGTACGGCCGCAGCCGCGGTTGCTCCCGAAGTGGCCGAGGCAATCCGTCGCTTCCGGCGGGATCTGAACGTGGTCCTGTCGCGGGGCGTCTGGCGAACCTACGCCGTCGCGATCACGCAGTATCAGCGGACCCTCGACGCGCATGCGCGCCTCGACTTCGTCGGCGTGCTCGAACGAGCCGTCGGCCTGCTGAAAGACCTCGACGAGTTCGCGCTGAGCCGTTTTCGGCTGGAGAGCCGCTACCGCCACGTGCTCGTCGACGAATTTCAGGACACGAGCCGCGCACAGTGGGAGCTGGTGGCCCAGCTCGTCCGAGGATGGGGCGAAGGCCTCGGCGCCGCGGCCGACGCGCTTTTCCCGTCCATCTTCGTGGTCGGCGATCGCAAGCAGTCCATCTACGCCTTTCGCGACGCCGAGAGCGCGCTGCTCGACGAGGCGGCCACCTTCATCGAAAGCCTGCGAAGCGACGGGGATCCGCGCCGGGCGATCACGGTCAGCTTCCGGGCTGTGCCGTCGATTCTGTCGTTCGTGAACGATCTCTTCAGTGCGGTCGAGAAAGCGCCGGGCCGCACCGACGCTTTCAGGTACGCCGACGAAGACCGGTTTCCGACCGCCGGAGTCGTGGGCTCGACCCCTGATAGCGACGACGTGGGGGATGCTCTCGGCATCCTGGTGGGGGAGACGATTACCGCGGCTGCCGACAAGGTTGCCGGGGAGATCTCGAGGCTTATTGGCGGTGTCGTTGTTCGAGATCGCGTGACCGGAGTCCGACGGCCGGCTCGAGCGTGTGACATCGCGATCCTCCTTCGGTCGCGCGACAGCCATCGGGAGTTCGAGAAAGCGCTCGAACGGCGTGGGGTCCTGACGTACGTCTACAAAGGCCTCGGGTTTTTCGAGGCGGCGGAGATCCAGGACGCCGTCGCTCTCATTCGACACCTGGCCGACCCCTCCTCGAACCTTCGCGCCGCAGCCTTTTTGAGGTCCCGGGTCGTCCGGCTTTCCGACGCCGCCGTCGCGAGACTGGCTCCCGACCTGGCGGCAGCGCTCCTGGGGGCCGAGCTCCCGGACGTCGTCGCGTCATTTGGCGAAGAGGATCGCGCCGTCTTCGAACGCGTGTACGGCCAATTGCCGGTGTGGCGGTCATGGGTGGACCGGTTGACGCCGTCCGAGCTCCTCAGCGCGGTTCTTGGCGAAACGGGCTATGCCTACGAGCTTCGTGGACGCCGACAGGCGCAGGCGCGCGAGAACCTGAAGAAGCTCCGGCGGATGGTGCGGCGCTTCCAGAACCGCGGGTACGCGACGCTCGCGCGGGTGGCCGAACACCTCGATCGGCTTGCGCTCGGCGACGAATCAAACGCCGCGATCGACGCGCGCGATGCGGTGAGCCTCATGACCGTGCATGCGGCCAAGGGACTCGAGTTCCCCATCGTCTTCATCGTGAATCTCGGCCGGGGGACCGGCAACCGCCGGGCGCCTGTCCGCGTTGCACTCACGCCGACGGGCGAGCCGTCGGTCGCCGTGGCCGACTATCAGTCGGAAGCCGACGAAGACGCTCTCGCGCGCGAACGGGAGGAGACCAAGCGCCTGCTGTACGTTGCACTGACCCGCGCCAGAGATCGACTGTATTTGTCGGCTTCGCTGTCGCAGGGGACCTTTCGGGCCACGCGCGGCAGCCTGGGCGAGGTGTTGCCCGCCTCCATGAGGGCGACGTTCGCGGAGGCAGGACACGAATCGGGTCAGGTGGTCTGGTCAGGTCTGGAGGGCCGCGTTCACGTGTTTGCGGTGCCCCCTTGACTTGACACCTCGGCCCAGCGGCGCGCTCGGGCTTCCGCATCCTCTTGCGTGGCGGCTACCAGCACGATGGACCGATAGGGCGTGGTTTCCGACCCTTGTGTAATCCAGCCGATCCAGTGGGGGCCTCGGGCCTCGGTGTGCACCTGAAAGGAAGGCGTGGCAGTCATCGCTCCGGAAAGTTAGCAAAATTTGGAGCGATTTTCCTCAGGTTTCGGGCAAGTTGTTCAATTTGGGCCGGTTTTTTCGTTGCGCCTCCCCCGGCCATTACATAGAATCAGGGCGTAGCTCGGTCGAAAACGGCTGGCTGCGAAGGGAGCTGTTTCGTGACCTTGACCTGTCCCCAGTGCGGCAACGACCGGAATTTCCAGGTCAAGACTCTGCAAATGCATGTGGTTCACCTCGAGGATGGACGCGTGGAGGTATCAGAGGAGACGCGTCCGGCGGTGCTCGAGGTGCTGTGTGACGAATGCGAGTCGGCCCTGAAGTTCGAAGAGTTCGAGGATACTCTCCGCAAGGAAGTCCTGCTCACCATCGGCGCGCGCTAACGCGGGCGCCGTTTGCCTGGCGCTCATCCTCCATCGACTTCATCGAGATCGGCGTCTTCGAAGTAGTCGCAGTCGGGACAGACCCACTCACTGGCCATTCGTGTCGTGGGGGTTGCGTACCCGGGAACGTGGACGACCGCCTCGGCGCGGCTGATGGTCATGGTGCCGCCGCAAAGCGGGCATTCTTTTGTCTCCGGCATGATTCCTGCTGACGCTAGCACCGGGGCGGCTGCCTTGACAAGGTTGTGCCCCCCTCCTATCGTTAGCGAGAGTTGAGTGTGAGCCGCGACCCCCATCGTCACGCCAGGATCTACGCTGCGCGCGAGCCGGCGCGTTCGAGCGAGAGCTCGCCCGACTGCTTTGCGGACGAGATCGTCATCGACTTTCCGTCCATGGAACGGCTGGTTGAGCGGGCGCGCGAGGCCTTTCTCGGCGAGCCGGGGCCGACAGAGACCCTCCAGGCGGAAGTGTCGCTCTCGAGGAGAGAAGCGTTCCGGGGGGCCGTGGTGCCCGTGGACGTGCCGTTCCGCGGCATGTGTCGGACGTGTGGCGGCCGGGGCGAGACGTGGGCGGAACCGTGTCTGGCCTGTTGCGGAACGGGTCACGCTCTCGTCTGCCATCCCGTGAAGGTTCTGGTGCCGCCCGGGGTCACCCATGGCGACCGCTTTCGTTATCGCGTCAGCGCGCCACACTCGGCTGCAGTCCGTGTCGAAGTCCGGGTTGCCATCCGAATCTCGGCGACCTGACCGTCCCCGCTCGCGCCGCGACCGACGGCCCGACATTCTCGTCAGGATGACTTCGTGAGTACCCATGTCGATCTGGTGGGGGTGCTCTTCGTGGTGTGGGGCGTCCTGACCATGCTCATCGGCGCGTCGACCCTGGCGCTGGGCCTGGCCGCCGCGTCGTTGATCAGCAGCGCCAGCCAGGGTGGAGGGCAGTTTGCGGCCGCACTAACGGCCGCCGTGTTTGCCACCCTCGCCGTCATCGCGCTCATCTGGGGGACGGCGCACATCGCTGTGGGGAGGCTGCTCAGGCGCCACCGTCACTGGTCGCGCCTCATGGCCCTCATGCTCGGCTCGGTCGATCTGCTGCTGCTGCCGTACGGCACGGCACTCGGCGTGTATGCGCTCTGGGTGCTCTTGCGCGACGACTCACGGCGGCTCTTCGAGGCAGGACCACTCTCGGGCTGACGACCACCCGCGTTCAGGGACCTGTTCACACCGCCTGGGCGTCTCCTTCTGGCGCTCCACGTTCCCGGTCGACAGCCCGGAAAAGCGCTCGCTGCAGGCGGCTCTTGCGGGGAAGGCCGTTCACCGACCAGGAGTTGGCGCGCGCAGAAGAGCAGGCCCTCGAGCGCAGCAACCGTGACCGACGCGAGGGGTCGGGAACCATGCTGCATCCTGAGAGCTGAAGGCTGCCCGCGCTAGGCGTAGCCGAAGCCCGGCCAGAGGACCGTCAGCAGATAGGCTCCGACCGCGATGACGACCGCCGCGATCAGCGCGGCTGCGAATCCCTTGGTGAACATCGTTCGAAGATTCACGCCGTAGCCTGCCGCAATGGCGGAGCTGCCCGCCGACGATGGGAGCATGAAACCGCAATGGCCGGCGGCGGCGATCACGTAGATGTAGGGAATCGGATTGAGGCCGAGGTTCTGGAACACCCCGATTGCGACCGGTCCGACAATCGCCACCGTCGCGACATTGCTGATGACTTGCGCCAGGATGACTGTCAGCGCTGTGAAGACGGCGATTGCCTGGAAGCCGCCGCCCCCGGCAAAGGGGACGAGCGACTCGGCGAGGTATCCCGCCGCTCCTGATCGGTTCAGGATCGCGCCAAGCGCCGTCCCACCAGCAAACACGTAGAACAACCCCCACATGAGCCGACCCTGCGCGTACTCCCAGGTGATCAACGGCGCTCCCTTCGATCGAATCACGAAACCCGCGAGCGCGAAGGCCAGAAACGAAAAGCTCGGGCCGAGCGCGGGGAGCGCAGCCGCGTAGAACTGACGGCCGAAGGCGCACAACGTGGCCAATGCGAAGAGCACGAAAGCCCACTTCTCCTGGACAGTGACCGCCCCCAGTTCGGCGAGCTCCCTCTCGAAGAAGTCGCGCGTGCCGGGAGCCTCGCCCATTTCCGCCTTCAGACCGAAACGGACGTAGGTCAGCACCGCCAGGACGACCACGACGGTCAAGGGAGCGTTGCGGGTGAACCAGGTCACGAACAGGAACTCATGATGCGTGACCAGGTCCTGGGCGAACTTCATGGCGAGCAGATTCGGCGCCCCTCCGAGCGGCGTCAGGAATCCGCCGACGCTGGAGCCCCATGCGATCGCCAGAACCAGCGCGGTGCCGAACCGGCTGTTCCAGAGGTCCTCGACGCCGATGTACCGCAACATCGCGATGACGATCGGGATCATGGTGGCTGCAACCACCGCCCTGGGCAGAAACGCGCTGAGCGCTGCGCACACGAGGTACCAGATCACGATCTGCCGCGTCGTGCTGGTCCCCACATAGAGAAGCGACCCGATGGCGATGCGACGATCCAGTCCCCATTTGTGCCATGTGGCAGAGAGGATGTTTGCCGCCACCAGCAGGATGATGACCTCATCTGCGTAGGACGGCAGAACCTCCGCCATCGGCACAAAGTTGAAGACCGCCACGATGGCGAGCGGCAGCAGCGCCGTCACGGCCAGGTTCACGGGTCGCGCGATCCACCACCAGGCCATCCACAGGAGGAGCCCCAAACTGCATCGGACGGGGTAGGCCGCTGCACCGCCGGGGACGACAAGCGCGAGGACGAACAGCGCTGGTCCGGCGAGGATGTGAAGCACGGTGCGGTGGATTGTATAGGGCGAGGAGCGTCGAGGGAATTGTGGACGTCACGGATCGTCTCGCGTTCCTCGTGGAGTCCATGGTCCGCACTTCACGAGCCGTCGCATCGTCTTCCATCCACCCACGACGACACCGTCACGGGCGATCACGGTCTCCGCATACCGGCTGCAGCTTGGTTCGAAGTGACACGTGGCGCCCAGGCGCGCAGCAATTGGAGCGAGCTGGCGCTGATATAGGTGAATGGAGGAGATGACCAGACTCCGACCCTCCAACCAGACGACGCCAATCAGAAGGAGCGCTGCGATTCCGGCGAATCCCTTCTTCATGGCAGCTCTCAGCCGTCAGCTGGCGGCTATCAGAAGCGATTCGCGTACTCGCTCAGTCCGGGAATGACGAGCCGCGATCCACCGAGCGCTTTGACGATGGCGGCGATGTGCAGGCCGGCGACGGCCACCCACACGAAGATGAAGAACAGGCTGAGCACACACCCGACAGGAAAGGTGATCAGCGTGACGATGCTGGTGAGAACCGAAATGGCGAGTGCCCCGAGCAGCTCGGCGAGCATGAGGACGATGCCGTGTTTGGCGTGCCACTGCACCTCGGCGTCGTCACGGTTGATAAGCAGCGGGACGACGGCCAGCGGCCACAAATAGGCGAGCACGAGCATCACACTGCGGTTGGGCGATGCCTCCGTCATCTGAGCCCCCGGAGTGTAGCACTCCTTGTTCTGGGCGAGCGAAAGCCGATATCCTTCTGGATATGCCTGCCGTTCCCATCAACGACGCGGCGATTCTCGAAGCCCTCAAGGTCGTCCGCGACCCCGATCTCAACCGTGACATTGTCAGCCTGGGGTTCATCAAGGGCCTGCGGATCGACGGCGACCGCGTCGCTTTCACCATCGAGCTGACGACACCCGCGTGTCCCGTCAAGGACCAGATGCGCGACCAGGCGCGCGCCGCCGTTCTCCGCGTGCCGGGCGTTTCGAGCGTTGACGTGCAGATGAGCGCCAGGGTTCGCGAGGCGGTTGGCGGGGAGGGTCCGCGTCAACCATTGCCGGGCGTGAAGAACATCATCGCTGTCGGAGCCGGCAAGGGCGGCGTTGGAAAGACCACGGTGGCTGTCAACCTGGCGCTCGCGCTCACCCAGTGCGGCAGCAAGGTCGGTATGGTGGACGGCGATGTCTACGGTCCGAACGTGCCGATCATGCTGGGCATCAACACACAGCTGACGACTGACGGACAGAAGATCGTGCCGGCAGTCCGGTACGGTCTGCAGGTGATTTCGATGGGCTTTCTCACCAGCGAGGATGCCCCGATCATCTGGCGGGGTCCGATGCTCCACGGGGCCCTCCAGCAGTTTTTTCGCGAAGTGCGTTGGGCCGAGCTCGACTATCTGATCATCGACATGCCGCCAGGCACCGGCGATATCGCGCTCAGCCTGAGCCAGACGGTTCCGGTGGCAGGCGCGATCGTGGTCACGACGCCGCAGAAGGTGTCGCTCGCCGATACCCGTCGCGCGATTGCGATGTACAAGAAGCTCAACATCGCCACGCTGGGCGTCATCGAGAACATGAGCTACTTCGTATGTCCCGACTGCCATCACGAGTCCGACATCTTCGGCCACGGCGGCGGCGAGCAGCTGGCCGCGGAGCTGCACGTCCCGTTCCTGGGCCGCGTTCCCATCTATCAGCCGATTCGGGAAGGGGGGGACAGCGGTGTGCCGCTGGTCATTTCCGAGCCTGAGTCTCCCGCGGCGCGCGCCTTCGTGACGGCCGCGGAGAAGGCTGCGGCACAGGTGTCCATCGCGAGCTACAGCCGGCCCACGATCCCGCTCACAATCGTCCGATGATGATTCCGTTCACAAAGCACAAGCTGGCCAATGGTCTCGAGCTGTTGCTGCACGAAGACCACGCTTGCCCCATTGTCGCCGTCAACCTCTGGTATCACGTCGGCTCGAAAAACGAGACGCCAGGGCGGACCGGATTCGCGCATCTCTTCGAGCACCTGATGTTCGAGGGCTCGCAGCATCATGATCGAGGATATTTTCAGCCGCTGCAGGGAGCGGGCGCCTCGCTCAACGGGTCGACCAACGCGGACCGCACCAACTACTGGGAAGTGGTACCGTCCAACGCCCTCGAGCTGGCCCTCTGGATGGAATCCGATCGGCTCGGGTTCCTGTTGCCGGCACTCACCGACGCGAAGTTCACCAACCAGCGCGAGGTCGTGCTGAACGAGCGGCGCCAGAACTACGAGAACAGACCCTACGGCCTGGCCCCCATGGCCATGCTCGGCGCGCTGTTTCCCACCGACCATCCGTATCATTGGATGACGATTGGCGAGATCGCCGACCTCAACGCCGCAACCCTCGACGATGTGCGCGACTTTTTCAG
>Ga0066710_100005950_pt1 | contig 11277 bp, 10 predicted proteins | sample GraSoiAngelo_159_FD_79666 | JGI IMG/M metagenome (GOLD analysis project Ga0066710, IMG submission 79666) | Grasslands soil microbial communities from the Angelo Coastal Reserve, California, USA - 14_1009_16_40cm | ecosystem: Environmental > Terrestrial > Soil > Grasslands | place: USA... | reverse complement strand
AGCTGAAGGCGGCCCTGGGCGCCGGAGCCTGCGGTACCCCGCTGCTGGTGCACTGCGTCAGTCGCGGCGTGCGGTCCGGGCCGGACGCCGCGAGCGAGTCGAGCGTGACCGGCTCGGCCATCCACGAGTTCGATGTGGTGCCGTGGCTGCTCGACGCGCCGGTGGTCGAGGTCAGCTGGCACGCGCCCCGCCCGGCGGTCACCGCGCTGCAGGATCCGCAGCTGATCCTGCTGCGCACCGCCGACGGCGTGCTGACCACGGTCGAGGTGTTCCTCAACGCGCGGTACGGGTACGACATGCGCTGCGAGATCGTCGGCGACCGCGGCACCGTGGCGCTGGCCAACCCGGTGCGCGTGGTCACCGACACCGACCGGCAGCGCTCCACCGGGTACCCCGAGGACTGGCGGCCGCGGTTCGCCGACGCGTACCGCCTGGAACTGCAGGCGTGGGTCGACGCGGTGGCCGCCGGCCGCCCGGCACCGCTGCCGACCGCCTGGGACGGGCTGATCGCAGATGTGGTCGCCGAGGCGGTCATCGCCTCGATGCGCAGCGGCGGGAAGCCAAGCCGGGTAAGGGAGCTGGCCGCGTGAGGGCGCTGCCCGCGCCCCGCACGCCCGAGGTGGCCGTCGCATCCACGCCGGCCGGGCGGTCCGACTACAGTCGCCCTCGTGGCCGACGAATTCGGCGCGCTGATCGAGCCGTACCGGCGCGAGCTGCACGTGCACTGCTACCGGATGCTCGGCTCGTTCGACGACGCCGAGGACCTGGTCCAGGAGACGTTCCTGCGGGCCTGGGACAAGCGGGACACGTTCGCCGGCACCGCGTTGCGCGCCTGGCTGTACCGCATCGCCACCAACGCCTGCCTGGATGCCTTGCGCCGCAACGCCCGGCGGGTACCGGCGCTGACCTCCTTCGCGGAGGTGCCCTGGCTGCAGCCGTACCCGGACCGGCTGCTCGACGAGCTACCCTCGCCCGACGCCGGGCCGGACGCCCTGCTGGTCGCCAAGGAGACCGTGGAACTCGCGTTCCTCGCGGTCATCCAGCTCCTGCCGCCCCGGCAGCGCGCCGTGCTGCTCCTGCGCGACGTGCTCGGCTGGCCGGCCAGCGACACGGCGGCGGCGCTGGAGATGACGGTACCGGCGGCGAACAGCGCCCTCCAGCGTGCCCGGACCACCCTGGAGGAGCGGCTGCCGGAGCGGCCGCAGGACTGGTCCGCCGCCGAACCCAGCCCGCAGGAGCGCGCGCTGCTGGCCCGGTTCATCGACGCCCACGAACGGCAGGACGCCGCCGCCGCGCTGGCGCTCGTGCGCGACGACATCCGCATCACCATGCCGCCGAACCCGTGGTGCTTCGACGGCGTGGCGGCGATGCTGCCGCTGCTGGAGCAGGCGTTCGGGCCGCGATCGCCGGGCGAGTGGCGGCTGGTGCCCACCCGGGCCAACCGGATGCCGACCGCGGCCAGCTACCTGCGCGCCGCGGGCGGGCACACATACCGCGCGTTCAAGTTCGACGTGCTGCGCATCGTGGACGGGATGATCGCCGAGATCACCACCTTCGACGCCACCCTGTTCCCCGCGTTCGGCCTGCCGCTGGCCCTTGACTGATCGGCCGCTGGACTGACCGGCTACTGCTGGAGCACCGAGAGCACGTTGCCGGCCGGGTCGGTGAACCAGGCGATGGGCGGGCCCTGGTCGCGCATGACGCCCTTCGCGTCGGCCGGCATCCCTGGGTACCGCTGCAGCTGCACGCCCCGGGCGGCCAGCTCGTCGACGGCCTTGTCGATGTCGTCGACCGGGAAGTTGAGGATGGTGTACGTCGCCGGGGTGTGGTCCGGCTTCGGGTACACCAGGATGTCCCGGTCGCCGGCGAGGTGCAGGGTCAGCATCCCGTGCTGCTCGGACACCCGCAGGCCCAGCGTCTGGCCGTAGAACCGCTTCGCGGCGTCGATGTCGTCGACCGAGAAGCCGCTGAACGCCTTCGAGTCGGTAAACATGATCGATCTCCTCTCGTAGGCTCTCCCCTGATGTGTACCGTCATTCTCCGCTTCGCGCCCGGTACCCCGCGCCCGCTGCTGCTCGGGGCGGTGCGCGACGAGTTCGTCGAGCGCGCCTGGGATCCGCCCGCGGCGCACTGGGGCGACCGGCTGCTCGGTGGCCGGGACCGCACCGCCGGGGGTACCTGGCTCGCCGTCGATCCGGACCGGCCGGCGGTCGCGGCGGTGCTCAACGGGGTACGGCGGCCGCCACCGGAGGACGGCACCCGGCCCAGTCGGGGACAGTTGCCGCTGGCCGTGCTGCGCGGGCAGCCGCTGCCGGTACCCGACCGGTACGACGGGTACCACCTGGTGCTCGCGACGCCGGACGAGGTGCGGGTGTGGTCGTGGGACGGCAGCGACCTGACCGGCACGCGGCTCTCCCCCGGCGACCACGTCATCGTGAACCAGGGCGTCGACGCGGCCCGCCCGCAGGTGCCGGCGGCGCTGACCGGCGCCGCCGGTCGGGATGACTGGGTGGCGCTGCTCGCCACCGACACGGTGCTGGTGGACGTGACGTTCAACGGGCGCCGGTACGGCTCCACGTCGACCAGTCTCGTCCAGTTCGCGGGCGGCGGGGTGCGGTACGAGTTCAACGCGCGACCCCGCGACCCGGCCGGCTGGTACCCGGTCGTGGCAGGCTGACACGCGTGGAGACCGAACTGCGTTACGCCAGCGGGCCGGGGCGGTGGGTACTGGCGGCCACGGTACTGGGATCGGCCATCGTCGCCATCGACGCGACCGTGGTCGGCATCGCGTTGCCGGCGATCGGCCGCGACTTCGGCACCGGCATGGCCACCCTGCAGTGGGTGGTCAGCGCGTACACCCTGACCCTGGCCGGGCTGCTGCTGGTCGCCGGGTCGCTGGGTGACCGGTACGGGCGGCGGCGGGTCTTCGTGATCGGGGTGGTCTGGTTCGCGCTGGCCTCGGTGCTGTGCGGGATCGCGCCGAGCGCCGGCATGCTGATCGCGGCCCGCGCGCTGCAGGGCGTCGGTGGCGCGCTGCTGACCCCGGGAAGCCTGGCGATCCTGGAGGCCTCGTTCGTACCGGAGGATCGCGGCAAGGCGATCGGCGCCTGGTCCGGTCTGGGTGGGGTGGCCACCGCGATCGGCCCGTTCCTCGGCGGCTGGCTGGTCCAGGCGGCGTCCTGGCGGTTGATCTTCGCGATCAACATCCCGATCGCGGTGGTGGTCGTCACGCTGGCCGTCCGGCACGTACCGGAGTCGCGCGACCCGCAGGCCACCGGCCGGGTCGACGTCACCGGCGGGGCCCTGGTCACCCTCGGCCTGGTCGGGCTCACCTACGGCCTGATCGAGGGACCGACGCTCGGGTTCGGTGACCCGGTGGTACTCGCCGCGCTGGTCGGCGGCGTGGCGCTGCTGGCCGGGTTCGCCCTGTGGGAGAGCCGCACCGCGCACCCGATGCTGCCGCTGGACCTGTTCGCCTCCCGCCAGTTCACCTTCACCAATGTGGTCACCTTCGTGGTGTACGGCGCGCTGGGCGGCGCCCTGTTCCTCCTGCCGATCATGCTGCAGCAGGTGTCCGGGTACACCGCCCTGGAGGCCGGCATCTCACTGCTTCCGCTGACCGTGATCATGCTGGCGCTGTCCGCCCGCTCCGGGGCGCTGGCCGCCCGGATCGGGCCGCGGTTGCAGATGAGCGTCGGGCCGATCCTGGTCGGCCTCGGCTTCGCACTGTTCGTCCGGGTGGGTCACGGCGGCAGCTACCTGACCGAGGTGCTGCCCGCCGTCCTTGTTCTCGGGCTGGGGCTGGCCGCGACCGTCGCGCCGCTGACCGCCACGGTGCTCGCCGCGGCGCCGGCCCGGCACGCCGGCATGGCGTCGGCGGTCAACAACGACGTGGCCCGCGCCGCCGGGCTCATCGCGGTCGCGGTGCTGCCGGCGGTCGCCGGGATCACCGGGTCGGCCTACCTGCACCCGGACGAGTTCGCGCACGGGTTCCGCATCGCCGCGCTGATCTCGGCGGCGCTGTGCGTGCTCGGCGGCCTGGTCGCCGCGGTCACCATCCGCAACCCGCGGCCGGTGACGGTGGTACCGGTGGCCGCGCCGAAGTCGTGCGCGCACTGCGGCCTGGACGCCCCGCCGGCCCGCGCCACCGAAGCAGCGCAGGTACCGGTCAGCTGAGATCGAACTCCTCCCAGGCGGCGACGGCCGTCCGGTTGGCGACCAGCGGGCTGGCTCCGGCGTTGTCGGTCACGTACCGCCCGTTGGCCGCCGCGAGCAGGGCGACCGAGCCGTCGGCGTTGCTGACCAGCCGGAACCTCTCCCAGGTACCGATGGCGGTGCGGTTGGCGTAAAGCGGCCCGGCGCCGGCCCGGTCGGCGGTGACGTACCGGCCGTTGGCGTGCGAGCGCAGCGCGATGTACCCGTTGCCGAGGTTGAGCCGGTCGAACAGCTCCCAGGTGCTGACCCAGCTACGGCTGGCCGTCAGCGGCGCCGCCCCGCCCTGGTCGGCGGTGACGTACCGGCCGTTGGCCCGGGCGCGCAGCGACACGGTCGGCGGCGGCGGTACCGCGTCGAACTCCTCCCACGAGCCGATCCCGCTCCGGTTGGCGATCAGCGCGCCGGCCCCGGCCCGGTCGGCGGTCACGTACCGGCCGTTCGCGAGCGCCTTGAGGCTCACCGAGCCGTCGGCGTTGTCGACGACACGGAACTTCTCCCAGTCGCTGACCACGGTCCGGTTCGCGATCAGCGGCCCGGCGCCGCCCCGGTCGGCGGTCACGTACCGGCCGTTGGCGTGCGAGCGCAGCGCCACGTACCCGCCGCCCGCGGGTACCTCGTCGAACTGCTCCCAGGTGCCGATCGTGGACCGGTTGGCGTAAAGCGGCTGCGCGCCGCCCCCGTCGGCGGTGACGAACCGGCCGTCGGCGTGCGACAGCAGGCTCACCACGGTCGGCGGGTTCGGCCCGGCCAGCGTCGCCAGACCCAGCTCGTCGCCGTTGAACACGTCCTTGTCGTAGTCGCCGGGGACGCCGTTGTCACCGGGGGCGTACTGCCACAGCGCGAACGTGCTCCACCCGGCCGGCAGGGCCGGCGGGCTCGCCGTGTACCCGGCGATGTCCAGCGGGTACCCGCCGAAGGAGGCGTCGTTGCCGGTGCACGGGTTCCACCAGTTCGAGTTCGTGTAGATCATCGGCGGCCGGCCGATGCGGTGCTGCACCTCGGCCACGAAGTCGTGGATCCAGCTCGACATCGCCGCCGGCGTCAGGTTCCAGCAGGCCGGCAGGTGCAGGGCGCCGTACGGCCACTCCAGATCCACGAACGGGACCAGCGTGCGGCTGTCTCCGGTCCACAGCGCCTGGTCGATGAAGTAGTCCGCCTGGCCGACCGGGTTGCCCAGGTCGGGGCGGCCGAACGCGTAGGCACCGGCGAAGAGGCCCGCGTTCTTCGCGTTCTGGTAGTCGGTGGCGAAGTAGGGGTTGGCGTAGGACATGCCCTCGGTCGCCTTGACGTAGGCGAACTTCACCCCGCTGTTCACGACGCCGGCCCAGTCGATGTCGCCGAGCGTGTGGTCGTGGCTGGAGATGTCGATCCCGGCCGTCGGGTACCCGGTCACCTCCGTGGCGTGTGCCCCGGTCGCGGATCCGCCCGCGTGCGTGCCCGCGTGGGGCCAACCGCCGCCGCCCGGTACCGTGGTGCCGGCGGACGCGGTACCCCCGAACGAGCGCAACAGTGCCGCACCGGTGACCGCCACGACGGCAGCAACCACCCACCAACCCCTCGACCGCATGGATTCCCCCTCGGTGACTGAGGCAGGTTAGCCGATGACGGAGAACTCTTCCCAGCTACCGACGGCGAGTCGGTTGGCGATCAGTGCGGACGCGCCGCCGTTCTCGGCCGTGACGAATCGACCGTTGGCATTGGCCTTCAGGCTCACCGAGCCGTCGGCGTTGGTGACGACCTGGAACTTCTCCCAGCCGCCGACGACGGCGCGGTTCGCGATCAGCGGCGCGGCGCCGCCGTTGTCGGCGGTCACGTAGCGGCCGTTGGCGTGCGAGCGCAGCGCCACGTACCCGTTGCCCGCGTCGACCTCGTCGAACTGCTCCCCGGCGCCGGCGGCGGTGCGATTGGCGTAGAGCGGCGCGGCGCCGTTCTGCGCGGTGACGTACCGGTCGTTGGCGTGGGCGCGCAGGCTGACCACGGGGCTGGCCGGGAGCGTGGCCGGGTCGACGACGTCGAACTTCTCCCAGCTGCTGACGGCGGTGCGGTTGGCGATCAGCGGCGCGGCGCCGGCGTTCTGCGCGGTGACGTACCGGCCGTTGGCCGCGGCGAGCAGGCTGACCGAGCCGTCGGCGTTGTCGACGAGCTTGAACCTCTCCCAGGCGGCGACCCCGGTCCGGTTGGCGATCAGCGGCGCGGCACCGGCCGACTCGGCGGTCACGTACCGGCCGTTGGCGCGCGCCCGCAGCCCCACGTACCCGTTGCCGGCGTCGATCGTGTCGAACCGCTCCCACTGCCCGACCGTGCCCTGGTCGGCGATCAGCGGTGCGGTACCGGCGCTGTCGGCGGTCACGTAGCGGCCGTTGGCGTGGGCGCGCAGCGCGATCGTGCCCGGCAGGGCCGGCGCGTTCGGGGTCGTCGTGGCCGGCGGCGTGGTGACCGGTGCCCGCGGGGCGACCGGGGCCGGTGGGGCGACGTCGAGCAGCGCGGTCGGCGAGCCGGTGCCGGCGTCCGCCACCGCACCGGGTACCGCGTTGTTGACCAGCGCGTCGCGAACCTGCTGCGGGGTCAGGTTCGGGTTCGCCGCGAGCAGCAGCGCGGCGGCGCCGGTGACGTGCGGCGTGGCCATCGAGGTACCGCTCATCACCGCGGTCGCCGAGTCGCTGGTCTTGTAGGTGGAGGTGATGCTCGCGCCGGGTGCGAACAGGTCCACGCAGCTGCCGTAGTTGGAGAACGAAGCCCGGGTGTCGGTGCGGTCGGTGGCGCCGACGGTGACCGCCGACGGTACCCGCGCGGGCGAGGTCTGGCACGCGTCGGCGTGGCTGTTGCCGGCCGCCACGACGTAGGTGATGCCGGCGGCGATGGAGCCGGCGACGGCGTCGTCGATCGCCGGGTCGACGGAACCGCCGAGGCTCAGGTTGGCGACCGCCGGCCGGGCCGCGTGCGCGGTGACCCAGTCGATGCCGGCGACGATCTGCGCGTCGGTGCCCCAGCCGGTGCAGTCCAGCACCCGTACCGCGACCAGCCGTACCTGCTTGGCCACGCCGTAGCTGGTGCCGCCGATGGTACCGGCGACGTGGGTACCGTGCCCGTTGCAGTCGTCGGCGACCGTGTTGTTGTCCACGGCGTCGTACCCGTACTGCGCCCGGCCGCCGAAGTCCTGGTGGGTGATCCGGATGCCGGTGTCGATGACGTAGGCGTGCACGGTGGCGGCCGTCGACGGGTACGTGTAGCTGTTGCTCAGCGGCAGGCTGCGCTGGTCGATCCGGTCCAGCCCCCAGGACGGCGGCGCCACCTGGGTACCGGTCAGCGACACGCGCTGGTCCTGCTGGACGTACTCGACGGCGGGGTCGGCGGCGAGGCGCCCGGCCTCGGTACCGGTCATCTGCGCGGAGAACCCGTGCACGGTACTGGCGAACGCGCGGGACACGGTACCCCCGTGGCGGCGGGTGAGTTCGGCGGCCGCGCGGCGTACCGCGGCCTCGGCCAGCGTGTGGTCCCTGAGCATGACCAGGTAGCTGCCGGCCACGGCGTCCGGGCTGCCCGCGCCGCGGACCGGGCCCTGCGCGGACGCGGCGAAGGCGGCGTCACCGACGGCCGTGACGAGCCCCAGCGGAATCGCCGCCAGCGCGGCTGCGAACCAGAGATGACGGCGCCGGATGCGGCCACAGGCCATGAACAGACTCTCCCGTTGGTCATACCGAGTGATGACCTCAAGGTTCGGCGGGCCGCGATAGCACGCCGGAGCGGCCGGGGTGCAGTCCGGTTGTGGTCAGCCGCGGCGCCGAGGCGCTAGCCGCGGCGGGCGCGGGCGCGGCGTTTGCCCTCGTGCATCGCCTGCACCCGGGCGATCGGGATGCCCCTGCCCTCCTCGACCAGGTCGGCGGGCAGCGGCTGCGGCGCGGGCAGCGCGGCGGCCCACGGGTCGGCGTCGCTGAGCAGCCCGGCCGCGGTGCGCACGGTGAAGTCGGCCGGGGTCACCCGGTCCAGGTCGTCCCACGCCAGCGGGAACGAGACGGTGGTGCCGGGACGCACCCGGGGGCTGTACGCCGCGACGACTGTGGCGCCGCCTGCCCGGGTGGAGTCGAGGAACACCTTGCCGCCGCGGTCCTCGCGGATGAACGCGGTGGTGGCCAGCGCCGGGTCCAGCCGCTCGGCCCGCGCGGCCAGCGCCCGGGTGGCCGCGGCCACCTGCTCCATCGACGCGGTGACCGGTACGAACACGTGCAGGCCCTTGGCGCCGCTGGTCTTCACCGCGCCGCGCAGGCCCGCGTCGGCCAGCGCCTGGCGGACCAGGTGGGCGGCCCGCACCGTCTGCCCGAACGCGTCGGGGCCGGGCGGATCCAGGTCGAGCACCAGGTCGGTGGGCCGGTCCCAGGCGTCGGCCCGCACCAGCGCCGGGTGGTACTCGACCGCCCGCTGGTTGGCCAACCACAGCAGGGTTCGCCGATCGTTGCACAAGGCGTAGGAAACCTCGCGTTGGGAGCTTTCCGCCCACAGCTTGACGGAAGACACCCAGTCAGGCGTGTACCGGGGCAGGTTCTTCTGCATGAACGGCGCTTGGCCACGCAGTACCCGGACCACGGACAGCGGCCGGTCGCGCAGTGCCGGCAGGATCCGGTCGCGCACCGCGTCCAGGTACTCGACCAGGTCGCGCTTTGTCGCCCCGGCGTCGGCGAACAGCGACTGGTCCAGGTTGGTCAGCGGTACCCCGTCCCGGCTCTCCTGCGGGCCACCGGCCTGCTTCGCCATCACACGAGCAAATCATGTCGGTGGGCCGGCATACCATCGGTCCGTGGCTGGAACCGAATTCGCCGACCGCCTCGACCGGGCGCGGCAGGCGCTGGCCGGTGCCGGCTGGGCCGGCCTGGTCGTCCCGCCCGGCGCCGACCTGCGCTACCTGACCGGATATGCGGCGCGGGCGCTGGAACGGCTGACCTGCCTGGTGCTCCCGTCCGGCGGATCGCCCACGTTGATCGTGCCGCGACTGGAGCGGCCGGCCGCGGAGCGGTCCCCGGCCGCCGAGGCCGGGATCCGGATCGTCGACTGGCCGGATGGCACCTCGCCGTACCCGCTCGTGGCCGACGCCCTGGAGCCCGGCGCCATCGGTGCCGGCGTCGGGGTCGGCGCGCAGCTGTGGGCGAGCCACCTGCTGGCGTTGCAGGCTGCGCTGCCCGCGGCGTCGTGGCAGCCGGCCGGGCCGGTGCTCGGACCGCTGCGCGCCCGCAAGACGCCGGCCGAGGTCGAGGCGCTGGCCGAGGCCGGAGCGGCGATCGACGCGGTACACCAGCGGATGGGGCGATGGCTGCGGCCCGGCCGGACCGAGGCGGAGGTGGGCGCCGACATCGCGGCAGCGATCCGGGAGACCGGTCACGCCACCGTCGACTTCGTCATCGTGGCCGCCGGACCGCACGCGGCGAGTCCCCACCACGACACGTCCGACCGGCCGATCGGGGCCGGCGAGCCGGTCGTGGTCGACATCGGCGGCACGATGCCGTCCGGGTACTGCTCCGACTGCACGCGCACCTACGTCGCGGGTGGCGCGCCACCGGCGGACTTCGTCGGGTACTACGCCGTCCTGCAGGAGGCGCAGCGGGCGGCGGTGGCGGCGGTCGCGCCCGGGGTCAGCGCGGAGTCGGTCGACGGTGCCGCCCGCACGCCGATCGCGGGTGCCGGGTACGGGCCGGCCTTCCTGCACCGCACCGGCCACGGCATCGGGCTGGAGACCCACGAGGACCCGTACATCGTCGACGGCAACACCGAGCCGCTGGCCGAGGGCATGGCGTTCTCCGTCGAGCCGGGCATCTACCTCGCCGGGCGGCACGGCGCCCGGATCGAGGACATCGTGGTGTGCACGGCTGACGGGGTACGCCGGCTGAACACCACCCCGACCGACCTCGTTCAGCTGTGACGATGTACCGGGAGACGATGTACCGGGAATGGTGGTCGCCGCAGGCGCAGGCGGTCGTGTGGACGCGCACCGTCGCGCCCGGCGCGACCGAACTGCGCATCCTGCCCGACGGCTGCCTCGACATCATCTGGCTCGGCGACCGGCTGATCGTCGCCGGCCCGGACACCGCGGCGCAGGTCGGCGCCGAGCGGGCGGGGATGCGGTACGTCGGGCTGCGGTTCCCGCCCGGGACCGGGCCGGCGGTGCTCGGGGTACCGGCACACGAGCTGCGCGACCGCCGGGTACCCCTGGAGGCGCTGTGGCCGGCGGCGTGGGTACGGCGGCTGGCCGGCCGGGTCGCGGAGGCGGCCGACCCGACCGGGGCGGTCGAGTCCATCGCGGTCGAACGGCTGCGCACGGGCGACCGGGCACCCGACCGCGCGATGCGGGCCGTCGCCACGATGCTCGGCGCGGGTTCGCCGGTCGCCGCCGCCGCGGACGCCGTCGGGCTCAGCGAGAGGCAGCTGCACCGCCGGTCGCTGGACGCGTTCGGATACGGCCCGAAGACCCTCGCCCGGGTACTGCGGCTGGGCCGGGCGGTCGGCCTGGCCCGCGACGGGGTGCCGTTCGCGACCGTGGCGGCCCGGGCCGGGTACGCCGACCAGGCCCACCTGTCCCGCGAGGTGCGTTCCCTGACCGGCGTACCGCTACGGTCGCTGATCTAGAGCGGGCACATCAGCTCGACGCTGTTGCCGTCCGGGTCGAGCACGATGGCGTACCGCATTCCCCAGAACGCGTCCCACGGCTCCTTGTGCCCCTCGGCGCCGGCCTTGACCAGGTCGGTGTACACCTCGTCGACCTCCGCCGGGGTGTCGCACCGGAACGCGAGCGCGACCCGGTGGCTGCCGGTGGGCGGCTGCCAGTCGGCGTCGAAGGAGTGGATCGTCTCGATCGGATCCCAGGCGAGCATCACGTCGCCGGACAGCGGCACCTGGACGTGGTCGGGGTCGTGGTCGGCGGGTACGTCCACGCCGAGGCGGCGGTAGAAGGCGAGCGAGGCCTCCAGATCGGCGACGACGAGACCGATCACGGTGAATTGCACAGCCATGCCGGCGACGTTACCGACGCCACGCTGGCGCTGTCTTGAACGAATCGGACGCCGGCCACGCGAGGTT
>Ga0066710_100005949_pt1 | contig 11278 bp, 8 predicted proteins | sample GraSoiAngelo_159_FD_79666 | JGI IMG/M metagenome (GOLD analysis project Ga0066710, IMG submission 79666) | Grasslands soil microbial communities from the Angelo Coastal Reserve, California, USA - 14_1009_16_40cm | ecosystem: Environmental > Terrestrial > Soil > Grasslands | place: USA... | reverse complement strand
CCGGAGAAGCGACGCAGGTGTCGCGCGTCACGACGCAGCTTGCGCTCGGCTATCCCGAGGTCGGGTTCACGCTCAACAGCGGATCTCGGACCTTGCTCCAGTGCCCTCCGGCGTCGAGCCTTCGCGAGCGCTTCTTCCAGTTGTACGGCGACCGTCCCGATCTCGTGGAGCTCCGAAAGGAGGCGAGCGGCCTCACGATCGAGGGCTATGCCGCGGCGCTCGGCGATCAGGGTCCCGTCCGCGGCGCGCAGAACGTGTTCGTCAATCGCCGCATCGTGAAGGACAGGACGATCGCGCACGCGATCGGCGACGCGTACAGCGTGGCGACGATCAAGGAGCGCAGTCCGGAAGTCCACCTGTTCATCCGCATTCCGCCGGACCGCGTCGACGTGAACGTGCATCCCACGAAGGCGGAGGTCCGCTTCCTCGAACAATCGCTCGTTCATGAAGTGCTGCGGCGCGCGCTCGCCGAGGCGCTCGGGCAGGGCCGCGCCCCCGAGCTGCAGTTCACCGTCGTCCGCGCTCACCCGGACGATCCCAGGCCGATGAGTATTCCCGGCGTGCTCGCCGGCGCGTCGGTCGGAAGTCGGTGGATGCCGGAAACGGGATCCGGGATGCCCGATGCGGGATCCGGGATGCGGGATGCCGGATCCGCGATGCGGGATGCGGGATTGAATATCCACCCGATGATCCCCCTGGGCCAGTTCCGCGACACGTTCATCGTCGCGGTGGACGACGAGGGTGTCGCGATCGTCGATCAACATGTCGCGCACGAGCGTGTCCTCTTCGAGCAGGTGCTGGAGCGGTTGTCGGCGGGGCGCCTCGAAAGCCAGCGGCTGCTGACGCCGATCGTGCTGGAGCTCTCTTCCGCGCAGCGTGCCGCATTGATGCAGCATCTCGCAACGCTCGAGCGCTTCGGCATGGAGGTGGAGGAATTCGGGGGCAGCAGCCTGCGGCTTTCCGCCGTGCCGGCGATGTTGAGCCCGAGCGACTGCGAAGCCGCGGTTCGCGCGCTCGCCGACGACCTCGAGGGTCTCGACCGCGGCTCGCGCGCCGAGGACGCCCTCCGCCGCATCGCCGCGACGATGGCATGCCACGCCGCCGTCAAGGCGAACTATCCGCTGACGATGGAGAAGATGCGGTTCATCCTCGACGAGCTGCGCCGGACGGCCTACTCGAGCGTCTGCCCGCACGGCCGTCCGGTCGTCCTGCGCTTGTCGCGCCGCGAAATCGAAAAGAACTTTCAGCGCATTTGACCAAATTCTCTTGACTGCGGCGGGTAGCAGGTTTACTCTGCAGTCATCCCAGCAGACTCCTGATCCAAGCGAGAAAGGCCTCCCCGCGTGGGGGAGCGCAAAGCTGTAAGCTCCGCGCCCAGCGCGGGGTGGTTTAGCTGCCGAACTTGGAACGCTTCGGCCACTTCAGGTCGAGTGGTTTGTCCATGCCGGCAGCCGCAAACCTGGAGCCGCCGATGACCGTACGTGGTGTGCTGCCGACGCTGCTCTTCGCCCTCTCCGCCATCATTTTCTTTGGCCTCGGCAATTACCTCGCCGCGCGGCAGGTGCAGGACGCCGAGACCGAGCAGATCGCCACGCTGCGCGCCGAGCTGGGCCTGCTGAAGCGTCAGCGCGACGCCGCGGTCTCGCCGACGACCGGCCGCAGCGCCGCGAAGGCGGGCACCATGGACGATGAAAGCCGCGCCGCGCTCGTCGCCGACATCAAGCGCGAGCTGCAGAGCGAGATGGGTCTGTTGCCCGTCAGCATGCTGCGGGAGCGTCGCGACAGCTTTGTCGAGATGTATTCGTACGACACGACGGGGTCGAGCAACTACGGCACCGCCGGGTATCTCGGGCGCGGATTCTTCATCACCGTGAAGCACGGCGTCGTCGCGCTCGGCGAAGGGGACCAACGGAAGATTACGTCGGTGAAGCTGATGTACAAAGGACGGCTGATTCCCGCGCACGTGATCGACACGGGCGACGCGCAGGTGGAGGTCGATTCCGGCGACTGGGCGATTCTGAAGGTGAAGGACACGATCGACCTGCCGCCGCTCGACGTGGACCTCGCTTACAACTTCGACTTCGCGAGTCCGATCTTCCGGCTCGGCAACGACTACTCGAAAGGGATCATTCCGTCGAGCGGGTACGTCGGCCAGCGCACGCCGAACAACCTCGTGACCTGTTTGACCGATGGCCACCCGGGCGTCTCAGGCGGCGGTGTGCTCAACAACGACGGCCAACTCGTCGGGATTCCCGTCGGCCGGATGCAGGGGGACTATCGCTTCTCGTTCATCCTGCCGCTGCGCGCCGAGATGTTCAGGAAAGTCCCGCACCTGAACAACTAGCGCTTCCTGCTCTTCCACGCCTCGATCCTCTCGCGGATCGTACGCTCGAAGCCTCTGTCGGTCGGCTGGTAGAAGCGGCGATCCTTGTGTGCCGGCGGCAGGCACTCCATGTCGGCGACGCCCGCCGCTTCGTCGTGCGCGTAGCGGTATCCCTTCCCGTAATCCAATTGCTTCATCAGGCCGGTCGGCGCGTTGCGCAGGTGCAGCGGAACGGGCTCGGCGAGTTCCTGACCCGCGGCTTCGGCGGCGTCGCCGTACGCGCGGTACACGGCGTTGCTCTTGGGGGCCGTCGCGAGATAGATCGCCGCCTGCGCGAGCGCCGTGTTGCCCTCGGGCATGCCGATGAAGTGGACGGCGTCCCTGGCGGCGACCGCGATGGTGAGCGCCTGAGGGTCGGCGTTGCCGATGTCTTCCGACGCGAACCGCACGAGACGCCGCGCGACGTAGAGTGGATCTTCTCCCGCCTCGAGCATGCGGGCGAGCCAGTACACCGACGCGTCCGGGTCCGAGTTGCGCATCGACTTGTGCAGCGCGGAGATCAGGTTGTAGTGCTCCTCGCCCGTCTTGTCGTAGAGCAGGGCGCGCCGCTGGACGAGATCCGCGACGAACGCCGCGTCGATCGCGCGGCCGTCCGCCGAGGCCGCGGCCATCTCGAGCACGTTGAGCGCGATCCGCGCGTCGCCGTTCGCGTACGTTCCGATCGCCGCCAGGCCATCGTCCGTGTACTGGATCCCCTGCGCGCCCAGCCCGCGCTCGGTGTCGGTGGCGGCACGGCGCAGGATCGTCACCACCGCCTCGCGCGTGAGCGGCTGCAGGACGTACACCTTCGAGCGCGACAGGAGCGCCGAGTTCACCTCGAACGACGGATTCTCGGTCGTCGCGCCGATGAGGACGATGTCGCCGGACTCGACGCGGGGGAGAAAAGCGTCCTGCTGCGCCTTGTTGAAGCGATGGATTTCGTCGATGAAGAGAATGGTGCGGCGGCCGGAGCGGCGCCGCGCCTGCTCCGCCTCCGCCATCACGTCACGAATCTCCTTGATGCCGGACAGCACCGCGCTGAACGCGACGAAGTGCGCGTGCGTGACGTTCGCGATGACGCGCGCCAGCGTCGTCTTGCCGGTGCCGGGCGGTCCCCACAGGATGATCGACCGTAGACGGTCGTGCTCGATGGCGTCGCGCAGCGGCCGTCCGGGCGCGATCAGCGGCTCCTGGCCGACGAATTCGTCGAGCGTGCGCGGGCGCATCCGCTGCGCGAGCGGCGCCTCGGGATCGACGGCGGGTCGCGGGGCCGGTTCGTCCTCGAACAGGTTCATGATCGATACGACTTATCTGTGTACATCTGTGTTCATCTGTGGCTTGTGTTCATCTGTGGGCCGCCGCGCTGGCGCGAGCCTTCGTAGAGCAGCAGCGCCGCGGCGACGGCGACGTTCAGCGATTCGATCGGCGGGCGCATCGGGATCGTCACTTCTTCATCGGCGGCGGCGAGCATCGTGTCGGTGACGCCGGCGCCCTCCGCGCCCAGCAGCAGCGCGACGGGCGACCGCAGGTCGACGCGCGGGAGCGGCGTGCCGTCGCGCGGAACGGCGGCGATCAGCCGGACGCCGCGCTCCCGCGCCGCCGCGATGACGTCGAGGAGCGATCCGCGTTGCACCACCGGCAGCCGGAACGTGCCGCCCATCGCGCCGCGGAGCGCCTTCCAGCCGAACGGGTTCGCGGTGCCTTCGATCGCGACGAGGCCGGTCGCGCCGCACGCCGCGGCGGTCCGGACGATCGCGCCGACGTTGCCGGGATCCTGCAGCCCCGCGAGCACCGCGATCAACTGCGGCGCCGCGGCGAACACGTCGTCGAGCCGCGCGGCCGGCGCGCGGCCGATCGCGACGACGCCCGACGGATGCTGTACGGGGCTGATGGCCGCGAGCACGCGATCGCTGACGCTGATGACGCGCCCGCCACCGCGCGCCACAGCCGCGGCGATGTCCGCCGTTTCGCCGGCGGTCATCTGCCGATCGGCGAATGCGGCCATCTCGACCGTCACGCCCGCCACGAGCGCCTCATGGACGAGATGCGCGCCGTCGAGCAGCACTTCCGCGTCGCGGGCTCCGCCGCCCGCGCGCGACAGCTCCCGAAAGCGCTTCACGATCGGATTCTGCCGGCTCGTAATCCGCTCCATCGGGCTCTATTATGGGCCGCCTTCCGCCTGAAGGCGGAAGCCACGCATCGCGCGCGGCCCAGTGGCTTCCGTCTTCAGGCGGAAGGCATTCCCCACCGCAGACTCGTGGCTGGAAGGCGGCGCTTTTCTGCTACGATTGCGGCGTGAAGGACCGGATTCTCCGGAAATTCGGCGACGAGATCGCGCAGCTCGAGCGCGAGCTGAAGACCGAGCTGCCGAAAGAGATCAAGCGCGCGCGCGAGCTGGGCGACCTGCGCGAAAACGCGGAGTACCAGGCGGCGAAAGAACGCCAGCGGCTCGTCGAAGCGCGGATCAGCCAGTTGGCGAAGCGCGTCAGTGAGATCTCGCTGATGAACCTCGACCGCATTCCGCACGGCAAAGTCGGGTTTGGATCGACCGTCGATCTCAAAGACGAAAGCGGCCAGACGATCGTCTATCGGCTCGTGATGCCCGAGGACGCGAACGCCGACGCCGGCCTCATCTCGACCGCGTCGCCGATCGGCCGGTCGCTTCTGAACAAGGAAGAGGGAGACGAGGTCGTGGTGAAGACGCCGAACGGCGGGGAGCGCCACTTCCTCGTCGTCAAGCTCGTGACCATTCACGACGAGTAGCGAGGCCCATCCGGCCGGCCTGTGATCACTCCTGATTCTCCGGACCGCCAGTACTCGACGCGTTTACGCACGGCGCTCGTGCTGAGCGGGAGCGGCACGGCCGGCGCCTATCACGCCGGGGTGCTGCGCGCGCTGCACGAAGCCGGCGTTCGCGTCGACCTCGTCGCGGGGCGCGGGATCGGCGCGGCGGGAGCCATGTTCGCCGCCGTCGACGGCGGACAGCGGCTGTGGGAGAAGGACGGCATCTGGAAGTCGTCCGCGACCGCGCGCGCGTACGGCTGGCGGCGGCCGCTCCGATTCACCGGCGCGGCGCTCGTGGCGGCCGCGGCGTTTCTCTGCGTGCCGCTCGTGCCGGTGGCCTTCGGCGTCGTCGCCGGCATCGTCGGCATCCTGTTGACGATGGCGGGGCTGAAGGACGCGTCGGGCGCGTTGACCAGCGCGTTCGCCCGGTGGCTCGACTGGCTGTTTTCTCCCGACGTCCTGCCGACGATCATTCCGCGTCTCGTCTTCGTGTGCGTGCTCGTCGCGGTCGCGACGCTCGCGGCGGGCGTCGCCGCCGATTACCTGCGTCAGCCGGCGCGGCGGCGGGTGCGTCGCGGCGCCGCCGGCTGGTTCGTGGGGGCGCCGCTCACGGCCGATTCGCTGCTGGATCGCTGCGCCACTGAACTCTGGAATCTCATTCGCGGCGCGGCTCCGGTCGCCGCACCGGCACGCAGGGAGCTGGGCCGCAAGTACGTCGAGCTGCTGAACGAGAATCTTGGCCAGCCCGGTTTCCGCGAGCTGCTGGTCGTTGTGCACGACATGGACGCCCGTCGCGACTTCGTATTCGCCTTGCTGGCCGACAGCGAGCGCGCGCGGTTCTTCGCGCGGCCGGCGCCGGACGGCGGCCGGCAGGCGGAGGCGTTCGACCTGGCCGCGATCGGCCGCGACCATGCATTCGATGCGCTCGCGGCGAGCCTGCGCGTGCCGCTCGCGACCGATCCGCAACTCGTCACGCTGTCCGCGGAAGGGCCGTGGCGCGGCGAGACGCACCGCCTGTGCGATCGCCCGGGTTCGGTGGCGCGCGTGCTCGAGGAGGTCGCGGCGGCCGGCGTGGAGCAGGCCATCATCGTATCGGCCGCGCCGCCAGCCGGCCGGCCGCACGAGCTGAGCTCGGGCCGCGGCGATCTGCGAGGGCGCACGGGCGAGATGCTGGCCGCGCACGAAACCGCCGTCCTGCGCGATGCGGTCGGAGCGTGTCAGGGGCGGTTCGCCGCCATTTACCTGATTCGACCGTCGCACAATCCACTCGGCCCGCTGGATTTCGCCGGCGTCTACGACGAACGGTCGGACCGCCAGCACGGCGTCGGCGAACTGGTGGACCGCGGGTACGAGGACGCGTACCGCCAGTTCATCGAGCCGGTCGTCGCGGCAAGCGGCGAGCGCATCCAAGTCCAATCGTGAATTGGCGAAGCCCTGAATCCGTGAATGAGTGGATGATGTACCCATGAAGTCCGCGACCGAGATCATTCATCGTGGCGAAGGTGTCAACCGCAACGCGGCGCCGCTGACGACGCCGATCTACGAGACCACGACGTTCGTGTTCGACACGGCGGCGGAGGTCCAGGCGTACAACGAAGGGAAGTCGCCGAAATTCCTCTATTCGCGTTACAGCAATCCGACCGTCCAGGCGGTCGAGCAGACGATTGCGGCGCTCGAACTCGCCGACACCGCGCTGCTGCTTTCGAGCGGCATGGCGGCGACCGCGACAGCTCTCCTGGCGCTGGTCAAATCGGCAGACGAGATCGTGTGCAGCGCCGCCATCTACGGCGGGACGCTCCACCTGCTCGCGGACATGCTGCCCGATTTCGGCATCATCACGAGGTTTGCGTCGCTCGAGGAGCTGGCCGCGCCCGAGCGCGTGCTTGGCGACAAGACGAAAGTGCTCTGGTTCGAGTCGCCGATCAACCCGACGCTGCGCTGCGTGGACGTCGCGGCGATCGCGGCGGCATGCCGGCGGCGCCACGTCATCTCGATCATCGACAACACGTTCGCGAGCCCGATCAACCAGCAGCCGATCACGATGGACGTCGACATCGTCATGCACAGCGTGACGAAATACCTCAACGGCCACAGCGACGTGACCGCCGGCGCGCTCGCGGGGCCGTCGGGCCTGATGGCGCGCCTGGACAAGGCGCGCAGGATGCTCGGCACGATCCTCGATCCGTCGGCCGCGTACGCGATCGGCCGTGGACTGAAGACGCTGTCGGTGCGGGTGGAGCGTCACAACGCGAACGCGCTGGCCGTCGCCCGGTGGCTCGAGCGCGACAAGCGGGTCGCCAAGGTGTATTACCCAGGCCTCGAATCGCATCCCGACCACCAGCTCGCGAAGCGTCAGATGCGCGGGTTCGGCGGAATGGTCTGCGTCGATCTCGGCGGCGCCCAGGCGAACGCCGAACGGTTCTTCGATCGGCTGAAGGTCTTCAAGCGTGCCGCCAGCCTTGGCGGCGTGGAGAGCCTGTGCAGCCTGCCGGTGCTGACGTCGCAGTGGGGCCACACCGACGCGCAGCTCGTGAAAGCCGGCGTCACGCGCAGCATGGCGCGGCTGTCGATCGGCCTCGAGGACGCGGACGACTTGATCGCGGACCTCGATCAGGCGCTCGCGTAACCGTCACCGCGCGGCGAAGCCTTCACGGAGCGACACGCGGCGGTACAGCTCGGCGTCGGTCGCAGGGTTTCCTTCGATCAGCAGATGTCCCAGCGCGTATTGGTCATTCCCTCCGGAAGGGAACACGACGATCGTGTCGAATCCGTTCGCGCTCGCGCGGGCGGGAATATCGGGCGTGTAGCGCGCGAGCCCCGGCTTGCGGCGGTATTCGGGGATCGGGCCGAGGTCCAGCGTGCTCAGAATCGTGTCGCGCTTCACGAAGATGAGCTGATACCGATCGTCTGAATCGAGCGAGACATCGAAATAGCGCCGCCCCGGCTCGTCCGGGCAGACGATGGCGAGCGGCTGCTTCAGGATGTGATTGCCTGCCGCGTTCCACGGCGTCCCCTCATCGCGCACCGTGGACAGTTCCTCGACCCGCACCAGCATCCCGCCGTTCCTGTAGAACGCCCGATTGATCAACCCGTCGTAGCGGCCGGCGTTCATGGCGAGGATGGCGCGCAGGCGTGCGCCGGAGAGGAGCGGCTGCGATCGCGTGATCGTGCGCAGGTGTTCGTAGTATTCGTGAAGCGCGGGATCCTGAAGATTGTTGCCCAGCGTTTCGAGACTCTCGCGGTAGCCGGCAGGAATCATGCGCCGGTAGTGGCCGGTGCGCCACTCCGAGTTGAAGACCGCCGGGAGCCGCGCGAGCAGCGGATCCGCGAGCGCGCACTCGTCCAGCAGGTGCACGTACGGACCGAAGTCGACTCCGGCTGCGCCCATCAGGCCGCACGTGTCGAGCACGCGCAGACGCGGCGGCGGCAGCCTCGCCTTCGGCCAGTCCGGTTCCCTGAACGTGCCGCGCCTCGCGAACACCAGCGATCGATCGCGGAAGTACATCGCCCGTTCGTCGATGATGCCGCTCGGCTTCAATCCTTGATCGACAGGGCGGCTGTTGCTCCAAAGCGGCATGCGCGTCGCCGTCGTCCCGACCACCGCGAGCAGCACCGCCGCGGCGATCCACAACGTCCGCGCGCCCACCGCGACGCGCGACAACAGCAGGACAGCGGCGAACAACGGGACGGCGAGGAAACGGCCCGCCATGAAATCGCCGCCGATGGAGACGATGTATGCGAGGTAGAGCAGGAGGCCGAGCGCGAACGCACGCGCGGCCGGATTCCGCTCCACGAATGCGAGCGCCACGGCAAACCCGATCGTGACGAGCGTGACGGGGTCGCGATCGATGGAGTCGACGAGATAGAGGAGGCCCTGGACCCGCAGCTCGGCGGAGTCGATCCCCATCCCGAGCTTCGCATATGCAGTATTCGGGAAAGGGAAACCGTAGTAGATCAGCGCGAACGCGGCCCAGATGATTGCCGGCAGTATGCCGACGAGCACCGCGGATGCGACGACGCGAGCGCGCCGCACGCGCCAGGACGCGAACGCCAGCGCCGGCGCCACGAACAGGACGTCGTCGGGCCGGGTGAGATACAGCAGCGCGCCGAGGGTCCACAACGCCGTGAGCCACCGGCGCCGCTCCAGTCGATCGTCGAGAAACAGCAGGACGAAAGCGGCGAGCAGCAGGTTGGACAGCGGATTCTCGAGGCCCGACGTCGAGAAATCGACGAACGCCTGAGACCCGAGGAGCGCGACGGCGGCCACGGCGGCTTGCGCGGGCGTCGCGGCGCGCGTCAACGCGTGCCAGAACACGATGACGGAGAGGGCGATCGACAACAGGAACGTCGAGGCGTAGATGTTGCCGACCGCGAGATAGACGAGCGTGATGAGCCCGAGCCACAGCGGATGCGTGAACGTCTGCACGCGCTCGGCGACGTTGAACCGCAGCCCAAACCCGTGCGTCACGTTCAGCACCGTCCGCAGCGTGATCGCTCCGTCGTCGCTCATCCACGCCGTCCGGATGAGGACCGCGAGAAACACGAGCGTGACGAGGGCGAACAGAGGACGAAGCAGACGCGTGGGCGTTTGTGCGGCAGCGGCGGAAGTGATGTGCGGATGGTAAGGCGGAAAGCGGAAAACGGAAAGCGGAAAGCGCGGTCGCGCAGATCGATTGCGGGCGTCCCGCGCGATCAGCGCTGGAGCCCATCCGCCGTCCGCGCGTCGGCGGCGACGGCCTTCATCGCGCGAAGCGCGAATTCCAGAAGGTCCGGCGACTCGAGCAGAAACGAGCGTGCGCTGCCAACAGAGCCGCCATCGTTTCCAGTCTGCGCGAGATAGGCGTCGACGAGCCGAGCGAAGAAACGATCGGGCCAGTTCGGGTGCGCCCCCTTTTCCGACGTATCGAACTCCTCCATGTCGCGCCAGACACGCGTGCCGTGCTCGAGAACAGGCACCTTGTACCGCGCGACGCGTTTACCCGGGATTTCGACGACGTGCTCGGCGTAATGGAGGAACGTGACGGTGTCGTGATCGCAGCCGAGCAACAGAATCCTGCCTTCCATCGTCACGAAGCGATCGAGAACGGAGCCGCGGCCGAAGGCGTAGTTCCAGGGTTGACTCGAGATCAGTTCGTCAGCACGCCTGCCCCATGCCACGAATCGCGCGACGTGCGCGTTGACGATCGATCCCGGATACGTCCGAAAGAACTCGACCAGCGCGCCGTTCTCGCGCTGCGCTCTTGCCGTCAGCGGGTCGAACGCCGGAAGCTTCTCCACAAGCTCCCGCTCCTGCTCCGGCGTGAGGTTGCCGCGGCCGATTTCGTCGTAGTGCGCCGGACAGCTCGCGTACATGATTAGCGTGCCGTCCGGCGTCAGCGCCTCCTTCAGCGCAAGATGGATCTGGTCCGGTCCGCCGGCCACCGGTCCGACCGCACGCACGGAAGCGTGCAACATGACAACGTCGCCAGCCGAAACGCCCAGCCGCCGGAAACCATCCGCGAGTTCCTGCCGCGAATACATCGACACAGATTGTAGTGGCCGGACGCAGCACGCGGGACGCGGGACCCGGGACGCGGGACTCGGGACCCGGGACGTGGGACTCGGGACTCGGGACTAGCGACTAGGGACCAGGGACTTCTTCTCCCCGACGGGTTCATGGAGGAACTGATCCGCCATCTCGGCGAACCGGGCGGTCATCGCTTCGCCGGACAGGTCGCCGTACTTCGTGCGGAAGGCTTCGATCGGGACGACCGCCTTCGCCATCGCGCGATGCCCACCCGCCGAGCCGATCCCGGAGAACCAGCGCTTCACGAACTCGCCGGCGTTGCGCGAGTACCCGAGGTTCCGAACGCTGATGATCAACGACGACCCCACGATGCCCGCGATGATCGTCCACTTCGCGTCCTCGAGCTGCAGGAAGAAATCGGCGGTGTAGGGGATGAAGTCCTCGCGCGGCGCTTCGCCGATGAACGCACAGAACACCTGATCCCGCAGGATGCCGTTGCGGCTCGCGCGCGTCACGTACTCGAGCCGCTCGAGCGTGATTTCCGCCCCCTCCATCTTCCGGATGAGCGCCGCGTCGGCGAGCGGATACAGAAAGGTGAACGCATCGAGATCGACGCGGTTCGTGTG
>Ga0066710_100005948_pt1 | contig 11279 bp, 13 predicted proteins | sample GraSoiAngelo_159_FD_79666 | JGI IMG/M metagenome (GOLD analysis project Ga0066710, IMG submission 79666) | Grasslands soil microbial communities from the Angelo Coastal Reserve, California, USA - 14_1009_16_40cm | ecosystem: Environmental > Terrestrial > Soil > Grasslands | place: USA... | reverse complement strand
GAGCCTGTGAAAGTAATGATCATCGGCTGCGGCCGGGTTGGGTCGACGATCGCGAAGCGGCTCGCGTCGGAGGGTTGGGAGGTGACGGCCGTCGACGAGAAGGAGGGGGCCCTCTCCCGCCTCGGCGAGGACTGGACCGGGGGCTTCGTCGTCGGCCACGGAATGGACACGGACGTCCTCCGGGAGGCGGGCATCGACGACGCGGACGCGGTCGTCGTCGCCACCGACGGCGACAACACGAACATCGTGATCGGGCAGGTCGCACAGAAGCGCTTCGGCATCGAATGCACGGTCGTCCGCATCCTCGATCCCGCGCGCGCGGAGTTCTACCGTCAGCGCGGGCTGCGCACCGTCTGTCCGACCTCGACCGCGATCGACGTGCTCACCGAAGCCGTTCGCTCCTGCGAGATCCGGCGCGAGCCGGAGGAAGCGCGCGCGTAGCCGATGTATGTCTTGATCGCAGGCGGCGGGAAGGCGGGCGCAAACGTGATGCGCACCCTGCTCCGCAACGGGCACGAGGCGACGTTGATCGAGCAGGATCGCGACCGCTTCGAGCGGCTGGAGCGGGAATTCGAGCATCAGGCGATGCTCGGCGACGCCACGGAGATCTACGTCCTCGAGAAGGCCGGCATTCGGAGGCCGCCGGACCTCGTTCTGGCACTGACGGGTGACGACGAGGACAACATGGTCATCTGCCAGCTCGCCAAGGAGAAGTACGGCGTCGACAAGGTGATCGCGCGCGTGAACGATCCGCGCAACCAGACGCACTTCGACCTGCTCGGGATCTCGCCGACGGTGTGCGCGACGTCGAGCATCCTCGGGCTCGTCGAGCACGAGGTGCCGGAGCACGAGCTCGTGCACCTGCTCGAGTTGCGCAAGGAGAACCTCGAGATCGTCGAGGTTCAGATCGACAAGGGCTCGCCGGTCGCGGGCAAGCGCGTGGAGAGCCTGCCGCTGCCCGAAGGCGCTCGGCTGATCTCGGTGATGCGGGACGGCCGCTCGGAGATCGCCGTCGGCTCCACAGAGCTGCAGCCCGGCGACCAGGTGCTCGCCATCCTCCAGCCGGGCAAAGAGGACGAGCTCCGAAAAGTGCTGCTCAAGCGGTAGCCCTCCGCCCGCTCTCGCTACCCTGGGGCGGTGACGGTGCGTCGCCCGGCCCCGTTGTTCCTGGCTCTCGGGGCCGCACTCGCAGGATCGATCGGGATCGTCTCGGCCTTGACGCCCGAGTTCGCCGGTCGCTACGACCTGGTCCGCGGCGTCTTGCCGCCGGGTCTCCCCGAGGCCGCACGCGTCATCGCGCTCGCCTTCGGGATCGCGCTGATCTGGCTCGCCCGCGGCCTCTCGCGCCGTAAGCGACGCGCGTGGGAGCTCGCGCTCGTGCTCGTTGCCGTCTCCGCCGCGGCGCATCTCGTCAAAGGCCTCGACGTCGAGGAAGCGAGCCTGAGCCTCCTCCTGCTGTTTGCGCTGTGGCGATACCGCGCGCAGTTCACGGCGCCCGGAGAGCCAGCTGTGCTCCGCCCGCTCGCGCGCGTGCTCGTGGCGCTTGCAGTTGTCGCCGCGCTGTTCGCGTTTCGCGAGTTCCTCGTGGTCTCGAACGCCGTCGAGAACGCGCTCGTGCTTCTCGGGCTTCTCCTCACGTTTCGCGCGCTCTATCTCTGGTTCCATCCGCTTGCCGACGAGGGCCCTCACACCGACGAGGAGCACGCCCAGGCCCGCGCGGTCGTGCGCGACCAGGGCCGGGACAGCCTCGCGTACTTCTCGCTTCGCCGCGATAAGCGCTTCCTCTTCTCGCCCTCCCGCCGAACGTTCCTTGCCTACCGTGTCGTCAACGGCAGCGCGCTCGTCAGCGGGGATCCGATCGGGGAACCCGAAGAGGTCGAAGACCTGCTGCACGAGTTCCGCCGGATCGCGCGCGCGTCGGGGTGGCGCGTCGCCGCACTCGGCGCGAGCGAGGCGCTCGTTCCGCTCTACCGCAAGCTTGGGTTCCACGCCGTGTACCTCGGCGACGAGGCGGTCGTGCGTCCAGCGGAGTTCTCGCTCGAGGGGCGGCCGATCCGCAAGGTGCGCCAGTCGGTGAGCCGGCTCCGCAAGGCGGGCTTCACCGTGCGCACGCTCTCCGTCCGGGACGTGGACGCCGACCTGCGCCGCGAGATCGCTCGTGTCTCCGCGGAGTGGCGCGGCCGCTGGCCCGAGCGCGGGTTCACGATGGCGATGGACGCCCTCTGGGACTATCCGGAGAGCGTCCTGGTCATGGCGGAGGACGCGGGCGGCCGGATCGGCGGCTTCATCCATCTCGTCCCTTCCCCCGCGTGCGACGGGTGGTCGCTCGCAACGATGCGCCGCCGCCGCGACACGCCGAATGGGCTGATGGAGTTCCTGATCGTCGAGGCGATCGGCTGGGCGCGCGAGCACGAGGTGAGCGAGCTGTCGCTCAACTTCGCCGTGTTCGCAAAGGCGCTCAGCGCGACGCGCGAAGCACCTCTGCGCCTGCGGCTGCTGCGTGCGGGGCTCCTGCGCTTCGACCGTTTCTTCCAGCTCGACCGGCTCCACAGCTTCAACCGCAAGTTCTTCCCCGCGTGGCGCCCGCGCTTCGTCTGCTTCGAACGATGGACGGACGCGCCCCTCGTCGCGCTGGCGTATCTCCACGTCGAACAGCTGTTGATGCCGCCCGGCCCCTGGGTTCGGGACGAGGACCTGGCGGCGGTGTGATCGCAGCGGTGTTGGGGGCGGCCGCGGCGCTCGCGACGCCCGCGACGCCTGCCGTCAGCATGCGCCCCTACGCGTCGGGATTCTCGAGCCCGACCTACGTCGCATCGAACCGTGCGGAGCCCAACCGCCTGTACGTCGTCGAACAGCCGGGCCGGATCCGCTACCTCGTTCGCGGACGTCTCGCGGGGACGTTCCTCGACATCCGCTCTCGTGTTCTCAGCGGCGGCGAGCGAGGGCTCCTCTCGGTGGCGTTCAGCCCTGGCTACGGGAAGAACCACCGCTTCTACGTCGACTACACGGATCGCAACGGCGACACGCGCGTGGTCGAGTTCCGGTCGCAGAACGGCAAGGCGATCCGGTCGAGCGCGCGGCAGCTCCTGTTCGTCAGGCAGCCGTACGCAAACCACAACGGCGGGCAGCTGCAGTTCGGGCCGGACGGGCTGCTGTACCTCGGCATGGGCGACGGCGGTTCCGCGGGCGACCCGGGCAACAGAGCCCAGAACCTCGATGTCAAGCTCGGCAAGCTCTTGCGCATCGATCCGCTGAAGCGAGGGGCGGCCTGGCAGACGATCGGCTACGGGCTGCGGAATCCGTGGCGGTTCTCCTTCGATCGGGCAACCGGCGACCTGTACGTCGCCGACGTCGGGCAGAGTGCCTGGGAGGAGATCGACTTTCGGTCGCGCGCCCAGATCGGCGACCTCGCGAACTACGGTTGGCGCGTGTACGAGGGCCGCGCGCGGTACGCAGGCGGCACGCCGAGCGCGCGCGGCGACCTCGTCTTCCCGGTCAGCGTCTATTCGCACGACGAGGGTTGTTCCGTCACTGGCGGATACGTCTACCGCGGCCGCGCGGTGCCCGCCGCCGTCGGCCGGTACTTCTTCGGCGACTGGTGTTCGGGGACGATCTGGAGCCTGCGCGTCGAGGGCGGCCGTGCGGTCGAGCTCCGCCGCGAGGCGAGGGTCAGCCGGCTGACGAGCTTCGGCGAGGACGCCGCGGGCGAGCTGTACGCCGTCTCGGGCGGCGGCCGGATCTACCGGCTCGCCTCCTGATGTTCGGCTTCAGCGCCTTCTTCGCTGTCCTCGCGCTGGCCGCGCCCGCAGGCCACGACTGGGCACGCTTCGACTACGACGCGGCGCGCTCGGGCGTCTATCCGTTCGCGACGGGCATTACGGCGGCCAACGCGGGCCGGTTGCAGAGGCAGCATGTCGAACTGGACGGAACCGTCGACTCGTCGCCGATCTTCCTCCACGACGTCATGGTCGGAGGCGCGCGCCACGAGGTCTTCCTCGTGACGACGACGTACGGGAAGACGTTCGCGATCGACGCCGACAACGGTCACGTGCTGTGGCGTTACGTTCCGCCCGGGTACTCGTCGCTCGCCGGCACGTACCGGATCACGAACGCGACGCCCGTCGCCGACCCGAGCCGCACGGCGATCTACGTCGCGGGTCCGGACGGTCGCATTCGCAAGCTCGCGGTCGCCGACGGGCGCGAGCAGTGGTCGACGGCGATCACGCTCCTCCCGCGCCGCGAGAAGATCGCGCCCGCGCTGAACGTGTCCCGCGGGCTCGTGATCGCGACGACGGGCGGGTACATCGGGGACGCGCCGCCGTACCAGGGCCACGTGGTCACGTTGCGCGCGACGACCGGCGCGATCGTCCACGTCTGGAACTCGCTCTGCAGCGACCGCCACCGGCTGATCAACCCGAGCTCGTGCCGGTCCAGCGACTCCGCGATCTGGGCGCGTTCCGGCGCCGTCGTCGAGCCGAACGGGCGCCTCCTCGTCGCGACCGGGAACGGGCCGTGGAACGGACGGACGGACTGGGGCGACAGCGTACTCTGGCTTTCGGCCGACGCCGGCAGGTTCCTGCAGAACTGGACGCCGCGCAACGCCGACGAGCTGGAGAGCGCGGATGCCGACCTCGGCAGCACCGCGCCGGCGCTGCTCGGCGGCGGGCTCGCACTGCAGGGAGGGAAGGACGGAAAGCTGCGGCTGCTGAATCTGCGGCGCCTGAACGGAACGGCGCATGCGGCCGCGCGAAAGGGCGGCGAGCTGCAGACGCTGTCGACGCCGGGCGGCGTCGATCTCTTCACCGCGCCTGCGGTGTGGCATCAGGGGCAGACGACCTGGGCGTTCGTCGCCGACGGCGCGGGGACGGCGGCCTATCGCCTCGTCAAGGGTCGGCTTCGGCGTGCCTGGCAGAACGGCCATGCCGGGACGAGCCCCGTGCTGGCCGGCGGCCTGCTCTACGTCTACGACCCGAACGGCGGCCTGCGCATCTACCGGCCGACGACCGGGCGCGCCGTCACGACCCTGTCTGCGGGCCCGGGCCACTGGAACAGTCCGATCGTCGTCGCCGGCCGGATCGCGCTTCCCGAAGGCGACGCGAACGACCACCGGCAGACGGGCGGCTTCAACATCTATCGCCTTCCGTAGTACGCTAGCCGGTGCGCCGGCGTCGCACGCTCGGCCCCTGCTGTCCGAGTGCGGCGTACGCGAGGGCCTGGAGCGATTCGTTCAGCGTCGCAAGCTCGTGCGTGATGCGCAGGAGCTGCTCGTTCGTGTCGAGGCGCCGGGTCAGCGAGTGCACCTCGTCGCACAGGCGATCGAGGCGTTCGAGCAGCGCGTCGAGCTGGCGGTCGCCGACCTCACGTTCCATACGGACTATCTTAGGGCGACGAGCTCAGCGCGCGTGCGAACGACGCGCGCGTCCGGGCCGAGACGTGTGAGGAGCTTCTCGAGCGCGCCCTCGCCCGTCTCGAGCGCCTCGATCCTCCGCGCGGCGCCGAGCTGCGCGAGGGCAATCCGGGCCAGCTCTTCGGGTGCAGTCGTGAAAACCCCGATCCTCGTTCCGGCGCCCTGCAGCCGGCGGAGCGCCGCACTTGCCTCCGCGTCCGGCCGCAGATAGACCGGCGCCCGCTCCTCCGCGAAGCGCTGGAGCAACTGCCGCCAGTTGGGAAGCTCTTCGTCGAGCGCGTCCACGTCGACGCGCGCTCGGCGCCGCGCGTCCTCGAGCCAGTCCTGCCACAACGGCCGCGTGTCGCCGAGCGCGCCGTCGAGATCGATCGCGACCGCGGTCACGCCCGGAGTCGATCCCATGCGAAGAGCCCGACGAGGATGCCGACTGCGTCGATCGCGACGTCCACGGGCGTCGCATGACGTCCGTGCACGAAGTGCTGGTGCAGCTCGTCGCTCGCTGCGTACGCGAGCGCGGCGAGAAACGCAGGCACCTCCCGCTCGAGCGCGCGCATCAGGAGTGCGGCCAGGAGCGCGTACTCGGTCATGTGCGCGCCCTTCCTGAGGACGTAATCCCACGTGCCCAGGCCCGTGCCGAGACTGGGAATCGACGAGAGGGCGAAGATCACGCCGGCCCACAGCACGACGGGAATCCAGAGCGAGAGAACGCGCGACCTGGCCATCGCGCAAGGATGGTAGTCTCGCCCCCACAACCGGCGAGCGGTCAGGGAATCCGGTGCGAATCCGGAACGGTCCCGCCGCTGTGAGGGGAGACGCTCCCGCGCCGACGTGCCACTGGCCTCCGGGCTGGGAAGGCGGCGTCGGGAGGGCACCCCGAGTCAGAAGACCTCCGCCGCCGGAACAGGAACGGACCCCTCGCGGAAGGGAGGATTCGTGTTTCACCGTCTCGTCGTTCTCGTCGCGGCCGTTGCCGCGCTGTTCGTGCTGGTCCCGTCGGCGCTCGCCGTTCGCGTGCACGTCCGGATCGAAGGAAAGACGCGGACGATCTTCGGATCGACAGCACCGCTGCTCGACGTCACGTCGCCGCGCGCGAACCCATCGCCCGAAAATGCGCTCGACGCGCTCGAGGCGGCCGGCTCGCTCGGCGAGTTCTTCTACCACGTCACCGTTGCGAGCTTCGGCCCGTACGTGGACCAGATCGGGCGCTATCCCGCCGGTGGCACGAGCGGCTGGGTGTACAAGCTCAACGGCGTGTCGCCGCCGGTCGGCGCGAACGAGGCGCTCCTCAAGACCGGCGACACCGTCCTCTGGTACTGGGCGCAGTTCGGCGCCGCCGGCGGCCCGAAGACGCTCGTGCTCAGCCGTTCCGGTCGTTGCTACACGGTCCTCGCGCAGGACGACAACGGCAAGACGTCCCCGGCGGCCGGGGCCGTGCTCCGGGTCGGCCCGCATCGGAACGTCGCGACCCGGAGCGGACGTGCCTGCGTCGGCGCGCACCCCGGTCTCCTCGTCCGCGCGGAGCTGGGCGGAGCCGTCCGGTCGAACGCGCTGCCGTGAAGTCGCGCCTGGCCGCCGTTGTTCTCGCCGTTGCCACGCTTGCCGGCTGCGCGAGCGGCGGTGGTCACGGCACGGCGACCATCTGGGTGACGCGCGACCGCGGCGCGCACGTGGTGCTGGAACGGAAGGTGCCGGCGGGTCTCACGGCCATGCAGGGCCTCGACCGCGTCGCACACATCAAGACGCGCTACGCGGGCCGCTTCGTAGCGGCGATCGACGGGATCGAAGGATCCCTGACTGCACGTCGCGACTGGTTCTACTTCATCAACGGCTACGAGGCCGACCGCAGCGCGGCCGAGTATCGGCTCCACGCCGGCGACGTCGAGTGGTGGGACTTCAGGTCGTGGAAGACGCAAATGCAACAGCCGGTGGTCGTCGGCGCATTTCCGGAGCCCTTCCTGCACGGCTTCGACGGAAAGCGACGCCCGGCTCTCGTCGTGTATTTCACGCCGAAACAGCGCGCACGCGCACAAGCACTCGCGCGCCTCGTTCACGGCCGGGCGGTCGAGAACCTCCTCGACGCTCAGGCGCTGCGCGCCAACATCCTCGTGCTCACCTCCCATCCGAACCCGGGATTCACGGCCACGACCCGGGGCGGGCCGGGAAGTCCGGTCGCGTTCGTTTTCTCGGGTGACCCGCGCCTGTTGTTGAAGAGCCCACCGCTGGGACATCTGCGCTACGAGGTCGGATCGTGAGACCTGCGGCGGCGCTCGCCTTGCTTGCCGCGTCGGTTGCCGCGGCCCTCCTCGCACGGCACACGCTGTCCGTCGCGGTGCTCGCGCTCGCGCTGCTCGCCGTCTGCGTGCGCGCGCCGCGTGAGCGCCGCTGGCCGTACCTCGTCGGCACGGGGATCTCGGCGCTCGCGTTGTTCGTCGTCACGCCGTTCGTGGAGACGCTTGGATCGCATCCGCTGTGGACGGGCCCGATCGTCCCCGTGCTCGGACAGCTCGACGTGACGCACGAGGAACTGGCGAGTGCGTCGTTCCAGGCCTGCAGGCTCGCCGCGGTCGGGCTCGCATTCGCCGCCTACGCATTACTGCTCGACCACGACCGGCTGCTTGCGGGCGCGGGATTCGCGCGCCGTTCCGTGCTTGCCGTCGCTCTCGCGACGCGACTCGTGCCGACGCTCGAGCGCGACGCGGGCGCGCTCGTGGACTCGCTCCGGGGTCGCGGCGTCGAGGTCGAAGGTCTTCGTCGCCGCGCTGCACTCGTCTCGCCGCTCCTCGCCGGCTCACTCGAGCGCGGGCTCAACCTCGCGGAGGCGATGGAGGCGCGCGGCTACGGACGGAGTGACCGCACGCGCGTCCCGTCGCCGCCCTGGACTGCCGCAGAGGGTCTCGCGCTCGCGGGAGCGGTCGTGCTCGTCGCGCTGGGGGCGATGTGGCTCTAGCCCGAGTCGAGCGGCTGACGTTTGCGTATCCCGGAGCGGAGTGCGCCCTTCGCGACGTGTCGTTGGAGATCGACGCGGGCGAGATCGTCCTCGTCCTCGGCGCTTCGGGTTCGGGCAAGTCGACGCTGCTGCGGGCACTCGCCGGGCTCGTGCCGCACTTTCACGGCGGCAGATTCGAAGGACGGGTCGAGATCGACAGGCGGGACACCCGGACGACTCGTCCATCTGCGCTTGCGGGCACGGTGGCGACGCTGTTCCAGGATCCGGAGGACCAGGTCGTGGCGACGCGCGTCACGCGTGAGGTCGCCTTCGGGCTGGAGAACGTCGGGACGCCGCCGCGCGAGATCGTCCCGCGTGCTCTCCACGCACTGGCAACTGTCGGCGCCGCGCACCTTGCCGATCGTCCCGTCGAGGAGCTGTCAGGCGGCGAGCTCCAGCGCGTCTGCCTCGCCTCGACGCTCGCGCTCGAGCCGACACTCCTGTTGCTCGACGAGCCGACGTCACAACTCGACCCCGATGGCGCGGAAGGATTGCTGGAGCTCGCGATCAGCTCGGGCGCCGCGGTCGTTCTCTCGGAGCAGCGGCCCGAGCGAGCGCTTCCGGTCGCAACGCGCGTCGTCTTCCTCGAGGCGGGACGGGTCGTGCTCGACGCGCCGGTGAGCCGCGCTCGCGAATGGCTTTCGTCGCACCGGCCCCTGTGGACGGCCGAACCGAGCCGTGGAACGCAGCGTTCCGGGGAGTTGGGGTCGACCGTCTGTCGGCTGGACGGCGTCTCGTTCGCCTACCGCCCCGGGCAGCCTGTCGTCGAGAGATTCGATCTCGAGCTTCGCCGCGGCGAGGTCGTCGTCCTCGCCGGACCGAATGGAAGCGGCAAGTCGACCATCGCCAAGCTCGCGACGGGCTTGCTCGATCCGACCGACGGCATCGTCGTGCGGACGGGCCGCGCGTCGCTCCTCTTGCAGGATCCCGGTCGCTACGTCGTGCGCGATCGCGCCGACGAGGAGGTTGCCCTCGGCGTCGGCGGCGACCTCCCGCGTGCGCGCAGCGCGCTCGGAAGCCTCGGGCTCACGGGCAAGGAAGCACGTCACCCCCGCGACCTCTCGAGCGGAGAGCGCGAACGGCTTGCGCTCGCATCCGTGCTCGTCACCGAGCCCGACCTGCTCGTGCTCGACGAGCCGACGCGCGGCGTCGATCCGGAGCGGAAGCGGGAGCTCGCGACGAGGCTGCGCGCGCAGGCTCCCGGCCGTGCGACCCTCGTCGTGACGCACGACCGGGTGTTTGCGGCTTCTGTAGCCGATCGAGTTGTCTCCCTCGAGAGCGGGTCAGACCCGGAGGGTCTGACCCTTGTTGGTGCTGCCCATGGGTAGAGGCGCTCTCGTCTTCGCGGGCTCGGCGATGTTCGCCGCTGCCGCGTGGGCGGGACTCGACCGCGGCGACAACGGGCTGTCCTTGCTGCTCGTCGCGGCGGCGCTGCTCGCGCTCGGCGTCGCCTGGCTCGAGTCCGGTCCAGATTCGGCAAAGGAGATCGCGTTGATCGCGACCCTCGGGGGCGCCGCGGCAGCGGGGCGCGTCCTGTTTGCGGCGATCCCGGGCGTCCAGCCCGTGACGGTGATCGCCGTCTGCGCAGGCGCCGCGCTCGGCGCCCGCGCGGGAATCGGCGTCGGCGGCGTCGCGGCGCTCGTCTCGAACTTCTTCCTCGGCCAGGGTGTGTGGACGCCGTGGCAGATGCTCGCGTGGGGCGCGTGCGGCGCAGCGGGCGCGGCCGCCGCTCCGGTTCTGCGCCGCCGAGTCGTCATCGCCGCCTTCTGCTTCGTGCTCGGGATGGGGTTCTCGAGCTTCATGGACGTCTGGAACTGGCTCGCGTTCTACGACCAGCACACGTGGCAGACGTTCGTCGCCGTGCAGGCGCGCGGCCTGCCCTTCGACCTCGCGCACGCGATCGGGAACGTCGTGATCGCGTTTGTCGCAGGGCCGGAGCTCGTCCGCCTGCTCGAGCGCTACGGCCGCAGGCTCAAGGCGGAGGTCGTGTGGGCCTGACCGCTCTCGTGACGGCTGCGACCCTCGCTGCGTCGCCGCAGCAGTTCCTCCTTTCGCATCAGCTGCCGGGAGGCGGCTTCGCCGAAGCGAGCGGCAAGTCCGACGCGACGCTGACGGCGTGGGCTGTGCTCGGCCTGCGCGCGGCGCGCACGCCGGTCGACGACAGCTATCTTCGCGCGCATGAGGACGACCTGCGCACTGCGACTGACGTCGCGCTGGTCACGCTCGCCGAAGCCCATCCTTCCGACGGGCTGATCGGGCGGCTGGAGCGCGCGCCGACGCGGACGGTCAACGCAACTGCCTGGAAGCTGCTCGCACTTGCACAGGCCGGTCGTCCTCTGCCACGCAAGCGAGTCCGCTACCTGCTCGCGCACCAGGCGAAGAACGGCGGCTGGTCGTGGGCCGCCGGCGTCGCGCCGGACTCGAACGACACGGCAGCCGTGATCCAGGCACTGTGCGCGGCGGGTGTCGGCGGCCGCCCGGTCCGCCGCGGGCTCGCGTACCTCCGCCGTCTGCAGAACAAGGACGGCGGCTTCGAGCTCAGTGCAGGACGCGGTTCGGACGCGCAATCGACGGCGTGGTCGATCCAGGCCTTTCTCGCGGCGGGCGCGCGACCGGGAAGACCGGCGTACGCGTACCTTGCGCGACTACGCCGCGGCGACGGGAGCTACCGCTACAGCGCGAAGTACGCGGCCACGCCGGTGTGGGTCACCGCGCAAGTGCTCCCCGCGCTCGCGGGCCGTCCCTTCCCGCTCCGCTAGGATCCGTCTCGGCGCTTCGGCGCCGACCTATGACGGACTAGCGAGACCCATCCACGTTCCCCGCGCCCAGCGCGCACCGTCTCGCAGGAGGTCCGTTTGTCGTCCCCAACCGGCACGCTCGTTGCCG
>Ga0066710_100005946_pt1 | contig 11280 bp, 10 predicted proteins | sample GraSoiAngelo_159_FD_79666 | JGI IMG/M metagenome (GOLD analysis project Ga0066710, IMG submission 79666) | Grasslands soil microbial communities from the Angelo Coastal Reserve, California, USA - 14_1009_16_40cm | ecosystem: Environmental > Terrestrial > Soil > Grasslands | place: USA... | reverse complement strand
CACGGAACCCCGGATCAGCTCGCAATTCAGCCGTTCGCGTCCGGCTCCCAGCTCGCGCCGAACCTGGGCACCGCGGGATACGGGCTCGATATCAACGACGGCTGCTACCGCCACAGTGCGACCCACTCATCCGTCCTCGTCGACGCGCAGTCTCAGCCGCCGGCGTCCGGCCGCCTCCGGTCCCTGCACACAGGCGGCGATCATTCGCTGGCCTGCGGTTCGGTCGAGTGGCAGGCAGAGCCGTACGCAGGCGTGCGGATGCGCAGGACAGTCATAGGGTGCGAGCACTACTTCATCGACTGCTTCGAGGTGAGCGCGCCGGGGCCGCGCACCGTCGACTGGATCTACGGCAACCGCGGCAGCCTCGTCGGGGGGCTCGCCGGCGCAGAGCCGCGCCGCGATCCGCTCGGCGACGACTGCGGGTACCGATACCTGTCGCAACAGCAGGTGCTTCGCCCACCTTCCGGGCCGCTCGTCTGGGAAGTCGGGGGCGCGCGGCTCGATCTCTACCTGGCGCCCGAGGCGGGTGAAGAGCTGCTGGCTGGCACGGGACCCGGCAACCCGGCGGCCGACCGGCTTGCCGTCGTGATCCGCCGTCGGCGAGCGCAGCACGTGCTCTTCCGCGCCCTTCTGGCACCTTCGCGGAGCGACCGGAAAGGCTGGGTGCGCGGCGTCCGGTGGCTGGAGCCGGTCGGGGCGCTCGAGGTCGAGACCGCGGGCGGGATCGACACTTGGGAGATCGCGCCAGATCTCGAAAGCGCGCGCCGCACTATACTTCCCCTTTCCCGAGGAGAATCGCAGTGAAGCACAGACGTCCGATCCTGATTTCGACCGTTCAGTACCACGACGAGCTCACGTCGGGTAGCGTGAGCTCGCTCGATCTCATACCGGTCGCCCAGAAGCTCGGGGCCGACGGTATCGAACTCCGCGAGAGCTACTGGACCGACCCCGAACGCGAGGTGCCCGAGGCGCGCCGGCGCATCGACGAGCTCGGTCTGGTCGTGACCTACGCGACCGGCGCCACGCTCTTCCCGGGAGAATCGAGTCGGGTGGAGACCGTGCGCCGGCACGTCGACACGGCCGTCGAGCTCGGCTCGCCGATCGTTCGCGTCTTCCACGGCCCGGCGGTCGCGCCCGGCGATCCCGAGCCTTGGGCGGCCGCGCGCGAGGCGGTTGAGTACGCCGCCAAGCGGGGTATCGTCGTCGCCCTCGAGAACCTGTGGAAAGGAGCGGGCAGAACGGCCGCGGAGATCAGGGCGGTGCTCGACGCCATCCCCGCCCTCAAGACGAACGTCGATGTCGGCAACTACTACATCTCCGACGACGATCTGCCGGCGGCCATCCGGCTGCTCGGCGACCGGATCGTTTACACGCAGCTCAAGGACAACGCGGGTGACGCCGACGGGACCTACCTCGGCGGCGGCAGGATTCCGCTCTCCGCGGCGCTCGACGCACTCGACGCTCTGCCCCAGAGTTTCCCCTACTGCTTCGAGTTTGCCGGCGGGGGCGAGCCCGAGGCGCGAATCACGCGGAGCCTGGAATACCTGAAAGCTCGCGTCCGCCCGGGAGGAGCCTCATGAAGGCTCGTCTCGCGTTTTGCCTGCTTCTACTCGCGGCGTGCGGCGGTTCGACGCACGCGCAGACCGTGGTCAAGCCCCGCCGGATGGGCCAGGCCACGATGCTCCGCACGCCGTCGGGCATCGAGTTCGCGCTGGTCGGGACGAAGGGGGCGCGACCGGCCCCGGTGCTATTCGTCATGGGAGGCGCCGCGCAGGCGATCGTCGAAGACGAGAGCAGCAACCTGGTCGGCTGGCTCCTCGCCAAGCACGGGTTTCTCTCGGTCGCGCTCGACATCCCGTGTCACGGCAAGGACCGGCGGCCAGGTGAGCCGGAGGGGATGGCCTGCTGGCGAGCGCGCCTGGAGAAGGGGGAGAACCTGCTGGGGGGCTTCATGAGTCGGCTCTCCTCGGTGATCGATTTCCTGGTTCGCGAGGGATACGCCGATCCTACCCGCTTGGGCGCCGCGGGCCCGTCGCGGGGCGGGTTCATGTCGCTTCACGCGGCCGCGGTCGAGCCGCGGCTGCGCTACGCCGTCGCCTTTGCGCCGCTTACCGACCTGCTCGCGCTGCGTGAGTTTCAGGGGACCACGGCGCCCGTGCCTGCGCGCGCGCTCGACGTGATGCTGCTCGTCGACAAGCTCGTCGACCGGCCGATCCTGGTTTCGATCGGACACAACGATGAGCGCGTCGGGACGCGCCATGCCATGGATTTCGCGCTGCGTCTGATGGAGCTCTCGCCGCTGCACAAGAAACCGATGACTCACTTCTGGTCCGGAGACGACATCAAGCTTGTCGTCACGCCGTCGGAGGGAGCCAGTGGACACTCGTCCTACCGGACCGCGCACGACGAGGCCGCGGAGTGGATCCTCCGCTATGGTTCCGCTCCGCGATAAGGTCATGAAGCGAGCCATAACAGTTCTCCTGGCGTGGACGTTCACCCCGGCCTGGCCTCAGGAAGCCCTGCTCGTGCGCGAGCTCGCCTCCGAACGGGTCGTCGTCGCTAGGAGCGCCTACTTCCCGCGACTGGTCGCCGCGCGGGACGGGTCGTTATTGGCCGCCTTCAAGACCGGCGCGCCGCACATCGGCAAGGGGGGCCGCGCCTCGATCGCCCGCTCGCGCGACGGTGGACGGTCGTGGTCCGGTCCAAGAGTGATATTCGATCTACCGGACGCCGACGACGGCATCGACGCCTCGGGAGTCCTTTCCGACGGAACGATCCTGTTCGGGGCCGTGTCGTACACCTGGGAGGGCGAGCGCTACTCCACCAAGGGGTGGAAGGCCTCGGCCTACGTTCTGGCATCCAAGGACGACGGCGCGACGTGGAGCCCGCCGGTGCCGGTCGATGCGGCGCCCTTTGCCTGGGCGTATCCGTTCGGCTCGATCCTCAAGCTCGAGGATGGAATCCTCGTCATGGCCGGCTACGGCGGGGACCTGCCTTACAAGGCGGACGGGCCGCAGACTGCGTTCGTCGTGCGCTCCCGCGACGGCGGCAGGAGCTGGGGGAATGCCGCGGTGATCGCGCGCGATTTCAACGAGACTTCGCTCATCCTTCTGCGCGGCGGCGCGCTCATGGCCGTGATGCGGTCCCGCACAGGCTACCTCGCGACTTCGGTGAGCACGGATCGGGGGATGCACTGGGACGCCCCGGTGACGGTGACCCGCGAGCGTGAGCACCCGGGTGACCTCCTGCGCCTCCAGAGCGGCGCCATCCTGCTCACCTTCGGCCAGCGCAACAAGCCGTTCGGGGTGCAGGCGATGATCAGCCTTGACGAGGGCAAGAGCTGGGATCGCCGCCGGCGTGTCGTGCTCGCCTGGGACGGCGACCACGGCGACCTGGGTTACCCGGTTACGGTCCAGCGTTCGGACGGCAGGCTGGCCACGATCTACTACGTGGTGTACGGCGAACGCGACCCGGAAGGAATCAAGGGAATCGCACCCGGGAACGCCTTCACCAAGCTGGTGCTGTGGGACGATCCCTGGAAGTGACCCGGACGCCCCGAGCTATACGAACTGAATCGAATAGACCACGGGGTAAGGTAAGATCGCAGACGCCGCTCGTTTCTTGCTGCCGGCTCTGATTCCCGAAGGTCCGGCGCCTGCGCGGCGTTTTCCGATACGACTCCGACCTCGATTATCGTCACGGTGAGAGCCCTGATCGAGTCACCTGATGGCGCGGCTCGAGAACTTGCCGGTGGCAAGACGCTTGGCCGCTGGAATGAGGGAACTCTTCCGGCTCCGCCTCCGTTCGGCTGGAGGGGGCTTGCCTCGCTCATCGGCCCGGGGATCCTGTTGGCGAGCGCCTCCATAGGGACGGGAGAATGGCTCTTCGGGCCCGCGATCAGCGCCCAGTACGGCGGCACGCTGCTCTGGCTCGCGTCGGTCAGCATCATGGTCCAGGTGGTCTACAACCTGGAGGTGATGCGCTACGCCCTCTACTGCGGCGAGCCGATCCACGTCGGGATGTGCCGCCTTCCGCCGGCGCCCTGGTTCTGGATCACCGGCTTCGTCGTCCTCGAGTTTTCCAACATCTGGCCCTTCAATGCCTCCAACGCGGCGGTGCCGCTCGCGGCCGCGATGCTCGGGCACCTCCCGGGGCAGGGGAGCATTCGATTCCTCGGCGTCCAGATGACCGAGTCCGGACTGGTCAAGGTGCTCGGGTACGCCGTGTTGCTCGGATCGTTCGTCCCCCTGATTTTCGGCGGGAAGATCTACCGGATGATCGAGCGCATCATGACCGTGAAGCTGGTCGTGGTGCTCGCCTTCCTGACGTTCGTATCGGTCTTCATGACCTCGCGCCACTCCGGCCTTGAGGTTCTTCAGGGTTTCCTTCGCTTCGGCGAGGTGCCTCTGCGCGCCCAGAGCGTGATCGAGGGGCGGCACTTCACGCTGCAGGAGCGCGCAGAAAGCACCAGCTACACGGTCCGCGGGACCGTCGAGAAGGGAGGCCCGCTCGTAACGGAGTTCCGCGTGGAGCGAGAGGGAATCGCCGCAAGTTACGCCTCGCTCGGCGGGGTGCCGGCCGAGCTGCGCGGCATCGCCGATCGCCTGATCGCCCGTGCCCGGGCGATCAGTGCGCGAGGCGGGTTCTTCGTCGAGGACGCCCGCGCGGATGCCATGGTCCGCCTGGAGGGACGCCTGCGCCCGGATCACACATGGGCACTGGAGCAGATCACCGTCACCGACGACACGGGCGTGCGAAGCTACACTCGGATCGAGGACCTCCCGGCCTCCCTGGTCGGGCGGGCCCGCAACCTGGTCGAGTTGCAGGGGGTCGACCGCGCGAACCTCATACGATACTGGCGCGAGCAGGGCAGGCTTCCCCGGCTGGACTGGGCCATGCTGGCGGCCTTTGCCGCCATCGCGGGCGCGGGCGGGCTGACCAACTCGCTCTTTTCGAACTACGCGCGCGACAAAGGGTGGGGCATGGGGGCGCTGGTCGGCGCGATCCCGAGCGCCGTCGGAGGGCGGACGATCGCGCTGTCGCACGTCGGGCGCGTCTTTCCGGTGAATCGGGAGAGCCTCGTTCGCTGGCAGGGATGGATGCGCCACATCCGCCGGGACCAGGTGCTGTGGGCCCTCTGTTGCGTGCTCGGGATGGGTATGCCTTGCATGCTTTCGCTCGAGTACATCCGAAACGCCCCGGTGTCGGGGAACCGCGTCGCGGCCCTCGTCGCCGACGGGCTGGCTGCGCGCCATCCGGAGTTCGGGCAGCTCCTGTGGCTGCTGACCCTCTTCTGCAGCTTCCTGGTTCTCGCGCCAGGCCAGATCCTGGCCGGAGACCAGATCGCCCGCCGCTGGACCGACATCCTCTGGACCGGCAGCAAGTGGGCCCAGCGTCTGCCGCAAGAGCAGGTCAAGTCGATCTACTACTCCATCCTGGCGTGCTACGGGGTATGGGGAGCGATCACCCTCTGGTTCTTCGACCCGCTTCAGATCGCCACGATCAGCGCGGTATTGATGAACGTTGCGCTCGGGATGACATCGCTCCTGACGCTGGTAGTGAACCGGAGGCTGCTGCCGCCCGAGCTCCGTCCCGGATCGATCGCCCAGCTCGGCCTGCTGGCCTGCGCCCTGTTCTCGCTCGGGATTTGCGGCGTCGTGTTGGGAACGCGCTAGCTTTCACGAGCTAGCAGCAGGGGACCGGGGCCCCGTGCGGCGTCAGATCGTCGGCAGGGCGGGCACGACCTTCGTGGCCAGCAGCTCGGCGGATCGCAGCCACCTGGCGCGGTCGTCCCAGTCGTGGGCGATCATCAAGAGGGTTCCGAAGCCTCCCGTCCGATCCCATACCTCCCGGAGCTGGCGGACGCACTCGTCCGGATCACCGATGACGCAGAGGTGCCGGAGGCAGTACTCCGAGGTGACGTCGCTGTCCGGCACGCCGGGATCGTGCTTCATGACCCCGAGGTCGCCCACCGACTTCAGGAGCGTAACGAGGTAAGCGAAGGAGCGCGCCAGCGTGCCGCTGCGGGCGTGGTTCCATGCGGCCTCGGTCGAGTCTCCGACCAGGATGCTGCGCGACACGCGCCAGATCCCCCGGTCCGGCGTGCGTCCCGCCTGTGCGGCGCCGGCCGAGTAGCTCCGCCAGTGCTCGGCGACCGTTGCGGCGGGCGCCAGGTTCGTGCTGATCGGAATGTAGCCGCGCTCGCCGGCCGTCGCCGCAGCCATCGAGGCCCCCTTGACCATGCTCATCGCGATCGGCGGATGAGGTTTCTGGTAGGGTTTCAGCGTCTCGCCCAGCGCGATCTCGGGCATCGGATTCTGAACCTTGATCCGCCAGAACCGTCCCTGGAAATCGAATGGAGGCTCGGCCTGCCAGAGCTTCAGTACCAGATCGATCCCTTCGAGCGTCATGAGTCCCTGGGTCCTCGGGTCCGGCAGGCCGAAGATCTCGGCGTCGGTCGGCACACCCCCCTGGCCGAAGCCGCAGTTCAGGCGTCCCCGCGACAGGTGATCGAGGAAGGCGAGCCGCTGCGCGATGTTGGCCGGATGGTGGTGCGGCACGAGCGTTACGCCGGTGCCGAGCCGGATGTTCCGCGTGCGCGGGAAGACGTTGGCGATGAACAGATCGTTGGCGGGAATCGCCTCCCAGCCGATCGAGTGGTGCTGGCCGATCCACGCTTCGGTGAAGCCCAGTTCGTCGACTCTGACCACGAACTCGATGTCCTCTTCGAAGGACTCGGTTCTCGGCTTCTCGGGCGGATGCAGCGGCATCATGAACATACCGAGCTTCATGCGAGTGTCTCCTGGTGTCGCGACGAATCACCGCGTCAAGTTCATCCTGGGGGTGAGCCCCGGATTGACGCAGGACCGGGGCCACCGACCGGGAGCGAGGTCGATCACGGTTTCGACCGACAGGCGCCACGCGGCGCTCAGATAGTCCGGCGAATAGCCCGCAATGTGAGGGGTGACGACGACGTTGTCCAGGGAGAAGAGCGGATGGGTCGGGTCGGGCGGCTCGCGCTCCAGGACGTCCAGGCCCGCCGCCGCGATCCAGCCCTCGCGGAGGGCCCGGACGAGCGCAGCCTCATCGACCACCGGTCCGCGCGAGGTGTTGATCAGGATGGCATCCGGCTTCATCCGCCGCAGCTCTCGTTCGCCAATCAGGTGGCGGGTCTCGGGTGTCAGCGGGCAGTGGATGGAAACGAAGTCGGCGCCGGCCAGCACTTCGTCCAGGAGGGCGCCGCGAGCGTCGAGTTTCTCGACGGCTTCCGCGGTCACGTAGGGATCGAAGACCAGCACCTTCATCTCGAATCCCCGCAACCTGCGCGTCACCGCCCGGGCGATGTGGCCGAATCCGACCAGTCCGAGGACCTGCCCGTGCAGGCGCCAGCGCGGCCAGGCTGTGCTCCGGTCCCACACGCCCCGGCGAACGGCGCGATCCTGTACGACGATCTGGCGGGCCACGGCGAGCAGCAGAGCGACCGCATGGTCGGCAACCGCGTCGTGGAATGCCTCCGGCGTGTTCGCGACGACGATGCCGCAGGACGTCGCCGCGGTAACCGGCACGTTGTCGGTGCCGCTGCCGGTGCGGATGATGGCGCCGCACCGTTCGAGCAGGGGGAGCGTCGACTCCGACACGATCCGGCTGCCCCCGAATATCCAGACGACGTCAGCGTCGCCGGCGGCGTCGGCCAGCTCATCGGGAGAGAAGCACTCCCGGATCACGAGCTCGATCTGCTCCCCGGCCAGACGCTCCGCGACCCAGTCGGGCGGTCCCTGACCGTCGAGACCGACGAGCGCGACCTTGAAATGGCTCATCGTTCGACTCCTCCAGGGATCAGGAGGCGGTCCCCCGCAGCCGTGCTGCGTGGGCCCGGACGCGCTGCGTCACGTGGTCCGCGCCGCGCAGGAGGAGCGTGAAGTCGCACCCCATCGCGAGCCACTGCATCCCCTTGTCGAGCCACTCCACGAGCTGGTCCGGGTCGTCGCCGATGGCGATTCCGGCGAAGACGCCGGTCTTGCGCGACTTGGCGATGACCGTGTCGATGGCGGCCAGGACCTCGGGATGGCGCGGCTGGCCAGTGAGACCCATCGAGCCGGACAGGTCGTTGGATCCCACGACGACGCTCGTCAAGCCGGGCACGGCCAGGATCTCGTCGAGGTTCCGGACGGCGTCGATGTGCTCGATCTGCACGATGACGATCACGTCTTGGTTGGCCTTGCGGCAGAAATCGGCTCCGCCTGTCCGACCGTAGCCGGAGGGCCGTCGCGGGCCGAACCCGCGGATTCCCTCGGGCGGATAGAGACAGCCGGCCACGGCACGGCGAACGTCGTCCGCGGTGCGGACCAGAGGCACGATCACGCCGGCTGCCCCGACGTCGAGGACCGGCTTGATCAGGACCGGGTCGTTCCACGGCACCCGGACGATCGGCGCCGTGTCGGTCCCCTTGGTTGCCATGACGTGCCCCTGCACCGTCTCGATCGTCAGAGGACCGTGCTCCATGTCGATCCAGACGAAGTCGAGGACGCTCGAGAGAGCTTCCGTGATGGTCGGATCCGAGAAGCTGATACCGGTCCCCAGGCAGACCCGGCCCTGCTGGAGCTTCTGCCTGAACTTCGCGGCGTTTTCCATTAGAACTCCTCTCGTGTCACAGCGCTCCGGCGCCGCTAATCGAGGACCTCGACCAGGAAGCGGCCCAGTCCCCCCTGTCGCTGCGCCTTGCTGGGGATGTTGTCGCCGTGCTTCGTGGCGGTTCCGAGATAGTAGAACCAGTACGTGTTGGGCGCCTTGCCCGGAACCGCCCCGGGCGCGACGTAGATTCCCTTGCTGTCGAAGCCGGGGCCGAGATCGAGAGCCGGGCTCTTGCCGACGAGCTCGAATTTCCTCCCGTCGCGGCTGGCTGCGGCATGCACGCGGATGAGGTCCTTGGGCTTGTCGAACGTCGAGATGAACATGACGTACAGGTCGTCGCGCAGTTTCGTGCAGGCGTTCGAATAGTAGTCGACGGAAGGCCCGAGCTCGCCCTGAGGCGCCAGGATCTCCTCGCCCTTCGGGAAGCTCGTGAAGACCGGCGATTCCGCCAGGCCGATCGTGCGCGTCTTGGCGTTGGCCGTCTCGGTCGAGACGAACGGCTTTCCGTCCGGGCCGACCCCGCGCCAGAGCCGCAAGTAGAGGCGGTATCGATCCTTGTCCCAGAACGCGACGTTCTGCGTGTCGCTGTTCCAGGGATATATCGGGTCCGGCAAGACCTTCCAGTGCAAGCCGTCGGGAGAAACCGCCCCGCGATTCTGCCACACTCCGTGCTTGTTGGTGTCAAACCCGAGGAATGCCTGCAGTAACGCCTTGTAGCGCTCGGACGGGGGGGCATGCTCGTCGCGGAAGAAGTTGGTTGCGTTCGCGCGGATCTTGCGCCCGTCGATCAGGATGTTCGTCGGCGAGGGGCCCTTGAACGGCACCAAGCTGAGCTCCGGTTTGGTCGAGTGGACACCGTCGCTCGACCGCGCGTAGCACAGATAGGTGGCGGAGCCGTACTTGTACTCCGGATCGTAACTGCCGTACCAGAGCTGCCACATCCCGCCCGTCTTGATGACGCTCAAGTACGAGAGGGTGAAGGCCTCCCACGGCCGGTCACTGACCAGGAGCGGCTGCGCCGTCCGCTCGAGGACCCGGATCCTGACCGGACCGCGGCCGCTGGTGCGCGCAGCGGTGCCGCCCGGGGCAAGGAGGCAAAGGGTCATGAGGATGGTCGCCGCGCGTTCGACATGCCTGGTGATCATTTCGTCTCCCCGCTGGAGGCGCCGCCCTCCGGGCCCGGCTCGAGCCCGAAGGCGTCCCGGGCATTGTTGTAGAAAACGTCCTCGATTTGCTGCGGCGTGAGCTCGGCGATCTCCGCCGCGAACTTCATAGCGAGCAACTGATCGTAGATCGACAGCACGGGACGGTGATCGGTGTGGATCTCCGGCTTTTTCGCGACCTCAGGGGTTTCCATCTGGTACCAGAAGCGCCCCATCGCGACGTACTTGCCGTGGAAGGCGTTGGCCACCAGGTCGTCGGTGCCGAAGAGGATCCTCCGGTGGTTCTCCTTCTTGAAGAGCGTGGCATGCGGCATGACGTCGGTCACGGCCGAGCTGTCGTACCAGATGTTCGGAAGCGCGCGGAGGCGGTCTACGGCCTGGCGAATCGGCCAGTAGGTGAAACTCCGGGCGCAGTGCGCCAGGATCCAGCGGATTCTGGGGTAACGTCGGGTCGTGTACTCCTCGAGGTCCCGGAGGTTCTCCTCGTCGGCGCAGCCGTGGTAGCGCGACAGGTGCATCGTGACCCACAGACCGAGCTCATCGGCGAGCTCGAGCTGCGGGTGCGTGAGAAACTCGTGGATTCGGCAGCGATTGACGTCCCCCGTGACCGAGAACAGGCGATACGGTTTCAGGCCGGTGAACCCGTAGGTTCCGACGTCGGCCCGGATCTCGTCCGGCGTGCAGCGTGGCGTGACGAGCCGGTGCATGCGAGAGTTGCGGTACGGTTTTAGTTCCGCCGCCTGGAAGCGGTTGTAGGCGGCCACGTCCATGCCCGGGACAGGCATCCCGAGCGCCAGGTACTCGATCTGGCGTCCCGGGAAGAGCCTGCGGTTCCACTCGGTCATGGTGCGCATGTCCGAGAGCGGGTACGTGCCTCGGGTCGGGTGGTCCGGAGGCAGGCAGTCGTCGGTCCAGAGATGGGCGTGGGCATCGAAGAACCGCGCCGGAACGAAGCTATCCAGCTCCTCCTGCCAGATGATCCGGTCCGATTCCGTGTAGTAGATCCGCTCTTCCTGTCCAGTTGCAGAGCTCATGTTCCAGCCTCGATATTGGGTTGTCTCGTGGGTGGCTGGGCGCCCTGGATCGGCGCGCTCAGGCGACCCGCCCGTCCGGGAATCTCTCCATCAACCTGGCGTCATGAAACGGAAGCACCAGGTCCGCCTTGAGAAGCTTCGGGTACGTCGCAACCCACTCTGCCATGCTCTCCAGGCAGCCGATCGGGCGCCTTTCGTCCAGGTTCTCCTGGACGAACGCGCAGTCGGCGAAGGTGACCAGCCCGATCCTCGTTTTCAACGACACCGCCATCGACCCCCGATGGTGGACTCCCGTCCACCAGAATCTCAAGCCCGGAACGATCCTTTCGTCTTCGACCAGGCGGAGCCTCTTTTTCCCGGGACCTCGGATATAATCTAGATTCGCCTTCGGTAAGAAGTATCGGTGTTAGTCAAGCCACTGTACGTAGCAGATACCTACGTTTATGCGTCCT
>Ga0066710_100005944_pt1 | contig 11280 bp, 7 predicted proteins | sample GraSoiAngelo_159_FD_79666 | JGI IMG/M metagenome (GOLD analysis project Ga0066710, IMG submission 79666) | Grasslands soil microbial communities from the Angelo Coastal Reserve, California, USA - 14_1009_16_40cm | ecosystem: Environmental > Terrestrial > Soil > Grasslands | place: USA... | reverse complement strand
TATATGTCGGTCCTGTAGTACGTGGAATGCCAATTCGTTTTACTCGTCAAAAATCTGGCAAGTCAATAGAACTTCGATCTGTCATTTTAGAAAATCATTTGCTGCGGAATTTTAAGTACAGACAGGCTGCGCTTTCTCGCCGCATCTTCTCCCATAGAGCCGGGCGGGAAAGACCCGTGTGTTGTTGAATACGACGAGGTCGTCTGGCCTGAGGAAATCGGGGAACTCACGAAACCAGCGGTCGCATAATTTTCCCGAGGCGCGTTCCACATGCAACAGGCGCGAAGCCGCGCGATCGGCAAGCGGTTCCTGCGCAATCAGGTCCGGAGGAAGTTGATAATGGAAGTCGCTGACCAGCACGCGGGTTGATTATAAAGTCGTAGCCATACCACCGTGCTGCATTACAAAAGTTTACGAATGTTTGGGTTGTGTGGAACTGCATGCGTGGTACCATACGCGGAACCGAGCTCGGGTCCTTCCCCCAACCGCTCTTGAAATCATGTCCAGCGAACGCCAATATCGACGCGAAATTGCCTCGTTCGGCAAGATGTTGCACGAACGCGGCTATGTCGCTGCCATGGACGGCAATCTTTCCGTGAGGCTCGACGAGCAGCGCATTCTGGCCACACCCACGGCGATGAGCAAGAGCATGATGCGCCCATCCGACATGGTGATCGTGGACCTTGAAGGCCGCCACATCAGCGGGCGGCGGGCGGTTTCCAGCGAAATCGCCATGCACCTGCTGATCTATAAACTGCGGCCGGACGTTCAAGGAATTGTCCATGCGCATCCACCGACGGCTACGGGGTTCGCCGCGGCGGGCATTGCGTTGAATCAACCCCTGGTCTGTGAAGTGGTTATCGGGCTGGGTTCGATTCCGCTGGCGAAATACGGCACCCCTGGGACGCCGGAGCTCACCGACGCGCTTGAGCCGCTCATTCCTCAATTTGACGCGATACTGATGTCGAATCATGGCGTGGTCACGTATGCTGACACACTGCATCACGCTTATATGAAGATGGAAACCGTCGAGCACTTTTCGCAGATTGCCCTGGTTACACATCTGCTGGGACGCCAGCAGCCGCTGGGTCACGAGGAGCTGGAGAAGTTAATGTTGGCGCGCAGCAAGTACCAGGGATCAAAATCCGCGGCTCCGCTTCCGCTAGCTGTGGGTTGCGACGGTGCGGGCAACCATCGCGAAGCTGCGCGCGGCGAAAGTGAAGACTCTTCTCCTGAGAGTACGCCGAAATCGCGGCGAGCAATTGCCCGCCATCGTTAGCCGTCACTCACCACCAATGCGGAAACGCATTCCTGCCCGGAAGTTGGCGCCCAGAGCTGGATATCCTACGACTTCGTTATAGTGCTGGTTCGCCACGTTCTCGACATTCACATAGGCAGTGATCCGCGGAGTAAGCGCATACCATCCTCCAATATCCACACGAACGTATCCGCCTGCGTGGTCAATTCCGAATCCCAAGAAATCGGAATCCGGCCGCCTGCCGACGAAACTTGCGCCGAGATTTCCGCCCCAGCGGCTCCCGAGATAAGTGAGCAACAGAGTTCCTGAGTGTTTGGGACGCCGAAGCAAGGGGCGCCCGGGTTGGTGAAGGTCGTCGAAGGCGAACGGCTGCTCCAGAGTCTGGGTGGAAGTGTAGCTGTAACCCGCATCAAGGGACAGTCGTGACCAGGGACGTCCATGGAACTCGACTTCTGCGCCGTGGGCCATGGATTTGTTGATATTTTCATATTGGCCGATGAAGGTGTTCTGATCGAACGTGAAATCAATCTGGTCGCGGAAAAGATTGTTGTAGTAGGTGGCGGTAAAGGCGTACTTGCCACCAAGAAGGTCCTGTTGAATCCCGGCCTCGAAGGCGCGATTGTCTTCGGCCTTCAGATTAGGGTTGGGGATAATACCGGGCCCGCTGGCAAATGATTCCTCGAGCCGCGCCTCTTTAATCCCGGTCGCATAAGAGAACCGCAGGCGTGTCCCGGAGAATGTTTGTCCACCCTTCCGAGCCTGCAAGACCAGCGCCACCCGCGGCACGGCTTTATTTCCGAAGGTGGCGTTGTGGAGGAAGCGGGCCCCCGCCACCACGGTTATCCTTTCGAGAGTGAACATCTCTTGCGCGTAGAGAGCGTGGTTCAAGCGCAAGCCGTGGGTGAGCGGCGGGAAAGTCAGGTCGCCGACGAAACCATTTTCGTCTTCGAACTCGTATCCCAGAGTGGCCCGGGCCCAGTTTCGCTGGAGATAATCGCCCTGATATTCGAATCCCGCGCGATTGATGCTGGTAAAAGCATGGAAGGGAGAATCAAACACCCGGCCGGGATCTGCCACACTGTCCACGTTAGTGCGCTGGTGGTGGTATTCGAAACCCGTCAAGCGATGTTGCCAGCGTGACGGTCCGGCAACTGTCAGTTGCGCGCTGGTCAGGAGATTGTTTTGTCGCTGCCACTGATCTGAATCCGGCGGCATCAAGGGTTGTCCGTTGAAATTCCACTCACCGGGAACCTGAGTAAAAGCATTGGAATGGCGCGCTCGCAGGCGGAGAGAGACGCGATCGTTCAACCCTACGCCGAGATTGCCGCCTTGCAATGAATTGGAATAGTCATCGTTGGGACCGTCGCCGCTAGTGTTGAACTGATCTCCAAACAGGTTGTAATCGAAACGTCCACGCGCGCCGGCCAGCGAGATGTAGCCGTTCGCGGTATTGAATGTTCCGCCGTCGGCTCCGAAGCGGAGTTCAGGGACGAGAGTGCTGCCCGTTCGAGTCCACACCTGGACGCCCCCAGTCATCACACCCGAGACATAGAGCCTGCTCTACGCGCCTCGGACAAATTCGAGGCGATCAGCCTCGGTGAGGGGAAGGACTCCGAAGTCAAATGTCCATCCGGGATCGTTGATGGTGACATCGTCCACGATCACTTTGTTGTAGCGGGAGTCGCCGCCGCGCACAAACAGGGAGGCAATTCCGCCTCGGCGGCCATTGGTGTTCACGACTGCTCCCGGCAGAAAACGCAATGCGTCGCCGGCCGCGACCGGGTGCATGACTTCGAGTTGTCCATGGCTGAGGCTCTCGACATTCGCGCCTGCGGCAGCGCTGGGAACGGGAGTGCGCGTGGCGGTTACAACTACGGTTTCCGAAGCCGCCGCTAGCCACAGTGTGACGGTGATTCCTTTTTGCAAGGACGGAATGTCTGCGTCGTGTACGGCAAAGCCAGGGGCCAAAACCCGAATGCGATAGGGACCAATGCCGGTGAGATGGAATACGGCCACGCCCTCGGCTGAAGTGGTCACAACTTCAGTGGGAGTGGACTCTGCCGGGTCGCTCAGCGTCACTTGTGCCCCGGCGAGGGCAGCGGATTGCGGGTCCACAACTTTGATTTTGAGTTCAGCGGCGGAAGCCGCCGCCAGCAAGAGAATGAAGCACGAGAAAACGCGAGAGAACCGCATGCACTCCTCCTTTTCACGCGAAAGGGGTTTAGTGTGGACGGTTCGCGCCGGTCTCCTGGCTTGGCGAGTTAGGACATTGAGGGGCGACTTCGCCCACGAATTTCAATATCCGGCTATCGCCACCGGCCTTCCCAGGATTACTCCCGGTGACCGGCGGCAATTTCCTCGCTTACAGTTGCGCGGCAGCGCGGGATTCTCACCCGCTTCCCAGTCCTCATCACGGCGATGAGGGCGCGCGAACCAAAGGAATGTTGTGAAAGAACCAGAACAACGCTCGAAAATTTAATCGCAGGGATGGCGGATGTCAAGTGCTGGCGAGTGCCTCAGGAGGCGATAGAGAACTTCGCACTTCCCACCTCCTTTACATTGGCCTCCGCGAATTCGCGCACGCGGTCAAGTGCAGCCTGGAGTTCGGCGTGGAAGCGTTCCCGCTGCGCGTCGTCCGCATGTGCGGCAACAAAGATCTGCCGGCTTATCCGCAGCAGCGCACGGGAAAACGGTTTGGGGATCATGACTTTGTCCCAGGTATTCAGTGTCCAGGCGTTTTCTATGGCGATATGAAACGCCACCATGGGGGCTCCGGTGGCGCGCGCCAGCAGCACCGGACCCGGCTTGGCCACGTATCTCGGGCCGCGTGGTCCGTCAATGGTGAAGGCCACGGTGGAGTTTTGCCCGATTTCCTTGCGCATACCTAGCAGAGCACGGACCGCGCCCCGGCTGCTCGAGCCGCGCACTTTCACAAAACCAAATTTGCGGATAATCCGGCCGGTCCATTCGCCGTCGAAACTGTCGCTGCTCATGACTCGAATCTGTAGATTGCGCCAGACGTAAATCGCGGGAAAGATACAGGTATGCCAGAAAGAAAGAATCATGGGGCGCGTTTCGAGATTCTGGGGAGCGCCTTCCTCGAACGAAACTGCAACTCGTAGACTGGGGCCGATGAGGCGGATGACAAGAAATCCTGTCCATGTGATGAGCTGTAACGCAATCCTCTGCCAGAGTGTGAAGGGGCGATCAGATGTCGATGCTGGGGGGGGAATGGCCGGCCTGCCGGTTGCGCTCACGGAGGGTATTGTAACGTCCGTTCGCAGCAGCGGCTAAAGCCGTACTTTTTCTGCCGAAATACGGCACGACCGAAGTCGTGCCCTTTCAAAGCACATCCTCGCCCTTTCAATGCATGTCCAGATTTGTCGGTGAGGCAGTTCTCCGATCTCAGGTTCCTGTTCTTAGTTTGAGGACTAGTTCGGAGTTAGGATGTAGGCAAGTAGGCTAGCAGATCCTCGATCTGCTGTTGACTCAGCACCTGACTATAGCCGGGCATCTTGCCACGGCCGGTACGGATGATTTCGGCGACACGCTCATCGTTGGCGGGGAGACCGCTCAGTGAAAGATAGCGGTTTTTGAAAACGCCTTGCATGGTTGGACCTTGGCGGCCGCGGGAAGAGTAGGGTGCGTGACAGCGATCACAGTACTGATCGTAAATGCGGCGTCCGGCGGCCTGTTGAGGATTGAGTCCGAGTTGGGCGTCAGTCTGGCGGCGCTGGACGTCGCAGGCCGCAGCCAGGAGTATTGAGGCACAGAGGAACAGGATCAATTTCAGATTGCTGATTTTAGATCTCAGATTAAGGATCCCGCACCATGATCCCATTCTGTCCTCGAACATCTGCTCGCGTGTCGACGTACAATAAATATAGAGCAAAGTGATGATGGCCGCGGTCAGGCGAATCCAGGTAAAGCGAATTTACGAGAAGCCGAGGAGCGCTGACGGTACGCGAGTGCTGGTCGATCGATTGTGGCCACGCGGGGTAAGCAAGAACCAAGCGGCGGTGCATGCATGGCTGCGCGATCTGGCACCGTCGGATGGTTTGCGGCAGTGGTTCCATGCTCGTCCCGAGGCATGGGCCGGTTTTCGTAAGCGCTACATCAAGGAACTGTCGCGGCCGGAGGCCGAAAAGGCACTCGACGAACTTTATCGGCTGGCTGGCCGACGGAAAAGCATGACGCTTCTATTCGCCTCTAAAAATCAGCGGCGTAATAATGCGGTTGTGTTGAAGGATCTGATGGAAGGGATGCGGAAACCACCAACCGGCAGCGGTCCTGGGGCGGTGCGGACGATGCGGGATCGGAACACCCGGAGGATGCCGGGTTAGCAATCAGCGCTCAGCAGTCAGCATTCAGCATTCAGCATTCAGGTCTCAGCAGTAGCACTCAGCCCCTCGGCTCACGGGGGGCGTCAAATCAACTTCTGCGCTCCCCGCTCAATCTTCTTTTTTCTTTTCCGCTTATTCTTTTCGGGAGGCGGCATCTTCGACGATGGCTTCGATGATGGCGTCGATGGTGTCGGTCACGCGTTTGTTGGGGAGGTTGAAATTATTGGAGAGGATGGAGAAGGCGATGCGGTCACCACGTTGCGTGGTGGCATATCCGGAAAGCGATTTGACGCCGCCCAGGGAGCCAGTTTTCGCATAGATATGGCCTTGCTCCGCGACGTTCTTGAACCGATCGGAAAGAGAGCCATCCAGGCCGCCAACGGGCAAGGTATCGCGGAAACTTGTGCCCCAAGGCTGGGAGTCGGCATAGCGGAGAAGTTGGACGACGGCGTGAGGAGTGGCCAGGTTCTGGCGCGAGAGTCCGGAGCCGTCGTAGAAGGCATACTGATCCGCAGGCACGCCAGCCTGATTCAGAAATCCGCGCAGGACCTCGAGTCCGCCTTCCACCGTGCCGGCGGTACCCTTTTCCCGTCCCAGAAGGCGGAGAAGGATTTCGGCATGCAGATTCTGGCTGACTTTATTGATCACCCGCACATCCTCGATGAGCGGCTTCGATTGGTAGCTAGCCAAGACGAGCGGCTGATTCTGCAAGCCGCGGGAAGGTTCGTCGCCACCACGCGAGATTGAAGGCGCTGTCGCTGTAACTGTGAAAGTGGAAATGCTGGCCAGCTCGGTGTGACGCGTGTGCTGCCGGCCATAGATAACGATGCCACGTTTTTCCAGCAGTTGTCGGAACAGAGCCGCCGCGAATTCGGCTGGATCTTCCAGGGCGAGGGCTTCGTTGGCGCCGGCGTCATCTAGCGGTGTGTTGCCCCATAGCGTGAGGACGGTCGAGCCGGGCTCGCGGTTGATGAAAATCTTGCGGACGGTACCCGAGGGAGTGGTGATAATGCGATTGTCAATCCGATAGTAATCGGCGAAGGGCGTGATGCTGACGAAGGCGCGTTCGCCAACGCGATCGGCGGGAAGGATGTTGACGAAAATTACGTTGTCATTAATGGTAAGTGCGGAAACCGGCGCCCCGTCGGCCCAGACGAGATCGTCCTGACTCCAGCCTTCGCCGTAGCGCTCGAAAGCGAAATAGGAGTCGTCGGCGATCAGATCGCCATCTACGTACTTCACTCCCTTTTGCGCCAGTTCGTCCGCCAATTGTTCCAGCACTTGGATAGGATGGTCGTTGCGTTCGGTGCGCAGTAGATAAGGGAGTTCACGGCCGGAGAGGTTGGGATCGCCACGTCCGACCAGCACGAGATCGCCGATGAGGCGTCCGTGTTTGTCCAGGGTGCCGTTGGTTTCGACGGTGGTGCGGAAATTGTAGTCCGGCCCGATCAGCGCCAGCGCGGCGGCGGTAGTAAACAACTTGGTATTTGAGGCTGGGGTGAATAGCTTGTCTGCATTCTGCGCGTACAAAGTTTTGCCGTTGGAAAGTGATACCACCTCGATACCCCAGAAGCCGCGAGCGAGGTCGGGTTGGGAAAGGATGGTGGCAATGCGCTTCTCGATAGCCCTTTGGGAAATAGCCTGAAGTTGTGTCGCCAGCAGCAGACAAAGGATCGTCAGGAGGTGGTGACGGGTACGGCACATTGCAGGCTGATTGTACCTTTTCCCGCGGCAGGCAGAGAAGAGTCCCATTTCGTGGCAAATAAGTGTGTCGCGCTGCACATACGAAGAAAACCCGAAGATAAACTAAACTACGGGGCGCTGCGTACGTCCAATACTCTCAGGTGTATTCCGGTCACTTTCGTGAACAGTGGGAGGAGAGGTTAAATTTCGCACGCATGTTCAGGAGCCACAATTGCAGCGTGCGACCCATTCTTCTGAATCTTCTAACCTTGGACCGCTCCACGCCGCGGCTCGCTGTTGTCAGCCTGTTTCTTTTTTGTTTCTCAGCTAGGATCGGTTTCGGTGCAGCTCAGCCAGACGCTGCGGAGGCGTTTTCTGCCCAACCAGCGGCTCAGATTGATCTTCTGCCGCTAGGGTTTGGCGGCCTGTCAGCGTCGGCTCGGCAAACGGCGAATGTCACGGTCGACTTCCTAGATATTCATCATGTGTTGCTTACGTTTAATCCAAAAAAGTTGTTCCGGCGGTTACCTGATTGTCCTCCGACTCATGACGACCGGGTGATCCACGCCATGGTTTTGGAAGTGCCGGGGGGAAGGGTTGTTCGGGAGACGGATTGGTATCTGCATGACGCGCGACGTTTTGTCTGGCCGATGGGTTCGGGTCGAGTCCTGTTGCGCAGGCTTAACAAGCTTTATGAAGTCGATTCAAGTCTTGCAGAAAAGCTGGCTTTCGACTCGCCGAAAGAACTTCTATGGGTATCGGTAACGCCCGACGGAAAACAGATCATCACCGAAACGAGCGAGGGGAGTCTGCCAGGCGGAGGTGAAACCAAGGGGCGAGTGAAGATTTCCTTTCTGGACGCCGATTCCTTGGCGGTGCAGAGAGTTATTCAGTCGCGGGATGCAGTCCGGTTGGAAGCGACGAGCTCGGGGTTCGCCGATGTCCGAAAAAAAGGCAACGCATGGCTGATTCGGTTTGGGCCTGTCAATATTGCGCGTATCAAGGGCGTGCCCAACATTCTCTATAGCAGCGTCAACACAATGCTCATCGGCCGCTGTTCGGTTTCGCGGAATGGCTACAACGTAAGCGCGTTCACCGTAACCGGGAACTCGCTGTGGCGGGAACGTTGGAGCGAGTGCCGCTACTCACCGGTAGTGAGACGGAGCGAAGATGGCAGCCGTTTTGCCTTCGGCACCATCGCCATCCCCGCGCGAACGAATCCTCCCGCAAGTGCGGGAGGCATTAATCCTGAAGAAGAGAACTTGGCGCAAACAATTCAAGTGTTCGACACGGCGAGCGGGAATTCTCTTCTCTCGCTGAGAGCGACACAAGCAGTTCTGGACGGACAGAATTTTTCGCTCTCTCCGGATGGACGTCAATTGGCGGCCATAGTTGGAAGCGCGATGAAGATTTATTCATTGCGAGGGATGTCTGCCGGCGAACGAGCGAAATACATTGCGGTCAAATCCGATACCCCAGGTCTTTACGTTCCTGCCGCAAAGACCGACAAGGCTGCTGCAGAGGAGCCACTCTACGCTTCAGCCGCGGAGGAGGAGCCGGACGCGACTGAGCAGCAAAGTCCTGTGCCGAACTCTAGCTCCCCGACGCAGGGTACCGCCAAGCCTTCACCAGGAAAAGGTACTAGCTTGTCCGCCGGTGCGACCGCAATCCGGCCGACTAGCGGCGTAGACGCGTCCATGCTCACGCTTCGGAGCCTATCCCAGATCGTGGTCTTGGATGTGGTGGTGACGGATTCCAAGGGCCACGTTGTGAAAGGGTTGCAGCAAGCGGATTTCATAGTAGCCGAAGACGGCAAGCCACAAAGAGTGAGCTATTTTTCCGAGCGCACTGGAGCACAATCGTCTCCGTCAACCTCACCGGCATCGCCACCGGCAGTGGAAACGCTTCCTGCGAATATCTTCTCAAACCAGTCGCAGCCGGTGGAACCTGGCTCGACAACCGTCGTGCTGCTCGATCTGCTTAATACACCACTCACAGATCAATCCCATGCTCAAGAGGAGCTGGTGAATTTTATTAAGGGCAAACCGAAGGATTCACAATTTGCCTTGTTTACGCTGGCTAACCGGCTGCAGATGATTCAAGGATTTACCCAGGATGGAAATGTGTTACTGGCCGCGGCGAATGGCAAGAAGGCTTCTTTGCGCCACAGGCCGCTAATGGATTCAGATACCGTCCTTCGCCCGTCGCTCGAGGCAGGAATGGCAACCGCGAAATTTCTCCCTAAACTCGACTTCTTTGTCCAATCACTTCAGCTGCAGGAATCCGAAGTTCGACTTATGGATGCGGATCAAAGAGTGTCCGTAACTCTGGATGCGTTCGCGCATTTGGCGCGTTACCTTTCAGGAATTCCGGGCAGGAAAAACCTGGTGTGGCTGTCTGGATCATTCCCGCTGAGTATCTATCCTGGCTCCAGCGGGCAGACTCCATTCCTTCACGGGAGTATCTACGGGGAGAGCTTGAAAAAGGCGGCGAACCTGCTTGCCGAGGCGCACGTCGCTGTATATCCGGTGGCTGTAAAAGGACTGGCGACTGATCCGCTATTCAGCGCCGCCAGCAATGATCTTCTCGCACCACTTTCCATGCAGGGGTCGACTCCAGCAACCCAGGGCACAGGTGGAGGCGGACCGAGAGGCCGAGTGGCCAACACGGCTGTGCCAATCGCGATGATGCAGAACCAGGCTGAGCAGTTCGCCTCGGCACAAGCGGGTGACCGCGCGACTATGAACCAACTTGCTGCCCAGACGGGCGGACAAGCCTTCTACAACACGAACAGCATTGCGAAAGCGATCAATACCGCCGCGGAGGAAGGCTCGAATTATTACGCGCTTTCCTATACTCCTCTCAATAAGAAGACTGATGGCGCTTTCAGAAAGGTGAAGGTTTCGCTGGCCGGGAAGAAATACCGCCTGGCGTATCGCAGCGGATATTATGCCGTGGATCCAAGAGCGCTTGCGAAGCCTTCCAAAGATTTGACTTCCAGCCTGGCCCGTGCGGCCATGCAACAAGGATCGCCGCAGTCGCGGCAAGTGGTATTCGGCGCGCGAGTGGTGCCGCTGGGCAAGCCGAGGATGATGAAAGACGCGCCAGGCCGCGGTAAGCCGTCAAAGCGGAAAAGAAAAGACATGGATCTGCCGGTAGAGGTGCAGCGCTATTCCATCGATTATGCCGTGATTCCTGCAGATCTGCGGTTCGCTCCGACCCTGGGGGGAACGTATCGCGATGTGTTGAACTTCATGATTACGGCGCTCGATGATGACGGGAACCTAGTTGCCAGCCAGGTAAGCCAAATGATTGCCGATCTGAAACCAGAGACCGTGCAGGACGTCCTGGTGGGCGGCTTGCGTCTGCACCAGGAAATTGATGTGCCGATCACAAGTATCGCCATGCGTTTAGGCGTCGAGGATACCGCCAACAGTCATCTTGGCACGTTGGAGATTTCATTGCCGGTCAAGCCTCCTCCAGATGCACCGACAGCTGAAGCACGGAAATCCTTACCCACAATCGAACCGGACTGATTGTTGATTGTCGATTGATGATTGTCCACGGCGCGGATCCTTAGCGATTTTCTTAATTGTGCCTTCTGAAATCTACGCTGCATCGGTTTAGAATCGGGCTTATGCGGCCGGTTTTTGACTGGAACATCGGTTCCCGCAAGCTCGGACTTGGAAAACGCACATTGATTATGGGCGTGTTGAACGTCACCCCCGATTCCTTTTCTGATAGCGGACTGCATTTTGATCGCGATCGCGCCTTGGAACACGCGCTGAAAATGCTGCGAGAGGGCGCCGATATTATTGACATCGGAGGCGAATCTACGCGGCCGGGGGCAAAGGTCGTCTCTCCAAGTGCATCCGGTGCGAAAGAATCTGGCGCGAGTCTAACTCAAGTGCGACCGGCAGTCAGCGAGCAGGAAGAATTGGACCGGGTGATTCCGGTGATCTCGGCGCTGAAGCAGAAGCGGCCCGAGGGTGTAAT
>Ga0066710_100005943_pt1 | contig 11281 bp, 11 predicted proteins | sample GraSoiAngelo_159_FD_79666 | JGI IMG/M metagenome (GOLD analysis project Ga0066710, IMG submission 79666) | Grasslands soil microbial communities from the Angelo Coastal Reserve, California, USA - 14_1009_16_40cm | ecosystem: Environmental > Terrestrial > Soil > Grasslands | place: USA... | reverse complement strand
TCGTGGCGCCATCGCCATCGGCCGGTTTGAAGGGACGAGCGTCGGGGGATCCCTCCGCCAACCTGTTGCTTTGCCCCCCGGGAGGAAGAGCAGATGAAGCACCTGCAGCGTGTCGCATGCCTTGGCCTCAGCGTCCCCCTCGTCGCGTCGCTGCTCAACGCGCCGCCGGCCCATGCAGCTCACGCGGTGCGCGTCCGCGTCACCCTCACCTCGGTGTGGTCGACGCCGAGCCCCGATCCCATGGGGATCACCTACGACCCGCGGAGCGGCCGCCTCTTCATCTGCGATTCCGAAGTGGACGAGATGCCCGCCCTCTGGAGAGGGAGCAACTTCTTCATCGCGCGGCGGAAGGGGACCCTCTTCGCTCGTCGGACGTTCAAGAAGTTCACGGTGGAACCCGAGGACATGGCGCTGAACAATCGGGCTCGCGTTCTGTACGTCACCGACGATGATCTCGATCGCGTATTCCGGGACAAGCCGGGCAAAGACGGCCTCTTCGGGACCCGGGACGATGTCGCGGTCACGATCCTGCGGACGCATCGTTTCGGATCCTTCGATCCGGAGGGTCTGACGTGGTTCCCGCGGAAGAAGATGCTGATCGTCTCCGATTCGACCTCCCGCCGGATCTACAAGATCCGGCAGGGCAAGGACCATCGGTTCGGCACGCGGGATGACGTCATCGCGAGCTTCGGGACCCACCGGTACGGCTTCACCACCGCCGAAGACGTCGTCGTCACCAGGTTCACCCACCACCTCCTGATCGTGAGCAGCCGGCAGCGCTTCATCCTCGAGACGACGCTGAAGGGCGCGCTGATCCGCAAGATCGATCTCACGGGTCTGGGGATCAAGGCGGCTTCCGGCATCACGTTCGCGCCCGGCACCGACGGATCGCCGAGCCGTCTGTATGTCACGGATAGCGGCGTGGACAACAACGTCAACCCGGCCGAGAACGACGGTCGCGTGTTCGAACTCAAGATCGTCCCCTGAGGGAGGTGTCGGTAAAGGGGGATCGATCCTCGGCGTGCACGCGAAGGAGGCAGGGGCCATGCACGAGCAGATGGAGATGAGCCGACGGGGACTGCTCCGCCTCGGAGCCGCAGGAGCCGCCCTCGGCGGGGCGAGTATCGCGCTTCCCCGACCCGCGTACGCGGAGGGGCCGGAGAGCGTCCAGGTCGCTGAGATCTACCAACTGCAGGCCGACTTCCATCGTGCCAAGACGACCCAGGACCTCGATCTGATGATGTCCCTCTGGGCGGACGATGGCGTCTTCACCAACAACGGCACGGGAACGACCTACGAGGCGTCATCGAAGCCTCCGGTCGCGAAGTCGCCGACATCGTGGCACTCGAAGTAGAGGAAGGCTCGGTCGCCCAGCACCTCGATCGTCGCCTTGTACGAGGGGACCAGCGAGAACCGGTGATGCGTGAACGAGCCTGATCCTTGCCAGAACGACCTGATCTGGTCCGAACCGACGTAGGTCGTTCCCTTCGCGCGATGCGCCGCGGACGAGCGGATCAAGCGGAAGTTCGCCCGCACCGACATCCCCCGTCTGACGAAGATGCTCGTCGACCAGGTTTCTGAGGCAACGGGAGGCCCGGCCACGTATTCCGGTCGCGACATGAAGGAGACGCACGCCGGGATGGGTGTGAAGGCCGGACAGTTCGACGCGCTCGTGGAGGATCTCGTCGCGTCCCTCGATCATTTCGATGTGCCGAGAGACGACCAAGGGGAGCTCCTCGGCCTCCTCGCACCCATGCGAGGCGACATCGTGGAGATCGAGTCCTCGGAGACCGGGCAAGCGCTTCCGGAGATGTACCAGCCGGCACCCCCGCTGACCTAGCTGCGACCGCTATCGACCCAGCCGGCGGCCGGCTGGTTTGGGTCGCGTTGCAGCGGGTATCGCAAGCTCGACCGTCAGCATCTGAGCGAGGAGGAGACCCGTGCGTGCGAGAACCGTTCCTACCCTCGTGGTTGCGGCGCTGATCAGCCTGGCGCTCGCGATCCCCGACCACGCCGTCGCCGCCGGGAGCGGGGCCAAGATCCGATCCTCGCTCAACGTGATCGGTCCCCAGAACGGTGGTGGCGAGCCATCCGTGGCGATCAGCCCCGACCACACGATCTACGTCTCGGCGCCGGGCGACGCGATGGAGTTCTGGCGCTCCACCGACGGCGGGAAGACCTGGACGCAAGGCGCCTCGCCCGAATCTCCGTCGGGTGACACCTCGGTCAACGTCGATCAGTCGGGAGCGGTCTACGAGAGCAACCTCAACGTCATCACCGGGGACCAGAACACGCTACAGGTCGATCTGTTCAAGTCCTTCGACCGCGGCACGACCTGGCCCCAGAAGGGTTCGTCTGCGCTCGTGGACTCCAACGCCAGCGGTCAGCCGGCCCTGGTCGATCGGCAGTGGGTCGACGCGTGGATCCCGCCGGGGCATACGACGAACACGGCGACGGTGTGTCTCACGTATCACGACTTCGGTCCGAGCCAGATATGGGTCAGCTGCTCGTTCGACGGAGGTAGGACGTTCGACCTGCCGGTGGATGCCATCACATCGGCGCTCGCTCAGGCGGACTCCTACTGCAACACGATCCCGGGTGGGCTGAAGATCGTGCCGTCCGGGCCGCACGCGGGACGGATCTACGTCGCGTGGTTGGCGGCGGACCCGCTCAACCCCGTCAGCGGCTGCAACATCACTCAGCTCGCGGCGTTCCACTCGATCTGGTCGGCCTATTCCGACGACGGCGGGCGATCCTGGACCGACCGCGTGGTGTACGACGCCGGACCGTTGCACGACGGATCGGAGATCTTCGCCGACCTCACGCTCGACAACCGTGGGAACCCCTACGTCGGGTTCGTGATGAACCTTCGGACGGAGTACGACATCTGGGTCGAGGCGTCCTTCGATGGGGGCGCGACCTGGAACGGGAGCGCGGACGGCACCGGCGCGCCGTACCTCGTCAACAACGATCAGGGAACCCACTTCTTCGCGGCGATCGCCGCCGGGAACCCGGGCCAGGTGGACGTCGCGTACCTGGACACGCCGACGCTCGTCGGGAGCACGCCGTACGGCAAACCGAACGAGCCGACCGGTGACGCCAACGCCAACTGGAACGTGTTCGTCGGGCAATCGACGAACCTGCTCTCGGGCTCGCCGACGTTCACCAACGTGAAGCTGACGCCGTCGCCGATGCATCACGGTGACATCTGCACACTCGGGCTGTTCTGCGCGGCCGTGCCCGGGACGAACCGGAACCTCCTGGACTTCATCGACGTCCAGATCGACGCAGCCGGTGCGTTCCACGTGGCGTATACCGACGACCGGAACTACGCCGCCGGTGCATTGGTGATGGCCAACCAGACCGCTGGGACGAAGGTGGGAGCCGGAGGGCACTAACGATCCGGATCCTCGCGGGCACGCTGCCCGATCGGTCGGTCGCCCGGGACGAAGAGCCGCGCGAACGACCAGACGATCGCCGCGATCCCTAGCGCGGCCAACCACACCAGGTCGTCCGGCGGATCCAGCGCGAAGAACCGCTGCGTCGCGGGAACGAGGAGCACGACGAGGAACAACCCTGCCATCGACCAGATCAAGACGAGCCGCCGCGGCGTGAGCGGCGCCGCGATGATCGAGAGCACGAGCAGGCCGATCCACGTCAGCGCCATGACCGCGGTCGTGCGGGCCTCGCCGAGCGTCACGCCCGGCGCGCGGAGCGCGAGCTGATACGCGAGGAGGGTCGCGATCGCCGCGAGCGTGCCGGCGGGGATCGCGAACCGCGCGACCCGTCCCACGAACCCGGGGCGGAACCGATCCGTGTTCGGCGCGAGCGCGAGGAAGAACGACGGGATCCCGATCGTCACGGCGCCGATCAACGTGAGATGCCGGGGCAGGAACGGGAACGTATACCCCGCTACGCCGACCGCGAGCGAGAGCAGCATGGCATAGACCGTCTTCGTGAGATACAAGCCCGATGTGCGCTCGATGTTGCCGAGGACGCGCCGTCCCTCGGCAACGACCTGCGGCATCGCGCCGAAGTCCGAGTCCAGCAGGACGACCTGCGCCACGGCACGTGACGCGTCGCTCCCAGAGCCCATCGCCACGCCGATGTCGGCGTCCTTCAGCGCGAGCGCGTCGTTCACGCCGTCACCAACCATCGCGACGGTGTGGCCGCGGTGCTTGAGCGCCAGGACCATCGCTCGCTTCTGGGCGGGCGACACGCGACCGATCACCGATGAGTCCTCGAGCGCCGCGCTCAGGGCGGCGACGTCCTCGGGAAGCGTCCGGGCGTCCACCGGTCGATCCGCTCCCCGCAACCCGAGCCGGCCGGCGATCGCCCCAACGGTCAGAGGATCGTCCCCCGAGATCACCTTCACGGCGACGTCTTGCTCCTCGAAGTAGCGGAGGGTATCGGCGACGTCGGAGCGAAGCACATCGCCGAGTAGGACGACGGCCGCGGGGCGGAGGCCCGCCGGGAGTCGCTCCCCGTCGAGCCCGTGAGTGGCCTTCGCTAGGAGCACCACGCGGTTGCCGGCCTCGGCTTCCCGCGCCACCTGAGCACGGACCGGATCCGACGGCGACGCGGAGCCCAGCAGCACGTCGGCCCCGCCGAGCACCCACGACCCGCGGTCGCCGAACGCCGCCCCGCTCCACTTCCGCCCCGACGAGAACGCGACCGTACCGGTAGGGGTCCAGCCCTCGGGTGCCTGCGGGAACCGTGCGGCGATGGCGCGCAACGTTGCGTTCGGATGCTCGTCCGTGTTCGCGATCGCGGCGAGTGCCTCCTCCACCGAGCCGCCATCGATCGATGAGACCGAGGCGACCACCAGCTTCCCTTCGGTGAGCGTCCCCGTCTTGTCGATGCAGAGCACGTCCACGCGCGCGAGTCCCTCGACCGCCGACAGTTCCTGCACGAGGACCCGCTGCCGCGCAAGGCGAACGACCGCCGCGGCGAACGCGATGCTCATCAGGAGGACGAGCCCTTCGGGCACCATCGCCACGGTTCCCGCGACGGCGCCGGAGATCGACCGGTGCAAGCCCTGATCGCTCCGGAGCTGGCTGATGAACAGGAGGGCTCCCGTCGGCACGATCGCCCACGTCACCCACACCAGGATGCGGTCGACCCCGGCGCGGAGCTCGGAGCGGGTCAACGCGAAACGTCGCGCCTGCTCGGCGAGCTTCACGGCATAGGCTTCCGATCCGATCGCGGTGGCTCGGTACCGTCCCGTCCCAGCGACCCCGAACGAGCCGGACCGGACAGCATCCCCCGGCGTCTTCTGGACGGGGTCCGATTCACCCGTGAGCATCGACTCATCGATCTCCAGGCCTTCGGCGGCGAGCACCTCGCCATCGACCACGACCTGCCCGCCGAGCGAGACCTCGAGCACTTCGTCGGAGACGACCTCTTCGACCGGGATGACGCGTACCTCGCCGTCGCGGATCACGTGTGCCCTCGGCGCCGTGAGCACCGTGAGACGTTCCAGCGTTCGTTTCGCACGTATCTCCTGCACGATCCCGACGGCCGCGTTCGCGACCAGAACGAAGCCGAACAGGGCGTCCTGGAAGGGGCCGACGACCAGGATGATCGCGAGCATGGCGCCGAGGAGCGCGTTGAAACGTGTGAGGACGTTCGCCCGGACGATCTGGCCGTACGTCCGCGTGTGCGAGGGTGGGAGCCGGTTGACCGCACCGCGCGCGACCCGCTCCGCGACCTCGGATGCGCTCAGTCCTCGAGCCGCATCGATCACGTGGCAAACCGTACCCGGCACGTCAACCGACCGCTGTGGTTTGCCGATGACCTCCGAAGATGCGCCCCGTCACGCAGATCCATCGGAAGGGAGCCTCCCATCGCGCTCGGTGAAGCCTTCGACACCGTTCTCGCCGCGGCCCGGGTCGGCGCGGAGTGGGCCTGGCGCGAGCTCTACCGGGAGACGGCCCCGGCCGTGGACCGCTACCTGCGAGCGCGCGGTGTGCGGGACGCCGACGACGTGGTCGGCGACACCTTCGTCAACGTGGTGCGCTCCATCGATGGGTTCGCGGGGGACGAGACCGCGTTCCGCGCCTGGGTGTTCGCGATCGCTCGGAACCGGGCGACCGACGAGCTGCGTCGCGTGATCCGCCATCCGAGCGCACCGATGCTCATCGAGGAGCTGGAGGAGCAGGGTCCCCGCGGAGACGTCGAAGCCGAGGCGATCGACGGGCTCGTGACCGACCGCATCGGTCGCCTCCTGGACGCGCTGACCGCGGACCAGCGTGACGTGCTGCTCCTGCGAATCGTCGGTGGCCTGACGATCGATCAGGTCGCGGCCGCGGTGGGACGCAAACCGGGAGCCGTGAAGATGTTGCAGGCCCGAGGGCTGGCGGCGATCCGTCGAGAGATCCAGCGGGGAGCCGTGACTTTATGAGCACGTTCGACGTTCCTCCTGATGAGATGGGTTGGGATCCGAAGGCGACCGACGATGCGCTCGAGCGGATGCTGTCCGGTCAAGCGCCGACGAGCGACGAGTGGCGTGAGGTCGTGGGGCTCGTCGAGGATCTGAACGAGGCGGTGCCGGCACGCCCCCTCGCCTCCGAGGATCTCCACGTGGCAGCGATGGTCGAGACCTCCCACCTCATAGCCGACGATGGCGACCCGGTCGCGAGGCCGGTCAGCAACGCCGACGCGCCTGCGCCGCAGGTGTCACGGCTGCCGAAGCTCAGGAGGAAGCCCATGAAGAGATCGACGAGGATCCTGGTCAGGGTGCTCGCGCCCGTCGCTGCCGTCTTCGCCGTCATGGGAAGCATGGCCTACGCGGGCGCGCTGCCCCACACCGTCCAGAAGGCCGTGTCCCACGCCGCGGGCACGGTGGGGATCAACCTCCCCGGTGACGATGAAGCCCAAGGCGAGAACGACGACAGCCAGGGCGACAACAACAACCAGGGCGAGGACTCCACGACGGACACGGTCGTCCCGACGACCGACCAAGGTGACCAGGGCGAGAGCTCGGACACACAGAGCTCTGCCGACGACCAGGGCGAGAACGATGACAGCCAGGGCGACAACAACAACCAGGGCGAGGACGCGCAGAGCGGTGACACGAGCGGCGACACGCAGAGCGGCGTCACGCAGAGCGGAGACTCGCAAGGCGACACGAGCGGCGATCCCCAGAGCGGCGACTCTCAGGGCGACACGCCGAGCGGCGACACACAGAGCGGAGACTCGCAGGGCGACAACTCGCAAGGCTGAGACAGAGTCACAGCTCCGCGGATCGGGGAAAAGGTACGGGATCGGCGAGCCTCCGATGAACCCTCCCGGGTTCATCGGAGGCTCGCCTCTTCGTGATCTCGGCCTTTAGGGCGACCTCCGTTCACCCGACAACGGAACCATGGCACCCGAGGACGCCGACGTGTTGTCGCTGGAATGCCCTCACTGCGGCGAGACGTTCCCCTCCGCGATCCCGATGGACCCGCCCACCTTCGCGACGATCCGGCTCGAGAGCATGCTGGAACGTTGCTCGGCGTGCGGTCATGCATCGCGGTTCTCGAAGCACGACTACCGCTTCCGGTCTGCCTGAACGGTTCGAGACCTCCGTTCGGGGCTCGGACGCTGCCGTCTTGGGTTCTCCCATGGGCTACGATCACCATCGGGACATGATGCGTCGCTAGAGTGGCTCGGTGCGCCCCGAGACGAGATACGCGAGGAGCGGCGACGCGAACATCGCCTACCAGGTCGTGGGCGAAGGGCCCCTCGACCTGGTGCTCGTGCCCGGTTTCGTCTCGCACGTCGAGGTCGCCTGGGAGGAGCCGAACCTCGCCCACTTCCTGACGCGCCTGGCGTCCTTCTCGCGATTGATCGTCTTCGACAAGCGGGGCACGGGCATGTCCGACCCCACCACTAGCGTCCCGACGATCGAAGAGCGGATGGATGACATCCGTGCGGTCATGGACTCCGCAGGCTCATCTCGGGCGGCCATGTTCGGTGTCTCGGAAGGAGGGACGCTCAGCCTCCTCTTCGCTCACCGATACCCGGAACGGGCGCAAGCGTTGGTCCTCTACGGCTCCTGGGCCCGCCGCTTGGTGGGACCCGACTATCCATGGGGTCTGCAGGCTGACGAGCTCGAGGGGTTCCTCGGAGGCATGGGTCGGGCGTGGGCCACCGGCGAGTGGTGGGACGAAGGTCATCCGAGCCCGTTCGACGACGAACGGCACCGGAAGTGGTGGGCGCGGTACCTGCGCATGGCGGCGAGCCCGGCCATGGCGCAAGCCGTGATCCGCATGAACACGCAGATGGATCTGCGGAACCTGCTCTCTGAGATCACCGTTCCGACGCTGATCCTTCATCGCGCGGGTGACCGATGGATCGAGGTCGGCCACGCCAGGTACATGGCGGAGCACATCCCCGGCGCCACGTACGTCGAGTTGCCCGGCGAGGACCACCGGCCGTGGCTCGGGGACGTCGAGTCGATCTTGACCCACGTCGAAGTCTTCGTCTCCGGTCGGAAGCATCGACCCAAGCGACGCGCGACCCTCGGGACCGACGCGCTCAGCCAGCGCGAACGCGAGGTGGCCCTCCTCGCGTCACGGGGGGAAACGGCAGCCGCGATCGCGAAACGGCTCTTCCTCTCCGAACGGACCGTGGAGACACACCTCGCGAACGCGTACACGAAGCTCGGCGTCAGCTCCAAGGTCGAGCTTGCCAGTCGCGCACAAGAGCTCGGTATCTGAGTCGTCACCCGTTCCAGCGTTCCCGAGGTTCCGTACTGGTACGGATGTTCCGTCCTCACTCCCCTCCTAGCGTGCCGAGTTGAGGAAGGGAGGAGTCATGAGTGGAAGGTTGGCTTCCGCGGTAGCGATGGCCGTCCTCGTCGTGTGGTTGGGAGCTGGACCGGCGCTCGCGGATGGCACGTACCACACGAGCCAGTACGCATTCGCCGCCGTGAACGGAGCGTCGATCCGGAGCGGGTTCGTCGAGAACATCCACGCGGACGGACCGAACGTCTACGCCCACGAGCAGTACGTCCTCAACGGAGGGGATCCCGGCACGACCTACCAGGTGGTGCTGATGATCTTCCCCGGCGACCCGACGTGCTCGGGCACCGCGATCGTGATCCCGACCGCGAGCCTTCGGACGAATGCCGCGGGGAACGGGACGGCGTACCACGTGTTCACGCCTGAGGACGCCGGGGGGCTCCGTGGCCTGACGGTGGGCGGGATGTGGTTCCTGGTGGACGGAGGTTCGCCCGCGTACGCGACGGCGTGCGCTCCCGTCGAGCTCGACTGAGGCGGACGCTTCCGGCGCCGAGGGCCGTCGCGTGGTGGAACACCACGCGACGGCCCTCGTCATCACCACCGTCCGGCGACGCCTCCCGCGAGTTCATGGAAGCACGACTGATAGCCTGGGGCGTCGCTTCGAGGGGCCGTCTCCAGACCGGTCCACTGGGTGGACGGGGGGGTGAGGGCGCGTGGAGCACCGAACGAGTCCGGCCCGCCAGCCGGATCCCGGACACGAACGCCGGACCAAGGGCCCTGCGCCGCCGCCGCCGCCGTCCTGGCGGAACTGGCTGGTCCTGCTGGGGATCGCCCTCACCGTCGTGCTCCTGCTGCGCCCCTCGATGGGCGGGACCGAACCCACCACGCTCGCCTACTCGCAGTTCCTCGACGACGTTCGATCGGACAAGGTCCAGACGGCCACGATCGACGCCAACGGTGGCGTGTCGGGCCAGCTGACGGACGGCACGGCCTACCGCTCTCAGATCCCGGTCGCCCTGCAGGACACCACCGTCGCGCCCTTGCTCGAACAGCATCACGTCCAGGTGACGGGGCAGGGGCCGGCGTCGGCGACGGTCCTGTCGGTGATCCTGAGTCTGCTGCCCCTGCTGCTGTTCATCGGGCTGTTCATCTTCCTGGGACGGCGAGCCGGGCGACAGCTGGCAGGCGGCCTCGGTGCGCTGACCGGTTCGCGGGCCAAGCTGTACGACGCGGAGAAGCCCACGACGCGGTTCTCCGACGTGGCCGGCTACGAGGGAGCCAAGCAGGAGGTCGCCGAGGTCGTGGATTTCCTGAAGCACCCGAACCGCTACGCGAAGGTGGGAGCGATCGGGCCTAAGGGCGTGTTGATGGTCGGGCCCCCGGGCACGGGCAAGACGCTCATGGCGCGGGCGGTCGCCGGCGAGGCAGGGGTCCCCTTCTTCTCGGTCACCGGGTCGTCGTTCGTCGAGATCTTCGTCGGTGTGGGCGCGTCGCGCGTGCGCGATCTGTTCGCCGAGGCCCGGAAGCGGGCCCCTGCGATCGTGTTCATCGACGAGATCGACGCGATCGGCGCGCGCAGGGGTGGCGCGATCGTGTCCAACGACGAACGGGAACAGACGCTCAACCAGTTGCTGGCGGAGATGGACGGGTTCGACTCCTCGGCCGGTGTCGTCGTCATCGCGGCCACGAACCGGCCCGAGACCCTGGACCCGGCGTTGCTTCGCCCGGGCAGGTTCGACCGGCAGGTGGAGATCCCGTTGCCGAACCTGAAGGAGCGCGCGGCGATCCTGGCCGTCCATGCGAAGGGCAAGAAGCTCGGGCCCGACGTGGATCGGCTAGTGGTTGCCCGCGGTACCCCGGGGTTCTCCGGCGCGGACCTGGCGAACCTGTTGAACGAGGCCGCGATCGTCGCCGTCCGCGCGAACCGGGACACCGTCACGGCCGACGATTTCGACGAGGCCCGGGACCGGATCCTGCTTGGACGCCGGGATGCTTCGAACGCGCTGCTGCCGGAGGAGAAGCGAGCCGTCGCGGTGCACGAAGCCGGGCATGCCCTGGTCGCGGTCCTCTCCGAGCACGCGGACCCGGTGTCGAAGGTGACGATCCTACCTGCCGGCCAGGCACTCGGCGTGACCCAGCAGCTTCCCGTGGATGAGCGACATCTGTATCCGGAGAGCTACCTGCAGGATTCCCTCGCCATCCGGATGGGCGGACGCGCCGCCGAGCAATTGGTCGTCGGGGAGGTTTCGACCGGCGCCTCCAATGACCTCGCCGGGGCGACCCAGCTTGCCATCCGTATGGTCGTGGAGTTCGGGATGAGCCCCAAGCTGGGACCGGTCGGATTCTCGAGCGACGGTCCCGCCTACCTGGGTCAGCAAGAGATCCGCAGCCGCCAATACGCGGAGGCCACGCAGCGGGTGGTCGACGAGGAGGTCGAGCGGCTCCTCAAGGAAGCGAACGAGCGAGCGACCACGCTGCTCTCGGACCACCGGGACGCGCTCGATCGGGTCACAACGTTGCTCCTCGAGCGCGAGACGATCGACGGCAGCGACGTG
>Ga0066710_100005942_pt1 | contig 11282 bp, 13 predicted proteins | sample GraSoiAngelo_159_FD_79666 | JGI IMG/M metagenome (GOLD analysis project Ga0066710, IMG submission 79666) | Grasslands soil microbial communities from the Angelo Coastal Reserve, California, USA - 14_1009_16_40cm | ecosystem: Environmental > Terrestrial > Soil > Grasslands | place: USA... | reverse complement strand
CTGAAAACCTCGCGCTCCGGCGCCGCCGTCAGGAAGCGCCAGGAGTGCGCGGGCTTGGCCAGCATGGCGCGGCATTGTAGAGCCGTTGAGGCTCTCACCGTCTTTGAGAAACATTCATTTTCGAGTTTTCTGTGAAACGGCTATCCCCGCAATATCAACGATTTTCGGGCTTCACCGGTCGCTGTGGAACCATGAAGCCGGACACGGACAAAGCCGCGTTGATTGAAGCGTTTGCTCATACGCCACCTGGGGAAAGCGTGGACAACCGGCGGCGCAAGCGAGGCGGCCGGCCGCCATAATCGGGCTGTCGTGCCCGCCATCGTCCTCGCAGTCGCCAACCAGAAAGGCGGCGTCGGCAAGACCACGACGGCCATCAGCGTCGCAACGGCGCTGGCCCAGCTGGGACGGCGCGTGCTCCTTGTCGACATCGACCCGCAGGCCAACGCGACCTCCGGGCTGGGAATCGATCGCCGCGAGGTCGAAGTCAGCATTTACGACGTGGTCGTGCTCGGCCGGCCGCTCGTCGAGGCACGGCGGCCCACCCTGGTGCCCAACCTGGACCTTGTCCCCTCGGATATCGCCCTGGCCGGCTCGGAGATCGAGCTGGTGGGCATGGCCCGGCGCGAGCATCGCCTCGGCTACGCGCTGGAAGGCCTGGAGGCCGATGACGACTACGTCCTCATCGACGCCCCGCCCAGCCTCGGTCTGCTCACCGTCAACGCGGTCGTGGCCGCCGGGGCGCTGCTGATCCCCATCCAGTGCGAGTTCTACGCCCTCGAGGGTCTGGGGCTGCTCACCCACACCATCGCGTTGCTGCGCCGCGAGCTCAATCCCGATCTGGGGATCGCCGGCATCGTGATGACCCAGTTCGACGGGCGCCTGGCCCTCTCGCATCAGGTCGTCCATGAGGTGCGCCGGCGCTTCGGCGACAAACTGCTCACCCCGCTCATCCCACGCAACGTGAGGCTCAGCGAGGCGCCGAGTCACGGCCTGCCCATCACGATCTATGACCCGGGCTGCCGCGGCGCCATCGCGTACCGGGAGCTCGCGTTCAACCTGGACCAGCGTCTGCGCGACGGCGCCGCCGGCGCAGCCACGGGCTGAGGGCGGGCACCATGGACGGCGTGGACGACTCCCCCCGCAGCTTCCGCAGGCGCGGCCTCGGCCGGGGACTGGACGCCCTTCTTGCCGGAGCGCCGCGGGACGAGCACGGCGACGTCATGCTGGTCGCGGTCGACCCACGCGAGGTCGCGCCCAATCCCGAGCAGCCACGCCGTGACTTCGACGATGCCAGTCTCGACGCCATGGCCGAGTCGATCCGCCTGCACGGGCTCCTGCACCCGATCGTCGTGCAGCGCGATGGCGACGGCTACCGGCTCGTCGCCGGCGAGCGGCGCCTCAGGGCCGCCGAGCGCGCGGGCATGAGCAGCATCCCGGCGATCGTGCGTCCGGCCGCCGAGTCGGGCCGCCACGCCCTGGAGCTCGCGCTCACAGAGAACCTCGTGCGCACCGACCTCAACCCCATCGACGAGGCGGCGGCGTACGCCCGGCTCGCTGACGCCTTCGGCATGACGCACGACGCCATCGCGGCGCTCCTGGGCCGGGGCCGGCCGACCATATCCAACGCCATCCGCCTCCTGGGTCTGGCGGCGCCGGTCCAGATGGCGGTGGCGGCCGGACGGCTCAGCGCCACCAACGGCCGGGCGCTGCTGTCTCTTCCCGAGGCCGAGCAGATCGAGGTCGCCGCCGACATCGAGAAGCTCGGCATGACCGTCCACGAAGTCGAACGGCTCGTGCAGCGCCGGCTCGACCGGCGGCTCGCCGCCCGACGGGCTGCGGCGGGGATGGCCCTACCTGCTGCGCCGGTTCCCGATGACGAAGCGCTCCGCACGGCGTTCGAGCAGACGCTCGGCCTCGCCGTCCGCCTGGAGCGGCGCCGCCGCGGTGGTGGCCGCCTGGTCATCGACTTCCTCGACGACCGCGACCTGGACGCGCTGTACAGCCGCATCGGCGGCCCGCCGCTGTAGGGGAGGCGTTCAGCCGACGGGGCGGTCTGCGGCTCCTGTGAAGCGTCCCTCGGCGGCGTCGACGTCCAGGTTGGCCAGGAAAGCCTCGATGTACTTGGGCCGTTCGGCGGGCTTGTAGTCGAGCAGGAATGCGTGCTCCCAGACGTCCATCACCACGACGGGCTTGAACCCGGCGATGTTGCCGTCCTCGTGCAGGGTGATCCAGTGGTTGCTCAGCCGCCCGGTGGCCGGGTCCAGATACGTCACGGCCCAGCCGACACCGCGCATGCTGCCGATGGCCGCGAAGTCCTTGCGCCAGGTGTCGATGTCGCCGAATGACTCGCCGATGGCGCGGCCCAGCGCCGACGAGGTGGCGATGCCGCCGCCGCCGCCACGCGTCAAGTTGCCGAAATACCACTCGTGCAACACCATTCCGTTGTATTCGAACCCGAGCCGGCGGGTGAGCTCCGCGTAGGTGGGGGTTGCCGTCTGACCCTGCCCGCTCAGCTCGACGAGCTGCTCGTTGAGCAGGTTCGTGTTTTTGACATATCCGCCATAAAGGCCGAAGTGCACCTCCAGGGTCTGGTCGGAGATGCCCGTCAGCCCGTGCAGGTCGAAGGTACGCTGCTTGTACGGCGTCTGCGTCAGAAGCGCCATCTCTCGTCCTCGTGAAGGGTTTGACACGTCACGCCCCGGTCAGCGTTTTATTCTGGCAGCGCGTCGCCCCGCCCCGCTCCATCAACCGCGCACGGCCGGCAGGTGGAGCGCGGCACCGCTGCCCACCACGGCGTCGGGCACCGGCTCCGCGCCCAGCAGAAAGCCGAGAACGGCGGCGTGCTGGGCCTCCACGGGGCCGATCTGCATGGCCCGCCGGCGCGCGTGGTGGTCGGCGAACCGGATTGCCATGGCCACGTAGGTCTGCACCGATGTCTGTTCCAGGCGGAGCGCCGCTGCAGCCACATCGGCGACCGACTGTGCCGTGCCGAGCTGCTGATGGGTCTGCGCCACGAGTGCAGCCTCCCCGCTGTTCTCCTCGGACACGTGGTTGGCGGCGAGCGTTGCGTTCCACAGCGCGGCGTGATCGGCGTGCTGCGCCGCCGCGGTTCTCGCCAGGGCCAGGAAGGCGGCGGGCGCCGGGGCCAGCCGGCCACCCGGCTCGGCGGCCGCCACGATGGTGGTGTAGGCGTCGACGAGGGCGAGCTCCAGACGGGCTGCCAGCGCTGCGAGGCGCAGGTCCGTGGCGACGGGGTTCGCCGTCGGGGCTGCCTTTGGCGGGGTGGTGCAGGCCACCAATCCCGCGCCCAACACGGCTGCGCCGGCGCCCTGCAGGAACCCCCGCCTCGTGGGGGCGTCGCCGCACGTGTGCGGTGACACGCTCATCGGACCTCCTCGCCGGCCCGGCGCGCCTGACTGACGGGCAGGCTGCTGAGGGCGAACCCCGCAGACCCCGCGGCGGCGGGCAGCGCCTGCGTGTCGGGCGGAAGGGCGACGAGCTCCGGCGCGCCCGCGCTGAGCAGCGCGGAGAACGTCTGCAGCAGCGCCGCGTGCTCGGCCTCGACCGGTGCGATGCTGCAGAGCGCGGCCAGCGCTCGCGCGTCACCGGCGGTGCCGCTGAACTGCACATGCGTTGCCGCGACGATGGACTCGACGTTCGTCAGCAGCCCGAGCACATCCGCGGGACCGCGCAGCGTCGACAACGCAGGCGCGACCACCGCGTCGTCCATCGCGCCGTCGACGGCGGTCTGTCGCGCACCGCCGAGCGTGTCCGCAACTGTGTTGAACATCTCGGCGTGAGCAGCGTGATGCATCCGAAATGCGGACAGCACATGGGAAATCGCCGCGCTGCCGGCCCCGCTCACCGAGCGCGGCAGGGCAAGCACGCTGTCGTACACATGCACGAGCAGGTTCTCCAGAGCCGCTGCGGTCTGCGCCTCGGCACGCCCGCTCACTTTGGCCGCAGCTGCATGCAACGCCGTCACACGCCCGAGCGTCAACGCGCACGCCAGCCCGCTTGCGGACGCGAGCAGCGCGCGCCGCGACAGCATCACGGGATGGATCGCGGCGTGCGATTGCATGTTTGTCGCGGCACGCGCCGGGAAAGGGTCGCGCGCCTCGCAACCCTCATAATCGGGTCGCGTGACCCAGGTTGCGCCTCCTGAGCCGGGCGTCGCCACTCCCGTACCCCGGCCCCGCCGGAGCTCGTGGCTGCGGGACACGCTCGAAGTCCTGCTCATCGCCCTGATCCTGTACCTGGTCATCGCCAACGCCCTGCAGACGGTACGCGTCGACGGCGAGAGCATGGTCGGATCGCTCAACAACCAGGACCTCTTGCTCGCCAGCAAGGTTTCCTACGACTTCGGCGGCAACCCGCAGCGGGGCGACATCGTGGTCCTGATCCCGCCCTACGACCAGACCAAGGACTTCATCAAGCGCGTCATCGGCCTGCCCGGGGACGTGATCGAGATCGATGGCAGCAAGTCGCCGACAAAGATTCTCATCAAGCCGGGCGGCAAAGGCGCGTTCCAGACGCTCAAGGAGCCGTACCTGCCGGAGCCGTGGACCAACAGCCCGTACTGCTGCCGGGCCGACGGCACAGCGTCGGCCAGCGCGCCCAACGCCGTCACCGTGCCCAAGAACAACTACTTCGTCATGGGCGACAACCGCAACTTCTCGAGCGATTCGCGCTCCTTCGGATGGGTGCCGCGAAAGAACATCCTGGCCAAGGCATTTCTGCGCATCTGGCCGCTGAGCCACTTCGGTGGCCTCGGGTCGGGGCCGAGCCTCAGTCCGAACGCCGCCCCCGCGCTCGCCCTGCCGGTGCTGGCCGCCGTCGGACGCGCCGGCCTCAGGCGGCGGCGCAGGGTGGCCTGAGCTAACCCTGCAGCCAGCGGGCGACGTCGCTGCGCCAGTCGACCAGCTCGGCGGCGCTGAAGAAGAGGCCGATCTCCTCGGCGGCGCGCGGCACAGAGTCGCTGCCGTGCACCACGTTGGCCCCGATGGTCAGTGCGTGGTCGCCGCGGATGGTGCCGGGCGCGGAGGCGGCGGGGTCGGTGGCTCCCATCATGGCCCGGACGAGCGCGACCACTCCCGGTCCCTCCCACACCATCGCCACCACCGGACCCGCCGTGATGAATGCCACCAAGCTCTCGTAGAACGGCTTTTCCCGGTGCTCCGTATAGTGGCGTCCGGCCAGCTCGCGGTCCATGTGCAGCAGCTTCAGCCCGACGAGGTGCAGGCCGCGCGTCTCGAACCTGCCGATGATGTCGCCGACAAGGCTCCGCTGCACGCCGTCCGGTTTGACGAGCACCAGCGTGCGTTCATCGGCCACGGGGCCGGAGTCTAGTGGCCGCTACTCCACAAGCGCAGCGGCAAAGCGCGACTCGCCGCGAAACGGCCCGACCACGGCAGCTCTCAGGCCGCCCGCGAGCAGCCGCTGCGCGACGCGCTGCACGCCGGTGGCGTCAACGTCGTCGAGCCGGGCGACCACCTCGTCCGCGGTGATGATCTTGTCGGTGAGCAGCTCCTGCTGACCGGCGAACTCGCAGAGCGCTGAGGTGCTCTCGAGCTGCAGGAGCAGCCTGCCCTTGGCGTACTCCTTGGCCTTGGTGAGCTCCGCTGCGGGGACGGGCTCTGCGGCGAGCTGGCGCCACTCGGCCAGCGCCGCGCGCAGCGCTGTAGCGGCGCGGCGGGGCTCGCAACCCAGGCTGATGCCCATCACTCCGGTGTCGGCGAGGCGGCTGACGAACGAATGCACGTCGTAGACCAGCCCGCGCCGCTCGCGCAGCTCGAGGAACAGCCGGCTCGACATGCCCTCACCCAGTAGCACGTTGAGGATGTCGACGACGTAGCGGTCGGTGTCGAAATACGACGGCGCGCGCGCGCCGACGAGGACGTTGGCCTGCTCCGCGGCACGCCTGACCACGCGAAGCGGCTCTCCGAAGGGAGCCGCCGCCGGCGCCGCGGGGCCGCGGGGCGAACGCGCCCGGTCCGCCCAGGCGCGCACCTCGGCGTCCACGCATGCCGCGGCCTCGTCGGCGTCGTGCGCGCCGGCGATGCTCACCACCAGCGTGTCGGGACGGAGGTGCGCGGCGAGGTGCGCTTGGCAGTCATCAGCGGTGAACGCGCGCACGGTCTCCTCGCGCCCGGCCACGTCACGTCCCAGCGGGTGTCCAGGCCACATCACCTCGTCGAAGACGATCTGCACGTACTCCTGCGGGTTGTCCTGGTACATGCGCAGTTCCTCGATCACCACCTGACGCTCCTTGACAACCTCGGCGGGATCGAGCGCCGGTTGCACCAGCATGTCGACGAGCACGGAAATCGCCAGGCGCAGATGTGATTTAGGCACTCTTGTCCAAAACACGGTGGCTTCGCGATCGGTGGCGGCGTTGAGGACGCCTCCCACACCTTCGATGGCTTCGCTGACATCTCGGGCGGTTGGATACCTCCCGCCGCCCTTGAACGCCATGTGCTCCACGAAGTGGCTGAGACCGCTGCGCGCATCGTCCTCGTAGCGGGAGCCGACCTTGACCATGAATGCGACCGCAACCGAGGCGCGCTCGGGAAGTGGAACGCTGATCAGGCGCGTCCCGCCGCTGAGGACGCGGACCTCGGCTGCGGCGGCCGGGTTCGCCACGGCCGGGCCGGCCTGGGCGAGCGAGGGTCTGGGTTGCCGGCTCAGAAGCGTCGCGAGAACGAGGGGCCCCGCCGCGGTCCATCGGAGAACCGGTCCGGCAGGCCACCCTGCGCCGGGCCGGTGGGATGGATGACCACGCGGCGCGCCGGTTCGTGCCCGGAGCTCTCGGTGCGCACCCCGGGGTCGTCCGAGAGCGTCATGTGGATCACCCGTCGCTCATAGGCGTGCATGGGGTCCAGCGTGTAGCGCTCCCCGCTGCGCTTGACGCGCAGCGCCAGCCGGAGCGCGAGCTCGCGCACCTGCTCCTCGCGCCGGGCCCGGTAGCGCTCCACGTCGAGGATGACCCGGCGGCTCTCGCCCCCCTCGTCGCCGAGCATGAGGTTCAGCGCAGTCTGGAGGGCCCGCAGCGTCTCGCCCCGCCAGCCGATGAGCAGGCCGAGGTCGTCGCCGGAGATGTCCAGGATCACAGGGCTCGACTCGGCCGGCTCATGCTCGGACTCCGGCCTGCGGACCGAGACGCGGCACGGAACCTCCATGCGCGTCAGGAGCTCCTCGAGCAGCGCCCGCGCTCGCGCCGCATGCGGATTGATGCGGTACACACGCACCCGCGCCTCCGCGCTCGACAACCGCTCGCCTGGGGCGGGACGCGCGCCGGCGGTCAGCACCTGGACCTCGACGTCGTCACGCGCGACGCCGAGCTGGACGAGCGCCGTCGCGACGGCCTCCTCCACGCTACCGCCGCGCGTCTCGACCACGGTCGCGCTCTCGCCCGCCTGGGAGCTCAACGCCGCCGCCTCCGCCGAGCCCGCTGGCTCGGCCGGGCGCCGGCCCTCACCACGGGACGCTGCGCCGGACGCGCCGGCTGTTCATCGCCGGCGGCGCGGACTCCCGCAGCCGCCGCGCGTCCGCCGCCGGCCGCCGCTCTCCGCGAGTTCTTGCTGCCATTGGCCGAAACCAGTGAGCTCGACGGCTCTGCTTTGGGGAACGACAGGGGTGTCACCCGGTCGGCGCCCGGCCACCAGCGGGGGACCTTCAGGCCGCCCCAGCCCACCACATAGAACTGCTGCGCCACCATGAACAGTGAGCCCGTCACCCAGTAGATGGCCAGGCCCTGGGGAAACAGCAACCCGATCACGAAGATCATGACCGGGAAGATGAACGACATCTGCTTGGTCACGGCCTGCATCGACCGCTCCTGGTCGCTCATGTCCGGCCGGGGCGGCTGCGACATCATCCGCGTCTGCGCAAACGTGAGCAGGCCCGCCATCAGCGGCAGGATGAGCACCGCCGGGTGGAGCAGGAGATGTCCCCAGTTGCCGTCGGCGCAGCAGGTGTGCTGAGCCGATTGGCTGACGTCGGATATCCACAGAAACCCCTTGCCGCTGTGGAGATTCTTGGTGGCCTGGCTGATCGAGTAGTACAGCCCGATCAGCACCGGCATCTGCACCAGCGCGGGGATGCACCCGGTGAGCCCGCTGAACGGGCTGATCCCGTGCTCGCGGTACACCTTGTTCATCTCGGCGCTGAGCTTCTGCGGCTGGCCTTTGTACTTCTTGCGCAGTTCCTGGAGTTGCGGCGCCACGCGACGTTGCTCCGACTGGATGCGCCGCGACGTGCGGAGCTGCCAGCCGAACACCGGGAACAGCACGGTGCGGATGGCGATGGTGAGCACGATGACGGCCACGCCGAAGGCGCCCATCGCGTCCAACGGTCCGATTTGTGTGAACGCCGTGGTCAGGTGCTCGAGCACCCACTGGAACGGGGTGGCCAGGAGGGTGAACGGGTTCACTACTGCACGCGCGCCTGACGCCAGGTCACGTACGTGTCCGGGACGGGGTCGTGGCCCCCTGTGTGGAAGGGGTGGCAGCGCCCGATCCGGCGCAGCGCCAGCCACCAACCCCGCCGCCATCCGAAGCGCCTGATCGCCTCGGCCCCGTAGTGGGAGCACGTCGGCTCGTACCGGCAGGTGCTGAGCGTGCCGAAGATCGGCCCGAGGGTCACCTGATAGACCCGAATCAGCACGAGGCTCAGCCTGGTCATCCCACGGGTGAGGGTACCGCGGCGTCCAGCACTTGGCGCTCAGCCCTGCCCCACGCCAGCGCGAGCTCCCTGCCCAGGTCCTGGGTCGTCCGCGCGTCCCACGCGACGGTGACCGAAGCCAGGACGTCGAGGCCCGGATGGGCTTCGACGATCGGCCGGGCGGCGGCGCGCAGGCGCCGCCGCAACCGGTTGCGGCTCACCGACGAGCGGGCCCCGACAACAGCGAAGGCGGCGCGCGAGACGGCCAGGCCGTTGCCCACCGCACGAAGCCGGAGGCCGCTGCTGCGAACGTCGACGCCGTGCGCACGCAGTGCAGCGAAGCGGCCCCTCCCGCTCAGGCGGTGCCGCCGGTTCACCGCGGGCCGGTCGGCGTCAGACGCTTGCGACCCTTGCGCCGGCGTGCCTTGAGGACCTGCCGTCCGCCGGGCGTCGACATCCGAATGCGAAACCCGTGCGTCTTGCGCCGGTAGCGTTTCTTGGGTTGATACGTCCGCTTGATTTGTCCTCTCCCGGAATGGAATCTCGTCGCCAGCAAACGCCCTCGGGGGCGGCTGCGACGGGGCAGTAGCGCGAGTATAGCAATCGACCGGCCCAAGTCTTAGACTTCGCGTCCGCGGTCGGCGGGAGATGGGGCGTGGTGCGTATCCTCACTCCTCCCAGGCGCGTGCGTTCCCGATGCAGTTGTCCACTGGTGTGAAGAACATGTGGACAACTGGTCGATCCCGACACTTGTAGAGGTGAGCAAGGGTGATGGTGGCACTCACTGCTGGTTTGAAGGAACCGTACGCGCTGGACCGCGAATGGACCAGGTGACTGCTGCCGACACCGAGCCAGCGGTCCCGCTGGCGGGAGCGATTGCCGCAGAACAGATCTGGAAGGTGGCCCAGGAGGAACTGCGCTTTCAGCTGTCCCGTCCGGGTTATGAGACGTGGCTTGCCAACGCGACCCTCGTCGGCTATGACGGACACACCTTCACCATCGGGGTGCCCACGCTGCTGGCTCGCAGCTGGCTCACCGAACGGTACGTTCCGCTGATCCGCGAAACACTCTCAGGCGTGCTCGGCGGCGACTGCGAGGTGGAGGTGACGGTCGATCCCAACACGACGCCGCCTGCCGACGAGCCCGCTCCGGCTGACTACGACAGCGCGCTGCCGGCGGTCGACGTCGACTCCGACCCGACCGACTCGCGGCTCAACCCCAACTTCACATTCAGCACCTTCGTCGTCGGTTACGCCAGCCGCTTCGCCCACGCCGCCTGCCGGGCTGTCGCCGATTCCCCGGGCAAAGCGTACAACCCGCTCTTCCTCTACGGCGGGGTGGGGCTCGGCAAGACCCACCTGATGCACGCCATCGGCCACGCGGTGCGGCAGAACCATCGCCACGCGAAGGTTGCGTACGTGTCGTCCGAGAAGTTCGCCAACGAGATGATCGCGTCCATCCAGGAGAACCGCACCAACGACTTCCGCATGCGCTACCGCACCGTGGACGTGCTGCTCATCGACGACATCCAGTTCCTCGCCGGCAAGGACCGCACGCGCGAGGAGTTCTTTCACACGTTCAACGCGCTGCACGAGATTCAGAAGCAGATCGTGGTGAGCAGCGACCGTCCGCCAAAGGACATCCCCACGCTCGAAGACCGGCTGCGCAGTCGCTTCGAGGGCGGGCTGATGGCCGACATCCAGCCGCCGGACTTCGAGACCCGCCTGGCCATCCTCAACACCAAGCTCGGCCCGTACAGCCGGCTCGTCCCCGACGACGTCTGCAAGTTCATCGCCCATCGCATCCAGAAGAACATTCGCGAGCTCGAGGGCGCGCTCATCCGCGTGCTCGCCCACGCGTCGATCAACGGCCAGCCCGTGACCCTCGAGGTCGCCCAGCAGATCCTGCGCGACATCATCCCCGTGCTGGACAGCGCACCCGTCAGCATCGACGTCATCCAGCAGACCGTGGCCGACTACTACACGATCAGTGTCGAGGAGATGAAGGGCAAGCGCCGCGACAAGCACATCGTGTTCCCTCGTCAGGTGGCCATGTACCTCATCCGCGAGCAGACCGAGTCGTCGTTGCCGGTGATCGGTACGGCCTTCGGCGGTCGCGATCACACCACCGCGCTGCATGCCATCGAGAAGATCACCGAGCTCGTGCGTGAGGACTCTCGCCTGCAGAGCGACATGCGGCAGATCCGTGAGCAGCTGCACGCACGTTGAAAACCCTGTTGGCGGAGCGCCGCGGGGGTGTGGACGATGAGGACCTCCCCGAAACGCGGTGGACAGGCGGGGGACAATGCAGCTCCGCTGTGCACATGTCCAGGGTCGTTGCTCGGCCCGCGCGAACTCGGGCAGGCGGCTTTTCCACCGTGCGCGTCCGCCTACGACTACGTCGGTTATCTAGACTCATGCCGTCACCAAGAAAGAGTCTGGTGACAACCGCAACCGCTCGAAGGAGTCCTCGTCCATGAAGGCCACCGTCTCGCCAGCTTCCCTGGGTTCTGCACTGGGCCTCGTCTCGCGGGCGGTGTCGCCGCGCTCGACCCTGCCGGTGCTCGGCAATGTCCTGCTCGAGACCGTCGACACGGGACTGCGCGTCACGGCGACAAACCT
>Ga0066710_100005941_pt1 | contig 11282 bp, 12 predicted proteins | sample GraSoiAngelo_159_FD_79666 | JGI IMG/M metagenome (GOLD analysis project Ga0066710, IMG submission 79666) | Grasslands soil microbial communities from the Angelo Coastal Reserve, California, USA - 14_1009_16_40cm | ecosystem: Environmental > Terrestrial > Soil > Grasslands | place: USA... | reverse complement strand
TGTCGCGGCGCGAGCGGCGGTTTCCGCTGGTGTTCCTCTGGCCGAGGCTGTTCCGCTATCTGCGCCACAAGGACCGATGAACGCGATGAGCGGGGGACGGGTCGTGCTCGCCGCCGCCCTGGGCCTCGCCGTCGCGTCGATGCTGGTCTACGCGCTGCGGGGGGGGCAGACGGACGCCGACGCGCGAAGGAAGGGAGCCACGTTCTTCCTCGGCGCGGGCGACTTCCTGCTGCACTGGTTCATGTGGCTGCTCTTCCCGCTCGAGCAGCTCGCGATCAGGCTCCGGCTCCGGCCCGACTTCTTCAACTATACCGGGCTCGTCCTCGGCGCCCTCAGCGGCGCGTTCATCGCGTGCGGGCGGCTCGAGCCCGGCGGGCTCGCGATCCTGCTCGGCGGGGTGTGCGACATCCTCGACGGGCGCCTGGCCCGCCGCATGAAGGTGGACTCGTCCTACGGGAAGTTCATCGACAGCACGCTCGACCGCTTCGTCGAGGTGTTTGCGCTGCTCGGCTTCGTCTTCTTCCTGCGCGGGTTTCCCTGCGGACCGCTCCTGGCCTCGGCCGCGCTCTCCGGCTCGCTCCTCGTGAGCTATGCGCGGGCGCGCGGCGAGGTCGTGGGGGTGCTCTGCCGGGAGGGGCTGATGCAGCGGGGCGAGCGGCTGGTGCTCCTCTGCTTCGCCTGCTTCTTCGACCGCCCCTTCTCGGCGCGGCTGGGGCGGCCGGAGGGCTTCCTGTCGCTGTGGGTGCTCGGGGTCATCGCGGCGGCCAGCCTCGGCACCGCCGCCTACCGCACGGCGTGGATCGCGCGCCGGCTGCGCGAGGAGAGGCGATAGCCGCCCGGCTCGCGTCTCTCGGCCGGCCCGTCGGCGTCGCGCTGCTGCTCGCCGGCACGCTCCTGCACGCCCGGGCCGGATATTTCCAGGACGACCTTTCCGGCCACGCACGAGGCAGCGACGATGCCTACATCTCCTATCGCTATGCGCAGAACCTCGCCCGCGGGAACGGCCTGGTCTTCAACCCGGGCGAGCGCGTCGAGGGTTACTCGAACCTGCTCTACGTCCTCCTGCTGGCCCCGTTCTGCCGTGTCGCCGGCCCCGACACCGTGTATCCCATCTCGGTCGCGCTCAATCTCGCTTTCGCGGTGGGGGCGTGGACGCTCTTCGTGCGACTCGCCACCCGCCGGGTTCCCCCCCCGCGCGCGAATACGGCGGGCCTGCTCCTGGGCCTGTGCCCGATGATCTGGCTCTGGACGGCCTCGGGCATGGAGACGCCGCTCTTCCTCCTCCTGCAGATCGCGCTGTGGATCATCGTCGATCGGGCGGCGCCCGGCGGGGGAGCGAGCGCGGCGATGCCGGTCGCGGTCGTCGTCCTCTCGGTGCTGGCGCGGGCGGACGGGTTCGTCGTGCCCGCCCTCGCCGTGATCTACCTGGCGCTCGCCGGCCGCAAGCGCGAGGCGCTCTGGGCGGGGACGGCGCTCGTCGCGACGCTGGCCGCGCTCGTCGGCTGGCGTCTCTGGTACTACGGCTATCCGCTGCCCAACACCTATTACGCGAAGGTCTCCGGTCCCGTGGGCGAGCGGCTCCTCGAGGGCATGCTGCAGCTGCTCGGGATCGTGCTCCACGCCGGGATCCTGCCGCACGTGGCCGCGCTCCTCGTGGCCGCGGCCGCGTGCTTGAAGATGGCCGCGCCGCCGGGCGCGCCTCGGATCCGCTTCGAGGTGTTCCTGGGCCTGGGCTGGCTCGCCTACTGGCTCTACGTGGGCGGCGACGTGTTCGCGGAGAGGATGCTGCTGATCCTGCTTCCGATCGGCATCCTCCTGCTCATGGATCCGACACTCTTCCCGCTGCCGGAGCGCTCCGCGCTGGTCGTGGCCGGGCTCGCCGCCTTCTTCCAGCTCCTGCCGCTCGCCGTCGACACCCGGTTCGGCTACGCGATCGATCGCTACGACCGCTGGGTCGCGCTCGGCCGCCATCTGGCGCAGGACCGCTACGCCGGGCGGTTGCTCGCCGTGGACGCCGCGGGGAAGATCCCGTTCTACTCGGGCTTGCCGGTCGTGGACATGCTCGGCCTGAACGACGCGCACATCGCCCATCTGCCCGCCGGCTATTTCGAGGCCGGCCACAACAAGTACGACCCGGACTACGTGCTCGCGCGGCAGCCGGACCTGATCGCGGACTGGATCGATCCGCGGCTGGACCTGCGGTTCGGCCTCACCCGTGAGAAGTACGAGGCGGGCGGCTTCCGCCTCGACTTCCTCGTCTTCACGAGAAAAGAGCGACCACCGGACGCGGTCGTCGACGTCACGCGCCTGGACCAGCCCAGCATCGTCCTTCTCATCCGCCGGGGGTACCGGTACGCCCTTTTGTCGCGGCGGGTTGACGGCGTGCGGTGACCATGGGATAGGGTGGGGGGGCAAAGAAAGGAGACACCATGACGCATTTCGGGCGGGTCAGGCTCGCTTGCGCGGCCGCGGCGCTGCTGATCGGCGGCGGGCGCGCGGCCGGCGCTCCCGAGGTCCGGCACTACGGCCCGTTCGACAGCACGTCTCCGGACTCCGGCACGTGCGGGAACTTCTGGGCCAACGATACATTCGACCGGTTCTTCCGCGTCAAGACCACTCCCAACGCCGACGGCACCTTCGACGTGACCGAGCAGTTCAAGGACGGCAGCTTCGTCACCGACGCGGGGCCGAGCCCCGGTAGCTGTGACACCAGCCCGGGTGGGTTCGTCGCGGCCGGCGTCACCGGAAGGATGGAGGGGTCCTTCACGATCGTGGTCACGGGCGGCACCTACGATCCGGCCGCGGTCTGCGACGAGGCGAGCTGCGGGACCACCGCCGGCTTCGTGGCGACCGTATTCGGGCCCGATGCGCGCTACGACGTCCCGACGTTCCTCCTGCACTACAACGCCCGCACCAACGGGGACTGGAAGAACGCTTCGGCCGACCGCGGCGGCAACCGCGGGGACATCACGGGCACCCCGTGAAGGCGGCGCTCCCGCTCGCCGCTCTCGCCGGCCTCGCCTCGGCCGCGCTCGCCCAGGACCTGCCCGCCCGCTGGGACGAGCTGACGGCCAGCGACTGGCCGAAGGCCATCGAGCGCTCCGCCGCAACGTGCATCCTGCCGATCGGCATCCTGGAGAAGCACGGGCCACACGCGCCGATCGGGTCCGACCTCATCCACGTCCGTGAGTGGTCGGCGCGCGCCGCGAAGAGGGAGTACGCGGTCGTCTTCCCGGACTATTTCTACGGCCAGATCTACGAGGCGCGCCACCAGCCGGGAGCGTTCGCGCTGCCGCCGCGGCTGGTCCTCGAGCTGTTGCAGGAGACCTGCAACGAGATCGGCCGCAACGGCTTCAAGAAGATCGTCATCGTGAACGGGCACGGGGGCAACCCGAACCTGCTGCGCTACTTCGTCCAGTCGCAGCTCTCGGAGCGGCACGACTACGTCGTCTACTTCTTCGATCCCGCCCCGGATCCCGCCATCGACGAGCAGGTGAAGAAGCTGCGCAAGTCGGACCCGGCCGGCGATTCGCACGCGGGGGAGCGGGAGACGTCGACGCTGCTCTACCTGCGTCCGGACCTGGTGCAGATGGACCGCGCGAAGCAGGAGTCCGGGGCGAACCAGAAGCGGCTCTCGATACCCGACCTGTACACGGCCATCTGGTGGTACGCGAGCTATCCCAGCCACTACGCGGGCGAGGGAGACAAGGCCACCACGGAGCTGGGGCGCGTCCTCACCGAGAGCCGGATCGACGCGCTCGTGCGCGCGCTGAAGGCGGTCAAGTCCGACCGGTCCGCTCCCGCGCTGCAGAAGGAGTTCTTCGACCGCGTGAAGGAGTAGCTCAGGCGGCCCGGCCGCGGCGCGAGGCGGCCCAGCGCAGGATGAGGCCGAGGAGGACGGCCGAGACCGCGACCACGGCCTCGCGGCGGCTGGCCCCGGTGCCCAGAGCGAAGGCCACCGCCAGCGCGGGCAGCGCGAGGACGGCGTGCCGCGGCGTCAGGCCGCGCTCGCGGCGGCGGCCGAGAACGATGAGTGAAGACGCGGTGACCCCGTATTGCATGAGCACGGCCACGCTCGACAGCGCGAACAGCTCGGCGCGGCTGCCCGATTGCAGCAGCAGCACCACCAGCGCCCACGTGACGAGCAGCGCCCGCGCCGGAACGCCCCGCGCGTTCATGACCTCGAGGCCGAGGGCCAGCCGCCCGCCTTCGGCCAGCGCCGAGAGATAGCGCGGCGTCGTGACCAGCATCGCGAAGGCGATGCCGAGGGCAGACACGGTGGTCCCGGCGGCGACGGCGCGGGCGAGCAGCGGGCCGCCGAGGACGGCGGCGGCGTCGGCCAGCGGCGCTCGCGACGATGCCAGCGCCGGCAGAGCGTACACGCAGGCGGTCTGCAGGATCACGTAGAGCGCGGCGGCCAGGGCGAGGGAGCCCACCGTCGCCATCGGTATCGCGCGCGCGGGCGAGCGGACGTGGCCCGCGATCACGGGCACGATCTCGAAGCCCTGGAGGGCGAACATCGCGACCAGGCCGGCGGACAGCCATGACGAGGACACGCCCGGCCAGGGGACCTCAGGCGTCCCGCCGCTGACCAGGCCGACGGCGACGAGGGCGAGGGCGGCCAGCGGCAGCAGCTTGAGCACGGTCAGCGTCGTCCACGCGCGGGCGGAGATCACGATTCCTGTCGCGGCCACGCCGGCAAGCACGCTGACGAGGGCCGCGGAGGCGAGACGAAGGACCGCCGGCGCCGCGGCAGGAAGGACGGATCCGGTGAGGCCGGAGGTCACCGCGGCCGCGCTCGCCACCGCGCTCACGTAGGTGACCCACCCGACGAGGAACGAGGCCAGCTCGCCGAAGGCGGCGCGAGCGTAGACGACCGGCCCGCCGTCCTCGTGGTAGCGCCGGCCCAGCGCCGCGTAGCAGAAGGCGACGGGGCAGAGCGCGAGCGCCGTCGCCGCGAACACGCACACGCTCCCCATCCCGGGCGCGCGCCGAGCGAGGTCGGCGGGCACGAAGAAGATGCCGACCCCGACGATGCCGTTGACTCCCAGGGCCAGCAGGGACAGCGGGCCGACCGGGCGCGTTTTCATCCTGGAGCCGAGCGTGCTGGCGGCGGGTTGATGATAATCGACAGTGTGAGGAGGTGACATGGCCACGAGAGCGCAGAAGGCGAAGAAGGTCGGCAAGCAGGTGGCGAAGACGACCGGCCGCGCGGCGGCCACGGTCGTGGCCGCGGCCAGTCTCGCCGCCGACGGCGTGCGGAGCCGGGTCCGGAAGGCGATCGTGCGGCGCCGCGTGAAGAAGACGCTGGCCAAGACGGGAGCCGTCCTGAAGACCGCGGGCAAAGCGGCCGCGATCGCGGCGGTGGTGGCGGCCGCGCAGGCGACCGTCCGCGAGGTCGCGGCCCGCAAGCGACGCTAGCCGCCCGCGTGACTGTGGGCAGCCTCCTGCTGCTCGCGGCCGCCCTGGCCGCTGGGCCCGCGCCCGGAGGACGAGTGATCGCGGTGGCGCCCGTCGGCGACACTCCGGCCGAAGAAGTGTCTCGATTGCTCCCGGTGCTGAGGGAGACCTTCGGGGCGGAGGCGGTGATCGTGCCCGCGGTTCCGCTTCCCACCGATGCCTACGACCCGCGCCGCCGGCAGCACCTCTCCACCGCGCTCCTCGACGCGCTCGCCAAGGCCCGGCGCCCTGGCTGGGACCGGCTGCTCGGAGTGGCGGGCGTCGATCTGTTCGTCCCCCAACTGAACTTCGTCTTCGGCGAGGGGGACCCGAACCGCGGCGTGGCCGTGTTCTCGCTCCACCGGCTTCGCCCGCAGGGAGACGGGGCGAGCGAGCTGTTCGCCCGCCGCGCCGCGACCGAGGCGGTGCACGAGCTCGGCCACTCCTACGGGCTCGGCCACTGCGACGATCGCCACTGCGTCATGTGGTTCTCGAATTCGCTGGCCGAGACCGACCGCAAGGGCACGCGCTTCTGCCCGGCGCATGAGGCGGAGCTGCGCCGCCTCATGGGACGGCCGTAGGGGAGGGGTCCGTGTGGATGCCGGCGGCGCTCCTGGTGACGCTGGCGGCGGCCGATGCGCGGCCGGCGCTCCTCGAGCGGAGCCTCCACGATCAGGCGGCGGGCTACGACGCTTGCTTCGTGCTGTACGACGCCCGCGACGGCCGCACGCTCCGCGTGAACGAGGCCGAATGCCGTCGGCCGCTCAGTCCCTGCTCGACGTTCAAGATCTTCAACTCGCTGGCGGGCCTCCAGTCGGGCGTCCTGGAGGACGAGACCACGCTCTTCGCTTGGGACCACACGCCGCAGCCGTTGCTAGCGTGGGAAAGGGACCACACGCTCGCGACCGCGGTGCGCGACTCGGTTGTGTGGTACTTCCGGCGCGTCGCGGCCGGCGTCGGCGAGAAAGCGATGCAGGGATACCTGGACGCGGTCGGCTACGGCAACCGCGACATCTCGGGGGGCCTCACGCGCTTCTGGCTCGGCAGCTCGCTGAAGATCTCGCCCGACGAGCAGGTCGCGTTCCTGCGCCGGCTCTACCGCGACGATCTTCCCTTCGACCGGCGGAACATCGAGATCGTCAAGAAGATCCTCGTCCAGGACGAGACGGACGGGGTGGTCTTCAGCGGCAAAACCGGGAGCTGTGATGCGGGCGGCGACAACCAGGTCGGCTGGTTCGTCGGGCGCCAGGCCTCACCCACGAAGGAGTACATCTTCGCCACGCGCATCGTCGGACCCGATCGTGGCGCCCCCCGCGGCCAGGGCCCGACGGCCTTCACGCCCGCGAGATCAGCCGCGTCCTGCTGTCGACGCTCCCCTCGCACTGAGAGCTGTTCCGGCGCGAGTGCTCGTCCGGGCTTGCTGGGTGCTTCTCCGGCGCGAGCGTCCGGCGCGCGCCGCGGAGCGTCTCCTCTGTCGTGTCGCGGCGGATTCACTCCGACGCGACACGCTTGACGACGTCGAGCGCGGAGCGGAGGGCGCCGCATCCGGATTACGGTACGATCACCGCGCGGAAGCGAACGGAGCCGGCCTTCACCCGGTCGTAGGCCCGCGCGACGTCGCTCAGCGGGTAGGTCTCGGCCATGACCTTCACCTTGCCGCGGGCCACGTAGTCGAGGGCCTCGTAGAGGTGCTCAGGCGAGTTCTGCACCGAGCCCAGCACGCTGCCGCGGACCCACATGATGGAGGTCGGCACGCTCAGCGGCTCGTGGGCCACCCCCATCAGCACCAGGCGCCCTTCCGGCCGCAGGCCCTGGATCGCGTCGGTGACGGGCGCGTACGAGTTGCTGGTGGCGAGGATGACGTCGGCCCCGCCCGCCTCGGCGAGGCCGCGGCCGTCGTGCACGACCTCGTCGGCGCCGAGCTGGCGCAGCAGCGCCTCCTTGTCCTTCGAGTGCGTCATCGCGATCACGTCGAAGCCGGCCGCCTTGGCGTACTGCACGGCCAGGTGGCCGAGGCCGCCGACGCCCACCACCGCGACGCGGTCGCGCGGCCTCGGCTGCGCGATCCGGAAGCCGCTCCAGACCGTGTAGCCCGCGCAGAAGACGGGCGCCGCCTGCTCCCAGGCCAGCGCTTCGGGCACGAGCATCGTGGCCGCGGCCTCGGCGAGCATGTACTCGGCGTGGCTGCCCTGGGTCTGGATCCCCGTGCCGACCGCGTTCGCGCAGAACATGGGCTTGCCGCGCAGGCACCACTCGCAGCGGCCGCACCCGGCCTGCACCCACGGCACTCCGACGCGGTCGCCCTTCTTCCCGGTCGCGACCGCGCTGCCCACCGCCACGATCTCGCCGACCGGCTCGTGGCCGAGGACATGCGGGAACTTCACGCCGAGGGCGCCGCTCGCGATGTGGACGTCGGTGTAGCACAGTCCGCTCGCGCGGATGCGGATCAGCACCTGGGTCGGGCCCGGCTCGGGAACGGGAATCTCACGCACTTCCCAGCGCGCGTTGACGGCGGGAACAACCGCTGCTCTCATCACGTACTCCTTTTTCGGAATGCGGTGCGCTCCGCTCCGCACAAAGCTTCAACAATGTGGGCTCGCGGGAGTGAATCCCGCTTCGCCCGGAGAAGAAATGCTCCGCTTCGCGCACCGGACTCTCGCTAGGGACGATTGATGTCGGCTTCACGGATGCGGTGGACTCCGGCGGCGGCCATGGCCTTCCAGGCCGCCGCCAGCGAGCCCTCCAGATCGATGGCGCGCACGCCCTCCTCCACGACGAAGACCTCGAAGCCTTCACGGCGCGCGTCGAGGGCCGAGTACTGCACACAGAAATCGGTGGCGAGCCCGGCGAGGAACAGGCGGCGGCGGCCGCGCTCGCGGAGGTAGCCGGCGAGACCGGTGCTCGTCCGCCGGTCATTCTCGTAGAAGGCCGAGTACGAATCGATGGCGGGGTCGTTGCCCTTCCGCACGAGCAGGTCCGCGCCGAGAGTGTCGAGGCCCCGGTGCAGCTCGGCGCCGGTCGTGCCCGGCACGCAGTGGTCGGGCCACAGCACCTGGTCGCCGTAGGCGAGTTGCACGTGCTCGAAGGGCTTGCGCCCCGGATGAGAGGAGGCGAACGACACGTGACCACGCGGATGCCAGTCTTGCGTCAGGACGAAGTGCGGGAACCGGGGGGCGAGGCGGTTGACGACCGGAACTACCTCGTCGCCCCGCGGCACGGCCAGGGCCCCGCCCGGGCAGAAGTCGTTCTGGACGTCGATGGCGACGAGCGCGTCGCCCGGCCCCGGCTCGACCCGCTCCGCCACGCTTCCACTCTAGGCGAGCCCGACCCGGGCGGACAAGGACCGATGTTAGACTCCGCTCTTCGCCCCTCGACGGGGATCAGGTGCAAGCGAATGAAGCTCGGCGGCGGTGACGGGGACGGTCTCATCAAGGTTCGCAACCTGGACAAGAAGTACGTCCGCGGCAGCGAGGAGATCCACGTCCTGCAGGGCCTGAACCTGGACGTGGACAAGGGCGACTTCGTGGCCTTCATGGGACCGAGCGGCTCGGGCAAGACGACGCTGCTCAACCTGCTCGGCGGCCTCGACGTGCCGAGCGCGGGGAGCATCACCGTGGCCGGGGACGAGATCACGCGGCTCTCCGGGCCCAAGCTCACCTCCTGGCGGGCCCGCCACGTGGGCTTCGTGTTCCAGATGTACAACCTGATCCCCGTCCTCACCGCGTTCCGCAACGTCGAGCTGCCGCTCCTGCTCACCGGCCTCGGGAAGGGCGAGCGCCAGAAGCACGTGCAGACGGCGCTGAGCGTCGTCGGCCTCGGGGACCGCCAGCAGCACTACCCGCGCCAGCTCTCGGGCGGGCAGCAGCAGCGGGTGGCGATCGCGCGCGCGATCGTGGCCGACGCCACCTTCCTGCTCTGCGACGAGCCGACCGGCGACCTCGACCGCAAGAGCGCGGACGAGATCCTGAACCTCATCGACCTGCTCGTGCGGGACCACGGCAAGACCGTGCTCATGGTGACCCACGACCCGCGGGCGGCCGAGCGCGCGCACCAGGTGCTGCACCTGGAGAAGGGCGTGCTGGTGGAGGGCGCGCCGAGCGCGGCCCGGGCATGAAGTTCCTACCGCTCATCTTCGCCAACCTGCTCCGCAAGAAGGTCCGCACCGTCCTCACCATCGGCTCGTTCGCGGTGGCGCTGTTCCTGTTCGGGCTCCTGGCGACCATCCGCGTCGCCTTCAGCCAGGGCGTCGACGTGGCGGGCGCGGACCGGCTGATGGTGATCAACAAGGTGTCGATCATCCAGCCCCTGCCGCTGCCCTATCGCGACCGGATCCTGCGCATCCCGGGGGTGAAGCAGGTGACGTACGCGAACTGGTTTGGCGGCGTCTACATCGACGAGAAGAACTTCTTTCCGCAGTTCGCCGTCGACGCCGAGACATACCGCTCGATGTACCCGGAGTTCGTCATTCCCGACGACCAGTGGAAGGCGTTCCAGGAGGACAAGGCGGGCGCGATCGCCGGGAAGCTGACCGCCGACAAGTACCACTGGAAGATCGGAGACCGCATCCCGATCAGGGGGACCTTCCTCGCCGGAGTGTTCGAGTTCAACCTGCGCGGTATCTACCATGGCACGCGGGCCCAGGACGACACGACCCAGTTCTGGTTCCACTGGGATTACCTCAACGAGAAGATGCCGCCGTCCTATAAGAACATGATCGGCTGGTTCACGCTGCGCATCGACAACCCCGACCACGCGACCAGCGTGATGAAGGCCATCGACGAGACCTTCGCCAACTCGCCCTACGAGACGCGAGCGCAGACGGAAAAGGAGATGGCCGCCTCGTTCGCCAAGCAGATGGGGAACATCGAGTTCCTGATCCTCTCCATCGGCGCCGTCGTGTTCTTCACGCTGCTCCTCGTCACCGGCAACACGATGGCGATCGCCGTCCGCGAGCGCACCGCCGAGCTGGCCGTGCTCAAGACGGTGGGCTTCCACGACGGGGCGGTGCTGCTGCTCGTCCTCGCGGAGTCCATGCTGGTGGCGCTGCTGGGCGGAGGACTGGGCATCGGCCTGGCCAAGCTGATGACGCTGCGCGGCGACCCCACGGGCGGCTTCCTGCCGATCTTCTACCTGCCGAAGGCGGCCGTCGCGTCGGGGGTGGCCGCCGCGCTGCTCGTCGGCGTGATCGCGGGCTTCCTGCCCGCCTTCTCCGCCATGCGCCTGCGCGTGGTCGAAGCGCTGCGGAGGGTATGACGATGGCGATCCCCCTCGTCTACAACGTCAACAGCGTGCGCGAGCGCTGGCCGTCGGCGGTGGTCGCGGTGCTCGGCATCGCGGGCACGGTGGCGGTGTTCATCGCGATGCTGGCCATGGCCCGCGGCTTCCAGGCCACGCTCGTCTCGTCCGGCTCGCCCGAGAACGCGATCGTGCGGCGGGCGGGAGCCACCTCCGAGATGGACAGCGCCGTGAGCGTGGAGCAGGTGAAGATCCTCGAGGTCGGGCCTGGTGTCGCGCGCTCGACCAACGGCTCTCTCGTGAGCCCGGAGATCGTGGTCGTCGCCTCCTTTCCGCTCAAGACGACGGCCACGGACGCCAACGTGCAGGTGCGCGGTATGTCCCCGCGGGCCCTCGAGGTGCGGCCGGGCGTCAAGATGAAGGACGGCCGTTTCTTCCGGCCGGGCCTGAACGAGCTGGTCGTGGGACGCAACGTGAGGACCACCTACTCCGGGCTCGACGTGGGCAGCACCGTCAAGTTCGGCGGCGACAGCTGGACGGTCGTCGGCTCCTTCGACGCCGGCGGCAGCGCGTTCGACTCGGAGGTGTGGTGCGACGCCGAGGTCCTG
>Ga0066710_100005940_pt1 | contig 11283 bp, 7 predicted proteins | sample GraSoiAngelo_159_FD_79666 | JGI IMG/M metagenome (GOLD analysis project Ga0066710, IMG submission 79666) | Grasslands soil microbial communities from the Angelo Coastal Reserve, California, USA - 14_1009_16_40cm | ecosystem: Environmental > Terrestrial > Soil > Grasslands | place: USA... | reverse complement strand
GCGCCGCGGGTGCTCGCGCGGCGACGCTCACGGCCGACGATGCCGTCCGGATCGCGCTGAAGCACAACTCCCAGATCATCAATGCCGAGGCCGGGATCCTGAACGCCAAGGGCGGCCTGTACGGGGCGTACGGCTCCCTGCTCCCCAGCCTCAGCGGGGCGTACTCGTACAGCCCGAGCAAGACCACCAACTCCCAGAGCTCGCAGTACATCGGCACGCAGCTGATCCCGAGCCCGACCACCGACGTGCGCTCGCGGCGGACGGGCTCGTCCGTCAGCAGCTCGTGGGGCATCCTCGACCTGTCGAACTGGGCAGGACTGAACGCGGCCCGGCAGGGCCTCAAGGCCTCGCGCCTCTCGCGCGACGCGACCCGCAACGACGTGGTGCTCGCGACCCGGCGGCAGTTCTACGGGGTGGTCCAGGCGATCAAGCTCGCCCAAGTGGCCGAAGGCGCGCTCAAGCTGGCGAGCGACGACGAGCGCCGCGTGAAGGCCATGTTCGAGGTCGGGTCGGTCTCGAAGAGCGACCTGCTCAAGGCGCAGGTCCGCACCGCGCAGAGCGAGTTCGACCAGCTCTCCGCCAACCATACCGTCATCGTGCAACGGGTCGCGCTGGCGAGCCAGATGGGTGTGCGGGAGTCCGACCTGGGCGAGGTCGACACGCTGCTCGCCGCGACCCCGCAGACCTACGACGAAGCCGCCCTGATCGCCGAGGCGGCCAAGAACCGTCCCGACCTGATCGCCGCCGATGCGGAGCTCAAGTCGGCCCAGGCTTCGCACGCGGCGGCGCGCATGGGGCGCCTGCCGTACGTCTCCCTGTCGGGGTCGGCCGGGTTCAACACGAATTCGCGTGCCGACTTCCTCGCCACCGGCGTCAGCTCCCGCTCGAAGAGCGACGTGTCGCTGGGGGGGACGGTGTCGCTCAACTGGGACCTGTTCGACCTGGCCCGCGTGGACGCCGGCATCGCCTCCGCGCGCGCCCGGCTCGAGCGGGCCCGCGACGCCAGTGCGGCGCTGCACCGGAACCTGGCGAGCGAGGTGCACGAGGCGCTGCTCGCGTACAACGAGGCGATCGAGCAGAACCGGGTGGCGGAGCGGGGGCAGGAGTCGGCGATCGAGAACCTCAAGCTGACCCAGGAGAAGTACAACGTCGGGTCGGCGACCATCCTCGAGCTCATCGACGCCCAGGTGCAGTTGCAGACGGCGCAGAGCAACCTCGTCAAGGCGCTGGCCGCCATCCGCGTGGCCGAGGCGCAGATCAACCGGGTCCGCGGTCACAGCGAGTGAGCGCCTGCCAAGGAGTCGTGACGCAATGAAGAAGAAGTGGCTGTGGATCGTGATCGGTGTGGTGCTGGTCGTGGTGTTGGTGGTCGTGAACGTCACCCGTTCGGCCGGCGGCAAGGTCGAGTCGGTGCAGCTGGCCCGCGTGCGCGTCGAGGACGTCACCTCGCGCGTCAAGGCGCCCGGGAAGATCGAGCCCAAGACGCAGGTGAAGATCAGCGCCGACGTCCCCGGCAAGGTCATGCAGCTCGCCGTCGAGGAGGGGGACAAGGTCCACAAGGGCCAGCTGCTGCTGGCGCTGGACGACACCCAGTACCGCGCGACCTGGAGTCAGGCCCGCTCGGCACTGGCGTCCGCCCGGGCACGGCTCTCCGACGCCAAGGCCTCGCTCAAGGTGGCGGAGGACAACTATGTCCGCCAGCGCGCGCTGTTCGAGCAGAAGCTGCTGTCGCAGGCGGAGTGGGACCGCGCCACCGCCACCGTCGAGACCGCCCGTTCGGCGGCGGCCACCGCCCACGAGGAGGTCACGCGCAGCGACGCGGCGCTGGCCGCCTCGGCGGACAACCTCAACAAGACCCGCTTCGTGGCGCCCTTCGACGGGGTGGTGAGCGCCCTCGACGTCGAGAAGGGCGAGATCGTGATGATCGGGACCATGAACAATCCCGGCACCCAGATCCTGGTGGTCTCCGACCTGTCGCGCATGCTGGTGCGCGCCGACGTGGACGAGGCCGACATCGTCGACATCCATCTCGGCCAGAAGGCGAAGATCAAGGTCGACGCGCTCCCGGACACGACGTTCCCGGGGACGGTGACCGAGATCGGCAACACGGCCAAGCGCAGCATCACCGGCGGGGCCGAGGGACAGACCAACTTCGAGGTGCAGGTGGTGTTCGACCAGACGGTGCCCGAGGTGCGTCCCGGCATGACCGCCGACGTCGAGATCGACACCCGGACCCACGTCAAGACGCGTGCGGTGCCGATCCAGTCGGTGGTGGTGCGCACGCAGCGCGAGCTGGACCGCGCCGCCCACAAGCCCGGCCAGCGTCCCAAGCCGGCCGCCAAGAAGCCCGCGCTCCTCGCCGCCGACGAGGACACGGTCGGACGCAAGGAGAAGGAGGTCACCGGGGTGTTCGTGGTCAAGAACGACGTCGCCACGTTCGTGCCGGTGCACGGCGGCATCGCCAGCGAGACCATGATGGAGATCGACGGCGACGTGAAGGAAGGCGACGTGGTGGTCTCGGGACCGTACAAGGCCCTGCGCGAGCTCAAGCCCGGAGCGAAGGTGAAGCGCGAGGCGGCCGGCGCGAAGAAGGCGGGCTAACCCGTGCTCATCGGCATCCAGGACCTGCACCGGGTCTACGAGGTCGGCACCGAGAAGGTCCACGCCCTGAACGGCGTCAGCCTCGAGATCGAAGCCAACGAGTACGTGGCGATCATGGGGCCCTCGGGCTCCGGCAAGTCGACGCTGATGAACATCGTCGGCTGCCTCGATACGCCGACCAGCGGCTCGTACCGGCTCAAGGAGCACGAGATCTCGAAGATGACGGACGACGACCTGGCCCGGATCCGCAACCTCGAGATCGGGTTCGTCTTCCAGACCTTCAATCTCCTGGCCCGGGCCGACGTGCTCCACAACGTGGAGCTGCCGCTGGTCTACGCCGGCGTCAAGCACGAGGAGCGCCGCCGGCGCGCCCGCGAGACCATCGACCTGGTGGGCCTCACCGACCGGATCAAGCACAAGCCCAACGAGCTCTCGGGCGGACAGCGCCAGCGGGTCGCCATCGCGCGGGCGCTGGTCAACAAGCCGAGCATCATCCTCGCGGACGAGCCGACCGGGAACCTCGACTCGCACACCGGCGACGAGATCATGGCCGCCTTCGAGCGCATCTGGAAGCAGGGGAACACGGTGATCCTGGTGACCCACGAGCCCGACATCGCCGCCCACGCCCGCCGCGTCGTCCGCATGCGCGACGGGAAGATCGAGAGCGATGTCCGCCAGGCCGGCCGGGCGATGGACGGCACCTCGCGATGAACCTGCGCGAGAGCAGCGGGATCGCCCTGGGCGCCATCCGGGCCAACAAACTCCGGTCCATCCTGACGCTGCTCGGCATCATCATCGGCGTCATGTCGGTGATCGCGGTGCTGTCGTTCGTCGAGGGCCTCAACCGCTTCGTCTCCGAGAAGCTGCTCAATGCCGGCTCGAACGTGTTCTACGTGGATCCCTACGGCCTGGTCACCAGCCAGGATGCCTTCGAGGCGGTCCGCAACAACCCGCACATCACGCTCGAGGACGGTGACGCGCTGCAGGGCGCGATCCCGCACGCGACCATGATCGTCGCCCAGGCCGGCACGCGCGGCACCGCGCGCTACCGGAACAAGGAGGTCCGCGGCGTCTCGATCAGCGGCCGGGGGCCCGGGTACGACGTCATCGACGACCTGACCATCGCGCGGGGCCGCCACCTGACCGAGCTGGACGACCAGCGGCGGCGCACCGTGTGCGTGGTCGGCTCGGAGATCGCCGAGGAGCTGTTCCCGGGGCTCGATCCGCTCCACCACGAGATCCGCCTCGGCGCCGAGAGCTACGAGGTGGTGGGCGTGGTCGTGGCCAAGGGCAAGCTGTTCGGGCAGAGCCAGGACCGGTTCGCCACCATCCCGATCCGCACCTTCCAGAAGTTCAAGCAGGAGCGGGGGGAATTCGGCCTCGCCATCAAGGCGCTCGACCAGGCCTCCATGCCGCTCGCCCAGCAGGAGGTCCGCAACATCCTGCGCGGCCGTCGCCACCTGCGGCCGGGCCAGCCGGACAACTTCGGCATCACCACCTCCGAGAACCTGCTCACCATCTTCCACACCCTGACCGGCGGCATCTTCGTGGTCACGATCGGCGTGGCCGCGATCTCGCTGCTGGTGGGGGGGATCGTCATCATGAACATCATGCTGGTCTCGGTCACCGAGCGGACCCGGGAGATCGGCATCCGCAAGGCGATGGGGGCGCGCCGCCGCGACATCCTCACGCAGTTCCTGGTGGAGGCCACCACGCTGTCGCTGAGCGGCGGCCTGATCGGCATCCTCTCCGGCGTCGGCCTGGCCCTGCTGGCCGGGGCGCTGTCGCCGCTGCCGGCCGCGGTGAGCTGGCCCGCCGTCGGCATGGGGGTCGCCATGTCGGCCGGGATCGGCGTGTTCTTCGGCTCCTACCCCGCCTGGCGCGCGGCGCGCCTCGATCCGATCGAAGCGCTGCGCCACGAGTGACCCATGAAGCTCTTCCTGCTGCTCGAGACCCTGAGCATGGCCCGCCGTGCGCTGGTCGCCAACCGGCTGCGGTCGTTCCTCGCCCTGCTCGGGATCGTCATCGGCGTGGGGACCGTCATCGGCATGGTGTCGCTCATCAACGGCTTCCAGCGCTCGTTCCAGCAGAGCATCCAGTCGTTCGGCAACAACACGATCTACATCCGGCGCATCCGCCCCGGTATCCATTTCGGCGACGTGCCGGACAGCCTGAAGCAGCGCCGCGCCTTCACCATGGAGGACGCGAAGGTGATCCTCGAGCGGTCCCCGGCGGTGCTGGCGATCGCGCCGTTCAAGTTCCCGCTCGGCGAGATCGAGGTGACGCGGGCCGGCAAGCGCACGCGCGGGGTGTTCTGCTACGGGACCAACGAGGACTACCTCACCACCCACGGCTACGATCTGGCGCGCGGCCGCTTCTTCACCGAGGGCGAGGCCGAGCGCTGCGGCAACGTGGTGGTGCTGGGCAAGGACACGCGTGAGGCGCTCTTCGGCGACGCCAGCGGCCTGGGTCAGAGCGTCCACCTGAACGGCATCCCGTTCACGGTCATCGGCGAGTTCGAGACCAAGGGCCGGATGATGGGGAACAACTTCGACCAGGTGGCGGCGATCCCGTACACCACCATGGACAAGTACTTCCCGGCGCCGCCCGACGCCCCGCCCTGGTTCCCGAAGCGCGGCGAGCTGTTCCTGGACGCCATCGCCCGCACGCCCGAGCTCGGCGACAGGGCCCAGCAGCAGATCATCGAGGTGCTGCGCATCCGCCGCCACCTGCCCAGCAACAAGCAGAACGACTTCGTCGTGTTCACCGACGACGCGTTCCTGTCGCTCTACAACGCCATCACCGGCGGCATCTTCGCGCTGATGGCGCTCATCTCCTCGATCTCGCTGGTCGTGGGCGGCATCGGGGTCATGAACATCATGCTGGTGGCGGTCACCGAGCGGACGCGCGAGATCGGCATCCGCAAGGCGCTGGGCGCCCCGCAGAAGGCCATCCTCGCCCAGTTTCTGATCGAGGCGGTGCTGCTGACCGCCGCCGGGGGCGTGGCGGGGGTGGGGCTCGGGGCCACCATCTCGTGGATCATCCACGCGGCCGCGAAGTTCCCGACCTTCGTCTCGGTTTGGTCCGTGGCCACCGGGATCCTCTTCTCGGCGATCGTGGGCGTGTTCTTCGGCCTCTATCCGGCGATGCGCGCCGCCCGCCTCGACCCGGTGGACTCGCTGCGCTACGAGTAGTCGCCTCGCGCGGCGCGGCCGCGGGGCCTAAGGCCCGCGCCGGGCGCCGCCTCGGCTCGACCGGCCTGCTATGATGCCGGGCCCATGAGCACGCACGCGGAGGAGGTCGTGGCCGGCGGCACGGCCGAGGGCCGGGCCGCCCCGGGAGCGGGACGCCCTCCGGGTGACACCCGCTCGCCGGCGCTCTCCGACATCGTCATCCGCGGCGCGCGCGAGCACAACCTCCAGGACCTGACGCTGCGGCTGCCCCGCCAGCGCCTGATCGTCATCACCGGGGTCTCGGGCTCGGGGAAGTCGTCGCTGGCCTTCGACACCCTCTACGCCGAGGGGCAGCGGCGCTACGTCGAATCCCTCTCCGCCTACGCCCGCCAGTTCCTGGGCCAGATGGAGAAACCGGACGTGGACGCGATCGAGGGCCTGAGCCCGGCGATCGCCATCCAGCAGCGCGGCGCCGGCTCGAACCCGCGCTCGACGGTCGGCACCATCACCGAGATCTACGACTACCAGCGCCTGCTGTTCGCGCGGCTCGGCACCCAGTTCTGCCCCGAGTGCGGCACCCGGATGACGCGCCAGAGCGTCCAGGAGATGGTGGACACCGTGCTCGCCACCTTCGCCGGCGAACGCATCCAGCTCATGGCTCCGCTGGTGCGGGGCCGCAAGGGCGAGTATCGCAAGGAGCTCGAGGACATCCGCCGCCAGGGCTACCTGCGCGCGCGCATCGACGGCGAGTGGCTGGAGCTGGACGAGATCCCGAAGCTCGCGCGCCACCGCCGCCACGACATCGCCATCGCCGTCGACCGGCTCCGGGTCGAGGCCGGGGCGGCGAGCCGCGTCGCCGACTCGCTCGAGACCGCGCTCAAGCTGGGGCAGGGGCTGGTGGCGGTGACCCGCGCGCCCGAGAGCGGGCGGCCGCCGGGACCGGACCAGGATCTGTTGTTGAGCCAGGGGGCCGCGTGTCCCAACTGCGGGGCGAGCGTCGAGGCCGCCGAGCCGCGCAGCTTCTCGTTCAACTCGCCCTATGGCGCCTGCAAGGGCTGCGACGGGCTCGGCACCCGGCTCGAGGTGGATCCGGGGCGGATCGTGCCCGACCCGGGCAAGTCGATCGCCGAGGGCGCGGTCGCGGCCTGGGGGGACGCCAAGGGCACCTGGGTGGGGGGGACGGTCAAGGCGCTCGCCCGCCACTTCGGATTCTCGCTCACCACCCCGTGGCGGAAGCTCCCGGCCAAGGTCCAGCGCCTGCTGCTCCACGGCAGCGGCGACGAGCAGGTGCGCTTCGAGTTCCGCACCAAGAAGGGCTCGGCGTTCATCCACAAGAGCGCCTACGAGGGCGTGATCCCCAACTTGGAGCGGCGCTATCGCGAGACCGCCAGCGAGGGCATGCGCCGCTGGATCGGCAGCCTGATGCGCCAGAGCCCCTGCCCCGACTGCGACGGGGCGCGCCTGCGCCGCGAGAGCCTGGCGGTGCGCATCGCCGACCGCAACATCGCCCAGTGGTCGGCCCTGTCGGTGGCGGCCGCGCGCGAGCAGCTCGCCGCGGTCCGGTTCGAGGGCGTCCAGGCGACCATTGCGAGCCCCATCTTGAAGGAGCTGCTCGGCCGGCTCGGGTTCCTGGACGACGTGGGCCTCGGCTACCTGACGCTCGATCGCGCGGCCGGGACGCTGGCGGGCGGCGAAGCGCAGCGGATCCGGCTCGCCACCCAGATCGGCTCCCAGTTGACCGGCGTGCTCTACATCCTGGACGAGCCCTCGATCGGCCTCCACACCCGCGACCATCGCCGGCTGCTCGACACGCTGGCGCGGCTGCGCGACCTCGGGAACACGGTGGTGGTGGTGGAGCACGACCGCGACACGATGATGGCGGCCGACTACGTGGTCGACCTGGGGCCGGCGGCGGGGCGGCACGGCGGACGGCTGGTGGCCGCGGGCACGCCGGCCGAGGTGGCGGCCGTGCCCGCCTCGCTCACCGGCCGGTACCTCGCGGGCGAGCGCTCGATCCCGGTGCCTGCGACGCGACGGGCCGGCCACGGCACGACGCTCGAGGTCGTGGGCGCCCGCGCCCACAACTTGAAGGACATGGACGCCCGCTTCCCGCTCGGCGGCCTGGTGTGCGTCACCGGGGTCTCGGGCTCGGGCAAGAGCACGCTGGTCAACGACATCCTGCTGGCGGGGGCGCGGCGGCACTTCGGCGAGCTGGCGACGGCCCCGGGCGAGCACCGCGCCCTGCGCGGCCTCGAGCACGTCGACAAGGTGGTGGACATCGACCAGAGCCCGATCGGGCGCACGCCGCGCTCCAACCCCGCCACCTACACCGGCGCCTTCGCGTTCGTCCGCGACCTGTTCGCCAAGCTGCCCGAGGCCAAGGTGCGCGGCTATGGCCCGGGGCGCTTCTCGTTCAACGTGAAGGGCGGGCGCTGCGAGCACTGCGAGGGCGACGGGCTGATGAAGATCGCCATGCACTTCCTGCCCGACGTGTTCGTGCGCTGCGAGGTGTGCCACGGGCGGCGCTACAACCGCGAGACGCTCGAGGTCCTGCACCGGGGGCGCTCGATCGCCGACGTGCTCGAGATGACGGTGGAGGAGGCCCGCGACTTCCTGGGCGCCATCCCGCCGCTGCGGCGCAAACTCGACACGCTCGTGGACGTGGGGTTAGGGTACATCCACCTGGGGCAGTCGGCGACCACGCTGTCGGGCGGCGAGGCCCAACGGGTCAAGCTGGCGACGGAGTTGTCGCGGGTGGCGACCGGCCGGACCCTCTACATCCTGGATGAGCCGACCACCGGACTCCATTTCGAGGACGTCCGCGTGCTGCTGGAGGTCCTCATGGCGCTGGTGGAGAAGGGCAACACCGTGATCGTCATCGAGCACAACCTGGACGTGATCAAGTGCGCCGACTGGATCGTCGACCTGGGCCCCGAGGGCGGCGATGGCGGCGGGCGGATCGTGGCCGCGGGCACGCCCGAGGCGGTGGCGCGGATCGCCGGGTCCTACACCGGACGGGCGCTGCGCGAAGTGCTGGCGCCATGAACCCGACCCTGCCGGCGACGCGGGAGCGGAAGGCCGCGGACGCCTCGGTCCGCCCGACCACGATGCGCGCGGTGGTGAAGGCCTCGGCCGGCCCCGGCGCCGAGGTGCGCGAGGTACCCGTGCCCACCTGTGGCCCCGGCGAGCTGCTGCTGCGGGTGCGGCGGGCCGGCGTGTGCGGCACCGATCTGCACATCGTCGAATGGGACCGCTGGTCCCAGGGGCGGCTCAAGCCGCCGGTGACGCTCGGCCACGAGTTCGTGGGGGACGTGGTCGAGGTGGGCGCGGGGGTCAAGACCTACCAGCGCGGCGACCGGGTCGCGTGCGAGAGCCACATCGTCTGCCAGTCGTGCCTCGCCTGCCGGACCGGCAACGCCCACGTGTGTGAGAACACGCGCATCCTCGGCGTGGACGTGAACGGCGGGTTCGCGGAGTTCGTGGCGGTGCCCGCCGCCAACGCCTGGCGCGCGCCGGCCAACGTCCCGATCGAGGTCGCCGCCTGCATGGAGCCGCTCGGCAACGCCGTGCACACCGCGTTCTCGGGGGCGCTCTCGGGGCGCAACATCGGCGTCACCGGCTGCGGGCCGATCGGCTTGTTCGCGATCGGCGTGGCGAAGGCCGCGGGGGCGGCGCGGGTCATCGCCAGCGACGTGTCGCCCTATCGGCTCGAGCTCGCGCGCCGCATGCACGCCGACGCCGTCATCGATGCCAAGCAGGAGGACGTCGTGGCCCGCATCGGCCAGCTCACCCACGGCCAGGGGCTGGACGGCGTGCTCGAGATGTCCGGGGACCCGCGCGCGGTGCGTGACGGGCTCGCGGCGCTGCGCAACGGCGGACGCATGTCGCTGCTCGGGCTCCCCAAGGAGTCGTTCGAGCTCGACTGGAACCGGCTGGTGATCTTCAAAGGCGTGACGCTCCACGGCGTCATCGGCCGGCGGATGTTCGAGACCTGGTACCAGATGGACAACCTGCTCGGCTCGGGCCGGCTCGACATCCGGCCCGCCATCACCCACGTCATGCCGATGCAGGAGTTCGACCAGGCGATCGGGCTGCTGCGCTCGGGGCAGGCGGGCAAGGTCGTGCTGGTGCCCTGGGGCGAGAGCGCGTAGCGGACGCAGAGGAGGAGCCGCGATGTTCGACGCGATGCGCGGTCCGCTGCAGGCGGAGCTCCAGGCGATCCGCGACGCCGGGCTGTGGAAGGACGAGCGCGTGCTGGCCTCGCCGCAAGGCCCCACCGTGCGTCTCGCCGACGGCCGCGAGGTGCTGGTGTTCTGCGCCAACAACTACCTCGGCCTCTCGAGCCATCCGCAGGTGATCGCCGCCGCCCACCGCGCACTCGACGAGCGCGGGTTCGGCCTCTCCTCGGTGCGGTTCATCTGCGGTACCCAGGACCTCCACAAGTCGCTGGAGCAGAAGATCGCGCAGTTCCTGCACACCGAGGACACCCTGCTCTACGCCGCCTGCTTCGACGCCAACGGCGGCGTGTTCGAGCCGCTCCTGGGGGAGTCCGACGCCATCATCTCGGACGCCCTCAACCATGCCTCGATCATCGACGGCGTCCGCCTCTGCAAGGCCCAGCGCTGGCGGTACCAGAACAACGACATGCGCGACCTCGAGCGTTGCCTGAAGGAGGCCGACGCCAAGGGCTGCCGTCGCAAGCTGATCGCCACCGATGGCGCCTTCAGCATGGACGGCTCGGTGGCGGATCTGAAGTCGGTCTGCGACCTGGCGGACCGCCACGGCGCGATGGTCATGGTGGACGACTGCCATGGCACCGGGTTCCTGGGGGCCACCGGTCGCGGCAGCACCGAGCACGCCGGGGTGCTGGGGCGCGTGGACATCATCACCGGCACGCTCGGCAAGGCGCTGGGCGGAGCCCTGGGCGGCTTCACCACCGGCCGGCGCGAGATCATCGACCTGCTGCGCCAGCGCTCGCGCCCCTACCTGTTCTCCAACACCCTGCCGCCGGCGGTGGTGGGGGCGGGCATCGCGGTGTTCGACCTGCTCTCGGCGACGACCACGCTGCGCGACCGGTTGATGGAGAACACCCGGCGGTTCCGCGCCGCGATGAGCGCCGCCGGCTTCGACATCAAGCCCGGCGAGCACCCGATCGTGCCGATCATGCTCTACGACGAGCGCCTGGCCCACGACATGGCGCGCAAGCTGCTCGAGCGGGGCATCTACGTCATCGGCTTCTCGTTCCCGGTGGTGGCGAAGGGCCAGGCCCGCATCCGTGTCCAGCTCTCGGCCGCGCACGAGGCGCAGCACATCGACCGGGCGGTCGCGGCCTTCACCGCGGTGGGGCAGGAGCTGGGCGTCCTCAAGACCGCCGCCCGCTAGTCCGGGCGGCGCCGCGCCTTGACCGTCCGCACCCCATCCGATACCGTCCGCTCGTTTCTTCACCCGGAGCCCGCCTGGTGCCTGCCACCACCCTCAAACGCACGCCATTCCATCGCTTCCACGCGGC
>Ga0066710_100005939_pt1 | contig 11284 bp, 9 predicted proteins | sample GraSoiAngelo_159_FD_79666 | JGI IMG/M metagenome (GOLD analysis project Ga0066710, IMG submission 79666) | Grasslands soil microbial communities from the Angelo Coastal Reserve, California, USA - 14_1009_16_40cm | ecosystem: Environmental > Terrestrial > Soil > Grasslands | place: USA... | reverse complement strand
GAAGCGGCTCACTTCCAATCGTTACAATGAATTGTTGCAAAAAGCAGGGCGCGGTACCCAAGTGGCTAAGGGAGAGGTCTGCAAAACCTTTATGCGTCGGTTCGATTCCGACCCGCGCCTCCAGCGCTTCGTTTCATTTGAGTCAAGATGATCTAACAGAACACATTTGGAAGTGACCTGCTCGATTGAACGCTGTCAACGTACACAGAATGATTGTCTACTTAGCATAGATTTGCCGCTACGCGGTCATCCGGCCAGCCAGGTGGTGGAGATTGATTTGAACGTCGATGCCGAAAGCGTAATAACGACGGTAAAGGATCTCGGTCAGGGAATTCCTAAGGAGGGGCTGGAAGCTTTCGGACACAGCGGAACTGAGGGCGCCCGGGGGCTAGCGGGAATGATTGAACGCATTGCTCTTTGGGGGAGAGTTGCGAGTTAGAGTCTATGCGGCTTTTGTTCTTTTTCTTCGCTGAGACCGGGCACGACTGATTTGTCCGAAGTCGGTCAGGTTGGTAACGGCGGTCATCATTCCAGCCTGTGCTAGAAAGAAGTTCTTTTCTCGCGTATCACGAAAGCTCATGAACTCCGGCATGGTTGCAGTCATCGCGGCAAGTCCTATGTCGATTTTGCCGTGATTTCGGAAGCTGATGACTTTCTTCACTCCGCCAGGGTAGTCGGTGAGTAGAGCAGTGGCCAATTCCGCTCCCCCGCAAACGAAAGCGCCCAAAGCGGCACGCTTGTTTCGAGACCAATAGAATGCTCCTGTCAGCAGGAATGCTCCGGCGGTGATGTAGTCGACAAAGGCATGTGCCCTGGGTGAGATGACCTTGGGCATACGCTTGGTGAGCATATGGGTCGCGCTGGTGAGCATCGGCATGGTCGGTCTCCGTTCCTCTGTCAATTTTTACCGTATCGCTAGCGCGACACAAACATCCCGGCCACGCCGTATCCGACTGCGACTGCCACTGCAGCCGCGACGCCGGAAGCCAGAAGAACATGTTCGCGGGCATTTTTCTTCACGTCCAAAGAATCGCGAACGTGATCCTTCAACTCGTGCACGGAGGAGTGCAAACGCCGCCGTTGGTCGGCTGCGCGCAATTCGAGTTCATGAGTGGGAAGTCGGGTCATACGGGATCTCCTGCCTCACTTTGTATCCAGATTTTGTCAGCCTTGAGAACTTCAATAGTTTTCCTGGGAAACAACCCCTTGGACCGGAACTCGCGCAACGCCAGCCAGCCGAGGATTCCCCCGCCGATCGACCACAGTGCGCCAACAACGAGGAAGGCGAGGAACCAGCGATATGGATTATCCCAGAATGCGACTGCGATCAACATTACGACAGCGATGGTGAGCAACAGGTAGGCGGTGGCAAGCAACAGCACTGCGATTGCGGCCAGCGGCACGGCTGTCTTCCACGCGTCCAGAGTTTCTCGGAGTTCGGACTTGAACATTTCCACGCGAGTTTGAACGAAATCCTTGATTTCGTCTTTAAGCTCGGCAATGATCGCCGCCAGACTTCGAACGTGGTTTTCTGAATATCTGGTTTCATTCATAGCGCGTGGACCTCCAAACTCGGAGAAAGATACCTGCAACAAAAGCGGCGCCCGCAACCGCGACGATGAGATGGAGCGGATATTTGTCGACCACCAAACGAGCGCGAGTCCGGGCTCTTCGTGCGAATTCTTCAGACTTCCATTTACTGCGTTCGAGGGCATCGTTAATGCCGGTTTGGACACGCTCGTAGGCGGCTGACACGCGCTGGCCGATCTCATCGAGGGCTTGCGACGCCCGCTCTGTGACGTCGTCGACTTTCTGTTCGGATACGTGCTTCCAGGCAATGACCTTTGCAGACGAACTCTGCTGTGGTCCGGAGTCCAAAATTGGGTTCACGGGCGCGATGCGATTGGTCGTGCTGTTGCTCGGATCAGTTGCGGCTTGTCGTGGGTTAGAGTTCTTTCGAGTGACTGGTTCTGGCATATTGTTTGCCCCTTTTGGTGGCTCTTCGGGGTGAACTCACTAGCAGACGATACTTGGATGGCAGGAATGGAGTCCGTGTTTCTGCAAAAACGCTTTCATTTTGCGGATGTACAACGCCGCCACTAAATATCGTCACAACTTCGAGTTACATATGACGGTATTGTGCAGCCACTCAGGTCCTGGCTGGCATTGAGTCGCGGTTCGCTACAACCCTGACAGCCGATGAGGCAGCAAAATTTCACACAATTGTCTATTATGGAATGTTTGGCACTCAGCGCCACGGAGAGACCATATTGGCAGAGAAGCAAGCGGATGGATTGGAAGTACTCGAGACGCGGGAATGGCTTGATTCCCTAGATTATGTGCTATCAAAGGGCGGGGCCGACCGAGCAGGGCGGCTGTTGCAGCAACTCTCGCTGCACGCGCGTCGTGCCGCCGGTGTGAACCTGCCTTTCACCGCAACCACTCCCTACCAGAATACGATTTCCGTCCGGCAACAACCCCCTTTTCCCGGGAGCCAGGAGATGGAGCGGCGTATCAAAAGCCTAGTACGCTGGAATGCGCTGGCCATGGTGGTGCGAGCCAACAAGATCCAAGAAGGCATCGGCGGTCACATCTCGACTTTCGCGTCGGCAGCTACGCTTTACGAAGTTGCATTCAATCACTTCCTGGCTGCCCGGACCGAGAATGGAGACCGCGACATCGTTTATTACCAGGGACATGCTTCCCCCGGAATATACGCTCGCGCCTATCTCGAGGGTCGCATTCCGAAGCAAAAACTGGAGAATTTTCGCCGGGAGCTAAAACCGGGCGGCGGACTGTCCTCTTATCCTCACCCCTGGCTGATGCCGGACTTTTGGGAATTTCCGACGGTTTCCATGGGATTAGGCCCGATCCAAGCCATCTATCACGCGCGTTTTATCCGCTATCTGGAGAATCGAGGATTGAAGAAATCCACCGGCGGAAAAGTCTGGGCGTTTCTGGGCGACGGAGAGATGGATGAACCAGAGTCCCTGGGATCAATCACTTTGGCTTCGCGCGAACGGCTGGACAATCTGATCTTCGTGGTGAACTGCAACCTGCAGCGGCTCGACGGTCCGGTGCGCGGCAATGGAAAGATCATTCAGGAACTCGAAGCCATTTTCCGCGGCGCGGGTTGGAACGTAATTAAGTGCATATGGGGAACCGACTGGGACAGCCTCATCCAGAATGATCGTGACGGACTATTGGTCAAGCGGATGGGCGAAATCACGGATGGGCAGTATCAGAAATACTTCGTGGAGAGCGGCGCTTACTTCCGGCACAACTTCTTCGGCACCGATCCTCGGCTCTTAAAGATGGTTGAGCATCTCTCCGACGAGCAACTTGCCCGTATGCGGCTCGGAGGACATGATCCCATCAAGGTTTACGCTGCATACAAAGCTGCGGTTGATCACACGGGTGGGCCAACCATTGTTCTTGCGAAGACTATTAAAGGATACGGACTGGGTGAGGCAGGTGAGGGCAAGAACATCACTCACCAGCAGAAAAAGCTGAACGATGAAGAATTAAGTCTCTTCCGATCGCGTTTCGGCATTCCCATCCCGGACTCTGAAATGCATAACGCCCCCTTCTACCGCCCGGCCGACGACAGCCCAGAAATCAGCTACATGCAGGAGCGGCGCAAGCAACTCGGTGGCTATCTTCCCGAGCGGAAAGTGCGGGCCAAGCCGATCAATCCGGTTTCTGAGTCGCACTTCGAGGAGTTTTATAAAGGTACGGAGGGACGCGAGGCGTCGACCACCATGGTCTTCGTGCGACTGCTGGCCAAGTTGCTGCGTGATCCCGAGATCGGGAAACTGATCGTGCCAATCATTCCCGACGAAGCGCGCACTTTCGGCATGGAGGCGTTGTTCCGCCAAGTGGGAATTTATTCCAGCCTGGGCCAACTTTACGAACCGGTAGACATGGATACTCTCCTCTATTACAAGGAGGCCAAGGACGGACAGATTCTGGAGGAAGGCATCACCGAGGCAGGTTCTATATCCTCTTTCATCGCGGCAGGAACTGCGTATGCTCACCACGGGATCAATACGATCCCGTTTTTTATTTATTACTCGATGTTCGGCTTTCAGCGCATTGGAGATCTGATCTGGGCAGCCGCGGACATGCGCGTTCGCGGTTTTCTACTTGGCGGCACAGCGGGACGCACCACACTTGCGGGGGAAGGACTACAACATCAGGATGGTCACAGTCACGTGCTGGCGTTATCAGTTCCCAATCTTCTCGCGTATGATCCCGCGTTCGCTTACGAGATTGCCACCATCATTCAGGACGGCATCAAGCGGATGTATGTGGACCAGGAGTCCATCTTCTATTATCTGACAGTCACCAATGAACCCTTGCCCATGCCGCCGATGCCGGAGGGCAAGGAAGTCCGCCAGGGCATCCTGAAAGGCATGTACCGTTTTAAGGCATCAGCCAATAAAGATGCGAAGCTGCGCGCGCAACTGTTCGGCAGTGGCACGATCATGTTTGAAGTGCTGAAGGCGGCGCAGATTCTGGAAGAGAAGTATGGCGTGGCTTGCGATGTTTGGAGTGTAACTAGCTATAAGCAACTTTATCGTGACGGCAACGACTGTGAGCGCTGGAACATGCTGCACCCGGGGGAAACTCCTCGCGTGCCATACGCCACGCAGTGTCTCAAAGATGCGCCTGGCGTTTTTGTCGCGGCGTCGGATTATATGAAGGTGCTGCCTGAATCCATCGCACAGTGGGTACCGCGTCCGCTGGTCGCTCTCGGCACCGACGGTTTTGGACGCAGTGAGAATCGTGCATCGTTGCGCGACTTCTTCGAAGTAGACGCGAAACACATTGTGCTGGCTACGCTGACCGCGCTGGCGCGTGATAAGCAGAAAACGCAGGGAGCGCTACAGCAAGCGATCAAGGATTTAGGTATCAATTCGGAAAAGGCGAATCCAGCCATCAGCTAAGGGAGAAAAGGGTACGTGACAGAATTCAAGCTGCCGGAACTTGGCGAAAACATCGATCAGGGCGATTTGGTTCGGTTGATGATTTCGCCGGGCGCCAACGTCACGGAAGGCCAGGCAGTGATGGAACTGGAAACCGACAAGGCGGTTATCGAAGTTCCATCGTCGGTGAGCGGCACGGTCAAGGATATCCGGGTGAAAGAGGGAGAGAAAATTAAAGTCGGCCAGGTGATTTTTACCGTGGAAAACGGTACCGGGGCCAAGAGTAAGGCCCCTGAAACACCTGCAGCAGAGAAGTCCGCAAGCGGGGCTGCGCCTGCAGCACCCGAAGTCAAGACTGAAACTCCACCGCCCCAACCACAATCGCAACCAGCTCCGGCGTCGCCACCAGCGGCGTCGACCTCGAAAACTGCAACTCCGAAAACTACGACATCGAAGACCACGGAATTCCGCTTGCCCGAACTTGGGGAAAACATTGAACAGGGTGACTTAGTACGGCTAATGATCTCGCCCGGCGCGAAGATATCCGAAGGCCAGGCTGTCATGGAATTGGAAACAGAGAAGGCAGTCGTCGAAGTTCCGTCATCCGTAAGCGGCGTGGTTAAAGACGTTCTCGTAAAGCAAGGCGAGAAAGTAAAAGTAGGACAAGTAATCTTCACGGTCGAAGGCGATACCCAGGCACAACCGCAAGAAGCAAAGCCTGCTCCAGCGGATGAGAGTCAGGCGAAATCGGAAGCAGCAAAGCCTGCTCCCGAGGACGAGAGTTCAGGTCAGCATGGAGCTCGGGTCACTTTTCAGGCCGCTATCAAAGCGGAGGGTAAGACTGAAGAACAGGCGCTTCCGCGGGATCAGGCTCCACCAGCTCCCTCAGGGTTTGCGATGCCTACACAGTTAGGCAAGGTGGCGGGCACCGAACATCGTGAACCTGTGCCTGCCGCGCCCCACGTCCGCCGATTGGCGCGGGAACTCGGCGTGGACATCCATGACGTCAAAGGAACGGGACCCGGCGGCCGCATTAGTGAAGATGACGTAAAAGCGCACTCGAAGGCATTGCTTACTGCGGCTGTCTCGGCGCCGGGAAGTCCTTTCGCGGCGTCTCCGCTGCCAGATTTCGCCAAGTGGGGAAAGATCGAGCGCGTTTCCATGCGTGGCGTGCGGCGCAAGACCGCGCAGCACTTGTGGGAAGCTTGGACGACCATTCCCCACGTCACCCAGCAGGATAAGGCGGATATCACTGAGATCGAACACTTGCGTGCCCGCTTCGCTCCCAAAGCAGAAGAAGCCGGCGGCAAGATGACCGTCACCGCCATCGCATTGAAAGTGTGCGCCTCTGCATTAAAAGTATTTCCTCAATTCAACGCCAGCATTGACATGGCAAAAGAGGAAATCATCTACAAGCAGTACATCAATATTGGAGTTGCGGTGGACACCGATCGCGGGCTGCTGGTGCCGGTGATCCGTGATGTGGATAAGAAGAATATTGTCGAGCTCGCAGTCGAGCTGACTCAGCTTTCAAAAAAGGCGCGAGACAAAAAGCTGAGCCCCGCTGAAATGGAGGGGGGCACGTTCACCATCACCAATCTAGGCGGAATCGGCGGCACTGGATTTTCTCCTATCGTCAATCATCCCGAAGTCGCGATTCTCGGGCTCTCGCGCTCGAGCACAGAGCCGGTATGGATGAACGGCAAGTTTGAACCGCGGTTGGTATTGCCTCTTTCACTTTCCTACGACCATCGCCTGATCGACGGCGCGGATGCTGCAAGATTTCTGCGCTGGATTGCGGAGGCGTTAGAACAACCATTCCTCCTCTCGGTTCAGGGATAAAACCTCCTCATGGCCGAGACACCGAACCTAAACATTGCGGTAATCGGGGCCGGACCGGGCGGCTATGCCGCCGCTTTTCTTGCTGCCGATCTGGGAATGAAGGTCACGCTCATCGATGAGGAAGTGAATCCTGGTGGCGTGTGTCTGTATCGGGGATGTATCCCCTCTAAGGCGTTGCTGCACGTTGCCAAGGTGATTGATGAGTCTCGCCACGCCAAAGAGTGGGGCGTCGAATACAGCGATCCGAAGATTGATCTCGGCCGGCTGCGTTCCTGGAAAGAAGGCGTGGTAAAGAAACTGACCGGTGGATTGGGTCAGTTGTCGAAGCAGCGCTCGGTGCAATACGTGCGAGGTCGAGCCAGCTTCGAGAACTCGAACACGCTGCGCGTGGCGAAGGTGAATGATGGCGAAGAAAAACTCCCATTCGATCGGATCGTCATTGCCACGGGCTCGCGTCCGGCAGTGATTCCTAGTCTCAAGCTTGATAGCCCGCGCGTGATGGATTCAACCGGCGCGCTCGATTTAGCCGATCTGCCTCGCACTTTGCTGGTGATCGGCGGCGGATATATCGGATTGGAACTGGGCACGGTCTACGCTGTTTTGGGGACAAAGGTGTCGGTCGTTGAAATGCTTCCCGGATTGTTGCCCGGCGCCGATCGAGACCTGGTGCTGCCGGTGCACAAGCGTGTGGAAAAACTATTCGACTCGATTCTGGTAAATACTACTGTCGCCGCTTTGAAAGAGGAATCCAGTGGAATCCGAGTGACCTTCGATGGGCCGGATGTTAAAGAGCGTGAAAAAGTCTTCGACAAAGTGCTGGTATCAGTTGGCCGCAAGCCGAATTCTGAAATTCCCGGCTTAGAGAAAACCAAGGTTGAAGTCGGAAAGCGCGGATTTATCCAGGTGAACAGGCAGTTGCAGACGACCGATCCTTCCATTTATGCAATTGGCGATGTGGTCGGTGAACCGATGCTGGCCCACAAGGCGTCCCACGAAGGACGCACTGCGGTGGAAGCAATCGCCGGACACAAAGTAGCGTTTGAGCCGAATGCCATTCCAGCGGTGGTGTTTTCCGATCCCGAAATCGCCTGGTGCGGACTCACTGAAACTCAGGCTCAACAAGAAGGCCGTGAGATCAAAGTAGCCAGATTTCCCTGGGGAGCTTCGGGCCGAGCCGTAACTCTCGACCGACCGGACGGAATGACCAAGCTCATTTTGGATCCCCAAAGTGAGCGCGTTCTTGGAGTAGGCATTGTGGGAGTTGGGGCGGGAGAATTGATTTCCGAAGGAGTGCTTGCCATTGAGATGGGTGCTCTGGCGAAGGATATTGCGCTCACTATCCATCCCCACCCCACGCTGTCGGAGACAATCATGGAATCCGCGGAAGTTTTTTTCGGAACGAGCACACACGTGTACCGGCCGAAACGATAATCTACAGTTCGAGCATAACTTTCTCAGATGCTTGCCAAACTCTCAATTTTCCACGCGAACAATGACCTTGGTAACTTGATGGAGGTTTCGAGTGTACCTACGATTGCCTCATGAGCTACCAGGCGCTATTGTTCTGTCCGGACGAAAGGACGGCTCATGTAGTAACCCAGGTCTTGAGTGAAGTTGAGTTTAGCGTTGAATCCTGCAGTGAACCCTTCGCCGCCGTCAAGCGGCTGATGGCGAAACACTTCGACGCCATCGTCGTAGACTGCGACAACGAGCAGAATGCCACGCTGCTGTTTAAGAGTGCTCGCAATTCTGGGTCCAATCAAAATTCGCTTTCGGTTGCACTAGTCGAAGGACAGGCTGGAGTGGCTAAGGCATTCCGCATTGGCGCTAACCTGGTTCTTACCAAGCCCATTAATGTGGAGCAATCGAAAGGGACGCTGCGAGTAGCCCGCGGCCTGCTTCGAAAAGCGGAGTCGGCCAAACCAGCGGCGGCATCGTCTACGGCACCCTCTAAAGTATCCGCGGAACTACCGCATTTATCAGCATCTTCTCCAACGCAGAAGTTGCCGTTTGTTTTTCCGGAAGAGCCTGAGGCAGCTTTCGAGGTTGAGAAAGAACCTGTGCCTGAGCCTGAGGCGGACGATGTGGCCTTGCTGGAATCCATGCCGCATACGGTCCCAGCCGCCAGCAATCCTGAGCAGCCTGCCGCGCAATTCGCGACGCCAAAGCAATATCCCTGGCAACCAATTTCGAAGCCACTTGCGGAACCCATGGCATCGGCTCTGCGACGAGCTGCCGAAACTGCCGCCAAAGCGGGCCATGATCAGGTCAATTTAGACCAAGGGGAAACGGCGCACGCTGCAGCCGGCGATACCAAAGTAAGAGAAAGCTGGCCAACCGGTAGTGGGTCTTCCGCATACGGAGCTGCGAGTGCGGCCGCGCCGGCCAAGGAAATTTCGAAGCCGGCGGCCAGAACGCTGGAGCACACACTGATGTCGCCCCACGAAGCGTCGGAAATGGTGGAAGCGGCGCTGCCATCGGAAACGCCGTACTTCTCGTCGGGCAGCGATACCCAGTTCGGCGGCCATGCCTATCTTGCCGAAACATCCGATGGTGGCGGCGTAAAAAAGATTTTCCTGATTGCAATTGTGATAATCGTGCTGGTCGCAGGTGGCTATGTCGGCTGGACAAAAATGCATAGAGCGAGTCATTCGCGAACTGCAGAAGAGCAGAGTGCTTCGGCCGAGACCGCTTCTTCTGTGCCCACTCCGGTCTCGCAATCGGGTGCGGCCCCGGCAAAGCAAGAGACTGCTTCGAATGGAAGCCAAACCCAAGAACCGCAGCAAGACACCGCCTCCGAAGGTAAACCTTCTGCAGGCAAGAGCGCGATTCCGACGAGTGACGAGGTTGCAGCGAATAATGAACTGGGCTTAATCGTTCAGGAGGTGCCGGCAACGACACCGGAACCTATCGTGGTGAAAAAAGGGTCGTCGGTGCTGCCGGCTCATAAATCAGCTGCACAGGAAGCGTCGCAGCCGTTAGCCCCGCCGGCTCTCGGTCCCGCAGAGAATACTGATGACAAAGCCCTGGGCGGAATTATCAGCACGACTCCGGTAAACATGCCGAAGGCGGCTCTGCAAATAGTAAGGGTGTCGCAAGGCGTCTCAGAAGGTTTGCTGGTCAAGCGGGTTCAGCCCGTCTATCCGGCGCAAGCGCGGCAGATGCGCGTCCAAGGGCCGGTGGAACTTCAGGCGACGATCAGCAAAGAGGGCGCCATCACCAATGTCAAAGTGATGACTGGCAATGCGCAACTGGCGCGTGCCGCTGTGGATGCGGTCAAGCAATGGAAATACAAGCCGTACTATCTGAACAACGAGCCGGTTGAAATCCAAACTCAGATCATTGTGAACTTCAAGCTTCCGTAGCCCCCGCTGTAGAAGATTCCTGCCAGCCAGAGATTCAATTCTTCAATTATGGGCTATGGGTTCTCTCGTTCAACCACCAACCTGCTACTTCACTGGCGGTATAATCAAGAGATGTCCTGTCGATGAAATTCACTTCTGTGAAGGGAGTCCTGTGTTTGGAGCTTCCCTGCTCGGCAAGTAAGCCTTGAGCGGGAGGCCGTCAGCTTTTCCTATGGACTTCAAATTAGTTAGTGATTACAAGCCCCGTGGCGATCAGGCCACCGCTATCGAATCGCTGACCAGAGGTGTATTTGACCGCGAGCAGCATCAAGTGCTGCTGGGCGTGACTGGGTCGGGAAAAACGTACACCATGGCAAAGCTCATCGAGCGGGTGAATCGGCCCACTATTGTCATGGCTCACAATAAGACCCTGGCGGCGCAACTCTATCATGAGTTCAAGAGTTTCTTTCCGCACAATGCAGTCGAATATTTTGTTTCTTACTACGACTACTACCAGCCTGAGGCCTACGTTCCAGCAGCAGATCTGTACATCGAGAAAGAATCCACGATCAATGATGAACTGGACAAACTGCGTCTGTCGGCAACCCGCTCGCTCTTCGAACGTCGTGACTGTCTGATAGTAGCGTCGGTGAGTTGTATCTATGGCTTGGGCTCACCCGAGGCTTATTACGGGATGCTGCTCTTTCTGGAAAAAGGGCAGAAGATCAAACGAGAGGACATCACGCGCAAGCTGGTAGAAATTCTCTACGAGCGCACGGACGGGGACTTCCGGCGCGGTACGTTCCGGGTGCGCGGTGACGTGATCGAAGTCTTCCCTACCTATGACGACATGGCTTATCGAATCGAATTGTGGGGAGATGAGGTTGAATCGCTGGCACAAATTGATCCTTTATTCAGCACGGTGAAACAGAAATACATGCGGCTGCCGATCTATCCCAAGACGCACTACGTGATGAAACCGGAGACCAGGGCTTCGGCAGTGCAGTCGATTCGGGCAGAGCTGGCGTGGTGGGAAGTGGAGCTGGAGAAACAAGGGCGGCTGGTGGAATCGCAACGCGTCCATCAGCGCACCATGTATGACCTGGAGATGATCAAGACCGTGGGCTATTGTCACGGCATCGAAAACTATTCGCGGCACTTTACCGGACG
>Ga0066710_100005938_pt1 | contig 11284 bp, 7 predicted proteins | sample GraSoiAngelo_159_FD_79666 | JGI IMG/M metagenome (GOLD analysis project Ga0066710, IMG submission 79666) | Grasslands soil microbial communities from the Angelo Coastal Reserve, California, USA - 14_1009_16_40cm | ecosystem: Environmental > Terrestrial > Soil > Grasslands | place: USA... | reverse complement strand
GTGGACACGCAAGCGCACCGGATCATCTTGAGCGTTCGCGCCTGGCTCGCCGATCAGACTCAAGCGGCGCAGGCCGAATTCCAGACCCGGTTCAAGCCCACCCCGTCCCCTGAGTCCGGGGCCGAGACCGGGACGGAGTCCGGGGCCGAATCGGGCGCCGAGTCCGCGGCGGAGGAGACGGTAGGAGTGGAAGCCGAGGAGGCAGGTGACGCGGCGACCGAGTTCTGACGTGAGATGAGAGAAGCAGCGTCTGCGCCCGAGGGGTCCTCCAAGACCCCTCGGGTTTCTTTTTGGACCCTGGGCTGCCGCCTGAACCAGTACGACACCGCGGCGCTTCGGGCGCGGCTCCTGGCTGCGGGGCTCTCGGAATCCCCGCCGGGGGCCAAGGACCCGGGGCTGATCGTGGTCAACACCTGCACGGTCACCCGCCGGGCGGACCAGGAAGCGCGGCAGCTCATCCGGAAGCTCCATCGCGAATCGCCGGGTTCAAGGATCATCGTCACCGGCTGCTACGCGCAGCGAGCCCCGGAGGAGCTCCGGCCGCTGCCCGGCGTCGCGGCGGTCCTGGGCGCCGCGGAGCGCGAGGAGCCGGGTCTCCTTCTCCGCGCCGTTTCGGGCGAAGAGGACGGCGGTCCGCTGGTGCGGGTGGGTCCGGGCAGGATCCAGCGCGGCTTCGACACGGGCGCGCCGCTCCACGTCGGACGATCCCGCGCCCTCCTCAAGATCCAGGACGGCTGCGACTCCTTCTGCGCCTACTGCGTCGTTCCCTACGTGCGCGGCAGGAGCCGGAGCCTTCCCATGGCGGATGCGATCCCGAGGGCTCGCCGCCTCCTCGAGACCGGTTTCGCGGAGATCGTGCTCACCGGCGCCGATCTCGGAAGCTACGGACGGGACCTCGGTCTTAAGCACGGGCTCCCTCGCCTCGTCGAAGGCATCCTCGCCCTCGGCGTGAGCCATCGGGTGCGGCTCTCCTCCATCGAGCCCCACAAGGTGGATCCGGAGCTTATGGCCATGATCGGTTCCACGCCGCGGCTCTGCCGCCATCTCCACCTTCCGCTCCAGAGCGGCTCGAATGGCATTTTGAAGGCGATGCGGCGCGGCTACACGCGCGAGGAGTACGCGTCGCTCCTCAGGCGCGTCACGAAGCGCAGCCCCGTGGGAATCGGAGCGGACGTGATCGTGGGATTCCCCGGGGAAGGGATCGCGGAATTCGAGGAGACCCGGCGGTTCCTCGAGGATATCCCGGTCACGTTCCTCCACGTCTTCCGGTATTCCAGCCGCCCCGGCACGGCGTCCGCGCGCCTCGAGGGGGCCGCCCCCGACACGGCGGCCCGCGAGCGGTCGGAGACTCTTCGCACGCTCGGCGAATCGAAGGCCCGCGCATTCCGCCGCTCCCTACTGGGAGGAACCCTCGCGGTTGTCATGGAGCAGGGACGCGGCCGGATCGGCCCGATCGCGATGAGCGACATGTACCTCCCCGTGGAGCTCACGGAAGAACCGCTATCGAGGCGCGGCATCCTGGATGTCTCGATCGTCGGGGAGGAGGGCGGGCGGCTCCTCGGATCGCCGAATGAGCCTCTTTCCGGTTACGTAGGAGCGCTTCACGCCGGATCGACGGCATCCCGAAGCGCCAGTCACGAAACCGTTTCGGATCGGGACGCGATCGACGGGTTGACCCTCTAGCGCTTCTGCCGATATTCTCCGGCCGAATCCGGATCCATCGCCTACCCGGAGAAGACTGTCATGTGGATTCTCAAGAACCTGGCCTGGCTTCTGATCATGGTCGCCGTGGTGGGCTTCGCGATCCTCAACGTGAACGGCCGGGCCTCGGAGATCCGGTTGCCGGGGGCCGTCTACGTGGACCTTCCGTTGACCATCGTTCTCTTCGCCGCCTTCGCGCTGGGGATGTTCCTGGCATTCATTCTGACCCTGGTCAACCATCTCAAGGGACGCGCCGCCATGGGCCGGCTGACCCGCGAGAATCAGAGCCTGAAGCAGGAGCTCCGGGTGCTCCGAAATCTGCCGCTCGAGGATCTGAAGCTCGCCGACCGCGAGAGCAACGAGGCCTGATGCCGGGAATCTATTCCTTCGTGCTGTGGGGCGGGGTTCTGGCCCTCACGGGCTGGGCCGCGTGGACGCTTTCGGGTGGGTTCACGACCGAGCGTCCCGCGCCGGACACGCCCTACCAGCACGGTCTCGACGCCCTGCTGCGAGGGGATCGGGACGAGGCGCTCCGCGCGTTCACGGAAACCGTGGAGATCGACACGGACAACGTGGACGCCTATCTCCACATCGGAAACCTCCTCCGCGACCGCGGGGAGACGATCCGCGCCCTTCACATCCACCGCGAGCTGATGGTGCGCGGGGGGCAAACCCCCGCGCAGCAGCGCGCGGCGCGCGAGGCTCTGGTGCTGGATCTGATCGCGGTCGGGCGCCCCGAGGAGGCGGTCGACGAGGCGCTGGAGCTGCGTGAGCTGGACCGAAAGAACGGACGCGCGCTCGAAGTGCTTCTCCGGGCGTACGAGGCGGCGGGAGACTGGGACGGCGCCTTCGAGGCGCGCTCCGAGCTGGCGAGCGTGAGCGGAGAGCGGGAGAACGGTGCGCTCGCCCGTTACCGCTCGGCGGCCGGGGAGAGCTTCTTTCGCGCGGGCAAGACCCGCGAGGCGGAGCGGCAGTTCAAGGACGCGCTGCGTCTGGACAAGGACCATCCGGCCGCCCTGCTCCGGCTGGGCGACATCTGCTACCGCCGCGACCACCGCGAGCGCGCGGTGGTGCTCTGGAAGGGCCTCGCCCTTGCGCATCCCGGCCTCGCCCACCTCGTTGTCGAGCGGCTCGAGACGGCCTACTTCGAGCGCGGACGCTTCAGCGACATGTCGCAGACCTACGAGGAGCTCCTCGCGCGCAATCCCCGCGACGCGCGGATCCACCTCGCCCTCGCCCGGATGCACATCAAGAAGGGGGATCTCGCCGAGGCGTGCGGTGTGCTCGGCCAGGCGCTCGAGATCGAGCCGGATTCCCTCCAGGCGCGCCTCCTCCTCGTGAACGTGCACCGGCGTCTCGGCGATCTGAGCCGCGCGCTCGACGAGATGGAGACGCTCCTCCGTGGCGTGCCGAAGGCCGAGCGGTTCACCTGTGCCTCGTGTGGCGCGGAGTCCGGCGAATACTGGACGCGGTGTCCGCAGTGTCTCGCGTGGTCGGCCGCGTGAAGGGCCGCGCCCGGGAGATCCTCCTCCTGATCGCGGCCGTCGCCGGGATCCGGGTTCTCCTGCCCGGCGCTTTCGCCGCGGCGGTTCCGGCGCCGGGCGAGCGCTTCCGGAAGCCCGCTCCGGTGCGTGTCGAGCCGCGCGTGGCCATTCAGGAGAAGCGTCTCACGGACGCGCAGCACGCCTACGACCGGGGTCAGGTGGAGGTGGCCCGGGAGCTTTTGAAGGGAATCGATCCGGCCCAGCTTCCCCGGAGCCTCGGCGAGGAGGCCGCCTACCTCGGAGCGCTGCTCGCTGATGACGCGGCCACTTCCGACCGGCTCTTCGACGAGTACCTCAAGAACTACCCGCGGGGAACGTACCGGCGCGCCGCGACGCTGGCGCTGGCGCGGAGCCAGTTCGCGCAGGGGGACTATCGCGAGGCGGAGAACCTCCTCAGCATCTTCTCCCCCGGCGTGGAGCGCGATCCGCTCGGACGCGAGGGGCTGGTCTGGCTCGGCCTCTCGCAGCTCGGGCGCGGCGACGCCGCGGGGGCGCTCCAATTCTTTCAGACCGCCAAGGGGGATCTCGACGGGAGCAGCTTCGAGGAGCCCTACTATTTCGCGACGGCCGAGGCCGCGCTCCGCGCCAGCAGGCCGAGAGAGGCGGTGGAGGCGCTCAAGGTGATCCTGGCGCGCCATCCCCGCGGCGACTACGCGCCACAGGCGCTCTACGCCATGGGAATATCGCTGGAGACGATGGGGCGGGCGGCGGACGCCGCGGCGGTGTTTCGCCAGGTGGCGCAGCGCTTCCCGGATTCCTACGAGGCCACCCGCGCGCGGGACCGCGGCATCCGCAACGCCGGCGGCACGCTGGCCCTGGGACTTCCGATTGGCGGGGGCTACGCCATCCAGGTTGGAGCCTTCATCCGGCGCGAGCTGGCCGACGCGCTCGCGAAGGATCTCAGGACATCCGGCGTCGGAGACGTTCAGGTGCTCGAGGGGCGCGAGGTCCCGCCGATCTATCGCGTGCGCGCGGGGGCCTACGCCACGCGCGACGAGGCCCGGGCGCTGGGAGAGCGGCTCCGGAGGGAGCGCGGCTTCTCCTACAACATCGTGCCGCGCTAGACCCACCTCCATGGAATCGACCCCGATGCTCGACCAGTACCGGAGGCTCAAGGCCGAGCATCCCGGGACGATTCTCTTTTTCCGCATGGGGGACTTCTACGAGACGTTCGGCGAGGACGCCCTCGTCGCCTCGAAGGTCTTGGGGATTGCCCTCACCAGCCGGGACAAGAAGAAGGAAGGCTCGATCCCGCTCGCGGGCGTGCCGCACCACGCTGTGGACGGCTACCTCCGCACACTCGTGAGTCAGGGGCACTCCGTTGCCATCGCCGATCAGATGGAATCCGCCGCAGAGGCACGCGGGCTTCTCGACCGGCAGGTCGTCGAAGTGCTCACCCCGGGGACCATCACCCGAAGCGGGATCCTGAACGCGGTCGACAGCAACTACATCGTGGCGCTCCATCCCGACGGGGATCGGACCGGCGTGTCGGTCGCGGAGGTCTCGACCGGGGAGTTCCGCCTCGGGGAGATCGCGATCGAGGAGCTGGGAGCCCTGTTGCTCGAATTTCCCCCGCGCGAGATCCTCGTCCCCGAGGGCGCCCACCGGCAGCCGGAAGGACGCGGGGACCTCGGCGGCTCCGCCGCGCGGGTCACCCGCTGGGAGGCCGCGGGCTTCGACGACCGCGCCGGACGACAAGCGCTGGAGCGTCGATTCGAGGTACGGAGCCTCGAAGCGTTCGGGCTCGGCGAGCCCGGGCTGGGTTACGGAGCCGCGGGCGCGCTCCTCGACTATCTGCGCTCGCTCAAGAAATCGGACCTTCCGCAGATCGGGACCGTTCGAGCGCTCCGCGAAGGAGCGCCTCTCGTGGTGGACGAGGTGACGATCCGAAACCTCGAGATCATGGAGTCCGAAGCCGGAGACGAGCACACGCTACTCCGGCGCCTTGACCGCACCGAAACCGCGATGGGAGGGCGCGCGCTCCGCTCGCTCCTCCGCGCTCCCTGCCGGGAGCTCAGGATTCTCGAGGAGCGTCTGGACCGCACCGAAGCGTTCGCGGGCGGGCCGCGCCTCCGGGCCGAGATGAGGGAGCGCCTTCATCGCATGCCGGACATGGAGCGCGCGCTGGGGCTCCTGGGCTCGGGGCGGGCCACGCCCCGCGATCTGGGGACCCTGAGGGACGCGCTGAACCGGATTCCCGACGTGGCCAGGACGCTCGATACGCACGCGACGCCGGTGACCCGCGACTGGCGCGCGGCGCTCCCCGATCTCTCGCGGCTCGCCGCCGAGCTGGGGCGCGCGCTCGGGGAGGAGCTGCCGATCGGCGCGACCCAGGGAGGGATCATCCGGGAAGGATACGATCCGACACTCGACGCCCTTCGACGCGACGCTTCCGACGCCCGGTCCGTGGTGCTGGCGCTCGAGGCGAGCGAGCGCACCCGCACCGGAATCCCGAACCTCAAGGTGGGATTCAACCGCGTCTTCGGCTACTTCCTGGAAGTCACGCGCTCGCAGCTCTCACGGGTGCCCTCCGATTACGTCCGACGCCAGACCCTGACCGGCGCGGAGCGCTTCGTGACGCCGGACTTGACGCGGATGGAGGAGCGGATCGAAGCCGCGAGCGTGGAGAGCCACCGGCTCGAGACCGAGCACTTCCAGAGGCTCCGGGATCTCGCGACCGCCGAAGTCCCGAACATCCAGATCGCGGCGCGCACGCTCGGCGCGATCGATCTCCATCTGGCGCTCGGCGAGTGCGCGGCGCGCGAGCGGTGGGCGCGCCCCACGCTCACGGAGGGGCTCACGCTACGTCTCACGGCGTCCAGACACCCCATGGTCGAGCGCTCGCTCCCGCCCGGCGCCTTTCAGCCGAACGACGTGGCGCTCGACCCCGCCGAGGAGCAGATCTGGCTCATCACGGGGCCGAACATGGCGGGGAAGTCCACGTTCCTACGCCAGGTGGGAATCTCGGTCTATCTCGCGCACATCGGCTCCTTCGTGCCGTGCGCCGCCGCCGTGATCGGCCTCGCGGACCGGATCTTCACGCGCGTCGGCGCCTCCGACCGGATCGCGCGCGGCGCCTCCACCTTCTTCGTGGAGATGCAGGAAACGGCGACCATCCTGCGCCAGGCGACGGACCGGAGCCTGGTGCTGCTGGACGAGGTCGGGCGCGGAACCAGCACCTATGACGGTCTGAGTCTGGCGTGGGCGGTGACCGAGTCGCTCCACGAGGGACCCGCTGCCAAGCCGCGCACCCTCTTCGCGACGCATTACCACGAGCTGACCGATCTCGAATCCGCGCTCCCCAGACTCAGGAACCGGAACGTTCTGGTGGAGGAGCGCGGGCAGGAGATCGTGTTCCTTCATTCCATAGCGCCGGGCAAGGCGGACCGCTCCTACGGGATCCACGTCGCCAAGCTGGCCGGGGTTCCCGAGCCGGTTCTTCGCCGCGCGCGCGAGATCCTCTTCCGGCTGGAAGCGGGAGACCGCGGCGACGGGCAGTCGGACGGAGGGGCCCCCTCCCGAGTGTCCGCCGCGGGAGAAGACGCCGAGCGCCCGATACGCATGCCGCCAGCGATCCAAGCCGCGCTCGCGAAGGAGCTTTCCCGCCTTCCGGTCGAGTCGATGACTCCGCTCGACGCGTTGAACGAGCTGGCCCGTCTCCGCGACCGCGCCCAGGAATCCGGCGATCATTGACGGGCCCGAACAGGGGCCGTATCATCGGGACCGTTGACATGATACGTGCTCTCTTTAAAGACCCCCGCCGTTCTCGACCGAGGAGCTTCCGTTTCGGGACGGCTCCGCGGCTCGGCCCTCTGCTTTTCTCCATCGGCTCTTTCGTCGTCCTGGCGGGCACGGGGACCTCCCATGCCGCCGGAGCGCTCGCGAGCGCTCCTCAGGCCACGCTTCCCACCGATTCGCTGCGGGCGGGAATGACGGGATACGGCTTGAGCGTCTTCCACGGCACGTCCGTGGACAGCTTCCCGATGACGATCCTGGGCGTGCTCAAGGGAAACCGCCCGGGCGCGGACCTGATTCTGGCCCGAGCCAGGGGGGAGTTCCTGGAGCGGACCGGGATCATCGCAGGGATGAGCGGAAGCCCGGTCTACATCGGCGGGAAGCTGATCGGCGCGGTCTCCTACACCTGGCCCTTCACCAAGGATCCGGTCGCCGGGATCACCCCGATCGGAGAGATGCTGACCTCGCTCAATGCCATGCCCGAGGAGAAGCCCGAGCCCCTCGAGCCTTCCGACGCGCGCTACGGCGCGCTCGACCTGCCGCCCGGCGCCACATCCCCGGTTCCAGGTGAAGCACGCCCCATCGTCACGCCGCTCGCGCTCTCCGGATTCACCCCGGAGGCGCTCCGGTACCTGGGCCCGTGGCTCGACGAGCACGGATTCGTCTCGGCGCCCGGCGGCGGCGCGCGCGGCGAGGGCTCCTGCGATTCGATCGTGCCGGGGTCGGCCGTCGGTGTGGAGCTGGTGCGCGGCGACATGTCGGCCACCGCGATCGGGACCGCGACCTATCGCGAGGGAAACCGGGTGCTGGCGTTCGGGCATCCCTTCTACGCGCTCGGCCGCGTGCAGCTTCCGATGACCGCGGCCACCATCCACACCATCTTCGCCAGCCAGCAGATCTCAACCAAGATCGGCTCCGCGACCAAGACATGCGGAACGCTCGTGGCGGATAGGAGCGTGGGAATCGCGGGGGAGCTGGGCGCGGCGCCCTCGATGATTCCCCTCACTGTCACGATCAAGGGATCCCACTCGCACGACCGGCGGTATCACTTCGAGGTGGCCCGGAGTCGCTCGCTCACGCCCGGGCTCGCGGCCGCGACGATCGTGAGCTCGATCTCGGAAGCGCTCTTCGACGTCGGGCTCTCGACCACGCGCTACGACCTCACCTACTGGTTGAACGGCGGGAAGGAGATCTTGAAGCGCGGGAACGCGATCGTGGCTCCGGCTCCACTCGGAGGCGCGGGGGACGACGTCTCGCAGACCTTGTTCCTGCTCCTGATCAACCGATTCGAGCCGGTGCGGCTGGACTCCCTCCACGCGGAGATCTCGGTCGAGGAGGGGCTGGACCAGGCGGTGCTTACTTCGATCCGCGTCGAGCCCACGATGGCGGCTCCGGGCGAGTCGGTCCTGGTGGAGATGTCCATCCGTCCCACCCGCCAGAAGCCCGAGACGCGCCGTGTCACGCTGCGCATTCCGCCCGGGACGCCTTCGGGGGATCTCGTGGTCCGCGCCTGCAACGGTCCCGACACGGACAAGTGGGACCGGGAGCGCGCGCCCGAGGCGTTCGATCCTCAGAGCCTGGACAATCTCCTGGGGCTCTTGAGCCGGGAGCGGCGCGGCGATCAGCTCTTCGTGCAACTCTATCGCGACGCGAAGGGCGTGACCGTGCACGGAGGGGAGATCTCGCAGGTGCCCCCATCGGTTCTGGATGTTCTGGGAGGTGGGACCAAGTCCGGCGAAACCGGTCCGGTGAAGGGGACCACGCTCACCGAGGTCGCCGTTTCCACCGGCCGCGTCGTGGGCGGCTGCGAGCAGACGACCCTGACCGTGCTCCCGTATCGCCCGCGCTGATGATCGACCGCGGGCCCTCCAGGAAAGGAGCGGGATTCCTTTGCGCATGAAGCGCTCTCTCGCAGCGGCTCTCGCCGCCATGTTCCTCCTCGTCGCCTCTCAGGCGGGGGCCGTCAAGACCTCCCTCTGGACACAGGACGGCCCCGAGGATTTCCTCTCCGGGGACGTCACCGGCGTGGCCGTCACGAGCGACGGGCAGGTGCAGCTCGGAGCGGCATGGGACTCCGTGGTGACGGGGCTTCCGGACGTGTCGCAGATCTGGTGCCTGGCGCGCGATTCGAAGGGGCGGATCTACTTCGGCACCGGCGACCAGGGGCGCATCTATCGCTGGAGCCACGGCGGACCTCCGCAGCTGGTCTGGGACACCGACGCCTCCGAGATCATGTCGCTCGCGATCGACGCGAACGACAATGTCTATGCGGGAGGCTCTCCGGGCGGGGTCGTGTATCGCGTCTCGGCCCGGGGGGACACGTCGCGCTACTTCGAGACGGGGGAGCAATCGGTCTGGACCCTTCTGGCCGGAAAGAACGGCGCGCTCTACGCGGGCACGGGCAGCCGCGGGCGCGTGTACCGGATCACCGCGGCGGGCAAGGGTGAGATTTTCGCGGAGACGCGGGACCAGAACGTGCTCGCGCTCGCGTGGGCCAAGGACGGAGCGCTCCTGGCGGGAACCTCCTCGAAGGGGCTTCTGCTCCGCATCGAGCCGAACGGATCGACCCGGGTCATTTACGACTCGGGCGCCGAGGAGCTGCGCGCGATCGCCGTGCTCGACGACGGATCGATCGCCGTGGGCACGAATCGGGGGCAGAGCGGGTCCAGCCCCGCGCCGGCGGCCGCGGCGCCACAGGCAAACCCCCTGGGAGTGGAGATCACGCCCCCCGGCGGCAAGTGCGGCGTCTTCCTGGTGCAGCCGGACGGCTCCGCGCGGCTTCTCATGGCACCCCCCTCCGACTTCGTTTACGCGCTGACGCCCGGAGACGGACCCTCGGTGTGGTTCACGACCGGAAATCCCGCCGCGCTCTTCCGGGTCGGCGTCGACCGCAAGTACGCGCTCCTCGGCGCCACGGAATCCAAGCAGCTCTTGGGACTGCTTCGAGCCGGAAAGGAGAGCTACGTCTCGGCGGGGAACTCCGCGGTGCTCTATTCGCTCGGGAGCGGAATCGGGCCCCAGGGCACCTACATCTCCGAGGCCCACGACCTCCGCTCGGTCGCGTCCTGGGGAGAGGCTCGAATCTCGGTCTCGGGAGGGGGCGATGTGCTCTGGTCGAGCCGGAGCGGATTCAGCAAGACTCCCGACGACGGATGGAGCGCGTGGTCGCGCGAGACCCCGGTCAAGAGCTACGTGAAGATCGAGAGCCCGCCGGCGCGATTCTTCCAGTACCGGCTGCGATTCCAGCACGGATCGGGCGATCCTCCCACCGTCTCGACGGTGGAGATCGCCTATCTCCAGCGAAATCTCCCTCCCTCGATCGCGAACGTCACCCTGTACGGGCCGGAGAACCCTTATTTCGAGGGGGGACCCGAGTACCGTCCGCCGCAGATCTCGCAATCCTTCCCCAGCGGTCTCAAGCTGGAGTTCTCGATGCCCCGCTCCGGCCCGCGCGCGGTCTCCGACGCCAGCGCCGCATGGGCCCGGGGGATCCGCAGCGCCTCCTGGGACGCGGCCGATCCCAACGGCGACAACCTCCGCTTCAAGCTCTACATCAAGGCGAACGACGAGACCGCCTGGAAGCCGCTCACCACCGACCTGGACGACAAGGCGTATAGCTGGGACGCGGAGTCCTTTGCGAACGGCACCTATCGACTGAAGGTCGAGGCCACCGATGCGCCCGACAACCCCGACGGGACCGCGATCACGACGGAGCGTCTGAGTCCTCCTTTCCTGATCGACAACGTCCCGCCTCGCGTCGAGAATCTGCACACCGCGTCGCGCGCGGGGAGCACCCCTGACAAGACGACGGTGACGGTCTCTGGGACCGCGATCGACTCCGACAGCCGGATCGCGAAGATCGAGTACTCGGTGGACGGCGCCGAATGGAAGCAGGTCTTCCCGGACGACACGATCTTCGATTCACCTGAGGAGAAGTTTCATTTCGACGTCCTCGATCTGGCGGCGGGAGAGCACGCGATCACGGTCCGCACGTCGGATTCCCAGCGCAACGTGTCGGTGGGCAAAATCCTCGCAATCACGCGCTGACCGTGCGATTTGCATGACGCGACGACGTTGCGGGACCAGGACCCGCTCGTCCCCGCGTGAGCCCTGAACCACCGTAACTGCCCCAATCAATGACCCTGCGCGGCGCGCGCGGGGCCACCCTCCAGGTGGTACGATCCTTGCGCTTTCCGGCCCGGATCATTGGCTCTCTACGGCTGGCCGGCCACGCAGGAGCGTCATGAAGCTCGCGTTTCTGGATCTACCCGACGAACGGGTGGACCTCATCTCGAAGGCGCGGC
>Ga0066710_100005936_pt1 | contig 11286 bp, 7 predicted proteins | sample GraSoiAngelo_159_FD_79666 | JGI IMG/M metagenome (GOLD analysis project Ga0066710, IMG submission 79666) | Grasslands soil microbial communities from the Angelo Coastal Reserve, California, USA - 14_1009_16_40cm | ecosystem: Environmental > Terrestrial > Soil > Grasslands | place: USA... | reverse complement strand
GTTGCGACTCTCGCGTCCGGTCTTACCCTCGATGCGGAGGAAATCCTTGACGAGATCTTCCTCCAGACGGACCTGGAGCTCCTGCTTGCGGTAGGTTACTTCCCGACGGGGAGCAGGAAGGACCTGCAACTCTTCGGCCGTTCGGTCGCTCCGCAGGTTCCGAAGGTAGAAGCTAGGGGTGAGGAGGTAGGAAAGCTGGATACCGCCGGTGCGTCCATTTCCTCCGGGGAAGGCTTGGGAAATGCCGACGCGATAGGACTGGTAGGTCTTGATGGAATTCTGATGGTAATCGTAGTCTAAGAAGTCGAGGTCAAGACTGGTGGGGAGGCGGGCTAGCCAATTCATATCAAGGCTGGAGGAAATCTCAGGGATGGCAATGAAATCATCGGGGGTCGTAATGGAAAAGCGACCGCCACTGGTGGCAGTGGACATCGAGCCGCAGGTGAAACCAGTCCCCCCACCTTGGCGTTGCAGCCGGTCCAGGTCCTTCGGCGACAACTGCGTGATATTGTCGTCGTAGCGTTCTGCCAAGGAGAGCCGGTTAATCCACTTCCATTCCGCTGCCCACACGAGACCGCTCGACATCGCGATCGCTCCCAGAAACAGGATTGCGCGCCTCACGAGGGAAATGACCCTCGGTGTCTTTGAGTCCGTTTCAGACTCACGAGTCGGATGCCTCCATCTCATGTTTCACTCCACACGATAGAAATAGGTCAGTCCGTCTTCGAGCGCCCCGACATCGATGAAACTGGTGGAGGTTGTCGTCGTCAGAACCTGGGACTGCCCGAAGAGATTGGGGACCGTGCTCCGGTAGATCGTGTAGAAGGCTTGGCCAGTGGCAGGCCATGTGAGGACGACATTCGGCGAAGCTGGTTCAAGGGACAAAGTGACAGGGGAGTCGGGAGGAGTGTAGGTGAAGGCGCTCCCAAGGGTGGCCGGCGGCGCTCCGAGGTTGGTCACCGTCAGATCGAGCACCAGACTGCTCGACGCTATCTGGTGGCCGGGCGTCGCGGCATTGATCTGGGTGGGACTGACCACCTGCAGGCTCAGTAGATCGAGGCCCCCGAGAGCTGCGGTAGCCCCCATCTGGAAGTTGGAGCCCAGGATGATGACGGCAGTTCCTCCTGAGCCAGGGCCTGAGGTTGGGGAGATTGAGGAGATGCTGGGAGCCAGCGCCTGGCTCAGCACGATGTTGCCGAGACTGGTGTCTCCCGAAACAACGACCCCGTTGAGCCGGGCCGGGGCGAGCCCTGCGGTGGAAGGGGGAGTGAAGACGAGGTCGTAGGTGCCGGTGGGGACATAGACCCCAAACGTTCCATCGAGGGCCGTGTGGTCCCGGGTGGTCGTTTGTAGGGTGCCGCTGCCAGCCACATAGAAGTCAAGGCGAACGTCGACCGCCGCCTGGGAAAGTGAATTCCGCACGACCCCCGAAACCAGCGCGGCGTTTCGGAGGACCACGTTGAGTCCGCTGGTCGCCGAGGTAATGGTCACGTCGGCTATCCGCGCCGTCTCCAGCGGAACGCCCGGAGGAGGCTGTACGTTGATCTTGTAGCGTCGCGCGGGAACTAACGCGCTGTAATTGCCGCTGGTGTCGGTATTATCGTTGGGCGTTTCGACCTTCACACCAGTGTAGAAGTCGAAGAAGTCCAGGTCCGCTCCTGTCACGGGCGAGCCGAAGGAATCGGTGATCAGGCCGCTGACCGGATACGCCGGCGCCAAGGTGATAGTCCCATAAGAGAGATCGGCGGTCAGGGCAACGCCGAGGAGCCGCTGCGCCGCCAGCAGCATCCCCGAGGGAGGTGTGACGCGCACATCATAGGTGCCGGGCACCACGACTACCGAGGCGAGCCCCGTCGCGTCGGTGTGGTCGTGGGCGGTGAAGATCGGGACAAAAGTCCCGGCGGGGAAGAAATCGAGGTCCACGTTCACCACCGGCGCGAAGCTGGAGTTTTGGACTTTTAAACTGAACACGAAACCGTCTGGGAGCTGGACGGCGGGGAGGGTGGTCGGTCCGGGGACGTCGACGTTGAGGTTCTTGACGGCCGCGAGCCGAGGCCCCACCGGTGGGATGTACTCAATGGAGTAGGTGTCGGGCGGGACCACGGCGCTGTAATGGCCCGAGGCGTCGGTATGGTCATCATGGGTAAAGACCTGGACGCCCAGGCTCCCGATGTAGTTGGTGTTGACATCGAAGACCGGCATTCCCCGGGTATCGGTGACGTTTCCCTGGATGAGAACCCCGGGCAACAGGTTGACGTCTGGAAGCGTAAGATCGGCCGACACCGTCGTCGCAGCCGATTCCTGGGCGATCAAAAGCGTGCATTTCTCGGGCTTGGCGTCGAAGCGATAAGTACCGGCCGGCACCGCCACGGTGTAGAGGCCGCTAGCATCGCTTCGATCATGGGAGAGGGGGGGGTTTGCTCCGGTGAGGGCGTCAATGGCGTCGATGTTGACATTGATCACCGCCGTTCCGCTGCTCGCGTCGAGCACCTTCCCACTGACGAGAAGGCCGGTCTGCAGCGACACAGTCGACAGGGTGGTATTCCCCGGGATCGATACGGAAGAGCGCACGAACGTCAAAAACCGCGTTCCCGCTGGCGGGCCGTAGTGCAGGTCGTAGGTACCGGTCGCAATCACCACGCTGTAGTTTCCGGCAGTATCGGTCTTATCCCTGACCGTGTAGATCCGCTCGCTGCTGCCAGGCGGAAGGAAATGGAGGTAAACATCAGCCACCGGATTCCCGCCAGAATCGGTGACATGCCCGGAGACCGTCACCCCGAAAGGGAGAGCGAGGGGAGCGAGGGTCTTACTGGTGGTCAGATCGAAATCCCGAATTCGGTCGGCGGTGAAGAGGGTCCCCACCGGGGGAATGAACTCCAGATCGTAGATCCCGGGGTTCACGGTCGCGGTGAAGGTGCCGGTGGTAGAGGTGACGTTGCCTGCCGCCCCGGCTGTTATCCCGGTGCAGGAGTCGACGAAGGTGATCTGAACCCCGGAGATCCCGACTCCACTCACATTGGTCACCTTGCCGCTGAGCGTCACGAAGGCCATGGCCCGGGTCGGAATGAGGAACGCCGCAAGGCCGATGCCAATCAAAGGAAGGACAGGATGGTGGTTTCTCATGAGGATGCCCTTTCCACGGTCAGTTGTTCGTGAAAGATCCGCGTGTAAAAGCTGTTTCTTCGATACAGCAAGTCATGGGTCCCCTCTTCGACGATTCGGCCGGAGTCGAGGACGAGAATCCGGTCCGCCCGACGCACGGTCGATATCCGATGAGCGATCACGAAGGTGGTCCTGCCATGCATCAGGCGGGCCAGAGCCTCGCGAATAAGCGCTTCCGATTCCGAATCGACGGCCGAGGTGGCCTCGTCCAGGATCAAGACGGGTGGGTTGTTCATGATGGCCCGAGCCAGGGCGATTCGCTGGATCTGCCCGCCGCTGAGCCTCTGCCCGCGCTCCCCGACTTGGGTCCGGAACCCTTCGGGCAGGGCCCGTATGAAGTCGAACGCGTTGGCCACCCGCGCCGCTTCCCAGATCTCCTCCTCGGTGGCCTCGGGACGCGCATAGCGGATGTTGTCTTCGATGGTGCCCGAGAAGAGAAAGGTTTCCTGGGTTACAATCCCAATCTGACGCCTCAGCGAAGAGAAGCTCACCTCCCGCAGATCCTGTCCGTCGATCAGCACCCTGCCGCCGTCAGGATCGATGAACCGCGGGAGGAGGCTGATGAGGGTGCTCTTCCCCGCACCATTAGGACCGACCAGCGCCACGACCTGGCCCCCTTGAGCCTCGAAGTCGATGCCACGGAGGACAGGGACGCCGGGGACATAGGAGAATCGGACGTCTTCGAAACGGACGTTCCCCGTGCCGACCCGGAGTTCCAGAGATCCGCTCCGTTCCTTCATTGGCTCGGTTTCCTCGAGAAAGTCGAGGATTCGATCGAGGGAAACGCGGGAGGCTTGGTAGGTCTCGTTGGTCTTGGCCAGCCTCCTCAAGGGCGGAAAAAGCATGGCCGCTAGGCTGTAGAAGGCCATCAACCCTCCCTTCGTCATCTCGCCGTCCAGCACGGCGTTTCCACCCATCCACAGAACCAAGGCCCCCCCCAAGGCCACAGCCGAGTGGGCGAAGGCGGCAAGCTTCCCGCCGATGCGGGCCTTCTCCACGAGCCAATCTCTTAGCCGTCCGGTCTGCGCTTCCACCAGCTTTTCCTCCGCCTTTTCCTGGTGAAAGGCTTTCACCACAGCAGCGCCGGCGATCTTCTCCTGGAGGTTGCCAGAGAGAGCCGACCGCTCGTGGCGGGCATTCCGCCCCGTCTTTCGCAACAGCGGGCTGAGCTTCAAAAAGGTCAGGGCGTAAAAGGGAAGCACCGAGAGGACCACCAGGGCTAGCTTCCAGTGAAGGTCGAGGATCACGACGACCACGGTGAGAATCGTGATGGTGTCCATCAGCGCCCTCAGGAAGCCGTCCGTGATCATGTCGAGAACGGCATTGATGTCTCCCATGAAGCGAAGCATGATACGACCAGTGCTGGCGCTCCGGAAGAAGGGCATGGAGAGGGACTGGAGATGGCGGTAGAGATCCATCCGCACCTGGTAGATCATCCGCTGCCCCATCTTCTCGGAGGCCATCCTCTGGAGGTAGATGAGAACACCCTTGCCCACGGCGAGGCTGGCGAGACCGCCAAAGATGGCAAGGAGGAAGCGGCGAGGGGGAAGTTCGTACCCGATGATTTCTAGGGACTGGTGATGTCGGAGGACCGCATCGATCACCCGTTTTAGGAAGAATGGAATCGGGACATCAATGACGGCCAGTGCCACGCTGGTCAGGAGGGTCAGGAAGAAAACTGTCCGATGAGGATAGGCGTAGGGCAGCAGTTTCCTGATCTCTTCCAGCGCCCCACGCTCCCGGGCGGACCCCTTTGCCGGAAATTCGGTCTCGGATGCCATGGCGGCCTCTTACGCTGCCGAGGCCGACCGGAGTGCCTCATTGAGGCCTCCGGCGAGGATCATCTGACCGTTCAGGCACGGGAGGCCGGTGACTGCCTCCGCCTCCGCTATTCCTAACCTGCTGTTGGCCACGAGGCCTCCGACGGCCACCACGTTGAAGCCCCGTTCCCGCAGATGGCGGACTCCGCTTTCACAGGAGACGCTGTCCAGGCCGGCAAACACCACCGAATCGATACCCGTCCGAAATTCTGGATCTTCGAGGAGAAACCGGGTTTCCCGCTGGTAGATCCCGTCAGCGATTTCAAACACCAAAAATTCAGGCCCTTCCCCGAGGAGCGCCGTCCGCAGATCGCGGGCGACGGCGATCACTTCCTCACGAATGCAACGGGCCGTTGAGGCGTGGCCGCAGTCGGTGAAGTCGAGAACACGAATCGCACCCGCATCCGCCATGATGCCCAGGTCTTTCCAGCAGGCGGTGCCCGTGATTTTGGCGGCTGCCACCCGATGCCCCTGGGCAGCGAGGCTCCGGATCGCCAGGGACGCCACGGTCGTTTTCCCGGCGTTCATGGCGGCACCCACCACGAGAAGGGTTCGTGGCCGCGCGTGGCTGAGGGCCGGTCGTGGTCGGAGGGCATACCGGTGGAGGTGCAAGGGGTACCCTTCCTTATCAATGAACCCTCCGACCCATTCCAGGCAGGTTGGGTCGAGCATCTTCTCGTTCTTACTGTGAACTTCTCCACAGACCCCTCCCTGCCCCAAGAGGTGGCCGTTCGGCCCGGAGGCGATGGCGTAACCTTCGTACTGATCGGTGGCGTAGCGATGGCCGAGGACGCCGGTGATCAAGTCCCCTGGGAAGATCGTCATCCTCCGCCCTTCCGGAGACTCCACTTCCTTGTGTTTGCCGACGGAAGCAATCCGAGCCAGAACGACTCGCCCCGGGTCCGGCTCTGAAGTCAGCGGAGCCAACCCAACGGCGGTGGAGCGATCCACGGTGTGGCTCGCATAGGTCCATTTGATTTTGATAGAGCCAAGATATTCCATAAGGTTCCTTCTCCAGCGCCTCCCTCCGACTCAAGAGAGCGAGTCGAGAGAAAAGGCGCGAAAACATCCGCAAAAAGGATACTCAAGAGGGCCCTGCTTGTTTGAGGAATGCCAATCAGGCGAGGGCGTCGAGGTTCGGGAAGAGTTTACAGACAGTGCCTTCGCGGGGACGGGGAATGGAATGACAGGGACCGGATCCCAGGTGGGGGAGAAGTTCCGCTTCTTGGCCCGGTTGGATCGCGGCAGGAGAGATCTTAAGTCTCAGCATCACCAGGAAGTTGCTATCGGGGTGCAACTGCAGCGATCGCTTTTCGAGGGACCAAAAACGATCCTTCATCTTTCCTCGGCGCCGCTTCCTTTGGATCTTGTCGTCGTCGGCGGGATCGGCGGCGGCGCGGTAGGTGACCAGGTTCGACTCGTCCAGGGCCTCCAGCTCCCGCCGGGCTCTGGCGATGCGGGCCATTTCCGTCGGTTTGCGCGGGCGCCTGCGTGGCGGGTTCCCACCGGCGAAGCCCCAAGCAGCGGCGCCGGAGCCCGGAGGAAAGGAAAGGCCGGCATGGTGGAAAAGACGCTTGTAGGACTTTCGGATAGAAGAAATCGTTCTGGGAGAGGGCATCACGAGAATGCCCAGGAGGACGAAGCTGACAGTCCGGCTGGCCTTCATGGAAGACTCTGGCCCGAATGTACTCTCCGACGGGCGGTTCGTCAAGGTCAAAACAATGTGGATGAAGCCAGAAATTACCCGTCCACTGTAGTAGACCATGTGCGCCGTGAAGAAAGGCTCGTTGATCAAGCAGGAGAGAGTCCTGCCCCGGTAAGGGTCGACCCGGCCGGGTAGCTATTCCCGCGGAGCGGAGCGGTCGGAGCCTGGGAGAAAGAAATGCGCCGGCGCAACGGGGCCAGCCTCGGGGTGAGGGAAGGGAATGTGACACGGCGATCTGGGGCATGAGCAGTCCCCCCGAAAAGCGCTACGCTGAAACGGTGGGAAACAGCATTTCCTTATAATGAGTTTTCTAGGAAGGGAACCGTTCCGAACAAAATCGGTGGACCGCTACACCATGCTCGTGCGGATGTGCGTTCCTGCCCTTGCGGGACGCACAAGAGGGGGTCTGGGCGTCGGCGGTGAGCCTATTCGTAGCGCAGCGCTTCGATGGGATCGAGTAAGGATGCCTTGCGAGCGGGGTAGAGGCCGAAGGCGATGCCGACGAAGGCGCTGAATCCCACGGAGAGCAGCACGATGCCGGGCCGGACGAGCATCGGCCAGTCGAACTGGGTCGCCAGACGCTGGGCGATGCCAATCCCCAGGGCCACTCCGAACAGGCCTCCAGCGACCGACAGGGTCAGGGCCTCCACCAGGAACTGGGACAGGATGTCCCGGGGCTTCGCGCCTACCGCCATCCGCAGGCCGATCTCGCGGGTGCGCTCGGTGACGCTGACCAGCATGATTTTCATGATGCCGATGCCACCCACCAGGAGCGACACCTCGGCGATGCTGGAGAGAAGCAGGGTGAGGGTGCGGGTGCCCTCCTGCTGGGCGCTGGCGATCTCGGTGAGGTTGCGGATGGAGAAATCGTCGTCGGCCCCCGTCTGGAGGTGGTGGCGGTCGCGCAGCAGGGCCGTGACGTCGCGCTCGGCGCGCTCGGTCGCATCGGGAGAGACGGCGCTGATCATGATCACCCCATGGATGTACTTCTGCAGGCCGCCCGAGATTTTCGTTTGATACGTGCTCACCGGAATGATGATCGCATCGTCGTAGTCCGTTCCCATGGAGGACTGTCCCTTGCGCGCCATCACCGCCACGACCTGGAAGGGGATGTTCCGGATCCGGATTACCTGTCCGACGGGATCGGCGCCTGGGCCGAAGAGGTTATCGACGACGGTCTGGCCCAGCACGGCCACCTTGGTGCCTCCGACCACGTCGGATTGGGTGAAGGCGGAGCCGCGCGCCATGGGCCACGAACGGACCTCGAAGTACTCCGGCGTGGTGCCGTTGATGCTGGTGCTCCAATTCTGATCCTCGATCATCACTTGGGCCACCCCCCGCAGCACGGGAGCGGCGAGGCGGACGCTGGAGATCTCCGTCTGGATGGCCTTCAGGTCGTCCCAGGTGAGGGTCGGCATAGACCCGAACCCTCCCCGGGCGCCGCCGGCCGTCGTGGTGCCCGGCATCACGATGAGCAGGCTGGTGCCCATGGCCGCGAAGGATTGTTCGACGCGCGCCTTGGCTCCCTCGCCGATCGCGACCATGGCGATGACGGCGGCCACGCCGATGATCACGCCCAGCGTCGTCAGAAACGAGCGCATCCGGTTGCGCATCAGGGCGCGGGAGGCGACGCGCAAAATCGACAAGTAGCTCATCCTTCCACCTCCTGCTCCACCGGCTCCTCTTCGAGCCGAGCCACCGCCTGCGCCTGCCGCTTGTCGGAGATCACCAGCCCGTCCTTCATCCGCACCACCCGCGTGGCGTAAGAGGCGATGTCGGCCTCGTGGGTCACCAGGACGATGGTGATCCCGGATCGACCAAGCTCCTGGAACAGCGACATGATCTCCACACTGGCCCGGGAGTCGATGTTGCCGGTGGGCTCGTCGGCCAGGATCACCCGGGGGCGCGTCACCAGGGCGCGGGCGATGGCGACGCGCTGCTGCTGCCCGCCGGAGAGCTGGCCGGGATGGTGGTCGAGGCGGTCTGCAAGGCCGACCCGTGAGAGCGATTCCTTGGCGCGGCGCGCCCGCTCGCGCGTCGAAACGCCGGCATAGAGCAGCGGCAGCTCGACGTTCTCCAGGGCGCTGGTGCGGGCGAGCAGGTTGAAGTTTTGAAAGACGAAGCCGAGGGTGCGATTGCGGATGACCGCCAGCTCCTCCCGGGTGAGCCGGGAGACCTCGCGGCCGGCGAAGGGGCAGCGTGCGGAGGCGGGACGGTCCAGGCAGCCGATCGTGTACATCAAAGTGAACTTGCTCGACACCGAGCCGCCCATGATGGCCACGAACTCTGCTTCCAGGACGGAGAGAGAAATGCCGCGCAGCGCCTGGACCTCCATCTTCCCCATGCGGTAGGTCCGGGTGACGTTATCCAGAAGAATGAGAGGCTCCGCGGCGGACATGGCTAGAAGATCCTGCGGAAGGCGTTGGCCCCGCCCATGGATTGCGGGGAACTGGAGATCGAGCCTCCGGTCACGCCGGTGATCACCTGGTCTCCTTCGCGGAGTTCTCCCTCGGCCACCTCGGTGAGGCTGCCGTCCGAAACGCCGGCGCGCAGCGGAACGGGCTGCGGCTGGTCGTTGCGGAGGACCCAGACGACCTTGTGATCAGGAGACACCGGATCGCCTCTCCGCGAGCCGCCGGCCCCTTGCCCCGTTCCACGGGAACCTCTTCCTCCTCCGCCCCCCCGTTCGAAGCCTCCTTGCCCGCCTCCGCCGCCTCTGCCCTGGCCTCCCTGTCCGGCGCGCGCCCCGCCGGCGCCCGTCTTGTCCTGGGCGCCACCGGGGGAGAGCCGGGCCAGCATCTCGGGAGGCGGGCGGAACCGCAAGGCGGCGTTGGGGACTCGCAGGACGTCGCCGCGCTCCGCAGTGACGAAGGTGATGTTCGCCGTCATTCCCGGCTTCAGCTTCAGATCGGGATTGCTCACATCCAGGACCGCGTCGTAGGTGACGACGTTCTGCACTGTCTGCGGCGCGTTGCGAATTTGCCGCACCTCGCCGGTAAACCGCTCGCTGGGGTAGGCATCCACGAAGAAGGTCGCGTCCATCCCCGGCCGGAGCTTGCCGACGTCGGCCTCGGCGACGCTGGAGTCGACTTGCATCTTCCGCAGATCCTCGGCGATGGTGAAGAGAGTCGGGGCCTGCAGCGAGGCGGCCACGGTCTGGCCCACGTCGACGTTGCGCGAGATGACCACGCCGTCGGTGGGGGAGAAGATGGTCGTATAGGCCAGGTTGATCTCGGCCTGTTGGAGTGCCGCGCGGGCCTGCTCGAGCGCCCCTTCACTGGCCTTCACCGTGGCCGCGGCGGCGTCGGCGGTCGCCTTGGCGGTGTCGAGGTCCGCCTGCGCCACCAGGTTTTGCTTGGCCAGCGCCTGAGCGCGCTGGTATTGAAGCTGCGAGTCGGTGGCCTGGGCCTTGGCCCTGGCGAGATTGCCCTCGGCGGCGGATAGATTGGCCTTCGCCTGCTGGACCGCCGCGTCGAAGAATTGGGGATCGATCCGGGCAACCACCTGGCCCTTCTTGACGGTGGAATTGAAATCGGCGTAGAGGGCCTGGATCCGTCCCGAGACTTGGCTGCCGACCTGGACGGTCACCAGGGGGGAGAGGGTGCCGGTGGCGGTGACCTTGGCGATGATGCGGCCGCGATCCACTTTCGCCGTTTCGTAGGTCAGATCCGACTTCTTGCCGCCCAGGCCGAACCCGAAAACGGCGGCCAGGGCCAACCCCGCGGCGATGAGAAGGAGGGTCCAGAGTTTGCGCCGCGAGCGCGGCGATTCAATTTCTTCCATCGATCCGACTCCAACCCGCGAAACTACGGGACCGAGCGTTGCGGTACGCGATGAGCGGTCTTCCTCGATCCTTCAGACTCGCCGCCGGAGCGAAGGGTTGACAGGTCAGGGGCGATTCGGGGCCCACGGCTAGACCCCCCGCTCGAGCGGGCCCGGCGTCGCGACTCCCACGGCGGTGGCGGCCACGGCCTCCGCATAGGATCGTTCGAACTTCTCGCGGCGCTGGCCCAGCCAGGCGTCGAACAGGTGGTAGGCGGCGGGGACGGCGAACAGCGTCAGGAACGTGGAGACGATCACGCCGCCGATGACGGCCAGGGCCATGGGCTGGCGAAGCTCGGCGCCGGGGCCGAGCGACACGGCCGCAGGAATGGCGCCGGCGATGGTGGAAAGTGAAGTCATCAGGATGGGACGCAGGCGGATGGGACAGGCCTGCAGCAGCGCTTCCTCCCGGTTCTTGCCCGAGCGGCGCAGCTGGTTGGTGTAGTCCACCAGAATGATGGAGTTCTTCTTCACGATTCCCATCAGGAGGATGAGGCCGATCATGGAGTAGATGTTGAGCGATTTTCCCGTGAAAAAGAGGGCGAGCAGAGCGCCGGTGAACGAGAAAGGAAGCGCCATCAGCACGGTTACCGGGTGGACGAAGGAGTTGAACTGCGAGGCCAGTACCATGTAGGAGACCGCCAGGCCAAGGATCAGCGCGAAGACCAGGCTCTTGATCGATTCTTGGAACGCCTGGGCGCTGCCGCTGAACACCACCTCGTACCCCTCGGGAAGGGTCCGCTTGGCAATTCTCTCGACTTCGCCCAGCGCGTCGGC
>Ga0066710_100005935_pt1 | contig 11287 bp, 9 predicted proteins | sample GraSoiAngelo_159_FD_79666 | JGI IMG/M metagenome (GOLD analysis project Ga0066710, IMG submission 79666) | Grasslands soil microbial communities from the Angelo Coastal Reserve, California, USA - 14_1009_16_40cm | ecosystem: Environmental > Terrestrial > Soil > Grasslands | place: USA... | reverse complement strand
TAGCCGAAGGTTGCGGACGCGAGGGGGACAACGAACTCGCTCGTTTTTGCGTGATCGCCAGAGGCTCCGCCAGCGAACTGGAATACCATCTTCTCTTGGCTCACGATTTGAAATTGATCGACCAAGATTATGGGTGGCTGGCGGAACAAACGATCGAAATCAAAAAAATGCTGACCGCGCTGATTCAAAAGCTGAATGCTGAACGCTAAGCTGATAGCTGAACGCTGATCGCTGAAAGCAGCGCGGCGCCCTACAATTTCGAGTTTAGTTTTGGTTGCGGCGGCGCCGCGCTAAGCGTTTTGTGCTTCTTTTGTGGCTAATTTCCCTATCTAAATCGTTGCCGCTTGCATGGTGCGCCGCAACGGCAATCGGACCACAAAGGTGGCGCCCTGTTCACCGCCAGAACTCTGCGCGTAGACAGTTCCGCCATGTGATTCCACGAGATGCCGGACGATGGCGAGCCCGAGGCCAAGTCCGGTGTGCTGCCGCGTGCGGGAAGTGTTCGCTTGCCGGAACTTGTCAAACACGTGCGGAAGGAATTCGGCCTCGATTCCAATTCCCGTGTCGCTCACCCGGATTTCCGCGTTGCCGGTCGTCTCGACGAGTTCGATACTGATGTGTCCGGCATTTGGCGTGAATTTCACCGCGTTTGCCAGCAAGTTCCAAATGACTTGCTGCAAGCGGTCTGCGTCTCCTGAAATGACTCCGTTGATCGATCCAATGCGTACGTCAACGCGAATGCCCTTCGCTTCGCTCGCAGGTCGCACCGTTTCGATTGCGGCTTCGATGACCCGCGGCAGATCGACGGATTCCATATTGAGCTTCAATTTGCCGCTCAGTGCGCGCGAGACATCAAGAAGATCATCGACGATCTTCACCTGTGTCTTCGCATTTCGTTCGATCAAGTCCAGGGCCCGGGCGAAAACCGCTCGGTCGTGCGGTTCGCTGCGCATCATGTAGACGCCTCCCAGGATCGGTGTGAGCGGAGTCCGTAATTCATGTGAAACGATCGCCACGAACTCATCCTTCAACCGATTTGCTTTCTGCGTCTCCTGGTAAAGGCGCGCGTTCTCCAACGCAAGACCAGCCCGGTGGCCAAATGTTTCAAACAAGTGGAGGTCTTCGGTATCGAAGGCGCGAGGTCTTGCGGAAGCGATAGCAAGCACTCCGGCAATTTCGTTGCGCGCGATAATAGGTACGAGTAGGCGCGAGACAGGCGCAACTGTCATTTCGGGCTCTCCGGTTGTCATCACCCGATAGAGATCCGACTGCAGCTCTCCTTCACTGACCAAAGGCATGGAGTGAGTGGCCGCCACGCGGATCAGTTGTTCACCTTCGCGGATAAAAATCACGCAAGAATCTGCCAGATTGGACACGATGAATTCCGCCGCTTCCGGAAATGTTTTTTCGCATTCCAGTGATGATGCGAGAATCTTGCCGACCTCCATCATGCAACGCATCCGCTCTTCAGCACGTCTTCGCCCCGAGAGATCCAATGCAAGGCACAACGTCTCACGCCGAGGCACATCGGCTTGAATCGTAACTCCTCCAATCAATACCGGAATCCGACTACCGTTCTTGCGAAGGAATTCCTTTTCATAGGGCGAAAACACACCAGTGGATTCAAGCTCGATGCGCGCTTTCGCGTCCGGAGCGTCGAATTCGGGCGGGGTCATCTCCCGCCAGCGGAGCTGTCTCTGAACCAAATCCGCGCGCGTGTAGTTCACCATCTTGAGGAACACGTCGTTCGCCTCGGTGATGAATCCATTCTCGACAACGATCACGCCGATGATGTTGGATTCGATGACGCGTCGGAATCGTTCTTCACTGGCTCGGAGAGCTTCCTCCATGCGGCGCCGCGGCGTGACGTCGCACGAGAGCAGTGTGAGGCCTCCATCAGGATTGGGATACGTGTGATGTTCAAACCATCGGTTCAGCGAAGCGTGGAAGTGCTCGAATCGTCGGGCTGATTGCTCGTTCAGCGCGTCGGTAATCTTGCGATGAAACACCTCATCCGCAGCATTGAGGATCTCTGATGCCCTCTCATTGACGAAAGAGACCTGCCGGTCACCGCTCAACACGCAGATGCCGTCGTTGATCTTACTGAGAATTTCGGCGAGGTCCGGAGAAGAAGACATCGGGTCTCGCACTATAGCCGTGTGATTCGAATTTGGCAAATCGAATGTGCTATCTTAATCGCCTTCATGAAGTGGCAAAACAAGCTCAAGTTACGCTGCCGAGAATTCCGAATGATTGCTCGGGGACTGGCGTCGACTAAGCATGTACTTTTGGCTCACATCATTCCTACTCGCCGCTGCAATCTCGCTTGCCGCTACTGCAACGAGTACGACGATTTCTCTCCTCCCGTTCCAACCGATGACATGATCCGGCGCATTGACCGGCTGGCATATCTCAAGACAGCCATCGTCACGATTAGCGGTGGAGAGCCGTTACTGCATCCGGAAATCGAAGCAATCATCAAGCGCATCCGTTATCACGGAATGATTGCCGGAATCATCACCAACGGCTATCTCTTGACGCCGAAGAAAATCGTGGCGTTGAACCTAGCGGGCCTGGAGCACCTGCAGATCAGTATCGATAACATTCAACCGGACGATGTTTCAAAAAAAAGTTTAAAGGTGCTCGAAAGAAAGCTGGAACACCTTGCGGAGTTTGCCGAATTTTCCGTCAACATCAATTCCGTGATCGGTGGAGGAATTCAAAACCCCGAAGACGCTGTCGCGATCACCAATCGCGCGGTCCAGTTGGGTTTCGCCAGCTCATTAGGAATCATCCACGACGGTAGCGGCTCGATGAAGCCCTTAAACCGGCGTGAAGAACGCGTGTTTCGGGAAATCAAGACCTACGGCAAACACAGCTATAGCCGCCTGTATTGGTTTCAGGAGAATTTGGCCAAGGGAAGTCCCAACGATTGGCGATGCCGCGCCGGAGCCCGCTACCTGTACATCTGTGAGGACGGCCTCGTCCACTACTGCTCGCAACAACGTGGTTATCCGGGCATTCCGCTCGAGAAATACAGTTTTGCCGACATGGAACGCGAGTACTTCACGAAGAAGTCATGCGCGCCACACTGCACGGTAGGTTGCGTGCAAAAGATATCAGTGATCGATCACTGGCGTGACCCGCAACAGGAGCCATCCTCACTGAGTGTCGGATTCCACATTGGCTCCTGAATTGCAAATTGTTATTAGCTTTCCACGGCAATCACGTTCAAAAGCGATGACAATATCATGCTTCCCACGCGATGAAGCGCAGCTTAGCCGTATTGTTCTGGCACTGAAGCAAGCCGGGCTTTTTAATCAATACGAGGAACAAGCCCATGGCGACAAGATCCTTTTGTGTGTGCATACGCGAACGGTTGAAGAGAGTGAGCGGGTTCGAGAACTCCTTCTTGAAGCCGGAATTTCCCAGCTAATTGACCGTGACGCTGCGGCATAGCGACCGTTTCGACGGAAGCGCCGACCCCCTGATGGCAAATTGCTGCCACCGCGAATGCGCGGCATCTAATTTGCTAACAGACGGTCCGATGCGCGCAACCCAAGCCGATCCAATCACACGTGTTGTCAAGTTGATTGACGTTGTCAACCATGGAGCCCAGCTATTTGCGCGCACCGCCGCTTCAACCGATATCGGTGCGACGCTTCAACGGTTCGCCGAAGCACTTCACCCGAAGTTGGAACAGTTCGAATTCGAGCTGCGAAGGGAACTCCGGCGCTTGGGAGTGGAGGCAGCCTTGACGTGCCAGGCGTCGACCGCGAGCCTCCGACCGGCATGTGAAATGATCCTGGAATCATATCGGGCGGCTTTAGTCAGCAACGTCACCGCGCACACACGCGCGATGCTGAGCCGCCAGTTCGCGGAAATGGAACTAGCATACGCAGAGTTGGCATCTATTCACCACATCGCGTCAGGTGATTCACACACCGAGAATGTGGTACCCGCCATCCACGTAGATCACTTCGCCGGAAATTCCTCGTGACAGAGGGCTGACGAGAAACAGCGCTGCATCGCCGACCTCATCAATATCGACCTGTTTACGCAATGGCGCCCGCTCGGCGTGAAGCTTAATCATGCTCGAAATGCCGCCCACTGCGGAAGAAGCCAACGTTTTGATAGGCCCCGCGGAGATGGCATTGACCCGGATACCATGCGGCCCGAGGTCGTTCGCGAGATATCGCACCGATGCTTCAAGCGCGGCTTTCGCCACCCCCATCACATTGTAGTTTTGTATGACGCGTTCGGCTCCCAGGTAGGTGAGCGTCACGATCGCCGCCTGCCGATCCTTCATCAATGGCAAAGCCGCTCGCGCCACAGCAATCAGTGAATAGGCGCTAATATCCAGCGCAACGCGGAAATCGTCACGTTTCGTGTCCGCGTACATCCCATCCAGGGCTTCGCGCGGCGCGAACGCCAATACATGAGCAATGAAATCCAACCCACCGGCCTCCCCGCCAATTCGCGCCATTAATGCTTGGATCTGCTCATCGCTGGAGACATCACATTGGACCAGCAGCGGGTCATTCAGCTGAGGCGCCAGCTCGCGCACATTTTCGCCCAGCCGTTCGTTCTGATACGTCAGCACCAGCCGGGCTCCCTCCTTACTGACCGAATTCGCGATGCCCCAAGCAATACTACGCTTATTAGCGACACCCATGATGAGACCGGTTTTGCCTTCTAACAGTTGTGTCATAAGAGGTTGGCGCCCTCGCCACATTACCATAGCGATCACAGACCATCCATGCTAGAATCACCTACCGATCGGTCGGTAGGTCTGGTATTATGGAAAAGCTTCCTACGTTTACTTTTTCGATCCTCGTCGAAAATCGTTTCGGCGTTTTATTCAACATAACGGGTTTATTCAGTTCTCGCGGGTACAATATCGAGCGGCTGATGGTCGTTCCGGATTCGGAGCCTGGCCTTTCACGCATTACGATGGTTGCGCGCTGCAGCCCGGCACTCGCAGAACAAATTGTTAAACAACTTCACAAGCAGATTGATGTCATCTCGGTGGAGGTGACTGACAAGGAGACTTCATGGCCAACGTCTATTATGAAAAGCACGGCAACCCCAGCCTGATCAGATCCAAGCGCGTCGCTGTTATCGGCTACGGCAGCCAGGGGCACGCGCACTCGTTAAATATGCGGGATAGCGGTGTTGATGTGAAGACCGCAACATACGCAAGCAGCCCATCGGCAGCTCGCGCGAAAGAAGAGGGGCTCGCGGTGACGACGATCGAGGCTGCCGTTCAGACTTCGGACGTGATCATGATTCTCATTCCGGACGAGAAACAGAGAAGCGTTTACAAAGCCTCGATTGAGCCGCATCTGCGCGCCGGTCAGACCCTGATGTTCGCGCACGGTTTCAATATTCATTTCGGTCAGGTGGTGCCCCCGCCGTTCATTGACGTCAGCATGATTGCTCCGAAGGCGCCAGGACACCGGATGCGCGAGTTATTCGTTGAAGGCGTCGGCGTGCCGGCGCTTTTAGCGATTCATCAGGATGTTAGTGGCCAGGCGAAGCAGAACGCGCTGGCGTACGCGTGGGCGACCGGCAATTTGAAGGCAGGCGTTATCGAAACGACATTCAAAGAGGAGACTGAGAGTGATCTTTTCGGCGAGCAGTCGGTGCTTTGCGGGGGTGTGAGTGCGTTGGTAAAGACCGCGTTCGAGACGCTGGTCGAAGCGGGATATCAGCCCGAGGTCGCGTATTTCGAGTGTCTGCATGAGCTGAAGCTCATCGTCGACCTGTTCTATCAAGGCGGGCTCGGGTACATGCGATATTCCGTCAGCGACACGGCGGAATATGGCGACTACACTCGGGGTCCGCGCGTTATTGACGAGCACGTGCGCGCGACGATGAAACAGATCCTGAAGGAAGTTCAAGACGGCACGTTTGCCAAGCAGTGGATCGCAGAGAACGAAGCAGGCCGGCCGAATTTCAAGAAAATGCGCGAGAGCGAAGCCGGCCATCCGATCGAAGCGGTGGGCAAGCAGCTTCGTGAGATGATGTCGTTCCTCCAGAAACCGAAGCAGAAGGCGGCCCCTGTTGCGGCCGCTGTTGGAGCGCGGGAGGATCGATGACTGCTCGAGCTGAGCGGCTACCGACGTCCACGTCCTCAGGCAAGCATCCCCTCGCCGGTCAAATGATGACGGGCGCGGACATGATTATTCAGGTGCTGGCGGACGAGGGCGTCGAGGTTCTGTTTGGCTATAGCGGGGGCGCCATCCTGCCGACGTGGGACGCGCTGGGCCGCTATAACATCGAGCAGGAATCCAAACGCCGCAAGCCGATCGAACTCGTCGTCCCCGCGAACGAGCAGGGCGCCGGCTTCATGGCCGCCGGATACGCACGGGCGAGCGGGAAGGTTGGCGTTTCGATGGTGACATCGGGTCCTGGGGCGACCAATAGCGTCACGCCCGTTCGCGATTGCATGGCCGATTCGGTTCCCATTGTCCTGATTTGCGGACAAGTTCCACGGGCCGCCATCGGCACCGATGCCTTTCAAGAAGCCCCTGTCTTCAACATCATGAGCGCGTGCGCCAAGCGTACCTTCCTGGTGCTCGATCCGGAAGAACTCGAGGCTACCGTTCGAACGGCGTTTGATATTGCGCGCAGTGATCGGCCGGGTCCGGTCGTTCTCGATATTCCAAAAGACGTCCAGAATTGGAAGGGCGTTTTCAAAGGCGAAGGGCTGCTGGAACTCCGGGGCTATCGCGAGCGTATGCAAGCACTCTACGGCGCCCGAATGTCGGAAGAAAAGGGCACCGCGTTCTTCGACATGCTCGGCAACAGTGATCGGCCACTGATCTATGCGGGCGGCGGCGTTATCAAAAGTGATGCGGCTCGCGACCTGCGGCGGTTTGCGACTACCTATAAGGTTCCGGTAACGACTACTCTTCAAGGCATTGGCGCATTTGATACCACGCACCCGCTTTCACTTCACATGCTGGGCATGCACGGAACGGCGTATGCAAACTATGCTGTCGAAGACTGCGATTTTCTGATTGCCATTGGCTCTCGCTTTGACGATCGGGTTGCCGGGAAGGTTGCTACTTTTGCGCCTAACGCGAAAAACATCGCCCACGTCGATATTGACGCAAGCGAGATCGGAAAAGTGAAACACGTCACGTGGTCGCATATTTCCGATGTAAGAACCGGGTTGCAGGATTTGCTGAACTATGGCCGCGGCTTCCAAAAGGATTTTTCGCCGTGGTTAGCGCATATTGCCACGCTGAAACGCAATCATCCGCTCGCCTACGATCGTGATTGCGACTTCATCCAACCGCATTTCGTGCTCGAGTGCCTGAACAAGATCATCCAAGGCGAGGCGATTATCTGCACCGGCGTCGGGCAGCATCAGATGTGGGCTGCACAGTACCTGGACTACAAGCATGCGCGATCGTTCCTGACTTCCGGTTCGATGGGGACAATGGGTTTCGGTTTGCCTGCCGCCATCGGCGCGCAGTTTGCGCGGCCGGATCGTCTGGTGATCAACATTGATGGCGATGGCAGTCTGCGGATGAACATCGGCGAGATGGAAACCGTAACGAACTACAACTTGCCGCTAAAAACAATCCTGTTTAACAACCAGGGCGATGGCATGGTTCGGCAGTGGCAGAAGATGTTTTTTGCGGAACGCTTCTGCGGGACGGAAAAGTTCCTTCACCGCAAAGATTTCGTCAATGCCGCCCGGGCGGATGGTTTCGAGTTCGCGGTTCGTGTCAGCGAAAAGAATCGCGTCGAAGCGGTGTTGCAGGAATTCATTCACCACAATGGTCCAGCGTTCCTGGAAGTGATGATTGATCCCGATGCGTGTGTGTTCCCGATGATCGGGCCGGGAATGGGCTATAAAGAAATGGTCACGGGCCCGCACATCCAGCCCAGGAAGCAGGAAGACATAACGAACCTCGCCAAGCCAACGGATTTGTTTTAAATTTTGAAATTTATGTCTTCAGCCGCTTCTCGAGTTGAGCAACCTGCTCCCGCAGCTCTTGCGGGAGGCGCTCCCCAAACTCATCAAAGAAGCTGTTGATCAGCGGAACTTCCGCGATCCAACCTGGCGCGTCGACGCTGAGAAGTTTCGTCAGGTTTGCAGCCGGCATATCCAGGCCGCGGGTATCGAGATCCTCGGGCCGGGGCAGCCGACCGATAGGTGTTTCGACAGCATTGGCTGTGCCGTTGCAGCGCTCGAAGACCCACTTCAACACGCGGCTGTTTTCGCCGTAACCGGGCCAAAGGAACTTGCCCTTGTCGTCTTTGCGGAACCAATTCACGAAATAGATCTTCGGCATTTTGGCCCCAGGTGTTTTCCCTATCCTGAGCCAATGGGCAAAATAGTCGCCCATGTTGTAACCGCAGAAGGGCAGCATGGCCATTGGATCGCGCCGCAGTTGGCCCACTTTGCCTGCGGCAGCCGCGGTTGTTTCGCTACTCGTCGTGGCCGCGAGAAAGGTTCCGTGTCCCCAATCAAAGGATTCGGTGACGAGTGGCACCACGTTGGCACGCCGGCCACCGAAGAGGATGGCATCAATGGGAACGCCTTTTGGATCTTCCCATTCTTGTGCGATCACTGGACACTGTTTCGCCGGTGTGGTGAAGCGGGCGTTCGGGTGGGCTGCAGGGCGACCGGACTGTGGATTCCATGGCCGTCTCAGCCAATCGATCAATTCGGCAGGTTTGTCATCTGTCATGCCCTCCCACCAGACGTCGCCGTCAGGGGTTATAGCGCAGTTCGTGAAAATTGAATTCTTGGTGACAGTGAGCATCGCGTTTGGATTCGATTTCACACTTGTTCCGGGCGCAACGCCGAAGAATCCCGCTTCGGGATTAATCGCGTAGAGCCGCCCGTCGGATCCAAACTTCATCCAAGCAATGTCGTCGCCAATGGTTTCCACTTTCCAACCGGGCACGGTCGAGATCAGCATTGCGAGGTTCGTCTTGCCGCAAGCGGAAGGAAATGCGCCGGTGACGTACTTCACCTGGCCTTGAGGGCTCGTCAATTTCAAGATAAGCATGTGTTCGGCGAGCCACCCTTCATCGCGCGCCTGCACTGACGCGATCCGCAGCGCATGGCATTTCTTGCCGAGCAATGCATTTCCACCGTATCCGGAGCCGAAGGACCAGATCTCCCGCGTTTCCGGAAAATGGCAGATGTACTTGTGTTCGGAATTGCACGGCCAGGCAGCGTCTTGCTCGTTTGGGCCGAGTGGAGCGCCGACCGAATGGAGGCCTTTTACGAAGTCGCCATCGGTGCCGAGCGCCTCCAGCACCTTGGTTCCGACGCGAGCCATGATGTGCATGTTAGCGACAACGTACGGAGAATCGGAGATCTCGATGCCGATCTTCGAAATCGGGGAACCGAGCGGGCCCATGCAGTATGGAATGACGTACATCGTGCGGCCACGCATCGACGCGGTAAAGAGATTTGTCAACTCGCGTTTCATTCGTACCGGATCTCCCCAGTTGTTGGTTGGTCCGGCGTCATCTTCCGTTGCGGAACAAATAAATGTTTGGTCTTCAACGCGAGCAACATCGATCGTGGTAGAACGCACGTAAATACTATTGGGACGCTTTTCCGGATTCAGCGGAACCGCCGTACCGCTCTGAAGCATGATGCGCGTCATCAGATGGTATTCCTGCTCCGAACCATCGCATATATGAACACGGTCCGGTTTGCACGTGACGGCGACTTCTTCAACCCACTGCAACAGACGCTTATGTATGATCCTTCCCGCTGCAGCTTCCGATACAGCCGATTCGTAGATTTGCGCGTTGGGCATGAGGCCTCTCCTAGGACGACGATGGGGTCCAAAGTATAAACACTGAACGGCTGAATTATTTCACAACTTTACCTTTCATTTACATTGAGATAACTTGCGCTGGTGATTCAGGACTTGCTGTACAGGCCGATTTCCGAGCTCGCCCAGCTGATTCGGGCCAAGCAGATATCGCCTGTCGAACTGACACGCCAATACATCGAGCGTGCAAAACAACTAGACCCACAATTGTTCGCATTCGTGACTTTCACCGAAGACTTGGCCATGGCCCAGGCACGAGCGGCCGAGAGCGAGGCAATGAAAGGGAAGTTGCGCAGCGTATTGCAAGGCATTCCCTGGGGTGTGAAAGATCTCTTCGCGACAAATGGCGTCCCAACGCAATGGGGCTCGCCGGTGTATGAAGGGCAAATTTTCAACTACGATGCGACCGTGGTGGCCAAAGTACGCGATGCCGGCGCGGTCTTGATTGGCAAACTGGCATCCGGAGAATTGGCGAGCGGTGCGCGGTGGTTCCGCGGAACCACGCGGTGCCCGTGGGACTTGACGCGTTCCAGCAGCGGATCTTCCGCGGGTCCTGCTGCGGCAACCGCAGCAGGCCTGGTCGGCTTTAGCATCGGAAGTGAAACTCTGGGTTCGATTCTGTCTCCGGCTGCCGTAAACGGCGTTGTGGGACTGCGTCCGACTTACGGCCGAGTCAGCCGCCACGGTGTGATGGCGCTGAGCTGGACGATGGATAGAGTCGGTCCAATTTGCCGCACGGTCGAGGACTGCGCCCGGGTGCTCGATGAAATTATGGGTTCCGATCCTCTCGACGCTTCTTCTGTCGATGGACCTGCTGTAGGGGCGTTGGGCGAAGCGCAAGCGCGACAGCGCGCAGCATCAAAAAATGACCGCCCGGGCGGTCCGCGAAGCGCAAGCGCGACAGCGCGCGGCCGTAAGACGCGAAGCGCAAGCGCGACAGCGCGCGGCCGTAAGAATGGACCGCCCCTTCAGCCGATCAAAGGCAAGCGAATCGGCGTCCTCATTGACGAATTTCGCGCAGCAAGCGATCCGGAGGTTTTCGCGATTTTTCGAGATGCACTGAAGAGTCTCGAATCATTAGGCATTGTCTTGGAAGAGGGGCAGCTCGCCGATTATCCGTATCAGGATATCGCCCGGTACACAATAAATGTCGAAGCCGCCTGCGCCTTCGAGCCACTGTGGAAGACCGGCAAGATCGATATGATGATCAACAAGCAGCGCGCCGCCGACTGGTCCGCTGCACGGATGCTGCCTGCGGTCGATTACCTGAAAATGCAGCGCCTTCGCAGCGAGATTTGCGACTACGCCACCGGTCTCTTTAACAGATACGCTGCGCTCGTGGCGCCAACATCCAGTTCGCCTGCCGGTTTCGTGGACCTTCCGAATCTTCCCGTTGCCAATCCGATTGGAATCGTGAACGCCGGCGGCGCTTTGGCGTTCGGCAGCATCGCCGGCCTGCCGGCTGTCTC
>Ga0066710_100005933_pt1 | contig 11289 bp, 10 predicted proteins | sample GraSoiAngelo_159_FD_79666 | JGI IMG/M metagenome (GOLD analysis project Ga0066710, IMG submission 79666) | Grasslands soil microbial communities from the Angelo Coastal Reserve, California, USA - 14_1009_16_40cm | ecosystem: Environmental > Terrestrial > Soil > Grasslands | place: USA... | reverse complement strand
GCCAGGTACATCGCCAGCAGGACGGCGGCGGGCGCGTTGATCGTCATGGAGGTGGAAACCCTTCCCAGAGGGATGTCCCGGAAGAGCGCCTCCATGTCGGCAAGGGTGTCGATCGCCACCCCTTCCCGGCCGACCTCGCCCTCGGCCATGGGATCGTCCGAATCGCGGCCCATGAGGGTCGGCAGGTCGAAGGCGGTCGACAGCCCCGTCTGGCCGTGCTCCAGAAGGTAGCGGAAGCGGCGGTTGGTGTCCTCCGCCGAGCCGAAGCCGGCGAACTGGCGCATGGTCCACAGCCGGCCCCGGTACATCGTCGGGTGGACGCCGCGCGTGTAGGGCGGGTCCCCGGGGAAGCCGAGCTTCTCGACCGGGTCCCAGCCCTCGAGATCCTCGAAGGTGTAGAGCCGGTCCACCGGGGCCCCGGAAACGGTGGTGAAGGCGGGCAGCCGCTCCGGCCGGCGGGCCAGGACCTCCTTCAGGGTCCGCTCCTCCCAGTCGCGGCGCGTGGCGCGCCGCACCGTGGCCGCCTTCCCGCCGCCCTTCTTCATGCCGGCCCCCCCTTGAGGATCTCCTTGGCGATGACCAGCCTCTGGATCTCCGAGGTCCCTTCATAGATCTCGGTGATCTTGGCGTCGCGGAACAGGCGCTCCACCGTGTACTCGTTGATGTAGCCGTAGCCGCCGTGGATCTGCACCCCCTCCTTCGCGGCCCGCATGCAGGCCTCGGAGGCGAAGAGCTTGGCCATGGACGCTTCGAGCGAGTAGCGCTCGAGGTGATCCCGTGCCCAGGCGGCGCGGTACGCCAGAAGGCGGGCGGCCTCCAGCTCGGTGGCCATGTCGGCCAGCTTCCACTGGATGGCCTGCAGCTGGGCGATCGGCGCCCCGAAGGCCTGGCGGCTCCGGCTGTAGGCCAGGGACTCCTCGAGGGCGGCGGCGCCGATGCCCAGGGCCTGGGCCGCGATGCCGATGCGGCCGCCGTCCAGGGTGTTCATGGCGATCTTGAATCCCTCTCCTTCCGCGCCGAGAAGGTTCCCGGCCGGCACTTCGCAGGCCTCGAGCACGATCTCCACCGAGCCCGACGCGGTGATCCCCATCTTGTGCTCCGGCTTGCCGGTCCGCAGTCCGGGGAAGTCGCGCTCGACGATGAAGGCGCTGATCCCGCGGTGCCGCAGCTTCGCGTCGATCGTGGCGTAGACGATGAACGTGTGGGCGGCGACGCCGTTGGTGACGAACACCTTGTTGCCGCTGAGAACATAGCGGTCGCCGCGCCGGACCGCCGAAGTGCGCAGGGCCGCCGCGTCCGACCCGCTGCCCGGCTCCGTCAGGCAGTAGGCGCCGATCCGTTCTCCGCGCGCATGCGGGACGAGGTAGCGGCGCTTCTGCTCCTCGCTGCCGTACTTGAGGATCGGGCCGCAGAACAGGGAGTTGTTCACCGACAGCACCACGCCCGTCGAGGCGCAGGCGCGGGAAACCTCCTCGATGGCGATCACGTAGGAGACGGCGTCGAAGCCCGCGCCGCCGTAGGCTTCGGGAACCATCATGCCCGTCAGGTTCAGCGCGGCGGCACGGCGGTAGTTGTCGTGGGGGAACTCGCGGGTGCGGTCGAGCGCCGCGGCGCGGGGCTTGAGGACGTCCTCGGCGAAGGCCCGCACGGTCTCGCGGACCATCTCCTGCTCGCGGGAGAGCGTGCAATCGAACGCCACGCGCTCAGGCCTCCGCCTCGAGGAGGCCGTACTGGCCGTCCTGGAGCCTGAAGAGGACCGAAACCTGCTGGGAGTCGGCGTCCCGGAAGACGAGCACGGGATGGCGGGCGTCCTGGACCTGGAGGAGAGCCTCCTCCACCGACATCGGCTTCACCGGGATGCGGCCCATGCGCACGACGGGCGGCCGGTCGTCCCGCCGCGGCGGGGCCAGCCCGAGGTCGGCGAGCGCCGGGATCGCCGCGCCGGGGCGCCGGGGCGAGGCGCGCCGGCCCTGGCGCTTGCGTTCGCGCGCCAGCCGCTCGCGGTGCTTCTTCGCCTGGGCCAGGAGGCGGCTCACGCACTCGGTGATCGAGTCCTGGAACTCGATCGCCTCGGCCTTGGCGGTGAGCGTTGCGGTACGCGCCTTGGCGACGATTTCCGCCAGGTGGCGGTGCTTCTCGAGCGTCAGGATGACGTGGACATCGAGGACGCCGTCCAGGACACGCTCGAGCTTCGCCAGCTTCTCCTCGGCGAAGGTCTTCAGGGGACCGGTCAGGTGGGCCTTCCGTCCGGTGAACAGGATGGTCATCGCGGTCTCCTCGTCCGGGGCCTCCGGCGGGCCGCCCCGTGGGTCAGCGGAATCCCTGTCGTCTCTCGTTGGAGGATGGGATGCGAAGCTCCTCGCGGTACTTGGCGACGGTGCGGCGCGCGATGCGCAGGCCGTCGTCGCTGAGCCTCTGCACGATCGCCGCGTCCGACATCGGGTGCTTGGGGTCCTCGTCGGCCACGACCCTCTTGATGCGCTCCTTGACGGTCAGCGAGGAGACGTCCTCCCCCTGCGCCGAGCTGATGCTCGAATGGAAGAAGAACTTCATCTCGAAAAGGCCGCGTGGCGTATGCATGTATTTGTGGTTCACGACCCGGCTGACCGTCGACTCGTGCATGCCGATGTCGTCGGCGACGTCTTTGAGGATGAGCGGCCTGAGGTGCTCGTAGCCGAAGTCGAGGAAGCCCTGCTGGTGCTTGACGATGCTCTTCGCCACCTTGTAGATGGTGCGCTGGCGCTCTTCCAGGCTCTTGATGAGGCGGAAGGCCGAGCGGAACTTCTCGCGCACGTACTCGCGCGTCTCGCGCGACACGTCGGTGTTGTTGCGATCGATCATGCGTCGGTAGAAAGGGCTGATGCGCAGGCGCGGCAGCCCGTCCTCGTTGAGAATGATCGTGTACCCCTTGTCCACCTTCACCACGTAGACGTCGGGCAGCACGTAGTTGTTGCTGCCGGCGTTGTACTTCGTCCCCGGCTTCGGGTCGAGCGTGCGGATGGTCTCGACGTAATGCATCACCTCTTCCTGGCTGCACCCGAGCGCCTGGGCCAGGTCGCGGAAGCGTCGGGTCTGCAGGAGGTCCATGTGCTCCTTGACGATGCGCTCCGCCGGGGTCCCTTCCATGTCGTGGAAGGCGAGCTGGATCAGCAGGCATTCCTTGAGGTCGCGCGCGCCGACGCCGGACGGATCGAAGTCCTGCACCACGTGCACGGCGCGCTCCACTTCCTCGAGGTTGTAGGGGCCCATGGCGGCGATCTCGTCGGGCGAGGCCTGCAGATAGCCGTCATCGTCGAGGTTGCCTATGATGGCGCGGGCGATCTCCTTCTGGCGGGCGGAGATGACCGTCATGTCGAGCTGCCAGAGCAGGTGGCCGGAAAGGCTCTGGGGCTTGGTCAGGATGTTTTCCAGGGGCGGCGTCTCGATCTCCTCGGCCGGCGCCTGGGGAACGTAGCTCATCTCCATGTAGTCCTGAAAATAAGACTCGTAGTCGATCTCGTCGAAGGAATCGCTCTCCTTCTCCTCGGCGGCCGGGGCGTCCACCGCGGGCGCTTCGCCCTCGGCCGCCTCTCCCGCCTCCCCCGGCGCGGCCTCCTCGCCCTCGGCCTTCTCCCCCTCGGCGGGCCCTTCGGTCATTTCCTCGAGAAGGGGATTCTCGGTCACTTCCTGCGTGATCTCCTCCTGCAGCTCGAGCTTGGTCATCTGCAGGAGCTTGATCGCCTGCTGGAGCGACGGCGTCATGATCAGCTTCTGCGACATCCGCAGATTGAGCTTCTGCTCGAGTGCCATCGCTCTCCCTAGTCCCCCGGGTAGGCGCTCGGAGGCGCCTCCACCGGCTCGCCGGGCACCAGACGGAAGTTGGTGCCCAGGTAGACCTCCCGGACCTTCGGGTCGGCCGCCAGCTGGTCCGGCGTGCCTTTCCGGAAGATCCGGCCTTCAGCGATAATATAGGCCCGGTCGGTGATGCGCAGCGTCTCCTGGACGTTGTGATCCGTCATCAGCAGCCCGATCCCCTTTCCCTTCAACTGATAGATGATCTTCTGGATGTCGGCGACGGCGATCGGATCGATGCCGGAAAACGGCTCGTCCAGGAGGATGAAGGAGGGGGAGATCACCAGCGCGCGGGCGATCTCCGCCCGGCGCCGCTCCCCTCCCGACAGGTTGTAGGCCGGGCTCTTGGCCAGATGGGCGATCTTCAGCTCATCGAGGACGGCCGCGGTGCGCTGCCGGACCTCCTCCTGGGGCATGTCGAGCGTCTCCAGGATGGCGATCATGTTCTCCTCGACCGTCATCTTGCGGAAGATCGACGGCTCCTGCGGCAGGTAGCTGATGCCGCTCCGCGCCCGCAGGTACATCGGCAGGCGCGACACGTCGTGCCCGCCCAGGAGCACCCGCCCCTGGTCCGGCTGGACCAGGCCGACCACGCAATAGAAGGTCGTCGTCTTCCCCGCGCCGTTTGGCCCGAGGAGCCCGACCACCTCACCACCCTGGATGTGGAGGGAGATGTCCTTGATGACGGGTCGGCCGCGGTAACTCTTGCTCAGCCCCTCAATGACTAGTTTTCGGCTCAAGGGACTGCACGTCCTTGCTCTCGGGCTTCAGGGTGATCCAAGTCCGGCCGCCGTGCTCGGATTCGGTCAGAATCCTATCGCCCGCCAGATCGAATGTCAACGTACGGCCCCGCAGGGTCCGCCCGGTGGCGCTATCCACGAGATCCGCGAGCCCCTCCTCATCTTTCAGCACGAGGAGATCCTGGTCGGGCAGGTACTCGGCGCTCCTGGCCGTGCCGAAGGCGGTGCCCTGCTTGACGGCCACGGCGCCGGTGGCCTCCACCCGCTGCAGATCGCGGCGGCCGTCGCGCTCGAGGAGGAAGGCGTCCATGGCGTCGGCCGGGAGGCTGGCGTCCGGCCGCGTCAGTCGCACGCCATCGCGATAGCGTGCCACGCCGCCGGCCTCGTCGTACACGAGGCTGCGGGCGGTGATCACGCTGACCGTCGGGCGGGCGGGCGCTCCGGCCCCGCCCGGGGCGCCGCGCTGCGTGAAGCGGGCCATGACGTTCTCGGTGGCGCGCATCTGGCGCGCCGACTGGTCCACGACGATTTCCTCCGCCTGCAGGCTGTTCCCCTCCTGCCAGGCACGGGCCGAGCCGGTGTAGATGGCGCGCCGGTCGGCCCGGTCGGCCCGCAGCTCCCGCGCCTGGAAGGAAGTGGCCGCGCGCTCGCTGAAGCCGGGCGCCCCACCACCGCCCGGACTCGGCAGCGAGACCGTGCGCACATCGCCCCGCGCCTCGAGGGCCTGGCGAGAAGGGTGCAGGTCGATCTCCTGGGCCGCGATGCGATCCCTCTCGGTCAGCACCACCGGCTCGCCGCGCAGCTCCACGAGGTCCTCGCGCGCCGCATAACGGGCGGAGCGGCTGCGCGAGGTGTAGCCGCCGGAGGTCACCCGGCATCCGCCGGAGGCCTCCGCCTCTTACATGGCTTCGCCGGGCCCCGCCAGGCGGGCCTTAAAGCTGTCGGCGTGCAGCTCGCTCGGCGGACCCTGCGCCGAGTGGGCGAGGGTGGCCACCACGTCGCCGAAGGCGCTCAGCGAGGTCACGTGCCGGCGGGATTCGTCGAACACCAGCTTCATGTAGTTGCCGCGCAGCACGTCCCCGCCTCGCTCGAGGCGCACGTCGTCCGTGAACACGGCGGTGTTGCCCCGCAGCGATGCCAGCAGATCCCCCGCGGAGACGGTGGTGGTCGGCGTGCCATCTTCGGCCGTGACCCGCAGCCGCACCTGGTCGGGGATCTTGATCTGGCGCTCGCTCGCCAGGTAGTTCAGCCCGCGTCCTTCCCCTTCCAGGCCGCCGACCCGGAAGGTGATGGGATCGGCGGTGAAGATCATGTCGCGATCGCTGTCGTAGAAGAGGGTCCCCGTGCTCAAGGAGAGGCCGTCGGCTCCTTCGATGTGCACGTCGCCCGTCAGCTGGGCCCTGCGCGAGGGGGCGTCGAACTGTCCATTGAGTCCCGTGACCGTGATCGACCCGCCCTCCTCGTCGTGGAGGGTCAGGCGCACCCCGTCCATCAGCTTGCGGTCGCCCTCGAAGCCGGTGACCGTCCGGGCGCTCAAGGTGAAGGCCGGGCGGCCTTCGCGGGAGCCGCTGATCTCGAACTCGTCGGACTTGTTCAGCACCGGGCCTTGTCCCGGGGGGGTGGGTGACGAGGGCGCCATGGTGATGACGGCCTGCGGCTTTCCCTTGTGGCCGTAGCTGAGGACCAGCGCCAGGCCGAAGCCGGCCAGCACCGCCAGGATGAGGACCCGCAAGGCGGTCACCGCGAGGTGCGGCCGGACGTGGATGCGTGGGCTCGGCTCCATGGCGCCTCAGCGGCCTCGGAACGCAGGTTTGCGCTTCTCGACGAAGGCCCGTGTCCCTTCGCGCATGTCCTCGGTGGCGCAGGTCAGGCCGAAGAGGGCGGCCTCCAGGCCGAGCCCCTCGGCCTGTGTCATCTCCAGGCCGTCGCGGACCGCCTGCATGGCGTAACGCAGCGCCATCGGGCCGCGGGAGAGCAAGGTGCGCGCAAGGGCCTCCGCCGTCGAAAGCAGGTCGGCGGCCGGCACCACGCGGTTCACCAGCCCGATGCGGAGCGCCTCGGCCGCGTCGATCGGCTCGCCGGTCAGGACGATCTCGAGGGCCCGTCCGCGTCCGACCAGGCGGGCCAGCCGTTGCGTGCCACCGTAGCCCGGGATGATCCCGAGCGAGACTTCCGGCAGTCCCAGGCGCGCGCTCTCCGAGGCTAGGCGCAGGGTGCAGGCAAGGGCCAGCTCCAGCCCGCCGCCCAGGGCGTAGCCGTTGATGGCGGCGATGCTCGGCTTGCCCAGCGTCTCGAGGCGGCTCAGGACAGCCTGGCCGGCGCGCGAGAAGGCTTCTCCCTCCACGGGTGTCTGGGTGGCCAGCTCGTGGATATCGGCCCCCGCCACGAACGCCTTCTCCCCCGCCCCGGTGAGGATCAGCACCCCGACCCGCGGATCGCTCCCCGCCGTGTCGACGGCGCGATCGATCTCCTGCACCGTCGCCCGGTCGAGGGCGTTCAGCTTCTCGGGGCGATGGATCGTCAGCCGCGCCATGCCATCCTTCGCCTCATACAGCACGCGGCTCGTGTTCGTCATGGTGGGCGGCCCCTCCGGGAGCGACGGTGGACCCCTTCTAGCGGGCGGTGAGGAAGTCGTTCGGCCGCGGCGGCTCCACGCTGTAATCGTAGAACCCCTTGCCCGTCTTGCGGCCGTAGAACCCCGCCAGGACCATCCGCTTCATGAGGGGCGGGGGGGCGAAGCGCCTCTCGCGGAACTCGTCGAACATGATGTTGGCGATGTAATAGGTGGTGTCGATGCCGACCAGGTCGAGGAGCGTCAGGGGGCCCATGGGGTAGCCGCAGCCCAGCTTCAGGCCTTGGTCGATATCGGTGATCGAGCCGACCCCCTCCTCGAGGGCGCGGATGGCGTCGAGGATGTAGGGAACGAGCAGGCGGTTCACGATGAAGCCGGTGCGATCCGAGGTGCGGATCGGGGTCTTGCCCAGGGAGCGGGCGAAGGCGCTCACCGTCTCCTCGATCCCCTCCTCCGTCTGGATGGTGCGGATGACCTCCACCAGCTTCATGAGCGGCACCGGGTTGAAGAAGTGCAGACCGACGAAGCGGCCCGGGCGCCGGGTGGCCGTGGCCATCTCCGTAATCGACAGGGAGGAGGTGTTGCTGGCCAGGATCGCGTCGGACCTCAGGATTCCGTCGACGCGGGCGAAGATCTCCCGCTTCATCTCGAGGTCTTCCACGACCGCCTCGATCACGATGTCGCAGTCCCGCAGGTCTTCCTGCCTCGTGCTTCCCGCGAGGCGCGCCTGCGTCGCCTGCTTCTCCTCCGGCTTCACCTTCCCCTTGGCCACGCCGGTCGCCAGGAACTGGTCGATCCGCTTGAGGCCCGCCTCGAGCACCTCACGGGACACCTCCACCACCGTCGTGGGATAGCCCGATTGCGCCGCCACCTGGGCGATCCCCGAACCCATGAGCCCGCAGCCCAGGACCCCGACCTTCTTGATCTGCATCGCTCTCACCTCCGTCGCTCCCATCGTCGCGTCAGCGAGCCGCCGCCTCGACCACCACGGCGATCCCCTGGCCGCCCCCGATGCAGGCGCTCGCCACGCCGTAACGCGCCCCGCGCCGCCCCAGCTCCAGCAGGAGCGTCAGCACCAGGCGCGTCCCCGTGGCGCCCAGGGGGTGGCCCAGGGCCACCGCGCCGCCGTTGACGTTGACTCGTTCGCGTTCGAGCCCCAGCTCCTTCTCGACGGCCAGGTACTGGGCCGCGAACGCCTCGTTGATCTCGAAGAGGTCGATGTCACGAAGCCCGAGACCGGCCCGTTCGAGCGCCTTGCGGATGCTCGGCACGGGTCCGATCCCCATGATGCGCGGCGGCACGCCGACGACGGCGTACGAAACGAGACGCCCCAGGGGCCGGGCGGGCAGCCCGCGGGCGGCCGCCGGGGTCGCGACCACGACCGCCGCCCCGCCGTCGACGATGCCCGAAGCGTTCCCCGCCGTGACGAACCCTTTGCCGCCGAAGGCGGGCGGCAGCTTGGCGAGAGCTTCCAGCGTGGTGTCGGGGCGGCGGTGGTTGTCCTCGGAGACGACGATCTCCTTGCCGCGATCCTTCACCGTGACGGGGACGATCTCGTCCTTGAACCGCCCGCCGCGGTGGGCGGCCTCGGCCGCCTGCTGGCTGCGCAGCGCGTAGCGATCGGCCTCCTGGCGCGTGATGCCGCGTTCCTCCGCCAGGTTCTCGGCGGTTTGCGACATCGAGAAGCCGCAGAAGGTGTCGAAGAGGCCGGTGATGAGCGAGTCCTCCAGGGTGACGTGCCCCATCCTGACGCCCGCGCGCAGGCCGCGCGCGACGTGGGGGGCCTGGGTCATGTTCTCCATGCCTCCCGCCAGGACGACGTCGGCCTCCTGCAAGGCGCACAGGGAAGCGGCGGTCACGATCGACTGGATGCCTGAACCGCACAGGCGGTTGAGCGTGAGGGCGGGGACAGTGTCCGGCAGACCGGCCTTGAGGCCGACGTGGCGCGCCCCGTACATCGCGTTGCCGCTGCTCTGCATGGCGTTGCCGAACACGACCTGATCGATCCGCCCGGGGTCGGCGCCGGAGCGCCGCACCGCCTCGCGGGCGGCGAGGGCCACCAGCTCGACCTCGGTGAGGTCGCGGAAGTGGGTGTTGTAGGTGGCCATCGGCGTGCGGGCTCCGGCCACGATGACCGCGTCGTAGAGCCCGGCCTTCATGGTGCCTCCTGCTCCCGGTTCAGCCGGTCGGCGGAGCGATGATGGTCGGCCCGCTTGATGGCGATGCGGAAGTCCTCGGCCTTGACGCGCACGGGGTGGCACATCTCGTAGAGTCTCGAGTGCACCCGGGGCCCGATCCTGGCCTTGAGGGTTGCCCCGAGCTCGTCGGGGCCGTCGTCCATGTAATTCGTGGTGACCAGCGTGGCGCGGTTCTCGTTGTAGCGCGTGGTGACGATGTAGGACAGCGTTTCCTCGACCCACGGGCTGAACTGGCGCCCCCCGAGGTCATCGAGCAGCACCACCTCGGTCGCCAGCACCGGCTGCAGCAGGTCGAGCTCGCTCATTCCCGACTGCCGGTCGAAGGTCGCCTGGAGCTGCCGCAGCAGGTCCTGGACGTCGCAAAACAGGCAGGGCACGCCCTTCTCGAGCAGCAGGCGGCGCAGGGTCGCCACCGCCAGGTGCGTCTTGCCGACGCCCGGTGGCCCCATGAGGAGCAACCCGCGGTCGCTCAGGGGATACTCCTCCGCGTAACGCATGGCGCGGCTCTTCGCCTCCTGCAAAGCCAGGGCGTGGGGCCCGTAGGCATCGAAGTTCTGGAAGTCGCAGTCGAGGTAGCGGTGGGGCACGCGCGCGGACGCCAGGGACGATCGGGCGTCCCGGGTCCCGGCGCCCGCCGCACCCCGGCAGCCGCACGGGCGGGCCCGCGTGACCCCGCCATCCTCGAGCAGGAGGAAACCGGTCCCGGCGCAGGCGCCGCAGGTGCCCTGGATCTCCGACATCGCCTCTCCTCCCGACCTCAGTTCAGATATCCCTGGAGCTGCTGGCACTTCTGGGAGCGGTTGAGCTTCTCGAGCGCCTGCGCCTCGATCTGCCGGATGCGCTCCCGCGACAGCCCCATCATCTCGCCGATCTCCTTGAGGGTCTTCGGTTCCCCTTCGTCCAGGCCGAAGCGCAGGCGCAGGACCTTCTGCTCCTTCGGGTCGAGCTCTCCCAGGCAGGCGTACAGGTGGTCCTTGAGGGACGATTTCAGAAGCGCCACGTCGGCCGACGGGATCACATCCTGCTCCAGCTTGTCGGAGAGGTGGAACTCGTGCTCCTCGTCGATGACCGTCGACAGCGAGACGTTCTCGTCCGCGACCTGCAGGAGGTTGGTCACCTCTTCGACCGGGATCTCCAGCTTCTGGGCGATCTCGTCCGGTGTGGGATTGCGCTCGAGGTCGAGCGTGAGCTGGGAGATCGTCTTGCCGATGCGGTAGAGCAGGTTCGCCTGCTTCTGGGGCAGGCGGAACGCACCGCTCTGGTCCGAGAGCGCGTGGATGATCGCCTGCCGGACCCACCAGACGGCGTAGGTGATGAACTTGACGTTCTTCTTCGGGTTGAAGCGCTTCGCCGCCTCGATGAGCCCGATGTTTCCTTCGTTGATCAGATCCAGGAACGACAGGCCGCAGTTGCGGTACTTCTTGGCGAAGCTGACCACGAACCTCAGGTTGGCCTCGACCAGCTTGCGCAGCGCCTCCCTGTCGCCCCCCTGGATGCGGTCCCCGAGGACCTTCTCCTCGTCCGGCGTGATGCGGGGCAGCTTGGAGATCTCCTGCAGGTACTTCTTGAGGGTCTCCGACGAGGACGCGGACCGCTGGCGTGTCGATCGTTCCTCTTCCACCCGTCACCCCTTTTCGATCTTGATCGTTCGTCCCTCTTTCCCGACGCGTACGAGCGCCTGGGACGCCTCCGCCTCTCCCGGCCGGCGGCGGCGCGAGAGCTCCTCTTTCAGATCCGCTACGAAGCGATCGATGTCGGCCTGCATCGTCTCCATCTTGTAGCGCATGTTCATGATGATTTCGACGCCGGCGAGATTCACGCCCAGCTCGCGCGTCAGGCTCAGGATGAAGGAGAGCTTCTCCAGATCGTGCTCCGAGTACAGGCGCGTATTGCCGCGCGTGCGCGACGGCTTGAGCAGGCCCTCCCGCTCGTACAGGCGCAGCGTCTG
>Ga0066710_100005932_pt1 | contig 11289 bp, 9 predicted proteins | sample GraSoiAngelo_159_FD_79666 | JGI IMG/M metagenome (GOLD analysis project Ga0066710, IMG submission 79666) | Grasslands soil microbial communities from the Angelo Coastal Reserve, California, USA - 14_1009_16_40cm | ecosystem: Environmental > Terrestrial > Soil > Grasslands | place: USA... | reverse complement strand
GCTCCATGGAGTTTCGCAGCTCGCGCACGTTGCCGGGCCACGAATACACCAGCAGCCTGGAGGCCGCGATGGCCATGGCGCGGCCGGTCACGTGCTCGTCGTGGAACGTGTCCGCTTCGTACAGGTTCAGCTCGCGCCGGATGCTGACGAGCGCGTCCAGGGCCAGCACGGCACACATGCCGAGCACCAAGAACAGGGTGAGCTCGCGGGCGAGCTTCATGCTGGGGGCATTCCCTGTGTTTCACGGTACGGGGAGGAGATGGAGCCGGGCAAGCCATCCCGCCCCCAAGCACGCGAGTTGACCGGCCCGGGACGCGGCCGTTTCGATTCCCGATCAGAGCTCGGGCTCCGCCTGCCGCTTTCCCAGGTTCCGGACCAGGCGGCGAAGATCCTCGACCTCGAAGGGCTTGTCGAGGACCGCCGCAGCGCCGAGGAGCCAGGCGTCGATGTGCGTGCCGTGGTCGCCGAACGCGGTGATCAGGATCACCGGGATGCGGTACTTCGCGTTGTGCAGCTCGCGCAGGACCTGGAGTCCCGTGAGCTTCGGCATGCGCAAGTCGGTGATGATCACGTCTACCGGCAATCCCGCCACGCGTGACGCCGAGAAGCGTTCGAGGAGCTCACGCCCGTCGCGAGCTTCGACCACCTCGTGGTGGTCCAGGCGCAGGGCGGCGGCGAGCATGCCACGCATGTCCGGGTCGTCCTCGGCCAGCAACACCCGCTTGGCTCGCACCGCGGGCTCCGCCGCTCGGGTGACTATGGGCTCCTCTTGTTCGGTGAATCTGATGGTCATGGGGTCCTTGCGTCTCATGGTCGTGTTCTGACTTCGAGGCGGTGGCAGCGTTTCGAGGCGTCATCGCCGGGCGATGAAATGGAGGAGGGGGCGCCCACCACCACCCGGCGAGACTCCAAGAAGTCAGAAATTCACGAAGTAGTCGTTGTCGGCCGCGATCGCGCGCAGCACGGTGATCGGCTCCGCGGCGTTTTCCGAGAGCTTCGCGACGCGGAATCCCTTCACAGAAGTGAAGGTGACGAGCGGCGAGTGTCCCGGCGCCAGCGCCTCGGCCGGGATTCGCACCAGGTCCCCGGTGTCGAGGATCACATAGCAACCGGGCTCGGTGATCGTCCCCCAGCTCATCTCCGGCAGATGAGTTCCGCCGGTCTGGGAATGGGTCATGATGTTCTTGGTGACTGTCATCTCGAAGTCTCCTCTACAATGCATGCTGTCCTCACGGGGCGGGAGATCGCTTGTTCCGCGCCGATCCCCCGGTCCCCGTCTATCTCCAGGCTCCAGGTGCGTGCAATCACCGTGGAGCCTTGCGCGTTCGATGGCGAGCGCCGTGCCACGGCCGGAGTTTTTCGCAAGTCGCCGCGGAATCAGCGCTTGCGAGAAGACGCACGATCCGAGATCGGATGGCGGTGATGTCCCATTTCGCCCCACGGGGCGGCTTGATGCTCGCGCTCACCCCGTATTGTCGGCCCTGCGTCGCACCGCGGGGCGAAACGCCGCAGTGTGGCGGCGACGGTTCAGAGGACAACCGTCTTGCGCATCACCGACCGCTTCCCCTGCGAGAGCCGCAGCAGGTAGACCCCGGGGGAGAAGCGCCGGCCGTCGCCGAGACGGATCACGTGGTCGCCGGGACCGTAAGCGCCGACCGAGCGCCCGATCACGCGGCGGCCGGCGACGTCCAGCAGCTCGATCGTTGCCGGCTCACGGGTGGGCAGCGAAAAAGCGACCGTGAGCTCGGGACCCGCGGGATTCGGGAGAGGTCCTCCCAGATGGAGCTGCCAGACGGCCGGGACCGAGAGCCAGACCTCGCCGAGCATTCGCTCCGTTCCGTTCCAGGTCACGGCCAACCGGTAGCCGTAACGCTCGCCCGGCAGGACATCGGTGTCATCGTAGGTGACGATGCCCGAGCCATCCGGGGCGGCGCGCCCGACCGCCGTCCAGTCCTGCTCCGGGGCGCGGCGCTGGACGGTGACCGAGACCCGCTCGCCCAGGCTCCAGCGCACGACCACCCGCCCCGGGGTGGCGTCCGCGCTCGCGAGCGAAACCAGCGCGCCGGTGGCGAAATCTCCACACAGCGGGCCGATCCCTTGGCCGTGGTTGATCGCGACAAGGCACTGCACGATGTCGTCGTACTGCTGCTGGACGTCCGGGTCGTCGAGGGAGCGGGTCTCGAGCCCGAGCAGCAGCGAATCCACGCCTGGCGAAGGCACCTTCGCGAGCGTGAAGCGGAACACGTCGCCGGGGTCGATCGGGACTGCCTGGCCTGTGCCATCGTCCGCCGCCACCGGCCAGAGAGCGTACTGGAAGTCGATCTGGTCCGCCTGGTTCCGTGCGTCACTGCGACTGGGATCGAAATAGAAGGCCGTGTCCGTTTCGCTGTACGCCGAGGCCATGGGCCATATGATCTCGCGATTGCCGAGGGGGTTGACCGTCGCTGGCACCGGGTCCCAGAGCCCGTCGGCCGTTGCCTCGTCCTCCAGCCATCCGGCGTTGAGCTGAACCGGGTGGGCCGGATCGTCCACGTTCCACACCGTCCAGGGCACCCGGCGGAAATCCTGGAGCAGGTAGGTTCGCGGCTGGGAGGTGCTGCGCAGGTACCGGTATGCCTTCTGCCCGGTCGGGGCATTGGCCGGATCGCCGGTGAAGCGGATCTCGGTGGTGTGAAACAGCCCGCTGCCGGGGTCGAGCGATGACCCGAACAGGTTGGTGGAGTAGTCGGCGCCGCCACCGAAGTACCTCAACACCGACGGCGCTCCCACGAGCGCCTGCGGGTGCGGCCCCACGTCGAGGTAATCCGCGGCGACCAGGTGGCGCGCGGTGTCGGCGGTCGCGGCCAGCTCCGCGATGCTCGTGTCCCGCAGCCCGGCACAGGCCACCCGGGTGTACGGGATGAGACGCATCGCCGGCCCGCCTGAGGGCGCGATGCCGAGATCGCCCGCGCTCACGGTGGCCATGAACGCCGCGAACTCTCGCCTCGCGAGCGCCCGCACGCTCGCCGCTTCCGGCGTCGCGACCGTGGCGCAGAGCTGGGCCCGCTCGGTTCCCGGCGCCCAGTCGAAGAGGATGGAGAGGTTGTTGATCCGGGTCGCGATCAGATCCAGCTGCTGGGGACTCAGATCCGAGCCGGTCTTGCACTGGCTGGCCCAGTACGACGCGGGGCGAGGGCAGTTGGTAGGGACCGGGCAGGCGCTGGTGCTTGTGTCGGGCGCAGGGAAGGGGCGCGAGAGTCCCGACTGGAAGACCGCCTGCACGTAGTCGTCGAAGCACTCCATCTTGCTCACAGAAGAGAGCGGATCGTTGCCCTGTCCGATCACGATGGCGGCAACGATCTCCTGCGAGTCTCCAGGCGCCATCGCGAACGGCCCGGACGAGAGCAGCATCCGCCGGTCCGACGGGTTGGTATCGAGCCAGCCCAGCCCCGACACCGGGTCTCCCGACACCGCGAAGGTGGTGGGAGTTCCTGTGACCGGGTTGACGAGGACGCTCCCGTCGGGCAGCAGACCCTTCAGGTAGTTGTACGTCTGCTGTGCGGTGTTGGGGTCGGTGCCGCCGATGTACTTGGTGAACGACCCTATCGGCAGTGGGCTGCCTCCCACGCTCGGGCCCTTGAGGAGGTCGAAGCCCGCCGATGGCGGCTGCGCGCCGTACACGGCGTCGCTGGTAGGGGCGTTGTGGACGAACCCCAGCGCCCGCGTGCTGTCGCACCCCACAAGGTCGTCGGTGGCTCCGCCGAGGTCGGGGTCGGACCAGATCGCCGCGTAGGTCGAGTCGAGCGTGTTCCCGCCACGGTTCAGGATCTTGAAGCGAATGAACACGGTATTCGCGAGCGGCCCGGGCTCGTCGAACGCGAATGTGGTCTGCTGGACCTCGACCCCGAGCGGCGGCGTGCTACCGGCTCGATTATTGTGGTTGGTCGGATCGACGTCGTTGTACACCGCCCACAGCATCTGGTCGCCCAGGATGTCGAGTGAGCCGTCGCCCTGCACCGTCACCGGCGGGGCGCCCCGCGGCACCGCCCCGGCAGTGTAGTCGGCGAGCGCGGAGTCGCGGGCGCCGGTCGACGAGTACACCCGATTCAGCTTGTAAACCTTCACCTCCGGGCTGTTGGGATCCTCCGGCACGCCTCCCAGCGCCGAGCCGGGCCCATACTCGTCCGAGTACTCGGCGAGCGCGATCCGGATGGCTCCGCCCACCTTGGCGCCGAGCCAGAGACCCGCCGCGAACACCGCGGTCTCGCCGCTGCCCCGGGGGAATTCAAGCCCTGCCGCGCTGGTTGTCTTGTCCCACGCGAACGAGCCGGTATTGGTGACGAACATCGAGATGTTGTTGACGTCGATCCGCTGACCATTGTCCACCACCGAGGTCCGGGGCCGGCCGGGATGCGCCGCGCGCGGTTCGTTGGCTCTCGCGGTGGCGGTTGCGTGAAGGGGAAGGGCAAGCAGGAGAGCAAGCAACCCGAGCACTCTGTACATCGAAACCCCCGATCCGCGCCGTGCGCGGCGACGTCCGCGGTCAGCCCGTGACGCGGCGTCTCGAGCCGGCGCCGGGCTACCCATCCTCGTTGGTCTGTGCTGCGACTTGGGGTCGATCATCGGCGAAGCTCGCATAAGTGTCCTACCGGAGAACGGGCCTGTCCATCCTCCTGAAAGCGCGAGGTGCTCGGGACCGGGCGCTTGGCAAGCCGCCGAACCCGGCCTTAATCTCCCGCAATGGCTCGCCGCGCCCGACTCCCCCGCGCCTCACGCACCGTTCTCCGTCCCCCCGCCTCGGTCGGCCGGAGCGTCCCGAGGCTCGAAGGCCTCGACAAGGTCACGGGACGCGCCCTCTACGTCGACGACCTGCGAGTTCCGGGAGTCCTCCACGGGCGCACCGTGCGCTCCACCATCGCGCGCGGGCGCATCAAGCGGGTGAGCCTCGATCCGGCCTTCGACTGGAGCGGAGTCGTGGTGGCAGACCATCGCGACATCCCGGGCGAGAATCTGGTCGCGCTGATCGAGGACGATCAGCCGCTGCTCGCGGCCGAGGAGATCCGCCACGCCGAGGAGCCGATCCTGCTCCTCGCCCACGAGGACCCCGAGCGCGTCGAGGCCGCGACCCGCGCCGTCCGGATCGAGTACGAGCCGCTCGAGCCGGTGCTCACGATCGAGGATTCGCTGGCCAGGAAGGCCCCGCTCTACCGGGACGACAACGTCTTCAAGAACATCCTGATCGAGCGCGGCGACGTGGAGCGCGGGCTCGCCGGGTCCGACCTGGTGATCGAGGGCGAGTATCGCTGCGGCCACCAGGAGCAGCTCTACATCGAGAACAACGGCATGATCGCCGAGCGGACGCCCGACGGCGGCCTCCTGGTGCGCGGCTCGCTCCAGTGCCCCTACTACGTGCACAAGGCGCTGGTTCGCGCCTTCGCGCTGCCGCCCGACAAGGTGCGGATCGTCCAGACCGTCACCGGCGGGGGCTTCGGAGGCAAGGAGGAGTATCCCTCGATGATCGGCGGCCACGCCGCGCTCCTGGCCTGGAAGAGCGGACGCCCGGTCAAGATCGTCTACGACCGTCTCGAGGACATCGCCGCCACCACCAAGCGCCATCCCGCGGCGATCAAGCTGCGCACCGGGGTGCGACGCGACGGGACGCTGGTCGCGAACGCCATCGACATCGTGATGGACGGCGGAGCCTACGTGACGCTGTCACCGGTGGTGCTCTCTCGCGGGGCGATCCACGCCGCCGGTCCCTACCGCTGTCCCAACGTCTCGATTCGCGCCCGCGCGGTCGCCACCAACACGCCGCCGAACGGCGCCTTCCGCGGCTTCGGCGCGCCTCAGACCCAGTTCGCCGTCGAATGCCACATGGACCGGATCGCGGCCGCCCTGGGCCTCGATCCGCTCGAGCTGCGGCGCCGCAACGCCTACCGCCTCGGCGACGTGACTCCCACCGGCCAGGTGCTGCGCGAGAGCGTGGGGGCGCTCGAGGCCCTGGAGACCGCGGCCCGACGCGCGCGCTGGGCCGAGAGGCGGGCGCGCCACGAGCGCGAGAACCGGGCCCGTGAGGCGCGCGAGCGTGGGGCGGGCCTCGGCGGCGCGGCGGCCGGGCGCCGGCGCGGCGAGACGAGCCGCAACGGCGCGGGGCCGCGGGCGAACGGGCGGCGGCTGCGCCGCGGCATCGGGCTCGCGCTCGCCTATCACGGCGCCGGCTTCACCGGCAGCGGCGAGGTCAAGCTCGGCTCGATCGCGGCGCTCGATCTCTCGCACGATGGCCGGCCGCGGATCCTTTCGGCGAGCACCGAGATCGGGCAGGGGACCACCACCATGTTCGCTCAGCTCGTGGCGGAAACACTCGGCGTGCCGGCCGACTTCGTGGCGGTCGAGACCCCCGACACCGGCCTGGTGCCCGACAGCGGCCCCACGGTGGCCTCGCGCACCTGCATGGTGGTGGGCGGGCTGCTCGAGAAGTGCGCGCGCGCCATGCGGGAGCGCCTGGAGCTCTTCGCCGAGCGCCCGATCCGGGACGCGCGCGACTTCCAGCGAATCGCGCGACGCTTCCTCGCCGAACGCGGCCCGCTGCGCTTCGAGCGCGGCTACGAGAAACCGCCCGAGATCGAGTGGGACGACGACCGCTATCGCGGCGACGCCTACGGGGTGTTCTCGTACGGGTGCTGCGTGGTCGAGGTGGAGGTGGACCTCGACACCGGCGAGACGCGGGTGCTGCGGACCATCGCGACCGCCGACATCGGGAAGGCGATCCACCCCATCCTCGCGGCGGGGCAGATCGAGGGCGGGACCGTCCAGGGCCTCGGCTACGGGCTGCTCGAGGAAGTGCGGTGGAAGGACGGCCGGGTATGGAACCATCAGCTCACGAACTACATCATCCCGACCTCCATGGACGCGTCGCCGATCGAGGTCGTGATCGTCGAGCTGCCCTACTCGCGCGGCCCCTTCGGGGCGAAGGGCGTGGGCGAGCTGCCCATGGACGCCCCGGCGCCGGCGATCGTGGCGGCCATCGCGCACGCGACCGGGGCGCGGATCGACGAGATTCCGGTCACGCCGGAGCGATTGCTCGAGGGGCTGCGTGACGGAGCCCGCAGGGACGGGAGCAGAAGCTCACCCGGTTCCCGGCGCGGCGGGAAGCGCTCGTGAGCGGGCGCGTGATGATCGAGTTCGTCCTCAACGGCCGCGGCCGGCGCGTGCGGGTTCCTCCCATGAAGCGACTGCTCGACGTCCTGCGCGAGGACTGCTCGCTCCCGGGAACGAAGGAAGGCTGCGGCGAGGGCGAGTGCGGGGCGTGCAGCGTGCTGCTCGACGGCCGCACCGTGTGCTCGTGCCTGGTGCCGGTGGTGCAGGTGCGAGGTGCGCGGGTCGTCACCGTCGAAGGGCTCGATCGCGGGGGCCGGCCCTCGGCGCTGCAACGGGCCTTCATCGACCTCGGCGCGGCGCAGTGCGGGATCTGCACCCCGGGGATGCTGGTCACGGCGGCGGAGCTGCTGCGACACGCGCGCGGACGCGTGCCGAGCGAGGAGGAGGTGCGAGAGGCCCTGGCCGGGAACCTGTGTCGGTGCACCGGCTACCAGAAGATCGTGGATGCGGTGCGCGCGGCGGCGCGGGGAGCCTCGCGAGACGGCGCGGCGGGCACGAGCGGGGCCAGAGCGCCCGGCCGATCGCGTGCCGGGACCGCGCGGGCCAAGCGCTCGCGGACCGCGCGGACCAAGCGCTCGCGGAGGCGCGGGTGAGGTCGGCACTCTCGACGCTCGAGGTGGTGCGGCCGAGGAGCCTCGATCACGCGCTCGAGGCCCTGGGCCGCTCGGTTTCTGGCGAGCGGCTGGTCCCGCTCGCGGGCGGCACGGATCTGTTCGTCTACCTCAACGCCGGCACGCCGCCCGGCACGCGCTACCTCGACCTCTGGGGCCTGCGCGAGCTGCGCGGCATCCGGGTGCGTGACGGCGGGGTCAGGCTCGGGGCGCTCACGACCTTCCGCGAGATCCGCGAGCACCCGGTGCTCGGGCGCCGGTTCCCCTCGCTGGTCGCGGCGGCGGCCGAGGTCGGGGCGTGGCAGATCCAGAACCGCGCCACTCTGGCCGGCAACATCGCGAACGCCTCACCGGCCGGGGACTCGCTTCCGGTGTTGATGGCCCACGACGCGAAGGTGGACGTGCGCTCGGCGCGCGGCGCGCGCGAGGTGGCGTTCGAGCGGCTCTACCGCGGCTACCGGGAGCTGACCGTCGATGCCGACGAGCTCATCACCGCCGTCACGCTGCCGTTCCCGCCCGCCCGGTCGTTCCCCTTCTTCCGCAAGGTGGGTACGCGGCGCGCGCAGAGCATCTCCAAGGTGGTGTTCTCCGGGCTCCTTGCTCTCGACCGCGAGCGGCGGATCGCGCACGTGCGTCTCGCTTACGGCAGCGTGGCGCCGGTGACCCTGCGCGCCCGGCGTGCGGAGCGCGCGCTCCGCGGCGAGCCGCTCGCGGCATCGGTGGCGGCGCGCGCCCGCGCTGCGCTGGCCGAGGACATGGCCCCGATCGACGACATCCGCTCGAGCCGTGATTACCGGCTGGCGGTGGCGGGGAATCTGCTCGAGCAGTTCCTGCGCGCCGCCGCGGAGAGCCGCGCGCGTCGCTAGGGCCGGCACGAGAACCATCGTGCGACGCCGTGGCCCCCGGCGACGCGCACCTGCGCGCGCACCCGTGCGGACGCACGGTCTCACCCACGTCGCCCTCGCGGTCCGCGATCCGCAGCGCTCCCTGCGCTTCTACCAGGCGGTGCTCGGCGTGGCATTTCCGGACAGGAGCCGACCGCGCTCGATGACACGGTGTCGGTCTTCTCGATGTATCCCCTTCCGGGGCTCCTCGTTGACTTCACCCTGGACGCGAGCGACGTCGAGAGCGATGCTCTGACGTATTCGGCTCCGATCCTGCCGGGCGGACGCTTCGACCCTGCCACCCGGCGATACACCTGGACGGTGCCGACCAGTCCGCCCGAGGCGACCTACTACGCGAAGTTCCGAGTCACCGAGCCGACCGGAGGGACGGACAACCTGATCGTGGAGTTCGTCGTCAGCCCGCTGCTTCACGCTTCAACCACCACGCAGCCCGGGGCGGCGGAGAGCCGCGACGGCGCTGTGGCGGGCCTTCCTGCCGTGGAGGGTCCGAATCCAGCCTCGGTCAGCTTCTCCTTGGCCACGCCGCTCCAGCAGGGCGTCCGGGCAACGCTCACCGTTTTCTACCTCAGAGGGCGAAGGGTGGCTGCCGTTGAAGGCCCCTCCGGGATGCCGCTGGTCTGGGACATCCGCAAGACCGGAGACGTGGAGCCTGGGATCTATTTCTATCGGGTCAAGGTGGGGCGCTCCTCAAGGACGGCAAGGTCGTCGTGGTGCGGTGATGCGCCCCGCGTTTCTTCCCCCTCGTGCGGTTGCGGTGGGCGTATTTGTCCTCTGTCTGGTGATCGCCGCACTGGGGTGCGCGATCGCCGCCGGATGCAGCCCGGTTAGCATTGGGATCGACACGTCAAAGGCCAACACCAGTGGCGCCCTCCTCCTGGGGGAGGCGGTCGGCGAGACCTTCGTGGCTGCCGACACGCTGGTGACGCGCTTCACCGTGTGGAGGGTAGCCAGTGAAGACAGCAGCTGGCAGATCGGGATCCACCCGTATTTTGTGGAGACGGACACGACGCCTTCGTGGTGCAACTGGCCGGCCTGCCCTCCTGATGGCTACCCGGCCACTGGGCGCGTGGTGTGGGACGGGCCGACGCAAGTAGTCAAGTACGGCGACGGCGTCCACCCGATCGAGTTCACCTGGACCTTCGACCCGCCACTGGTCCTGCCCCACCGGGGAAAGTTCGCTTGGTTCGTATTGCAGGATCCCTGCGCTGCCTATTTCGACATCCTCGCGGTCGACCGCGCTGATGCCTACCCGGACGGCATTGCCTGGTATACAAGCCGGAGTCACTGTGACCGACTGATCGAGGCTTATCCCATTCCGAACGCGGACCACGTGTTCACGATCGAATTCTGCAGGGATGCTTCGACGCCGGTGCGGCGGACCAGCTGGGGGAAGTTAAAGACGATCTATCGCTGACACGGCCGTGTGTCTGTGTCCGAACGGAGTGCTGGGCCTCGGGCCACGTGTCCGGGGCCTGGCGCCCCCTTTCATCGGTGGCGGCGGAGCCGACCGGAGGAACCGACAACCTGATCGTGGAGTTCGTCGTGAGCCCGCTGCTTCACCCTTCAGCTACGCCCCAGCCGGGGTCGGCGGAGAGCCGCGACGGTGTCGTGGCGAGCCCCCCTGCCGCGGAGGGTCCGAATCCAGCCTCGGTCCGCTTCATCATGCCCACGCCGCTTCAGCAGGGCGTCCGGGCAACACTCACCGTTTTCGACCTCAGAGGGCGAAGGGTGGCTGCCGTTGAAGGCCCCTCCGGGATGCCGCTGGTCTGGGACATCCGCAAGACCGGAGACGTGGAGCCTGGGATCTATTTCTACCGGGTCAAGGTGGGGACGCTCGTCAAGGAGGGCAAGGTCGTGGGGGTGCGGTGATGCGTGCTGTGTTTCTCCGACCTCGTGCGACCGCCTTGGGGTTTGCACTCTGTCTGCTGGCCGGCGCAGTGGGGCGCGCCGCCGCCGCCGGTTGCAGCCCGATAAGCATCGGCGTCGACACGTCAAAAGCCAACGGCAGCGGCGCCCTTGTCCTGGGGAGGGCGCTGGGCGAGACCTTCGAGGCCGCCGATACGCTGGTGACGCGCTTCACGGTGTGGCGGGTAGCCAGTGAAGACAGCAACTGGGGGATCGGGCTCCACCCGTATTTTGTGGAGACGGACACGACGCCTTCGTGGTGCAACTGGCCGGCCTGCCCTCCAGATGGCTACCCGGTTGCAGACCGGGTGGTGTGGGAAGGCTCGACGAAGGTGATCGAGAATGGCGACGGCATCCACCCGATCGAGTTCACCTGGAGATTCGACCCGCCACTGGCCCTGCCGCATCGGGGAAAGTTCGCGTGGTTTGTATTGCAGGATCCCTGCGCCGCCTATTTCGACATCCTCGCGTGCAACGGTTCCGACCCCTACCCGGACGGCATTGGGTGGTACTCGGGCCGAAGTTATTGTCAGCAACTACCCGCGGCTATCGAGCCCGGTACGTGGGATTACATCTTCACCATCGAGTTCTGCCGGACAGAAGTGACGCCAACCAGGCGCACGAGCTGGGGACAGGTGAAGGCGATCTATCGGTGACACCGGTCGGGTCACTGGGGCGTTGGGAAGAAATCGGCGAGGCCTCGGGCGCTGTGTTCGGGGCCTCGCCTTTTT
>Ga0066710_100005931_pt1 | contig 11289 bp, 4 predicted proteins | sample GraSoiAngelo_159_FD_79666 | JGI IMG/M metagenome (GOLD analysis project Ga0066710, IMG submission 79666) | Grasslands soil microbial communities from the Angelo Coastal Reserve, California, USA - 14_1009_16_40cm | ecosystem: Environmental > Terrestrial > Soil > Grasslands | place: USA... | reverse complement strand
CGCGCTGCTCGGGATTGAGGGAGAGCGATGGTTCCACGGCGGGATTCATCCGGGGCCTGACGGAGGGGACGTTTCGCAATCTAACCGAAAGCCCCCCGACCGACAATCGGGGGGCCTGGGTCCGCGGTGGCGACGAATCGACTCAGAACTCGGGGCCGATGCTGAAATGCCAGTGCGGCGGGCTGCTGCGATGGAAATCGGTGTTCCAGGCCGCGTCCACCTTGACGATCAGGAAGTAGACCGAGGTGCGGATGCCGGTGCCGTAGGAGAATGCCCCGCCCCGGAACGCCGAGTCGGGCGCGTGGCGCGACATGACGCTCAGCTTGATCGGGTCGCCCGGATCCCACACCGCGCCGAAGTCCGCGAAGATCGCCCCGCGCATGTTGAACACGCCCAGCGGCACCGGCCCGACCAGCCCGAGCTGCTGGATGAACGGGAACCGGAACTCCACGTTGCCGATCGCCACCCGCGTGCCCTCGAGCGAGAAGTCGTTGAACCCGCGCAGCGTGGAGTAGCCGCCCACGAAGAAGGTGCGCGGGTCCCGTCCGGTGCTCACGCCCCCCAGCGCGCGGACCGCGAAGGTGTAGCCGTGCGTCAGGTCCCAGTAGTGCCGGATGTCGGCGGTCACGGTGTGGTAGGCGAGCCCGTTCGAGGTCAGCGCCACCGACGGGGTGTAGCTGAGGTTGTAGCGGTGGCCGTTCACCGGCCCGAAGTAGCCGTAGAGCGCGTTGTCGCCGACCAGCGCCACTGACGGCGACGACACCGACTGGAACCGGCGCTCGGTGAGGAAGCCGAACTCGTCGTAGAACTTGAGCTCCGCGAACAGCTGCGTGAAGCTCAGCTCCATGCGCCGGAACTTGTCGAACGGGTAGGCCGCCGTGAACAGCCCGCCGAAGGTCCGCTCGGAGAACAGCCGCGGGCTGCCGAGCGCATCCCCGAGCGTGGTCACCTGCGAGGAGTAGTAGTTCTTGAAGTGGAACACGCCGGCGCTGAAGTCCCAGCGGCGCGGCAGATAGCTGTAGAGCACCAGGCCGTTGGTCTCGCTGATCGAGGAACTGAACACGTCGGTGGCGATGTAGAGGCTGCGGTCACCCAGGAAGTCGCTGAGCAGGAATTGGGTGCTGCCGATCAACCCGAAGCTCGAGGCGGCGTAGAAGCCTCCGGCCGCGAAGTCCGGGGAGAGCTTCCACTTGTAGCGCGACGGCTCCTGGCTCAGCACCGAGTCCGGCAGCGCGAACGGGCCGCCCCGCTCGACCAGCGGCGTGCGGTCGGCCAGCGGCGGCAGCGTGTCGCGCCCGGGCGGCGGGGGCCCGTGGTAGCGGCCGCCGCTCCACGGCGGCGGCTCGAACGGGCGCTCGTCGGCCACCCGCGTGCTGTCCGCATGCCCGGTCGCGCTCACCACGGGCTCCTGCCGCGCGGGTGCGGTGCGCAGCGTGTCGGCCGTCGCGGTCAGGGACTCGGGCCAGGCGGCGGCGAGCGCCCCCTGGTTCGGCGGCGCCCGGGTCGTGTCGGGCGCCGGGCCGTGCGCCGCGGCATCCAGCGTCAGCACCGCCTGCGGGGCCTGGCGTTTGAGCCGCGCCAGCACGGCGTCGATCGAGAGCGGCTCCTTGACGGCGAAGATGTCGAAGCCGGCCCGGTCGTAGGCCGAGAACACCAGCCGATCGTTCTCCCGCGACCACGAGAGGCTGTTGATCCCGCCCAGCACGTCGGTGAGCTGGGTGATGGTGCCGTCGCTCACGTCGTAGAGGCAGATGTTCGGCGTCCCGCTGCGGTCGGAGATGAACGCCAGCCGCCGGCCGTCCGGCGACCACGCCGGCGAGTGGTCGTCCCCGTGGGTGTCGAGCAGCTTGGTGACCCGGCCGGTCGCGACGTCGAGGTCGTAGAGACCGTAGCGGCCGAACCCGTCCTCGCTCCGGCGCGGCTGCAGCACCACCGGCGCCAGCCGGTCCGAGGCGAAGGTGATGGTCTTGCCGTCGGGCGTCCACTCGGGCTCCTTCTCGTCCCAGGTGTCGTCGGTGAGGCGCGCCGACGCGCCGGTCTTGCCGTCCACCAGCCACAGGTCCGAGCGCCCGTCCTTGACCCCGACGACGACCAGCGTGTCCGAACCCGGCGACCAGGAGGGGAAGAACAGCGCGTCGAGGTGGAGATCGATGCGCTTCACCACCCGGCCGTCCTTCGCCGAGACCAGGTAGAGCACGTCGTGGCCCCCGGACTTGGCGGTGAGGCCGATCTGGCTGCCGTCCGGCGACCAGGTGATGGCGCTGCGGAACGACGGGATGCTCTCGAACTTGACGCTGCGCTCGCCGCGGATCACGCGGCGCCGGCTCTTGCCGTCGAGCGCCGACATCACGTAGACGTCGGTGTACTGCCGGCGGTCCGAGAAGTAGGCGATGCGATCGCCCTGCGGCGAGACCGAGGGCGAGGTGTTGAGGCTGCTCCCGTCGCGACGATGGTCGGTCAGGCGGCGGGCGAACTGGTCGGGGTTCTCCTTGGTCGTGACCGTCGGCCAGTAGGTCTTGCGCACCCAGGTGCGCCATTGCTCGTCGAACTTGTCCACCGACACGCCCATGCTGCGCTGGAACGCCCGGTCGAAGGAGTGCATCGAGCGGATGCGCTGGAACACGTCGCGCAGCCGGTCCTCGCCGTGGCGCTGCACCAGATACGAGATCGCCGACTGGCCCTGCTTGTAGACGATGTACCCGCCGGCGTAGGACAGCGGCGGCAGATAGCCATCCACCACGCCGTCGCGCACGAACATCTCCTCGTTCGACTCGATCCCCAGCGACATGTACTCGGCCAGGCCCTCGGCGAACCAGAGCGGCACCGAGAAGAAGCTCTGGCTGGCGATGAGCGAGGCCGCCGAGCCGCCGTACACCATGTCGAACATGAAGGCGTGGGTGAGCTCGTGCACCACGACGTGGCGGAAGTCCTCGTAGGACCCGGTGAAGGGCAGCACCACCCGGTTGCGCAGCACCTCGGTGAACCCGCCGGTGCCGGCGTCGATCAGCTCGGGGGTGACGTTGGTCTGGGAGAAGTCGTTGTGGGAGCCGTAGATGATGATGGGGACCCGCTTGCGCAGCGAGTGCCCCATCCGGACCGACAGCATGGCGTTGGTCTTCTCGGCCAGGTCCAGCGTCCGGCGGGCGAGGCTGTCGAGCCCCGGGTAGTAGTAGACCTCGAAGTGGTCCGAGGTGAGCGAGCGCCAGTCGTAGCGCCGGTACTGGACCTTGTTCTGGCCGAAGTACTGCGCGGCGGCACGCCCGGGGACGACCAAGGAGACGGCCAACGCCAGGGCGAACCAGGCCAGACGCCTCGACATGCTCATGCGGAAGATCCTTTCCTCGCGACCGGCCAGCGCGTGTGACGCCCGGGGCTTAGCTCCCCGGTTTGGATACACCGATGCCACGCCCGGATCGCCACATTCTAAGGGAGTCGCCCCGGATTGGGGAACCTCCCCCCTCGGGGGCCGGCTCAGTACTCCCACCGGGCCTTGAGGTTGACGTTGAACTCGGGAGCGGTGGTGCCGGTCCCGGTGGTGCTGGTGAGGTTGCGGCGCTGGGTCAACTCGCTGGTGAAGTAGAAGAACCGGTTGATCCGGAGCTCCGCGGCCACGTCGCGCTCGAGCGGGGTCTTGGTGAGGTCGGTGACCGGCCGGTCGGAGCCCGGCAGGGCCTGGCGGTAGACCACGCCCAACTGCGGCGTGAACTGGGTCCTGACCCCGACCAGGAGCGGCCCCTCGCCGGTGACCAGCCCTCCCCCCTCGCGCGCCACCTCGACGTCGCTCAGATAGCCCTGGAAGACCCGTGAGAGGTCGGCCGAGAGCTGCCGGTTGAGGTTGCGCGTGACCCAGTTGTCGGCGAAGTCGGCCCCCGCGCCCGCCACGCCCACGCCGGGGGCGAGTAGCGGCCCGTAGGTCAGCGCGCGCAGGACCTCCGACTGGTCCGCGCCGCTCTCGGACGTGAAGCTGATCGCCGGCTCCTTCGCCCGCCCGGTGATGGCGACGGTGATGTCGTCCGTCCCCCGCGTGTCGTTCTGCCCGAGGACGCCGCTGCTCACGCTCGGCGTGTACGCCTTCTTGCTGACCCGGGTGACGCCGAGGATGTCCAGGAGGGGGTTCACCCCGCCCACGTTGTCGAAGGTGAGGTTGACCTTGTCCATCCGGAAGGTGTTGCTCAGGTAGTAGTAGTTGCCCCGCAGGCCGGTCATGTCGCCGTAGATGATGAGCGAGTCGGGCGTCTGCTCCAGCCTCAGGTCGGCGCTCAACTCGATGTCGGCGTCCGGGGGCTTCCAGTGCAGCTTGTCGGTGGCGTGGAGCTGGATGCGATAGAGCCAGTAGAGCCCCTGCGTGGCGGCCGCCACCTGCTCGACCTGGCTCTGGTTGGCGAAATCGAAGAGCACCACCGCCTGGCGCAGATCGGCGTTGCCGACCACCAGCGGCATCGTCGCCCCGTGCACGCGCGGGCCGTCGCTGACCACGAAGTCGCCGTCGAAGACGGCCGCGTAGTTGCCGGTCTCGCGGGCGGTGAAGCCGGTGAGTCCCAGGTCGAACCGGTAGCCCTTGAGGGCGAGCCCGTTCAGGTCGACCACGCCCTTGGCCGCCACGCGCCCGGGGGCTCCCCGGCGCGTGCGCTGGCGGGCGGTCAGCGAGTCGAGCGTGATGCGGGCGGCACTCAACGTCAGATCCGCCCGCACGCCCTCCACCACCTCCTCGCGGCCGGCCATCCGCGCCACGCCGTCGCGGATGTGCGCGGTCCCGGCCAGGCTCGGGTGCCGGGCGGTGCCGCCGATCCGGGCGGTCAGGTCGAAGCGTCCCGCCGCCGAGCCGATCTGCGGCACGAACATCGGCACCAGCGCCAGGTCGCCGTTGGGCAGGTCGACCCGCCAGTCCATCGGGGCCTCCGGCAGCTCGGGCCTTTGGCCCACCGCCAGGCCGAGCGCCATCGAGCCGGTCACGGTGGAGACCACGCCGCCGCGGTTCATGCGCAGCTCGGGGACCTCCAGCCGCCCGCCGTGGAAGCGGCCGTGGGCCGAGCCGGCGTCGAGCCGGTAGTCGCCCCAGGCCAAGGGCGAGGCCTCGGCGTTCCAGGTCACGTCGGGGTCCCCGGGGCGGCCGCCGATCTCCAGTGCCCCGCTCACCGCCCCCTTCCAGTCGCGCGCCGCCGCGACCAGGTGCTCCAAGTGGTCGAGCGGGAGCCGTGAGGCGCGCACCATCCCGTTCCAGCCCGGCGCCGCCGCGATCCAGTGGAGCAGACCCGGACCGGTCAGCGACTCGGGCCACGCCGGGGTCATGCCGGTCACCTCGCCCGTCAGCTTGAGCGTCCCCCCGCCGAGCCAGGCGGTGCCGTCGGTCACCGCGATGCGCCCGCGGCCGCCGTTGGCGACGCAACGGAGCGAATCCAGCGCGTGCCCCTGGCTCGTGGGGGCGAGGCTCACGCCGCGGAAGTCCCAGTGCGCGTCCTCGGCGGCCCCGGTCACGCGCAGCTCGGCATCGGCGCGCCCGTTGAGCTCCAACTCGTGCGGGAACCCGAGCCGCCCCAGGTCGAGCCCGCTGGCCCGGGCGGTCCAGTCGTACGACCCGCCGGGCGCCGCCCAGCGGCCGGTGACCGCCAGGTGCGCGGCGCCGTCGTTCGCGAGCAAGCGGTCGAAGCCCACGCCGTGCGGGTCGCCCGTGAGCGTGAGCGGCGGCTCGACGGTCCAGTGGAACTGCGAGCTCTTGACCTCGGCGGCACTCGCCTCCAGGTGCCAGAGGTCTTTGTCCCAGGTGGCGCGACCGCTCAGCGTCAGGACCGTGTCGCCGGCCGCGAGCGAGAGCCCCGGCAGATCCACCGCGCGGTCGCCGACGTGGAGGGGGATGCCGGCGCTATCCCAGTGGACCGCGAGGAACATGAGGTCTTCCAACCGCACGTTCGCGGTCAGGTCGGGGACCGGCAGCAGCGCCCCGTGCATGTCGCTCATGCGCCAGCGCGCGGTGTGGATGCCGAGCCAGTCGGTCACGATCCCATCGAGCGTCCCGGTGACCCGCAGGCTGCCCCCGCGATCGTCGGCCGTGCCGCGACCGGTGGCGAGCGTGCCGCGGAGGCCGCTCGCCCGCCCGTCGGCCCATTCGTCGAGCGGGAAGTCGGTCAGCGTGTAGTCGCCCTTCCAGCCGGTCGGGTCGGTGAGCGAACGCAGGGTCATCTCGCCGCCGCGCCGGCGCACCCGCACCGCGAAGCTGTCCGGGCCGATCGGGGTGAAGTCCATGACCACCGTCCCGCTGTCGGCGCGCCAGCCCGTCCACTCGCTGGCGATCAGCCGGGCGGCGAGCCTGGGATGGCGCAGGCGCCGCGTGTCGACGCTGTAGCGGAAGCTGCCGTTCATGTCGCCCTTGGGCCAGCCTCTGATGCCGATGACGGACCAGCGCGAGGGGTCGCCCTTGCGCACCGCGGCGTTGATGTCCCAGCCCTGCGCCGACCAGGTCACCGCCCCGGTCAGGTCCCCCGCCGCCGACTGGCCCGCGAGCGGCTGGACCAGCAGGCGATGGTCGCGCCAGGCGAACCCGCCCTGGATCGTGACCGCCAGGCTGTCCCAGACGCCCCCCAAGTCGAACCCGCCCCGGAGTGCCCCCCACCCGCGAGCCGTGATCGTCCCGTGGCCCTCGCCGTTCACGTCGAGATCGTTTCGCTTGAGCACCCGCGCCAACCAGCGCCAGCGCAGGCGCTCCAGGTCGAGCCCGGCCACCACGTCGTGGGTGCCGGGCGCCCAGGCGGCGCGCCCGCGGATCGCGAGGTCGCCGGTGCGCAGCTCGGCCAGCCGGAACCGCGCGCTGTCGGAGACGCTGTAGTCGAAGGCGCAGCGGTCGAGCACGCTCCCCCAGGGACCGCGCGACCAGCTCAGGTGGTGCACCTCCACGCGCGCGGGGTGCCCGGTGAACGCCAGGGCGTCCAGATCGAGCCCCTCGATCCCGGCGATCGAGTCGGGGGTGCGCAGGGCTGCGCCGCGCACCCGGATCGTGAACTGCAGCGCCCGGGTCGCGCGCCCGGCTCCGCCCTCCTGCCACGTGGGCAGCCTAAGCCGGCCGTCCTCGCCGCGCCCGAGCTGGATGATGGGTTGTTCGATCTCGATCAGGACCGGCCGGGGGCCGCCGGTCAGCAGGCTCATCGCCGAATAGCGCAGGCGCATCTCCTTGGCCTCGAGCAGGGGCGGCTGGTCGCCCTCGCGGAAGCGCACCCGCGGGGCGATCACCCGCACGCCGGTCCAGGGATTGCCCTTGATGTCGGTCATCTCGAGCACGACGTCGGTGCGGCTGGCCAGGGTCTGGTTGACCACCAGCGCCAGCTCGCGCGCCGCCCACTCGGTCCGGTTGGCCACGTAGAGCACGGCGGTGGCGATCAGGACCACGACCAGCACCACCAGCGTCACGATCGCCAGGCGCACGAGCTTGCCGACCGTCCAGCGGATCGGCTTGGGGACGTGCTCGACCGCCTCCTCGATCTCCTGCTTCAGCTCCTCGGCGAGCCCCTGGGGCTCACCCTCCGGCGGGGACGCGGGGGGCCTGGCCTCAGGGATCGCGGGGTCGCGGGGCTCGTTCATCCGGGGCCTCTAGAAGGACGGTCCGATCGCGAACTGGGGCTTGGCGATCAGCCAGCCCACCTTCCCGGTCCCCTTGGGATCGGGGAAGGGCCTCAGGCTCCAAGTGAAGTCGAGCCGCAACGGCCCGATCGGCAGGTTGATGCGCGGGCCGATCCCGAACACGTACCGGACCTCGTTGGGTGACAGCGGTTGGTGGCTCACGCGCGGGGTGAAGTCCCGCGGCTTGATATACGACGGCCGGGCCCAGACATTCCCGGCGTCCAGGTACGCCTCCAGCCCGAACGGCCCGAGGATGGGGATCCTGAGCTCCATGTTGGCCTGGAGCAGCGCCAGCCCGCCGAAGGGCGGGATCGCGTTCTCGTCGAAGCCGCGCACCGAGTTGACCCCCCCCATCCGGAAGCGATCGCCCACCGGCACGCGCGCCACGGCGCTGTCGACCACGACTCCGGGCGAGAACGACGCGGCGATCCCGGTCGGCCGGATCGCCCCGGCGCGCACGCGCGTCGCCAGCACCCACCCGTTCCGGAACGGCGTGTACCACGACGAGACGAACGACACCTTGCGGAAGCTGCTGCTGCCCTTGAAGGGGCCGCCGGCCAGCTCGACGCTGACCGCCTGGACCGAGCCCCGGGTGGCGCTCAGCGGATTGTCGCGGAAGTCGCGGGTGCCGCCCAGCGCCACGCTGTGCGTGCTGTACCGGGCCACGACGCTGCGCTCGAGCGAATCGCGCTCCGCGACGGTCAGCGTGTCGGTGAACAGGGTCAGATCCTCATGGACCCAGGCGTTGTTCTGCGACAGCGTGACCCGGCTGAAGCGGTTGATCTCCCGGCTCAGCTCGACCTTGACGCCACGCGAGTCCTGACGCACCAGCCAGCGGCCGGACGCCCGGTCGTCGCTGCGCTCGTACGACGGGGTGAGCACGGCGCGGGTGCGGGTCCGCAGCAGCCAGGGCTCGAGCAGCGGGAGCTCGGTGTGGCTCAGCAGGAAGCGGCCGCCCCCATCGAAGGCCACGCGACTGCTGAGCGCACCCTGGAAGCCCCGCGCGAACAGATTCCGGTGGCCCCATTCGGCGGTGGCCCGGAACCGCTCGGCGGTGCCGCTGCCGACGCCGGCGTCGATCCAGCGTCGCGGGCGCTCGTGCACCAACACCTCGAAATCCACCCGCGACTGCGTCGAGTCGACGATCGGCGAGATCTGGACCTGGTTGAAGAGCCCGGTGTCGTACAGCCGTTCCCATGAGCGCACCAGGCGCGAGCGGCGGTAGACGTCGCCCGGCTTGAGCTCCAGCTCGCGCCGGACCAGGCGCTCCATCCCCTTGGGATGCTCGGCGGCGGATCGGGGGTCCGTCGAGGCCGAAGGGGCCTCGCCGGGCTTGGTCGACGAGTTCCAACCGTGGGCGTAGACGTCGCCGACCCGGTACTGCTGGCCCTCGCCGATCGCGAACTCGACCCACACCCGCAGCGAATCCGTCCTGGCGCCGCGCCGCGCCGAGGCCAGCACGTGCGGCCGGAACCCGCGCTCCTGGTAGAGCTCGGCGATCTTGAGCGTGTCGAGCTGGAGCACGAACGGGTCGAACGGCTGCCCGCGCTGGGACAGGATGCGGTGGCGCAGGTCGTCCTCGGGATACGAGTGGACCCCGGTGAAGCCCACCGCCGCCACCCGCGCCTGCCCGCCCTCGAGGATGGTGAAAATCACGGTCACCCGTGAGGAGTCGCGCGTCGGCGTGACGCGGACGCCCACCTGGGCGTCCAGGAAGCCGTGGTGGCGGTAGCGCTCGCGGATCGCCAGCGTGTCGGAGCGCAGGAAGTCGTTCCGCAGCGCCTGTTGCTCGCGCCACGGCCAGCGGGAGGACGACCGCGTCTTCATCACCGAGCGGAGCTCCCCCGCACCGACACGGTGTCGTCCTTCGAATCGCACCGTGCCGATCGACTTGATCTCGCCCAGCAGATCCTCCTGGGCCCGGACCGGCCCGGAGAGCGCCGCCGCGGCCAGGAGCACTCCGCACACCGTCGCCATCCCTCGCACGCCGCTAGTGTCCCGTCCCAGGAGTAGCTTGGCAACCAAGGCCGCCGAAGCGCCCGGCGGGCAAGGCGCGACGACGAAGTCGTATCAGCGAGATACGTCGAGGAGGAGCAACGCCGCCCGCCGGGATGCAGCGGCGGCCGACTGGCAAGCTACTCCTGGGACGGGACACTAGGGCGGGGTCGGGGCAACCTTGCCCTCCTGGGGAGCCTTGTCGAGCGCACGCTGCCGCTGCATCCATCGCAGCGGATCATTCGCCAGGATGAGGACGAAGAGGGTACCGATCACCGCCAGTCCGACCTTCTGGAACCGGACGTAGGTGCGGTAGGAGATGCCCTGGCCGCGCAGCGCCTGGAGCAGGGCCAGCGTGATGTGGCCGCCGTCCAGCACCGGGATGGGGAGCAGATTGAACGCCATGATGGCGACGTTGATCATCGCCAGGAATTGGAGGTAGGCATCGATGCCGCGGCGCGCCTGCTCGCTCGCGGCCTGGGCGATGAACATCGGCCCGCCCAGGTACTCGCGGTAGTAGAGCGGCCGCGAGACGGTGAGCCACATGCCGCGGTAGACGCTGGCCACCAGGTCGCCGGTGGCGAAGAAGCCGAGCCGGAGCGACCGCCCGAGCGGGTAGCGCTCGACGTAGGTGCCGACGCGGGGCGGCTCGATGCCGATGCGGCCCGCGTTCGTCCCGCCCACGCCGCTCGCGTCCACCGGCGTCACGGTCAGGTCGAACACGCGCCCGGCGCGCACCACCGTCAGGACCACCGCGCGGTCGGTCTGCGACGCGATGGTCCGCGGCAGGTCGTCCCAGACCTTCACGGGCTTGCCGTTGACCGCGAGGATGCTGTCGCGCTCCAGCACGCCGGCCTTGTAGGCGGGCATCCCCACCACCACCGTGCCGACCACCGGCGGGTTCGAGGGGCGGTCGAGGCCGGCGAGGAAGTCCTTCCGCGCGGCCGCGGTGACGCGCATCGTGAAGCTCGAGTCCCCGCGCATGGCGGTGAACGCGAGGTCGTCCTGGTCCGACTTGAGGCGCGTGGCCACGAAGAAGCTGATCCAGCTCTTCACCGGCGCCCCTTCGACCGCCGTCAGCCGGTCGCCCTCGCGCAGCCCCATGTGGTAGGCGACGGTGGTGTCGGGGAGCGGTCCGAGGATGTTGGGAAAGTCCGGGTAGGTCACCCCCACCAGGCCGATGGCGATCATGACCAGCGTCGCAGTCACGAGGTTCGCCGCCGGTCCGGCGACCGCGATGAAGGCGCGCCCGTACCAGGGATGGGACAGGAAGTTCTCGTCCCCGGTCGGCATGGAGCCGTCTTCGTTCGGGGTGTCGCCGGCCATCGAGACGAAGCCGCCGAGCGGGATCCACGCCAGCTGGTACTCGGTCTCGCCGCGCGTGAAGCGGAACACCGCGGGACCGAAGCCCAGGGAGAACTTGAGGACCTTGACGCCCCGCCACTTGGCGGCCAGGAAGTGGCCCAGCTCGTGGACGAAGATGACGATCCCGAGTAGCGCCACCCTCTGCAGGCTCATGTTCTGGATCACCGGCAACTCCTTTGTCGGCCAATCACTTGCGCAGGCTACCCCGCCCTGATCGCGGCCGTCAAGCCGAACGCGGCCGGAGGGTGTCCCCGATTCCCATGGTCATCGGCCCGATCGGCCTCAGGCTTCATGGCTATGGATGCCGTGAGCGGTCCAGAT
>Ga0066710_100005930_pt1 | contig 11289 bp, 8 predicted proteins | sample GraSoiAngelo_159_FD_79666 | JGI IMG/M metagenome (GOLD analysis project Ga0066710, IMG submission 79666) | Grasslands soil microbial communities from the Angelo Coastal Reserve, California, USA - 14_1009_16_40cm | ecosystem: Environmental > Terrestrial > Soil > Grasslands | place: USA... | reverse complement strand
TCCAGTCGAGAACGCCAATGGAGTAATAGTTTTCCGGGTCTTTAGGGTCGAGGTCGGAGGCCAAGAGATAGTACTTCTTCGAATCCTCAAACTTCTTCATGTTCAGATACAGATACGCAATACCCTTGGCGCTGTTCAGACGACGGTCTCCAACTTGAGGCGCGTTAAGAACGTACTGATATTGTTCAATCGCCTTCTCCCCCAGGACGGTATTCTCCGATTGCTCGACCCCAGGGATGTATTGCGAGCCGTAGGCAGTCGCCAAGTACATGCGAGCGGTGATGTTTTCCGGGTCGAGGGCGACTGCCTTCTCGAAATGCCAAATGGCCTTTTCGTACTTTGCGTTCTTGTAGGATTGGGTTCCGAGGTTGAGTTCCCGGTCAGAATCCGATTGTGCGCTCAGCAACGTTGTGGACGAGGCGAGAGCAAGTGCGAGAGTAGCGAAAACTCTGAGCGTCCAATTCATCTCAGTAACCTTCCAAGAGAAAGCCCCACCGGGTATTAGCCCGGTGTGATATTAGACCCCTTTGGCTGATGAAGTGCTCCCCGGAGTAGGCCTCCGAATAGGTTTTCAGGTATCGCGGAGGGACTGTGGTTCTTGTTAGAGTGATCCGAATGCCACTGCAACCCAAACGGTCAATAGATGCACCGTAACTTGTCACGCGTGGCAAGCTGCATCTTACAAAGTGATTGAGTTTCCATGAAGATTCGGCACTGGATGACCGCGAGTGTGTTGCTGCTGCTGTTGGCGGCGGCCATCGTGGGAATGGTGCGGACGCAGCAGCGTCGCGGCACCAGCGTGGAGGTCGCCCCACCTGCTGGCAGTCAACCGGCAGCCACCAACAATCAGCGGGTGGCGCCGCATGTCCTGGTGAACCAGCGCCCGCTGCAAACGGCGCGCCGGCTTGGCACTCTGGCATATACGCAGGAAGAAAAAGATCTGGCGCACCAGGCGGAGAAGGTTGCGGACCATGAAGTCGACCTGGCGTTCTTCGATGCCTTTCGCGCTGCGCAGGAGAACCCTCCGCCGCTCACGCCCGCACTCAAGCAGCTGGCCGATAAAAAAGATCAGGCGCAGCGAGCGCTCCAGGAGGACCAGGACAACGTCAACCAGCTGAAGCGAAAGCTGGTAGCGGCGCCGGAGTCGCAGAAGGAAAATCTGCAGGACCAGCTCGATGTGGCCCAGGCCCAGCTGGAGCTTGATGAGGACGAGCGGGACGACGCCGCGCAAGCGCTGGAGCAGGCGGGAGGCGACCCGCAGGCTGAAGTGCAGCGGCTGAAGCAGGAACACGACGACGAGGAAGCTCACTTGGCGACGAACGCGGTCGTGGGGGCGGATTCGGTCGAGGGTTACTACCAGGCACATACACTGCTGTCGGTGTTGCGTGCGTGGAAGGCATTGCGCGACAAGAAAGCGAAACTCGAGGAGGCGCAACAGGAGTCTGCAGCCGAGCAGGAAAGCCTGAAGCAGCAGCACAGCGCCCTGACTGCCGAGACCCAACAGGAGAACGAAAGCCGGCAGTCGGCCAAGCAGCAGGCCAAGGGATTCGCGCAGAACAGCAAGGCGTCGAGCCGTGAAGACTCGAAGGCGGCGGCGCAGTCGGCGCTGGGTGCGCTTAAGCACCACCAGCTGGACGAGAAGAATCTGGCTGACCTGGGGAAACGCATCCACGACGAGCAGAAACGCAATGACATCTATGCGAGGTGGATTGGCCTGGTCGATATCCGGCAGCGGGCGGCGTTGCACAACATGATCGAAGTACTGCTGTGGATCCTGCTGGTTGCGCTAATGGTGTACTTGGCGAATCGCGTGATCGAGCGCTTCACGCGCGACCTCAAAACGGAGAACAAGAGAGCAGAGACGCTGCGCGCGGTGCTCAAGTTTTCCGCACAGGCGGTGGGCGCGATCGCAATCCTGCTGCTCATCTTCGGACTGCCCAACCAGACCACAACCATCCTTGGGCGGGCGGGCGCCGGGCTGACGGTGGCGATGAAGGATTTCATCATGGCGTTCCTGGGATGGTTTTCGCTGATGGGGCGCAACGGTATCCGGGTGGGCGACTGGGTTGAGATCAATGGAGTGGCTGGCGAAGTGGTGGAGATTGGGCTGCTGAAAACGGTTTTGCTCGAAACCGGCAACTGGACGGATGCGGGACATCCTACCGGGCGAAAAGTTTCGTTCATGAACAGCTTCGCCATTGAGGGACACTTCTTCAACTTCACCACTTCGGGACAGTGGATGTGGGATGAACTGAGAGTCACGATTCCGGCGAGCCTTGATCCTTATGCCGTCATCGATGGGATTCAGAAGCTGGTGACGAAGGAAACGGAAGTCAACGCGCGCAAGGCGGAAGAGGAATGGCAGCATACTACGAACCGCTACCGCGTACAGGCGTTTTCGGCTGCGCCAGCGTTGAATGTGATGCCCTCGGGGGATGGCGTGGAAGTGCAGATCCGCTACATTACGCGAGCTTACGAGCGGCATGAGATGCGCAAGCGGTTGTATGAGGCCGTGGTCAATTTGATGCATGGGAAGCGGGAGGCGGTGAAGGCGTGAGGGCCAGTGGTCGGAATGCTCCGTCCAAGTTCGATGCCCGGGAGATCCTTCGCTCCGCCTGAAAACGGCTGCGCCTTCTAGACAATTCAGACTCCTTCGTTGTCTGCGGCGAATCCTATGTCCAAGACCAATGAAGCCGGCGCACTCATCGTTACCGGGGCGGCGCGGGGGATTGGCGCGGCTGTGGCCAAGGGCGCTAGTAAATACGGGTTTGCCGTCGCGGTGAATTTCGCTCGCAGTGAAGCTCGGGCTCGACAGGTCGTGCGCGAAATTTGTTCGTCCGGCGGGCGGGCGATTGCGATTCAGGGAGACGTCAGCCGCGAAGAAGATGTTTTGCGCTTGTTCGAGACTGCGGAGCGTGAACTCGGTCCTATCAAAGGCTTGGCAAATAACGCGGGCATTACTGGCGGGTTTGCGCGCGTTGAGGCGGTGAGCGCCAAAGCGCTTGCGGAAGTCCTGGCGGTCAACGTCACTGGCTCCTTCTTATGCGCGCGTGAAGCTGTGCGGCGCATGTCCACGCGTCGCGGCGGTTCTGGTGGGGCTGTCGTGAATATTTCGTCCCGCGCCGTGCAATACGGCTCAGCGGGGGAGTGGGTGCACTATGCGGCGTCGAAAGGGGCGATTGACACTTTCACTCTCGGACTGGCGCGGGAGGTTGCAACCGAGGGGATTCGCGTGAACGCGGTCGCTCCGGGCCTGATCGATACTGAGATTCATGCGAACAATGGAGAACCAGGCCGTTTGCAGCGGCTGATGGGGACGATTCCGATGGGCCGGGCTGGGAAGCCCGAGGAAGTTGCGGAGGCGGTGCTGTGGCTGCTTTCGCCAGCGGCTTCGTATGTGACTGGGGCGATAGTTGCGGTGGGCGGTGGGAGGTAGGATGCGAGGATCCTCTTCAGCACCGGGCTGCGCCCGGACGGACAGCCGAGGGCGGCTGTCCCCACATAGGCGTGGGCGGGACGGCGGCGCTACGACTCGCGAAGGTATTGCTTCACTTTCTCGGGCAGGTCCGAACTGTGGAGAATGTCGCGCAACTGCGGTGGCGGCAGGGTGCGGGCAAATTCGAGGGCGCGGGCCAAGGGTATCTTTCCGTTGCGTAACAGGGCTATGCGGATTTCGTGACGAGGCGACCACTTCGGGTGATGGCAGACCGCTTCAACAAAGGCTGCGCTTGCACTGGGGCGAAGCAGCGCTCTGACTACGGCGGCCTCGGTGAGGCGTCCATTTCCCAGCGCGGTTTGCCAGACGCGCGATTCCTTGTCGAGCAAGAGAGCGGCGGCGATACTTTCGGAACTCCGGCGGGCGAGGGAGATGCGTTCTCCCAGGGTGATGGAAGGAAGACGAGTTACTAGCAGCTCGTCGGCGGCGTGTTTCAGATCGGCAGCGACTCCGGGAGTTAGCGCGTACTGCATCAGGTCGAAGGTGTAGAACTCGCGGACCACCTTCAGCGAGATGTGGCGCGGAGCGTGGGGATGGGTGGCGATGGCGAAGCGCACCTTGCGGGATTTTGTGACGCTGGTGTTCTTGGCGAGATTCTCGACTTCTTCGTCCGAGAGGTCTCGGTCGTTCAACAGAGCCAGCGCGAGGTCTTCGGTGAGGCTGGGGCCAGAGACGCGCTGTTGCTCTTCGGAGACTGCGGCGGAAGTCGGTTGGGCGGGAAGCCCGGCGGGGTCGACTGCGGTCTCGGATCTTTCCGAATTCATCTGGACTCTTTGAGCCGATCGTTCCATCACGGCCAGTGCCTGTCTTTACCCTTGCAATCCAAGTGGCCCCGGACGCTTTCGTCCAAGTGCGGGCCGACGAAGGCGTCCGCCGCTACGTGAGTCGTGGCGGCTTGCGGGCTAGACGCAGGGCGCCTTCCACGGGATCGACCACCAGCGGATTCAGCTTCGCTCGCGGTTGCAGCTTGACGACTTCATTGTAGAAAACCTGCCGCACGAACGAGGCATGACGAAAGACGCCTCCGGCCATGGCCAGCGGGACCGCGGCGTCCGGGACGGAGGATACTCCTTCCGTGGCCTTTGACGGCGAAGATGCGTCTAGGAACAGACGGCGAATGGCGATGTCGGCGAGTTGAGCCAGTTCAGTTCCCGCGCGGGTCAGAACTGTCTGAGCCAACTCATCGCCCGCATCGGCAGCGGCGAGGACTGCGGGGAACAACGCGGCGAAGTCGGGCGGGGGCCTTGAATTTCCGGCGGCGGCAAGATCGTTCAGCGATTCCGCGGACCACGCTTCCATCAAGGCACGGGACAGGTGTGAGATCTCTGCGGAGGCTGGGTCGCGAGTTGCTGATTCGTCTGCGGCGCGGAGAACGGCCATGATGGTGGAGCGTCCGATCCAGTGAGCGGAGCCTTCATCGGAGATCGCGAAGCCCCAGCCTCCGGCACGGGAGATGCTCCCCTGCGGGTCGCGGCCGTATGCAATCGAACCGGTGCCGGCGATCACGATCACTCCGGGGCCGGCGTCGAAAGCGGCTTCTAGAGCAATATCCATATCGCCGACGACTTCGATGGGAGGCGATAGGATTTCCGCCAGAGCGCGGCGGAGTGTACCGGCAATCTCCGGGCCGGCGGCGCCGGCGGCACCGAGGCAGGTGTGGGAAACCTGCGCGGGGGTGATTCCGGCAGCGGCGCAGGCCTGGCGCACCCCGAGGTGCAGTGATTCGCGTGCCTGCGCTTCTCCGACTCGGACGACGTTGCTGGGCCCGGTGGTTGAGGTGGCGAGCGTTGTGGTGCCATCGCCGACGGCGCATGTGGTCTTGCTGCCGCCTCCGTCGATGCCGAGATAGTAGGTCACGGGTTAGTTCTAACACAGAGCAGTTGCCAGTTGCCGGTAGCGCCGCCGTCCCGGCGGCTGTGCGGCGGGCGTCCTCGCCCGCCGCTGCCGGCAGCAACGAAGAAATCGGCGATTTCATTTCGGCCTTCGGAGCGGAGGGCGGGACGCCCCTTCGACAGGCTCAGGGCAGGCTCTCGCGACAGCCGGCAGGATGCCGGCGCTACGAGCTCCGCTTCGCCTGCTAAGTGGGGACTACAGAGTCTCACTCGTGCAATGACTTGGTTGCCGCGATAATTATTCCGCATGGGACTGAATAAGCTTGATTTCGTGATTGTTGGGCTTTACCTAGCGGGGATCACCCTGTTTGGGCTGCGCTTCCGCAAGAAACAGCGCTCGATGCGCGACTACTTTTTGGCGGGACGCGAGATTCCATGGTGGGCGATTGCGCTATCCATCGTGGCGGCTGAGACCAGCACGCTGACCATCATCAGCGTGCCGGGGATTGCCTACGATACGAACCTTACTTTCCTGCAATTGGTGATGGGATATGTGGTCGGGCGGGTGGTGATCAGCTTGGTGTTGCTGCCGCATTACTTCCGTGGGGATCTCTATACAGCTTATGAATTGATTGAGCGGCGGTTTGGGCGCGGGCTGCGGTCTTTGACTGCAGGGCTGTTCCTGCTTACACGGGCGGCGGCGGAGGGCGTGCGCGTGTATGCGGTGTCGATTGTGGTGTCGATTGCGCTGGGGACGGGCGAGGTGGCGTCGATTGCGATCATCACGGCATTGACGCTGATCTATACGTTTGAGGGTGGGCTGGCGGCTGTGATCTGGACTGACGTGGTGCAAACCGGGATCTATGTCGGTGGGACGCTGGTTGGGTTGGCGACGATCTTGCAGCTGGTGCCGGGCGGATGGGCGGCGATTCACGCCGTGGCGGCGAGTGCAGGTAAATTGCAGGTGTTCGATTTCCGGACCAGCTTTTGGATTCCTTACACATTTTGGGCGGGCGTGATCGGTGGGGCATTCCTGACTACCGCGAGCCATGGGACCGATCAACTGATTGTGCAGCGGTTGCTGGCGGCGCGAAGTCAGAAACAGTCGGTAACGGCGCTACTTTCGAGTGGGGTGGCTATTCTGTTTCAGTTTTCGTTATTTCTCGTCGTGGGTGTGATGCTGTGGGCGTTCTATCGTGTGCTGTCAGCGGTTTTTGGCAAGTCGGACCGGATTTATCCGACTTTCATTGTTACGCAGATGCCGCATGGAATCTCGGGTTTGCTGATTGCGGCCATTCTGGCGGCCGCGATGTCGAACCTGAGTGCTGCGCTGAACTCGCTGTCGTCGAGCTCGATCATGGATTTCTATGTGCGGCTGCGTCCGCAGTCCGATGAGCGGACGCGAATGCGGCTTTCCAGATTGTCGACGTTTTTCTGGTCGCTGCTGCTGTTTGGGTTGGCGGTATTGTCGCTGCACAAGGTTGGAAGAGTGGTCGAAGTTGGATTGCAGATCGCGTCGGTGGCCTACGGGGCGCTGCTCGGCGTGTTTCTGCTGGGTGTGCTAACGCGGCGTGCGAATCAGCCGGGAGCGATGGTGGGTATGCTGTTTGGGTTTGGCATCGAACTGTATCTGTGGCGGTGGACACACGTGCCGTACACGTGGTGGGTCACGATTGGGACGTGCGTGACGTTTTCCGTCGGATGGACGGCCAGTGCCGTTTTTCGAACCCGCGCGGCAAAGTACCCAGCTTGAGATGCGAGCGGAGCAATCGCCTTCTTCCCGCTTGCGCTCGCTGCATGCTGCGGTCGTAAAGGACGAACGTAATGGCAGACCTCATTCTTTCGACGCTTCCTCGTTGCAGCCCGCGGCGGCGTGAGCACTGGGATAACCACCATTCCGCCGCGGGCCGAAACTTCAGGTTCTTGTACACCCTTCCACTCCCCACCGTCTTCCCTCTTCCCTATTGCTGAATGATGGCCAGGTCATTCGGTGTAGTGGTGGACATGGGCGAACCGGGGGCGGTGGTCAAGGCCCCGGTCGAACCGTTAAAGCTGAAAACAAAAAGCTGCTGCCCTTCGCGGCTGAGGGCGACGACTTGTCCGCCCGAAGGAGAGAACTTGACGCGAGTGAACTTTGTTCCCGCGGCGAACGGTGAGCCGCTCACCTCGGTGACCGTGTTCGATCCAACCTGGTAGACGCCAACACCGTTGTCTTGCGCGACTACCAGAAACTTGGCGGAAGGGTCGAAGACGGTGTCCCTGCCGACTCCGCTTGCAGGAGAAGTCGGCCCCGGAGGATTGAGTTTGTGGGTGCTGGAATCCAGACCAAACAGCAGGATGAAATTGTCTGCTGGACCCTGGCTGTCAGCATTCGCCCAAACCGACGCGATCGTGTTCCCTGCGGGTGTGATGGCGATGGCATAGATGCACTGGCCGAAAGTGTAGCTATAGGGCAACGGGTCTCCGGTGAAGGTGAGCGTGCCATCGGAAGCGACGGTATAGTGGTCGATAATCGAGCCCAAATGGTAGCAGTTCCCGCTATAGGCGTTGGAGCCGTCAGGCGTGAACACCAGTTCGCTGGGGACTTGATTGATCATGCCGCTGACAAACTACAGGCTGCCGTCGGAATGAATCGAATATGTTTTCCATCCCCAGTTCCCTTGTGCTGCATCAATGCTGCTCACATAAAGGGCCGTGCCGGCGGGATTGATGGACATGCCGCCCGCCAGCGTACTGTCGGGGACGGTAGAGGCCACGCTCAGCGCTCCACCGGAGGCGACCGCATCGGTGTTCAGGGCGTTGTTGGCTTGGCTGGTGCCGCCCATGCTGAAGAGGAATTTTCCGTTGTGGTGGGCTGCGACACTGGTGCCACCTACGGCGAAAGGCGAGCCGGAGATGGCGGTAAGCGAGCCATCACTCTGGATCGTCCAGCCTGAGACGTTATTGCCGCTATCGGCGACGTAGAGAACTTGTTTTGCATTCGGGGGCGGGTTCTTGGTGCCGCCTTTGCTCACGCCGCACCCAAGCTGGGTCAGGCCAACACACGACAGAATAAGAAGAAGCGGAATGAACTCACACCTGTGCGACCGGACTCGCGCTGCGAACATGCATCCTCCTGGACGTGCGACAAGTTTGATGTGGAAGAGGAAACGGGGGTTTAGAAGTGGGGGTGTTTTAGGGGTGGAGTTACAGTAAAACCCTTACTGGGCCTGGCATCCAAGCTCAAGCGACACTTGGTACAGCCATTTTCAAGCGTCGTCTGCGACTTCGAACTCCGGACTTTGAAAAATTGCCCTGACAGACTGGTTCCGGATCGGGATCAGGGCTGACGTATACTGCAGCGGACTTTTTCAAACGAGAATCATGACAACTTCAGCTCCCCCAGAAGCTTCGCGAGCAGAGCTGTCCCGGGACCTGGGCGTGAGCCATGCCGTTGCGGTCGTCGTGGGGACGATTATTGGCAGCGGCATTTTTCTGGTTCCTTCGGAAATGATGAAGGCTGTGGGCTCGGCCAAGCTGGTGTATCTGGCGTGGCTGGTGGGCGGGATGTTGTCGTTCTTCGGGGCGCTTACCTATGCGGAACTGGGCGCGATGCGGCCGCAAGCGGGTGGTGAGTACGTTTACGTGCGCGATGCGTATGGACCGCTCAGCGGATTTCTTTATGCGTGGACGTGGTTCGTCATTGACAAGCCTGCGTCGGTGGCGACTGTGGTCACCGGGCTGGTGCGGATTCTGGGAACGTTTGAGGTGTTCTCGTTTTTCGGGGCGAATGTAATTTCGACGCCTTTCGCGATCACGTGGGGACAGCTGGTCGCGATTGCGGCGGCGGTCTTCATTTCGTTTCTGAACTACATCGGAGTGAAGAAGGCGGGAGAGTTTCAGTTGGTGTTCACGCTGCTCAAGATTGCGATCATTTTGGGGATTGTGGTGGTGTGCTTTGGAGGAGGAAGGGCGGCGGGCAGCGGTTGGAGTCACTTCACTGGAATCTATGCGGGCGCAAAGGGCGGGATCGCTGGTTTCATGGCGGCGCTGGTGGCGGCGCTGTGGGCTTACGACGGATGGAATGATCTGAACATGGTTGCTGGCGAGGTGAAGCAACCGGAGCGGAACCTTCCGATTGCCTTGATTGCGGGCGTGGCGATTGTGGGAGTTCTTTACGTGCTGGTCAATTTGGGGGTGCAGTATGTGTTGCCGGCGGATGCCATTGCGGCTTCGAAACGGCCAGCTTCAGACGCGGTTGCGCTGGTGATGGGGCGGATGGGGGCGGGATTCGTTTCTTTGGGTATGGCGTTGTCGATGCTTGTCACCTTGAATGGCACGATCATGAGCGGGGCGCGCGTGCCGTTCGCGGTGGCGCGGGATGGATATTTCTTCTCGGCGCTGGCCAAGGTGCATCCGCGTTTTCATACGCCATCGGTGGCGATCGTGGTACAGGCTGGGCTGTCGATCCTGCTTTTGCTCCTGGGAGCGAACTTCGGCCAATTATTTACGCTGGCGATTTTTGCGGAGTGGCTGTTCTACCTGATTGCGGGGAGCACGGTGTTTGTGTTCCGCATACGCGAGCCGGATGCGCCGCGTCCATATCGCATGTGGGGTTATCCTTTCGTGCCGGCGGTTTTCGTGGCGGTGGCAGCTGCTTTCTTGAGCTACACATTTATCGGTAATTGGCCGAATTCTGGATATGGAGTGCTGGTGATCCTGGCGGGGATTCCGCTGTTCGCTTATTTTTCTTCGCGGCGTCGACGCAGAGAAATCTCTCGTTAGAACCCGCCTGTAGTGAGCCACGACGACAAGGACTCCTACAGCACAGGGAGCAATGCGGGCTGCCATGCCACTACCGACTGTCGCGACTCCCCAAGCTGGTCGATCCCCAGTTCGACGACATCGCCGGCCTTCAGATATTGCGGCGGCTTCATGCCCAATCCGACTCCAGCCGGTGTTCCGGTGCTGATCACATCACCGGGCAGCAAGGTCATGAATTGGCTGACGTAGCTGACGAGCGTGGGTACATCAAAAATCATCTCGCCAGTGGAACTACGTTGCCGGAAAGAGCCATTCACTTTGAGCCACATTTTCAAGCGGGCGGTGTCTCGAATTTCGTCACGCGTGGCCAGAAACGGCCCCAGTGGCGCGAACGTATCCGCACTCTTTCCCTTGACCCATTGTCCGCCACGCTCGAGCTGAAACGTACGCTCGGAATAGTCGTTGTGCAGAACGTAGCCCGCCACATATTCGAGCGCATCTCCTCGCTCGACATAGGTGCCCTTCTTGCCGACTACGACCGCCAATTCGACTTCCCAATCCACTTTTTGTGCATTCTTTGGAATTACCAGGTCATCGTCTGGCCCGACGAGTGAGGTAGTAGCTTTAAAGAATATGACGGGCTCTTTCGGGATCTCCATCTGGCTTTCGTTAGCGTGGTCGCGAAAGTTCAATCCGATACAAATAATTTTGCTGGGGCGGGAGATCGGTGGTCCCAGCCGGACGGATGGCGCAACTCGGGGTGCGGAAGCGGCGTTCTCTTTCAACCACTGGCTCAGGCGGGCTAGTCCGTCGTTGGCGAAGAATGACTCGTCATAGTCGCGCACGAAGGCGGAGACATCCAGACGTGTGCCGTCGTCGGTAACAATTCCTGGAGCCTCTTGGCCTGCTTGACCAAATCGAATCAGTTTCATGCGATAACGCTCCGTTCTGCTGGTCTGGGGAGACGCTGATAGAGATGTGCTTGTAAAGGTAATATCCCACAATCGAAGCCGCAGGTCATGCTGGGCCCGGGACGCGTGCCACAGTACGAACCCCGTAGTGGATGGTTTTTCACCCTTTTCGTAGGGTGGGCTGCGGGCATACTATTTCTTGGAGACTCTGAAGCAGCCAAGCGTCAGCCAAATGACGGATAGCGTATCGTGAGCAAAGGAACAGAACAGACGGGGAAAGACGATCCGCGGTTACGCTTTCGCGCCT
>Ga0066710_100005928_pt1 | contig 11290 bp, 9 predicted proteins | sample GraSoiAngelo_159_FD_79666 | JGI IMG/M metagenome (GOLD analysis project Ga0066710, IMG submission 79666) | Grasslands soil microbial communities from the Angelo Coastal Reserve, California, USA - 14_1009_16_40cm | ecosystem: Environmental > Terrestrial > Soil > Grasslands | place: USA... | reverse complement strand
CGGATGGTCGGTTTGATTTCATCACCATGGGCTACGCGTTGCGACATGTCCCCGATCTCGACGAGACGTTCGGGGAATATCTGCGCGTGCTGAGGCCTGGAGGTCGAGTGGTCCTGCTAGAGATGACGAGACCGACCTCGAAGCTTGGGATGGCGTTGGCGCGACTCTATTTGGGGGCGATTGTGCCGTTCGTCACACGGATGACGACGAGAAGCGCAGAGGCTGCGCAACTGATGCGATTCCACTGGTATACGATTACGCAGTGCGTACCGCCCGAGACCGTCATTGCTTCACTCGGGCGCTCCGGATTCGCCGCGCCGACGCGCACGGTGATCTATGGGATCTTCAGCGAGTACACCGCAGTTCGGGGTCGATAGCTGGACAGGTTACTTCAGCTTTTTGCCAGTTGCCCATGCGTTGAGAAACTTCGCGAGATCCTCGCCGATGTTCCTGGTGTCACCTGCGAGCTTGCCGAGCGAGTCGCCTCCAGCCATGCCCATCACGCCGATACGTCGTTGCTCGAAACTCGCGACCAGCGCGCCGAGGGCCTTCACGGATCCTTCGACCGTGACGCCAGATTTGCCCGAGCCGAATCCCACGAGGTAGCGCTTCGCCCGACTGCCGGGATCGAGTTCGGTAAACTTGCCCTCGACCAGGAGCGCATCCGCCGGCGCGGTCCCTTCCCGGTCGAGCACGGACACGTCGGTAAACGGTCCAAGCTCTTTCAGCCTGGCGACGAATCGCTCGGCGAGCATCCGGGGGCCGTCCGACTGCATCGTTTTGGTCTCTTCCTTCTTGTCGCCCTTCACGATATCCGCGTCGGTCGCGGAAAACGGCCGAATCACCACATGCGTCGATGGTGGCAGCTTGTCAGCATAGAGCTTGACCTCGTCGAGGATGCCGCCTTTCACCGTCCGAATAGGCGAACCGTCCTGAGCGAGCAGCGGGACACCAAGAGCCGTCGCGACGGCAAGAGTCGCTAAGAAATAGCGCATTGCCTTTCCCTCTGCGAATCTGCGAAGTGGAGTCTTCGCTGGCGCGAGTCTAGCATGAGTGCAAGGCCCATCTCGACCTGCATCGAGTCCCAAAGGCGTCCGCCTTCCTCCGCCGCCTACCCATCTCCGAAGCGCCGCATCACCAGCGCGCCGTCGTTGCCGCCAAACGCGAGCGACGTTGAAATTCCACATGAAATGGGCATGTGACGCGCGTGGTTGGCAACGATGTCTAGATCGCAGTCTGGATCCCTCTCGCGGAAGTTGACCGTCGGCGGCACGATGCTCCTCGAAATCGACATCGCGAGCGTTGCGGCCTCGATCGCGCCGGCGGCGGCGAGGCAATGGCCGACCATCGATTTGATCGAGGTCACGGGAATTCGTCGTGCCCGCTCGCTGAACACGAGGCGCATCCCCCTGGCTTCCGCCTGGTCGTTTTGTGGCGTCGCCGTGCCGTGTGCGTTCACGTGGTCGACTTCATCAGGCGAAGTCCCCGCAGCGCGGAGCGCATCCAGAATCAGTTCGGCAACCGCACGGCCCTCGGGCTCTGGCGCCGTGGCGTGGTACGCCTCGCACCGAACGCCATAGCCAGCGATTTCCGCGTAAATCTTCGCTCCGCGCCGCTTCGCGTGCGAGAGCTCCTCGAGAACCAACAAGGCCGCTGCCTCTCCGATGTTCATCCCCTTCCGGGTTCGGCAAAATGGCCGACACGGTTCCGTGTCGACCAACCGGAGTGCATTAAAGCCGCTGAAGGTGAGTCGGCACAACACGTCGCTGGCGCCAGCCAGGGCGATGTCGATTTGATCCCAGCCAATCGCGTCAGCGGCGTAGCCGATCGCGACGGTGCCGGACGAACAGGCAGACAGCACTGAGGCCTTCAATCCCTCGAAGCCAAAACAGGATGCCACGACGTCGCTTGGCGTACTCGGGAAATGGTTGAAGATTTTCGACGGTGTGGCGCGTCGGATGCCACGCCGGCGCATGTCGGCAAACCATTCCTCGTTACGCGCCAGATCGGCCGTGCCCGACCCGAACACGACGCCCACGCGTGTCGGGTTGACGCCGTTGTCGAGAATGCCGGAATCGACCAACGCTTCACGTGAGGCAATGATGGCAATCTGATCGCTGCGGGAGAGCCGCCGCCATTCTTTCGCTGAGAAAGCCTGGTCGGGCCAGTAATCCGGAATCTCTGCGACTTTCTGACTGCGATATCCCGTTGCATCGAAGCGCGTGATGTTGCGTATGCCACAACGTCCCTGGATGATTCCGCTCCAAACGGCCTCGCGCGTTGTGCCTAACGCACTCATCAGACCAATCCCGGTGATTGCCACGCGGCGCTTACTCATGGCCGAGGCTTCGCCGCCCGGTTCGATGTGACCAACGGGCCATCGAACTGATCGGCCTGCGACGCGTCCTGCATGTCGGCGGTTGTTGAAAGCCCTGAGTGCCATTCACGCCGATAGGCCTTGACCCTGCGAGCCTCAGAACGCTTGTCGAACGTCGCGACGAGCAGCGGAATGAACTCGCAGGGCATGGAGACCGCCGAGAATGCGAGTCCAACCGTCCGGCGTCGCCAAGACAAATCCTGACGCCCGACACCCAACAGCGACGCCCAAAACCGGGCAATGACGCCGTAAATCTCACGCGCTTCGCGGAAGGTCCCGCCGTGCCGTCCTCCGACTCGAGCCCGGCCGGCACGAAGGTTTCTCAGAAACTCGGCGCGATCCGACCCCATCACTTCTGTGTACGTGGTGCCGATCCCAGTAAGTGTATGGGAATCGCTCCCACCGATCCCTGCCAACGGGACGGCCGACGTACTGGCCCACTGCCGCACGAGGGTGTCGGTCAGCAGGTTGTGCTCCATTAACATCGTGCCGTTTCGCACCTCAAACGCTGAAAAGTGCTGACGGGCGGCGCTGAGATAGCGTTCAAGCGATATCTGGCCTTTGAAGAAAAAAAACGGGTGGTTGAGGGCGTAGAAGACCCCCTCGGAGCGCAGATACGCGACCGCCTCGAACAGATTGCTCCGCAACGGCTGGATTTCGCGATGAATCCGCTCGTTCATGTCGTACGCACCAATATGCGCCCTCAGGCTGACGCCCGGGAATTGGCATTCGATTTCTTCGCTGATGAAAAAATCGTCGGCATCCGGATGCCGTTCCAGGAATTCAAGACAGCCGTCGATGCTATCGTGATCCGTAATGGTGACGATATCCATGCCGCGCGCCTTCGCCGCGCGATAGACCGCTTCCGGCTCCGAATAGCAGTCGCGGGCGCGCAGAAAGTTCAGCTGGCCCGCATAACCAGAGTGATAGGAGTGCACGTGCAGATCGGCGCGCAGGACACGTTCGTGGTGGCTTTTCACAGCGGTTTCAACAACAAAACCTGCAGAACCGTCGAACCCGCGCCGCGATAGACGGTCGGCAGAACGCTCTTGCCAACATCGAGCTGCAGAATCGTGCTGCGCGGTGCTCTCAAATTCAGACGGATCCCCGTTCCGGTCACCTGCCGCCACGTGTTGTCGCCGCGCGGATCGCGTCCTCTTGCCTGGTCGAGAAAGAGGTCGAACCGGTACTGGTCGAACACATTGAACGAGTACGATGCGCGGAACATGCCCAGCTCGGCGAACCGGACGGCAGAGGGAACACCATGCATCCGCGTCGGATCGAACAGGCCGAACTGATACATGCTGAACCGATCGAGGCGCTGCCCTCCGAAATACGAGCCATTCAGGTGGATGGTGTGGAACGTGGCGAAGATGAAGTCCTTTGAGATTCCGACGTTGTATTTTGCGAACGTGCGGTCGTCAGGATCGAACTCACCGCCGAACCCCCACGCCTTCCAGGTCGTCCGCTGATAGGCCGCGACGTCTGCGGTCAGCGAATAGCCGTGACGCCGATATTCATATCCGGCGCCTTCGCCATTGGTCGCCGTACTCGGCGGGACGGCGAACTCCTGAACGGTTGCTGCATCGCGGAAGTACGCATCATATTTGAACTCGTAGTGGCCGCTGATTTTTTGAAACGCGGTGATCTGATAACCGACATTGAGGCCTGTTGCCACCGGAATTCGATTGACGCGCTCCCCAGCACGTTTGCCGTGGCTGTCGAACACATCGTCGTTCGATTTCAAGGCCAACCCGAAGAAGTCGACGCTGGCGTCGAATTTGCCTCCCCACAAGTTGGCGTGCTGAATATTGCCGAGCGCAATGACCCCCCCGTACAGTAATGCCAGCTGCAGATTTCGATTCAAGAAATTGAAGTCAAGGATGTTGATGCCACCGATTGGCAGCGGATAGTCAAACGATGGATCGATGTCGGTCCCCATCGCGAAGGCCCGGGCCGAGGTCGTCAGCTGATTACTGACGACGCGCGTCTCGCCCTTCTTCACAAGATACCGAACGCCGGCGTCCGTATCGCGATACATGATTCTGTTGCTGGCGCGCGCCGCTGAGCGTGCCGTCTCGAACTCGGAGGCGTTGAGGACAACATCCGAGAGATGCACTTCACGTTCGACGAGGACATTGCGGCCAGCGATCAGGAAAATCTGTTTGCTGACCAGATGACTCAAAAGCCACACGGGCCGTCCTTGGAGTTCGCCCGCCGACGCGAACACATGCGTCTCGTCATTCGAGACCACGGGACCGTTCAACTTCGTTTCGACCGCTTGGATCTTGAGCCGAACGAACGTGCGACGATCGATCCACACCGTGCCGCGATAGAGTGCGTGCTGTGAATCGATCGGATCAAAGCGGACGATGAACGCGGCCCGTCCATTGACGAGATCAACACCGTCCAGTCGGTACGCGTAGTCTTGATTCAGCCGCAGGTCCAGCGGCAGCGACAGCACCTTTTCGGGTTGAATCAGCGGAAATGCAGGACGGTTGGCGGTCCACGTCGCGCCGTTCAGCTCGAAGCTGAGCTCCTCCCATTCGACCACAACATGATCCCAGAACAGACGGTTCTCCGTCACGACGTTGTACGCGGGATCGGCTGGGGACGGATGGAAGTGTTGCTCGATTCGGACGTGAGCGATGTAATTCTGCAAGACGGCGTCCTGCGCGGCCTGCGCCTGCTGATGACGAAAAATGATCTCCTCAACGCGTGGCAACGCCTCTTGCTGCACATCGACGGCCGCGCCGTAGCTGGCGCTGGCGCCGTAGTTGAAATCCACAATCATCGGATGATCGGCAAGCGGAAGCCCCATCCGGAGCCGATTCTCCTGCGGGAGCCTGTGAAGGCGCATCGGTGTCTCAGATGTTCCGGTGATCGGATCACGCACCATGGGCGTCATCGCGTTGGCTACGGTGATCTCGAGGTCGAGCGGCTCTCCGTTCGGCGAGCCCCAGTACACCAAGAAGGTGTCGAACCCAGTCAGGCTGTACAGGAGCCGGTGCGTCACGGCCGAGGTGACGTTCGACGTTCCCCGCACGAGCTGAAGATCGGCCGCTCGTTCATCGACCGTCACGAGATCGCCTGCGATCAAGTCGGTCAGGCGCGCGGCAGCGGCAAGGGCGGCCTTGAGGGGAGGCACCTCCGCCGCGAATGCGGCGACTTGGATTCTCGTGCCGATGGAACGCAGTACGGCGTGTATCAGCCGAGACGTCGCGGCGTCCGGGTCGGCTGGCAAACGGAATGGCCCGAGCAGCACGAGCGCCGTCGGCTTTTCTCGTTCCACCAAGGCGACCATCCGCTGCACACCGGCGCGAAATGGTTCGTCCTCTTCGGAGGCTGGCCCGTCCAGGGCCACACCATCGACGTAGGGCCCGATGCCGGCCGCGAACACACGCCCCTGCCACTCCGTCTCACTCGCGGGCACGGCGCCCTGAATCACGAGCGAGCCAGAGTCGGCCGATCGGACTTGCACGGCCGCGAGCTTCATGAGGTACACGTACCGAGGGACATCCGGCACAACAGCCTTCTGCGTTTCCCCAACCTGATAGCCGACGACTTTGCCACGACTCCGCTCGGCTATGCTTCGAACAAACTGGCGCCACCGTTCGACGTCAGCGTCGTTCGCCGGAAAGCTGCCGAGCGAAAGCAGGACCTGCAGATTGCGATTTTGGTACAGACCGAGCAGGTCCTGGAGGCGTTTAAGCGTGGGCTCAGCCCTGTGTTCTGTGAAGGCTGTCGGATCGATCAACAGCCGGACGATTGTCGGCACCGTGCGGGGCAGGTCGGTCGGGAGCGGCTCGGCATCGAGTCGTTGGTCGATCGCGATGCCGCGCAGCTTGGTGTCCGCGGCCAACACACACGTCGGCACCAGGACCATGACCGCCGCCAAGGCGGTCGCCAGACGAAGACGCCCGTTCATATGGAGGCCTGGGACAACCCGAGCACATCGCCCATTGGCGCGAACGAAGTACCGCGTATCACGCGCTCCAACCGACCGCGGAACCCGTCGAGGCAGAAATAATGAGCGAAGCTCTTGGTCAGAGGCAGCCTCACGCGCGGGGGATCAGGGTCGATTTCCCACGGATGTACGGTCAAGGCGACTGGAATGCCGCAGTCATTGCGTGCATCGATCGCCCGTCGTATGCGGCTCGGAGAACTCATCCGCAGTCCCCATCCGAGGCCGAGCGGCATGTTCTGGCCGAATCGGCGATCGACGAAGGGAGGAAACTCCAGCACGTCGCCGCGCGCCGTCGATCGGACATGCGGGTGTTTCGGATAGTCGGGGTCGCCCACGATCCGCATCGGCGCCATGCTCGAATCGAATGCGAACCCGCGTCGGGCCAGCACCTCCAGCGCCCACAACGAGCGGCCATTGATCGACCACTCAGGCGCACGGTACCCGCGGACGTTCCGTGCACCCGCCGAGGCCAGTGCGTCACCACAGGCCTCGAGGTCTCGGGCAAAGCTTTCCGGCGTCAACTCATACACACGCCGGTGCAAATGTCCGTGCGAGGCGATTTCATGACCGGCTTTGACAATATCGTCGACGAGCGACGGGTGGCGCGAAGCGACCCAGCCGAGCACGAAAAACGTTCCGCGGACGCCGCACGCGTCGAGGAGATCGAGCAAATCCCGCGTCGTGTCGATGACGCGGCTCGGAAGCTCATCCCAGTTCTCTAACGCGAGCGGTCCGCCAACGTCACAGACGTGAAACCACTCTTCGACATCCACGGTCAGACAATTGTGCATGTCCCGCCCATTAGCCCGCTGGTTCCCTACTCGTCTCGATGAATTCGACAATCGTACTGACGCTGCGAAGCACGCGCTTCCCGACCTGCTCGTCACTGATCTCGACGGCAAACGACCGCTGCAGCTCGAGGACAATCTCCAGTGCGTCGATCGAATCGAGACCGAGACCTTCGTCAAACAGCGGCATATCGTCGTGAATCTCCTCAGGCGTGATCGGCATACGGAGACATCTCACGATCGCCGTTTTCACCTGACTCACGAGCGTGTCGTGAGCGTCCATGTCGTTCCGCACGCTACAGGAGTCCCCCATCCACGCCAATGACCTGTCCCGTAATGTAGCTGGCGGCGGGCGAGGCGAGAAACGCCACCACGAGCGCCACTTCCTCGGGAGTGCCAACCCGTCCGAGCGAGACATCGCGCAACAGCTCTTTGCGGCGTTCGTCGGACAAATCCGCCAGCATGTCGGTCTCGATCAGCCCAGGCGAAACCGCGTTCACAAGAACGTCCTGCCTCGCAAATTCACGTGCCAGCGTGCGGGTCAGACCCAGTAAACCCGCCTTCGACGCTGAATAACCCGCTTGACCAATGCTTCCGACGTCGCCACTCGCCGAAACGATGTTGATGATCCTCCCCCGCCGCCGCAACAGCATGTCGCGCGCGACCGCGCGAATGCAGAGGAAGGCACCGGTCAGGTTCGTGTCGAGCACCGCATCCCAGCGCTCTCGCTGCATGTACACCAGCAGGCTGTCATGGACGACACCGGCGTTGTTGACGAGGATGTCGATTGGACCCAGCTCAGCCCGAGCGCGACCAAAAAACGCCACCACGGACGCCTCGTTCGACACATCGCACTGCCCGACGAACACGTTCACACGTTGTTCTCGGACGAGCGACCCCGTTTCGTCTGCGGCTTCTTGACGTTCGCGGTAACAAAGCGCCACGGCCGCACCCCACCGAGCGAGCGTGATGGCGATGGCGCGCCCGATTCCCCGAGAGCCGCCAGTCACCACCGCCACTCGGCCTGTGAGAGTCAGATCGTCCATGCCGCGCACCCGTGCCTGGCTGCAAGTGTTGACAAAGCTTGAAGATCCGGTTGAATTGCTTGCTGATGATATCCGCACGCGCGGGCAGTACTCAAGGGCGCTCCGGCGTCACACGGACGGCAATGCTGCAGTTTGTGCCGCCACTCGCGACGCTGTTCACCAAGAACGTCTCGCCTGGTGCAGGCTGCGGAGCGTTGCTGACGCGGACGCTGAGCGCAGGGTCCCGTGCGAAGAACCCGACCGTCGGCATGACCTCGCCGGCGGGCATCGTCAGAAGCCCAGCGATGAGACTCGCGGCACCACCTGCGCCAGACTCGCCGATGGCACCCTTCACGGACGCCACGGGTATCGAACGCGTCCCAAACACTTCTGCAATCGCCTCGGCTTCCAGCCGATCCAAGCGGGGCGATCCGTTCGAGGTCGCGACGAGGCAGGCGATCTCCTCGGTGCTCAGTTTGGCGTCAGACAACGCCAGCCGCATCGCGCGCACCAGGCCCGAGCCATCCGCGGGCCAGTCATTCAGCGCGGCCTTGGAGCCCGTTGCCCCGACCCCCACAATCTCGCCGTACACGCGCGCGCCGCGAGCTGCCGCCGTCGACGCCGACTCGATTAGCACGAGGAAACCGCCTTCGCCTAGAATGAAGCCGTTCCGGCGGCGGTCGAATGGACGCGCAGCCTCGGTGCCGGCGGTGCCTCGCTCGCCGCGCATGGGGGATAGCGCGCGGAACCGATCGTGCACCTTGAAAAACGTCTCCTCAACACAATCGACGCCGCCGGTGACCATCGCGGCCGTCCGCCGCTGACGGATCGCGCCGACGCTGAAGATGAGTGCGCCGAAACTCGACGCCTCCCGCTGGTTGAATGTGACGTTTGGACCGCGGAGCCCGAACTCGATCGCGCACAGGCTCGCCGGCGCATTTGACACGGTGTTGCTGAACAGAATAGCGGGAACACCGCTGGGACCGTGGTCGGTCAGACCGGCGAGATACTCGACCAGGCTGTCGAGCCCGGCCGTCGCCGTCCCGAGCGCGATCCCGATATCGTCGCGTCCACCCGGGCCTGGTGGACATCCGGCATCGTCGAAGAGGAGACGAGTCGAGGCAAGCGCCACGCGGCCGACGGCATCGATCTTCCGTAACTTGAGCGGAGAAATGAACGCGGCAGGATCGAATCCGCGGATCAGTGCCGCACAATGCGACCGACAATCCGCGGTGTCAAAACTGGTGACCGGTGCGATGCCACAGCGGCTCGATCTGATCGCCTCGACAAAAGCCTGGTGGCCCAACCCGAAGCAGGAGATGCTGCTGATGCCCGTGATCACGACGCGTTCAAACATGAAGCGAGTACGCTACCACGCGATTTTCCACTGTTCAACAATGCTGGCATCTTCAGCGGTTCTTCAACTACTCGCCTGCGCCGCATTGATCGTCGCGGAGGCGCAAGCTCCGAAGGACCGGTTCGACCAGCTGTTCACTCGAACACTTGCGAAGCGCCAATCCATCCACTCGATCCGCGCACGATTTGCGGAGACCACAACCTCGAGCCTTCTTGAAAAGCCCGTCGTTTCTCACGGCATCGTCATTGCCGCACCGCCAGCGCGCGTGTTGATGACCTATACGGACCCCGAGCGTCGGATTATCGCGATCGACGGAATGTCGCTCGTGGTGGTGTGGCCCGATCGTCACGAACGAGAAAAGATTGATATCGCGCAGACTCAGAAGCGGATTGATCAGTACTTTGCACAAGCGACGCTTGCCCAACTGCGGTCGATGTTCGACATCACGGCGGAAGCTGACGCCACCATCCGCGAGACGGATCGCGTCGAGATGCGCCCCAAGCGGAAACAGATCAGGGAAGGGCTCGAGAGGCTCGAACTCTGGATCAACCGGGAGACTCTTCTGCTTGTTCAAATGCAGATGACGTTTCCCGGCGGCGACAAGAAAACGATCAGGCTACAAGATGTCGAGATCAATGTTCCGGTCACGGACGAAACGTTTCAGATCCGACCGTAGGATTGATTAGTCGGCCAGCGGGTCGCGGCTGGCGCCGAGCCGGATCATTCGACTTTTTGGTTCGGCCAGCCGGTGCTCCTGAAGGTATGCGTCCGGGCGCATCATGTGCTGGGTCCTGATCAGCAGCCGAGTGAGGAAACAGACGTCGCGCGCTCTGACCTGCCGCACCCAGTCCCACCAGGACTTGTGGCCGCTGAGATTGAGAATCGAACGGCGCCACGTCTCGCAGTAGAGCTCAAAGAAGCGTTTCGCGCCAAGGCGCGGCTCCCACAGGAGGTGATGCATGTCGTACTGTGACCACCTCACTGCACGGAGACGCGGCCGCACTTCGTCGAAATACGTCGTACCAGGTAGCGGTGTCAGAATCGTGAAGCCCGCGCGGGAGAGCTCGTGTGATTCGACAAAGCTCCACAGCCGCTCGAAGTCCGACTCCGTCCAGTCGGGATCGATCACGAAGTTGCCGGTGACTCCATATCGCAACTCGCGTGCGGTCCGAATGGCGTCGACCGTTCGATCCACGGTCGTATCCTTCAGGAGGCCGGCAAGGCCGTCGTTCGTGGCTGCCTCGAGTCCGAAGAAGATGTCGAAGTCCTGCGCGATCGGACGCCAGGCGTCCAACAGCTCCGGATGGGCCGCCACAAGATCTGTCCTGCTCTGCACGAGCAGCCATCTTTTTTTGATGCCGCGCCGTTTCAACGCCTCGGCGAGTTCCAGGCTGCGCGCAGGCTGATACCAGAACAGATCGTCGGCGACGAACACATGAGGACCGGTGGCCTCGAAATCGGTGCATACGCTCGGGATCGAGCGGAGCCGAACCGCGCGGTTGTGCAGGGGCCAGACCGAACAAAAGGAGCAGCGAAATGGGCACCCTCGCGCCGTCTCGATCAACCACACCGGCCTGAACAGCAAGCAGGCGTACTGATGCCGCCACGCCTCCGCGTCCCGCCGAAGCGGCACCGGGACCTCATCGAGCGCGAACGTGCGCTCCGGCCGCGGCGTTCTGGTGAAGCATCCATCACAGGTGCGGAGCAGTAGTCCAGGGACGTGTGACGGACTGCCTCCTCGCTCCAGAGCATTTCCCAGGGCCGGCACCACCAGCT
>Ga0066710_100005927_pt1 | contig 11293 bp, 7 predicted proteins | sample GraSoiAngelo_159_FD_79666 | JGI IMG/M metagenome (GOLD analysis project Ga0066710, IMG submission 79666) | Grasslands soil microbial communities from the Angelo Coastal Reserve, California, USA - 14_1009_16_40cm | ecosystem: Environmental > Terrestrial > Soil > Grasslands | place: USA... | reverse complement strand
GCCGTGCCCTGGATCGGCTCCATGATGATGGCGGCGAGCGCCCCCGTCGTGTTGTTCTTCACGACCTTGCGGGCGAACTCCGCGCACTCGACCCCGCAGGAGGGGTAGCTGAGCTTCAGCGGGCAGCGATAGCAGTCGGCGTAGGGCGTGAGGTAGGTGCCGGGAACGGAGGGGCCGAAGCCGATCTTGGTGCCGTCGCCGATGAGCGACATCGAGCCCGCGGTCTTGCCGTGGAACCCGCCCCAGAAGGACAGGAACTCGTATTTCTTGGTGAAAGACTTGGCCAGGCGGAAGGCCGCCTCGACCGCCTCCGCGCCGCTCGAGTAGAGCTGGATCTTCGAGAGGCCGTCCGGGGCGTGCGAAGCGATCTTGGCCAGCGCCGCCGCCCGCCGGGAGGTCGTGAACGAACCGACCGTCACCTCGTCGATCTGCTCCTTGAGGATCTGCCGGTAGCGGGGATGGGCGTGGCCGAGGGCGTTGACGCAGATGCCGGCGGCCAGGTCCAGGAACCGGTTCCCGTCGACGTCCTCGATGACGGAGCCCTCGGCCCGGGCCACGGCCAGGCCGGAGAGGCTCGAGATCGACTGGATTCCGGGGGCGAGGTTGCGCCCCTCCTCCGCGACCAGGGCGCGACTGCGCGGTCCGGGCACTTCCGTGGCGATCCTGGGTGCCTTCAACAGCTCCTCCTCCTCGCGGCGGGCCTTGTCGAGAGCCGGCGTCTTCATAAATGGATGCGGCGCGCTCCGTTCCGCGTCAGCAGTCATCAACGTCTCGCGCCAGAATGAATCCGGCGCGAGACGGCAGAGGAAACGCTCCACTGCGCGCGCCGAACGCCGGCCGCAAGGCATGACATTATACATGGACGACGAGGGAGCCTACCTTTGGTATGATCCCCGCGTTGATCCGCGTCACGGCCCGGCGTCGCTCGGGCCGGCGCATTGAGGCCGGAAGCGAAAAGAAGAAGTAGCCGACCGAGCGTCCTAACCAGCAAGAACAGGGCTTTCATACACGGGCCGGTACTCATAGCCACTCGACCGTTCCAGAGAGAAGCCGCGCTCGCATCCTGGTCGAACGCATCACCTCGGTCGCCGCTGCTCGTCCGGCCGGGAAGGCTCGGTCCATGCCGCACGCGAGCACGGACGGACTCCAGGAATCGTCCCGTCGGGCCAACATCTACGGCCTGATCGCCTGTCAGGGCGACTCCCTGACGTACGGCTCCCGCGACCCGGACGGCATGAGCTATCCCATCTACCTCGGCCGGCTCCTGTCGCGGAAGTACGGCCAGACGTGGGCCACCGTGAACCTCGCGGTGGCCCGCGACGGCTGGGCCGAGATCTGGCGGCGCAACTACCACGAGCTGCTCGCGCTGCCGGAGGCGAGGGAGGTCTGTCTCTGGGCCGGCACCAACGACGCCAAGCAGAACCGCTCCCTCGAGCAGACCCTCATCGCCTGCGAGGCGGTCCTGGATCAGTGCCGGGCGGCGGGACGGTTCGTCTACCTGGCCACGCTGCCGGGCAAGAACGGTTTCGGCGCGCCCCTCGAGCCCTGGAGCATGAACACGATGATCGAGGACCTCAACCGGGCGTACCGGCGTATCGCCGAGGAGGGAAAGCTCGGCCTCGTGGAGCTGGCGTCCACTCCCCGGGAATACTTCGCGGACGGCATCCACCTGACCCAGGCCGGCAACGTCTGGGTGGCCGAGAGGTTCGCCGCGGCCATCGAGGCGCGACGCTGAGCCGCGCGCCGCGCGCGGCCGACCCATGCCCATGACGACCGCCCGCCCCGCATCTTGAAGATCTGCATCGTCGTGCCCTACGACCTCGCCGAAGAGGGCGGGGTCAAGCGGAACGCGATCCACGTCGCCGAGGTGCTGCGGGCGATGGGCGACGAGGTCACCCTCGTCGGTCCCCTCAGCCGGGGCGCCCCCGATCTCGGCGTCCACGGTTTCGGAGGCGTGGTGAACGTGTCCGCCAACGGCGCCTCGAACCGGATGGCGCTGCTCACGCCGCCATGGTCGGTGCGGCGGTTCTTCCGCGCCCACTCCTTCGACGTCGTGCACATCCACGAGCCGCTCGTGCCCGTGCTCCCCTATTACGCCCTGTGGTCGTCGCCGCCCTCCGCGCACGTGTGCACGTTCCACATGTACGCCGAGGACGAGAGCCCGGCGTGGGGAGTCGCGCGCCGGGCCGTGGCCAGGGCCGTGTTCGCCAGCTTCGAGCGTGGTATCGCCGTCTCGAGGCCCGCGGCGGAGCATGCGGGCCGGACCTGGCGGCGGCCGCTGACCGTCATCCCCAACGGGGTGCCCACGGCCACGTACCGCCCTCCAGAGACGAACGGGTCGGCCGATGGAGCGTTGCGGCTCCTGTTCGTGGGAAACTGGCGGGACCGCCGGAAGGGCCTGCCGTATCTGCTCGAGGCGTACGATCGGCTGCGAGCCGACGGGGTTTCCGTCGCTCTGGACGTGGTGGGGGAGGGACGGCCGCAGGCGGCGCGCCATGCGGGCGTCAGCTTCCGGGGGCCCGTGTGGTCGGAGGTGGAGTTGGCCGAGCATTACCGGCGCTGCGACGTGTTCGTGGCGCCCTCGACGGGCCAGGAGTCGTTCGGCATCGTGCTGCTGGAAGCGATGGCCTGCGGGCGGCCCGTCGTCTGCTCCGACATCCCCGGCTACCGGCAGGTGGCCGATCCGGTGGGGGCGCGGCTCGTCCCCGCGGGCGACGCGGGCGAGCTGGCGCGCGCGATCGCCGGCCTCGCCGCGAGACCCGACCTGCGACGACGCATGGGCGCTTCCAACCGGGCGCGGGCCGAGGCCTACGACTGGGCGCCGCTCGCCCGCCAGGTGCGCGACGAGTACGTGGCCGCCATCGCGATCCGCCACGGCGAGGCGCGGGCGCGGGCCCACGCGCTGCCGGCCCGCACGTGATGGCGTCGCGCGCGCCCGCTCTCACGCTCACGGCGGCGCTGCTCTCCGCGGCCATGCCGTGGGGCCACCGTCCGCGCCCGGTTCCCGCCGGCGGCGAATCGTCTCTCGTGCGAGACCCGGTCGGCTTCCTGCAGCGCGTGGGCGGGCTCTCTCCCGCGGACCTCGCGGGCCTCGAACGGGGCTCGATCATCGCCAAGGTGATCGACAGCGGAGATCGCTCGGAGGTCTTCTCGCTGGCGGTGATGCGCGTGAAGACCACTCCCGTCCGCGCGCTCACCAGGCTGCGTGAATTCGAGGGACGCCGCGGCGCACCCTGGATCCTCCAGTCCGGCCGCGTCGGGTCCGCCCCGTCGGCGGGCGACTTCGCCGCGATGACGCTGGACGCCGGAGACGTCAAGCATCTCGGCAGGTGCGTCGTGAACGGCTGCGAGCTGCGCCTGCCCGCGCAGCAGATCGAGCGGTTCCGCCGGGAGGTCGATTGGTCCTCCGATACCCGCATCGACCGCGCCAACGCGCTCTTCCGCCAGATGCTGGCCTCGTACGCCGCGGGCTACCTGAAGGGCGGCAACGCCGCGCTCTTCAAGTACGACAACAACGACGACCCGGTGCGGATCGCCGACAGCCTCCACATCCTGGTCCCGCGCTTCGAGGTGCTGCGGGACACGGCGCCCGATCTGCACGAATACCTGGAAGGCTTCCCCGAGGGACGCCCCGAGGACGCCGAGGAGATCTTGTACTGGACGAAGGAGAAATTCTGGCTCGTCAACGTGCTGAGCATGAGCCACTCGACCGTCTGCGACCGGGCAACCCCTTCGGGCCGGCTCGTGCTGGCCGTCTCCAAGCAGCTCTACGCGAACCACTACTACGAGTCTTCCGTCGGCGCGACGTTCTTCGTCGAAGGATCGTCCGGCTGGGGACCGCACGTGGTCTACGTCAACCGCACGCGCGCGGACATCCGGCGCAACGGCTTCACGTGGGTCGAGCGCACGCTGCTGAAGTTCCTCGTCAAGGACCGGCTGGAGGCGCAGTCCAAGTACCTGCGCCAGCAGCTCGAGGCGCCCTGAGCGGGCCCGCGGCGTCGAGGATCGCGCTGGCCACCTGCGCCGCGCTCCCGCAGCTCACCGACGACGACCGGCTGCTGCAGGACGAGCTTCGGCGCGCGGGCGCGGAAGCCGTGGCTGCCGTGTGGGACGACCGGGCCGTCGACTGGAGCGGCTTCGACCGCGTCGTCGTCCGCTCGTGCTGGGACTATCACCGCCGCCTGCCGGAGTTCCTCTCGTGGGTCGACTCGATCGAGGCGCAGGGTGTCGCGCTGTGGAACCCGGGCCGCCTCCTGCGGGCGAACGCGCACAAGTCCTACCTGCGCGAGCTGGCCGCGCTGGGCTTCGCCCTCGTGCCCACCGCCTGGCTGAGCCAGGGATCGCCCGTGGCCCTGGCCGACCTGCTCGACGAGAGAGGCTGGACCGACGTCGTGGTGAAGCCGGCGGTCTCGGCCTCCGCGTTCCGCACGTGGCGGGTCTCGCGCGGGGAGGCGGAGAGCGCCGAGACGCGACGCGCGTTCGCGGAGCTGGTCGCGGCCGGAGATCTCCTCGTCCAGCGGTTCGCGCCCGAGATCGTCTGGCCGGGCGAGTGGTCGTTCGTGTTCCTGGGCGAGCGGTACAGCCACGCCGTCCTCAAGCGGCCCGCCGCCGGCGACTTCCGCGTCCAGCACGAGTTCGGAGGCCGGATCGCGGACGAAGCGCCCTCGGCGGCGCTGCGGGCGCAAGCGCAGCGCATCGCGGAGTGGATCCCGCGCCCGTGGCTCTACGCGCGCATCGACGTGGTGGAGATCGCGGGAGCCCCGTACGTGATGGAGGTGGAGCTGATCGAGCCGGCGCTCTTTCTCGACTCCGACCCCGCGGCGCCCCGGCGCTTCGCGGAGGCCGTTCTCCGCGCGCGTCCGCCCGCCGTTACCTCCTGAGCGAGCGCTCGCTCAGGAGTGGGGCGCGGAGGCCGGGCCGGCGAGGCCCAGGCGCTCTTCGATGGGCTGGCGGATGACGCGGGCCCGCCCCTCCACGGGATCTCCGGGAGCCGGGATCTGGAGCAGGAGGCTGACGTCGTCCCCGGCGTGAAGCTCCAGGTCCCGGCCCTCGATCAGTATCCCGCCGGCGCTGATGTTCAGCGCGAGGCTACGCTGGGTGATCGTCCGGTGCCGCGGGCGAGCCTCCACCCCGAACGAGATCTCGAAACGCATCTGCTTTCGCGTGGGCATCTGGAGCACGTCGACGAGCCGATCGTCCCATTCCGGCCCCGGGAGCAGCGCGAGAACGGCGTCGACGCCGTCCGAAGACGCGTGGGCGCCCGGCGCCACCGCCGCGGCGCGGCTGAGGTCCTCGCGCCAGAACAGGGTGCGACGCAGATCCGATTCGAGATCGGAGCCCGCGCATGATGAGCACAGTCGTCACGGCGCGGGGAACGTGTCACATCTACGGTACCTCCAAGGAGGAATTGACGGGCGTCGCCTCGGAGCCTACAGTTGGCGTCGCCGGTCTTTGCCGCCCTCCCTTCGTCGGGGTGGGGAGTTCGCCGCAACCGTGGAGGTGGGGCCGATCTTGACGGGGCGGAAGGCCCGGTCTCCGGCCGTCTTCCTCTGGTGCCTGGGCGCGCTCTCGGCGACGCCGGTCCCGAGCGCCTGGAGCCAGGAGTCGGCTGGCTCACCGTGGACCGGCAAACCGGGCGTCACCGAGACCGTCGACCAGATCATGGCGCGGGAGCGCCGCGCGCCGCTCGATCGGTCCCGCGGGCGCGAGGTGAGTCCCGAGGTGGACCTGCGGAAGCTGCTGCCCCCGCGGCAGCGCGTGCCCGCCGCGGCCGTGTCCCAGTGGCCGCCGCTGGCCGGGGCCGCGCCCGGGCGGCGGTTCAACCCCCAGGCCATCGGCACGAGCTTCCTCGGCATCCAGCTCTCCGACACCGCCTTCGCCATTCCGCCCGACAGCATGGGCAACGTCGGGCCGACCCAGATCCTGGCGATCACGAACGGGCGCATCCGTGTCTTCGACAAGAGCGGGACGGTGGGAGGGCTCGACACGGACACCGACAATTTCTTCGCGTCGGTGGGCGGCCTCGATTTCGCGACCGCCGACCCCCACGTACGTTACGACCGGCTCTCGGGCCGCTGGTTCGTGACGATGATCGACCTCGGCGTGTTCGGCGGGCTCGGGATCCCCCTGGGGCCGAACGGCATCATGATCGCGGTCACCTCCGGCTCGACGATCACGAGCGGCTCAAGCTTCACGTTCTTCCGCTTCGAACAGGACCTCGTGGGCCAGACGCCGAACTCGGACACCGACGGGTTTGCCGACTACGACACGCTCGGCGTGGACAAGTTCGCGCTCTACATCGGTGCGAACATCTTCAGCCAGGACCTGTCGGCCTTCATCGGCACGACCGGCTTCGTCGTCAGGAAGGCCGACCTGCTCGCCGGGACCCTCACCGTCACCCCGTTCCGCCAGCTCGCGGGCAACGCTTGCCCCGCGGGCGCGGGTCCCTTCGCGCCCCAGGGCGTGAACAACGACGATCCGTCGGCGACCGAGGGCTACTTCATCGGAGCCGACCTCTGCCTGGACAGCACGCTGACCCTCCGCCGTATCACCAATCCGGGCGGCACGCCGGCGATCTCCGGCAACCTCACGCTGACCGTGCCCACCACGTCCCCCCCCATCGCGCAGGTCCAGCCCTCGCCCAGCCGGACGCTGGACGGCCTCGACGAGCGACTGCTCGCGGCGATGATCCACACCAACAAGATCACGGGGGCCCGGACCCTCTGGACCGCCCACAACATGCAAGTCGACGAGAGCGGCGTCGCCATCGCGTGCGGCCCCCCCGGTCCTCCGCCCTACCCGCTCTGTCCCAACGGCCGCAACGGATCGCGGTGGTACGAGCTGGGGACCCTGACGACGACGCCGTCGCTCGTGCAGGCGGGAACGCTCTTCGACTCCGCCACCACCAACCCGTTCGGCTATTGGGTGCCCAGCGTGGCCGTCTCCGGCCAGGGGCACATGGCTCTCGGCTCGAGCCGGGCCGGCCTCGACCCGGTGGGCGGCTTTGCGGGAGTGGCCGCCGCCGGGCGCTTCCGCTCCGACGCGCTGGGCACGACACAGTCGCCCACGCTGGCCCAGTCGAGCACCACGCTCTACGACGACGGGTCGCTCGCGGGACGCCAGCGATGGGGCGACTACTCCCAGGTCAGCCTGGATCCCAACGACGACATGACGATGTGGACGTTCCAGGAGTACTGCAACGCGACCAATTCGTGGGCCGTCCGCGTGATTCAGCTCAAGGCGCCCCCTCCCGCCACGCCCAACTGCTCCTCGCCCGCGCAGGTGACGCAGACGACCCAGAACGTCACGATCGCGGGAACGTCGGTCGCGGGATCGGAGTTCTTCGATCCCGGGCCCGACATCGGGGGGCCGGGCTTTGCCAATCACCTTCAGGCCTCCGTCAGCGGGGGAGTCCTGGTGAACAGCGTGACGTTCAACAGCCCGACGTCGGTCACGCTCAACCTCACCGCGACCACGAACGGCCTCAAGGACGTGACCATCACCAACCCGGATGGCCAGAGTGTGGTCGGCGCCAACTGCATCAACGTGAGTCTCGGGGCGTCGCTCTCGGCCGATCTGTCGATCACGAAGACCGACGGCCAGGCGACGAAGGTCCCCGGCACGCCGGTCACCTACACGATCGTGGCGTCCAACGCGGGGCCGAACGCCGCGAGCGGGGCGACGGTGACGGACGCGGTGCCGGCCGCCATCACCGGCGCGACCTGGACGTGCGTGGGCGCCGGCGGCGGAACGTGCACCGGCAGCGGATCGGGGAGCATCAGCGACGCCGTGAACCTGCCGGCGGGAGCGAGCGTCACCTACACCCTCACGGGAAGCGTCAGCGCTTCGGCGACGGGGAGCCTGAGCAACACGGCCACGGTAGCGGCTCCGGGCGGCGTCACGGACCCGAACCCGGCGAACAACTCGGCCACGGACGCGGACACGCTGACGCCGCAGGCCGATCTGTCGATCACCAAGACGGACGGGCAGACGACGGCGGTGCCCGGGACGGCCGTCGCCTACACGATCGTCGCGTCGAATGCGGGGCCGAGCGCGGTGACGGGAGCGACGGTCGCCGACACGTTCCCGGGCACGATCACCGGCATCACCTGGACGTGCGTGGGGGTCGGGGGAGGGACCTGCGCCGCGAGCGGGTCCGGCAACATCAACCAGACGGTCAACCTGCCCGTGGGGGCCACGGTCACCTACACCGTCCACGGCACGATCAGCCCTTCGGCGACGGGGACGGTGAGCAACACCGCGACGGTGGCGGCGCCGGGCGGGGTCACCGACCCGAACCCGGCGAACAACTCGGCCACGGACGCGGACACGCTCGTCCCCGCCTGTGGGCCGGCGATCGTGGTGGTGCCGGACGGCCGCCTGACGCGCGACTCGATCGCCGCGAGCGCTACGCGCTGGTTCGGGGTGAGCGTGAAGATCGGCAACTCCTACTCGGTGGAGTTCAAGAGCGCGCCGGGAACCAACGCGCCTCCGGGGACGCTGACCGTCTTCTCCGGCGACGACGACTGCATCACGAGCACTCTTTCCACGAGCGACACCTCGGGGATCGATCCGGCGGCGACGCCGGCGACGGCGCGGGTCAGCTTCACGGCGACGGGGACGGGGACCTTCTTCCGCATGAGGCTGGTGAACGCTTCGGTGTCGCCCATCCCCTATACCTTCAGCGCGTCCGACACCACGATGTTCAGCCCGGCCTGGAGCACGAACGGCTCCTTCAACACGTACTACTCGTTCCAGAACACGACGGGGGCCTCCCTGAGCGCAACCCTCAAGCTGCTCGATCCCGCGGGAACGCTGCTGACGAGCTTCAACGTCACGGTTCCGGCGGGCCAGACGGTGCGGACGAACACGGTCGCCCTGTCGGTGGCGAGGAACCGGACGGGGACGGCAAGGTTCACCCACAACGGGCCGCCGGGAGCGATCGTAGCGGAGGCCGCGATCGCGAACTTCTCGATCAACCCTGCCTACGTCCAGCCCGTGAAGTTCCAGGCCGAGCGGGAGGGCCGATGAGGCCCGGTGCGCTCAGGGCGCGATCGGGAGCGCGGTCGTGCGCGTCTGCTCGTCCAGACCGTCGCTGAGCGTGAGCCGGAGCTCGTACGCGCCGGGCGTGAAGCGGGCGAGCGGCAGGCTGCTCGCGAGCTGGATGCGGCCGCCCGCGTCGGCGCGCAGGCCGGTCGTGCGCGTGGCGGCGAGGGTGCGCCCGTCCTGCACGACCTCCACCCGCGCGTCGACCGTGGGTCGATCCAGCGCCGGCCAGGCGGTGACGAAGAAGGTGATCGCGTTCTCACGCCGCAGCGGCTGGCCGAGGTTGGGGTAGAGCAGCACGTCGCCGTACTTCAGCGGCTCCGGCGCCGCGGTCTCGCCCGCGCCGAGGCGCTCCGCGCTGCCGACGACCATCAAGCTGCTGGCGCGCAGCCGGTCCGCCGCGGCGGGCGGGACTTCCAGGGCCGCCGTCGCGACGCCCGAGGCGCCGGACCGCGCGTCGTAGGCGACGGCGTCGATCCGGTAGGAGCCCGGCGGCAGCCGGGTCTCGCGGTAGAAGAGCACCGAGCGGGCGGCCGCCGCGCGCGCCGCCGGAGAGGCCAGCGCGTATCGCTGGCTCATCTTGGCCACGACCTGCCGTGAGGCGTCGCGGACGAGCACGACCACGGTCAGATCGTCGAGGCCGCGCGCTGGCACCTCGACCATGATCGGCACGACCGTGGCCGGCGGCGCCTCGGGGAACTGCAGGCCTCGCAGGTGCAGCGGCACGCCGCGGGGCCGTGGCCCCGACTCGAGGCGGGCCAGGGCGGGCGCCTCGTAATCGAGCGCGGGCACCGGCAGCGCAATCTTGACCGCGAGGTAGCCCTTGCGGGCCTGGAGCCGGCCATGGGGACGCTTCACCTTGACCGTGATCGTGCGGAAGCGGCCGTCGTAGTCCTGGTTCTTCGGCGAGTACGAGAGCCGGTAGTAGGCGCCCAGGTCTTCCCGCATCTCCGCCAGCCCCGCGGACACGTCGTTGGTGCCCTCGATGAGGAAGCCTCCGGTCTGGTCCGCGAGCCGGGCGAGCCCGCTCGCGGGCGCCAGGCGCAGCGTGTCCTCGTTGCGCTCGAGCAGCGTCAAGCCGCCGATGGGCGGGCGGCCCGAGGAGGAACCGTGCGCCAGCGGGTTGTCCGCGGCGTCGTTCTCGAGCTGGAGGCGCGTGCGCAGCGAGTCGATCGTGCGCCGCGTCTCGTCGGCGGCGCTGGCGGCGCGCAGGCCGCCCGCGTCCGCGCCGTAGATGCTGACCCCCGCGCGGTTGGCCGCGGCGACCACGGAGCGGAACGACGCTTCCACGTCGGCGGGGATGGCCAGGCCCTCGGAGAAGAGCAGGATGGCCTTGCGGCCCGGCAGCGGCTGCAGCGCGCCGATGAGCGCGAGCAGCGCATGCGTGGTGGCGTAGCCTTGCTGGTCGCGCTCGAGCGACTCGTAGCTCTCGATGAGCCGGCTCTCGAGGATCTCGAACCGGCGGATGACCTCGTCCTCGGCAGCCCGGCACTCGGGCGCCCCGGCCAGCTCGGCGGGGGCGACGTGCGCCTGCCCGAACCCCGTCGCCAGGCCGGCATACGCGTTGCGGACCGCGTCCCTCTCGCGGACGCCCGCGAGCGAAGCGGTGGCGCTGGAGGCCGCGCGCTCCAGCGCGCGGCGCAACGCCTCGCGATCGTCGGTGAAGGCTTGAAGCGTGCCGAGGCCATGGTCGACGGAGAAGACGGCCATCCACGATTGCGCGGACCAGTCCCGCTCCAGGTATTTCTGCAGGGCCTGCTGCGCGAAGCGGCGGCCGGCGGGCCCCAGCCGGTCGAGGGCCACGGCCACGAACGTGGGCGAAGCCGCCGCCGGAGAGGCCGTCGCGGGCGCGGCGGCGCCGGTGGTCTCGACGAAGTCGAAGGACTCGATCGCCTGCGCGACGCCGTCCTCGTAGACCTCGACGTCCGCGGCGGTGAGGCCCCGCAGGACGGCGTCCTTCCGGTCCCGGACGACCACGTCCACCTTCACGCGCTCGGCGCTCACGGCGAACGTCGTCGGGGCCGATCGCTCCTCCGCGGCGGGCGCCGCGAGGGCGGCGGCCGAGATGAGGATCGCGAAGAAGGGGCGCCGCACGGACCCATGATAGGCCGATCGGGCCCGAGACGCTCGGTCTATACTCGCTTCCCTGAGCAGCGAATCGACGCTCGTCATCAGCGCCGCCCTCATCGGCAACCTCCTCGTTGCCGCGACCAAGTTCGTGGCTTCCGCGATCACCGGCAGCTCCGCG
>Ga0066710_100005926_pt1 | contig 11294 bp, 9 predicted proteins | sample GraSoiAngelo_159_FD_79666 | JGI IMG/M metagenome (GOLD analysis project Ga0066710, IMG submission 79666) | Grasslands soil microbial communities from the Angelo Coastal Reserve, California, USA - 14_1009_16_40cm | ecosystem: Environmental > Terrestrial > Soil > Grasslands | place: USA... | reverse complement strand
TACATACGCGAAAGCGCTCAGTCTTTGTTAATAAAGCCCAAGCCGTCTGACCGCTTACTTCATAGCGAGCACGCAAACGCGCTTCGAGTGCGCGTGAATCGCGACAGTCGAACCATTTGAGAAAATTAGCTCGACCCGAACCCTCGGCACATTCAGCCAGCAAAATAATCGTGCCGCCGTCAACGCAAGCGTGTGCAGCCATGTCGAGAGCTTTGTGTGCCTGAATCATGTTGATATCGTAAGGAGCACCACCACAACTGACGATTACAAGAGCGCGCTTTTCATTAACTGTTCCCGAGTGGTTAGCAGCGTATGATTCGCACGCCCGTTGGTGCGCCGCGCGCCAGTGACCGGCAAAGACTTGTTCGGGTTCCCCGCGTTCATTGACGATCGTGTTCACTATGAATGCCGGATCGATCATGGCTGCGATGCGTTCGCACTCCGCGCTGACTGCGTTGCCCTGCAAGAGACCTGCGCCCACGCCCGCGCGCCTGCCGCCCTGCTCGAAATCCATGGCCAGCATGTGCGTGGTTTCAATCGTTTGCGCAGAAGCCAGCCCGGGACAAATGGCTTTGCGACCGCCAGTGAAGCCGGCGAAATAATGAAAGCCTACTGCCCCGGTGAGAATTATTTTCCTGAACTCTTTGAGTGCGCGATTGAGTTCGACCGTCGCGCCGGATTGAGTCGTGCCAACTTGCACCAGCTTCGCATGGTCATAAGCATTATGATCCAGCGTGCGAATTCGCTCTGCGATGAAAGGCGTCAGCAGGAAGAGTTTTTCTTCAGGCGTGACGGGACGATGAATTCCGGTCGCAAAGATGATCGCAATGTCGCTTGGGATTACGCCCGCCTGAACCAGGCGACGAACGAGCAAGTTGGTAATTTGTGCGCTGCCAGTCGCGCGCGTCGCGTCCGAGGCAACGATCAGTACGGTGTCGCCTGCTTCAAATAATTCTTCGAGAGGTGGAGATTCGATAGGATTGTCGATGCCTCGGCCAATGTCGCCATCTGTCAACGAATGCGAGCCGGCCGCCCGGCCCAGCACGTCGAATCGTCCATCATCGAAATCAAAGCGGACCGAACTGTGACCGTAGCCGAGCTTGATCGTACCCATTTTTTCAGCTCAGCCTAACAGATAGATGTATTCGCGCAAACAAACTGGCCGTGACAGTATTTAATCGTTAACGCTAATTCCAACTCAATGTTAGAATCCTCAGCCGCGAAGGCCTGGTTCATGAATTCAACGGCGCTGAAAAAAGGAAATCATGATGAATCGTTTTAATGGATTTGTTGCTTCGGTCGTGTGGGTCGCCGCACTTTCTCTATTCTGTGGGGGTGTGGCAGCGCAGAGCTTCACCCTCGAACAGGTGACGAGTTCACCGTTTCCGTCAGAGTTAACAGTCTCGAAACGTGGCGACAAACTCGCTTGGGCTTTCGATGCGGAAGGCAAAAGAAATATCTGGATAGCGGAAGGCCCTGCGCTGGCAGCTCGACCATTAACGCATTACGACACGGACGATGGTCAGGAATTGAGCGACATCGTTTTCGCGCCAGGCGGAAGCGCGCTTGCATACGTGCGGGGTCAGGGTAAGAACCAGGGTGGCGAATATCCTAATCCGTCAACCGATCCGACTGGTGCAAAGCAGGAAGTTTGGGTAGTTGACGTGCGTACGGGCCGGGTCACGAAAATGGGTGAGGGGAATAGCCCGATATTTACTACCGCAGGCGATCAAGTGATTTGGGTTCACGATGGCCATTTCTGGGCCGCTCCAGCCATCGGCGGCAAAGAGCGAAAGCTGTTTGAAATGCGCGGCAATGTTAGCGGCCCGCAATGGTCGCCGGATGGTTCGCAACTGGCCTTTGTTTCCACGCGCGGCGATCACAGCTTTATTTCAATCTACGAAATGCGCACGAATCGTTTGCGGTTTGTTTCTCCGAGTGTGGATCGAGACATCGCGCCGCGCTGGTCGCCCGATGGACGGGGCATCGCTTTCATTCGTCTCTTTAATGTGAACGATACTTTCTCGAATGATCGTGATCGCTTGCAGCCCTGGGCGATCTGGGTCGCCGACGCGCGAAGCGGCGACGGCAAACAGATTTGGCGATCCGGCGATACGGACAATGATACCTTTCCCGGCTTGCAGGGCGATGATTTCTGGCAATGGGCCGCCGGCAACCGCCTTTTGTTTCCCTCAGAAAGAGTTGGCTGGGCTCACCTGTATTCGATTTCTTCTGAAGGCGGTGCGCTCACAGATCTAACACCGGGCGAGTTTGAAGTTGATAGCGCCGCCCTTTCGTCTGACAAATCGTTTGTCGTCTTTTCGGCTAACAAAAACGATGTCGATCGACGCCATCTGTGGCGGGTGAACATCAACGGAGGCGCGCCGCAACAGGTCACACGCGGCGAAAGCATCGAAATGTATCCGGCGCTCTTCGACAATGGAAAACAGATCGCATTCTTTCATTCGACGGCGCGCGATCCATTCATGCCTTTCACAGTTGCGTCTGATGGATTGAAGATGAAGCCGCTGGCGGCGCAAGCGTTGCCGCGCGATTTTCCGTCGGCAAAGCTGGTCGTGCCGGAACAAGTTATTTTCAAAGCCGCAGATGGCCTTGAGATTCATGGACAATTGTTCAGGCCCGCGAACGCTTCAGGGAAAATGCCGGCGCTGGTTTTCATGCACGGCGGGCCGGTCCGACAGATGCTGCTTGGTTGGCATTACCTTTACTACTATCACAACTCTTACGCGATGAATCAGTACTTGGCGAGCCGCGGCTATATGGTTCTGTCGGTCAATTATCGCAGTGGCATCGGCTACAGCCGCAGCTTCCGCATGGCGCAACATCGCGGTGCGCGCGGCGCATCTGAATATCAGGACGTTGTGGCCGCGGCAAAGTATCTGCGCGAGCGCGACGATGTTGATAAGAAACGGATCGGCTTGTGGGGCGGATCATACGGAGGCTATCTCACCGCTTTGGGGCTGGCGCGGAACTCAGATATTTTTGCCGCCGGAGTTGATTTTCACGGCGTGCATGACTGGAGCTTGCGCGTCGCAGGTTTGCCTTTGCCCGTCGAAGCACCCGAACGAGCACGTCTGGCCCGTGAGTCTTCGCCGATATCGTCGGTAGATAAATGGAAATCGCCCGTACTGCTAATACATGGCGATGACGATCGCAACGTTGAGTTTTCGCAAACCGTCAACCTCGTACGCCGCTTGCGGGCCAACGGTGTCTACTTTGAGCAATTGATTTTTCCGGACGAGATTCACGATTTTCTGCGGCACCAGGATTGGACTCGCGCGTATCACGCCGGCGCAGATTTTTTCGATAAGCACTTGAAGTGAGCTTCAATCCTCGCAAAATCCTCGTCATCGATTTTGGCCAGCTTGGCGACGTCGTAATGAGTCTCCCTGCTTTACGCGCCATACGAGCCCGCTTTCCTGGCGCGGAGATCACGATAATTGCCGGCAAGCCGAGTGCGGAGATTGTTGAGATGTCCGGACACGCTGATGCGATCATGACCGTCGATCGTGTGGCTCTGCGCGATGGATTCAAACCACTCTCGATATGGCGCATCTTTCAGATAGTGAAAGACATTCGTCGGCGCCAATTCGATTTCGTCATCGATCTCCACAGCTTCTCGGAAACAAACTGGATGGGATTTTTCTCGGGAGCAGCGAACCGCCTGTTTGCTCGACGCCCTGGCCGCTCGCTGGATTTCCTGGCGAACTTCGATCCGAAACCACCAGTCGATCAAAATGATCCAAACCAGCACCTGGTCGACAGATATCTCGATGTGCTGAAACCTTTGGGAATCAAGGACGCGCCGCGATTACCTAAGTTAATAACGCGACCCGAAGATGTAAGTGCAATCGATGCACGGCTGCGCCGACCCAAGGCTGAATCAGGAACTCCATTGGTCGGATTATTTCCAGGAGCAGGTCATCCGGGACGTTGCTGGCCGATCGAAAAATTTGCCGAGCTGGCAGACTTCCTGGTTCGCAATGATGGCGTTCGACCAATTGTTTTCGTTGGTCCTGAGGAGCGTAATAATCTTCAACGTATACGCAGTCTCTTCGGACCGGCATGCGTGATTCTTGAAAAACTGTCGCTGAGACAGCTTGCCGCGGCGCAAGCGCGGTTGGCAGTGTTTGTGTCAAATGACACGGGGCCCGTGCATATAGCCGCTGCAGTCGGAACGCCAGTTGTCGTGCTCATCGGACGTAGCTCCCGCCATGCCTATGTACCTCTCGCATCGTCACAGCGCGTAATTTACAGTCAAGGTGTCGGGACGATCGATGTCGAAGAAGTTTACGTTGCCACGCGTGCGTTGTTAAGCACAGCTAGAACGTCGGCGTTGTTTGCAACCTAACCTTTCGTCAAACCAGAAATGTATGTAGCTCGGCGCAGTTTCGTTGTCTCGTTGATTGCGATCGCTGCGGCTGCTTTCTTGTGGCTTGCGATCACGAAAGCACACAATGAACAGCAAAATAAGGCTGTAAGATCAAAGTCGCCGGATCTTGCCGAAGCGTCTGCGTCTCGCTCCACAACATATTCGGAACTCACGCTGGCACGCGAAATCGATCAGGCAATCGATCAAAGCGATTCGGCGCAGGCGCGCTGGGGAATTTGCGTTGTGTCGCTGAAAAATGGGCAGATCATTTACGCTCGAAACGGCGACAAACTGTTTACACCCGCTTCGAACATGAAGATCTACACCACAGCGGTTGCGCTCGACTTGCTGGGCGCAGACTATCGCTGGCGCACTTCGGTGTATGCGGAGAAGCAACCGGCTAACGGAGTCGTCGATGGAGACCTGGTGCTCTATGGCCGGGGTGCTCCCGACTTGCGCACAACACGTAAAGGGGACGCACCTTCGCTCGATCAACTTGCTGACCAGGTTTATCAAACCGGCGTGCATCGTGTGCATGGCAATATCGTCGGCGATGAAAGCTACTTTCGTGGAGAGTTCTATGGCGTCGGCTGGCAATGGAATGATCTCCAATGGTATTTCGGCGCCCAGCCGAGCGCGCTGACCGTAGACGAGAATAGTATCGAGCTAACTATCTCGCCCGCGAAAAAGGTTGCGAGCAATGCGATTGTTACTTTTGATCGCAAGACTGAATTCCTGCATTTGATAAACGATACAAAGACTGGCGAACTGGACGCGACGATAAGCATTGGCATCGATCGTGGGCTATCCGATAACGAGGTACGAGTGTGGGGCGAATTTCCGACTGGTGGTCGACCATTCTCTGCGTTCATCTCAGTTCACAATCCGGCTCTATGGACAGCAACCTTATTCAAAGAAGCGCTGGTCGAGCGTGGCATCCAGGTGGATGGCGAAGCGCAAAGTCGTGATGCCCGCGTAGCCGAAACAGAGAACTTCGAGCCACTAAAAGCTTTCGAAGTTGCTTCTATTGATAGTGAGCCGCTGGCCGCGATCGTTCGTCACACAAATAAAGAGAGCGACAATCTCTATGCCGAATTGATTCTTCGCACGATTGGCAAAGAGCGGAGATCGTTAGTGTCGGATCTAGATACTCGAAGAGATCGCGCTCGCGGCGATGACGAAGCGGGAAGCATTGTGGTGCGCTGGTGGTTGAAGAACCACGGCATCTCAGGAAATGGCCTTGCCCTTAATGACGGCTCCGGACTTTCACGTTTGGATCTGGTGACGCCAGAGGCTACGGCGCGCTTGCTCGCCACGGTTGCTAATTCCGCTTTCTCCACCATCTTTCATGATTCATTGCCGATCGCCGGACGTGACGGAACGCTCCGAGGCCGTCTCGCCGCCGAAACAGGCCGTGTCTTCGCCAAGACTGGCTCGCTTACGTACGACCATGCTTTGTCTGGGTATGTGGTGACGGCTAGTGGCGACATCTTCAGCTTTTCTGTCTTTTGTAATGATGCTACCGAACAGACCCATCCCGTTCGGATAATTGATGAGATCGTCACCCTCCTGGTCAATTACGACGATTCCAAACCTCCGCGATCTGGCCAAAAATAAGGAATTCTAGGCCGGTTTTGCGAATGTTGACTCTAGACAAACCCATTTCAACAAAGTAATATTACTAGGCAAGGTCTTTCGAGGCCTTTCTGCTTGCCCTGAAATTCGCAGTCTTGCATTTCCTCGCTTCATCCAGGGAGCACATAAATGACGATCACAAGCGGCAGAATTCTCTTCCTAACTCTCCTTCTTACGGTTCAGGCGTTAGTAGCCCAAGCTCAAGGTTCCCTGACTGCAAAGGCAAATAATTTCCAGCCACAGACCGGATCGGGCAGCGAAAGCGATAGCGATCGTGGGCGCGACGGCTTGTTGGGTCCAGTCAGGCGTATTCGCACAGAAGTCGTAAAGATCGCAAACGCCGATGGCAAGTTGATCGAAAACGGCAAAAGAGTTTTGCTTGAGGCGGCAGAATATGATCTGAAAGGTGCGAAGACCGTTAACCAGTATTTTCCCGTAGCCGGTTCGGCGCCCACGGGTCGGGAAGTTTACAAGTACGATGACAAAGGCAACATCAGCGAGATGACGTTGATGGGTGCTGACGGTTCACTGATAAGCAAAGAAATTTATAAGTACGAATACGACTCGCTTGGCAATTGGACAAAGATGAGCACGTCTGTCGCTGTTGTTGAGAGCGGGAAAATAAGTTTCGAGCCAACCGAAGTAACTTATCGCTCGATCTCTTATTATCTCGATGCCACAATGACGAAGATGCTTGAGCCGGCGAACAATGTCGCTGCGCCGGTCGCAAAATCGCAGGACCCGACCAACAGTCGAAATTCGGGCGCCAAATTCTTCGCTCCGCAAGAAACAGTTGTTGCTGCCTTGCCGACATTGCAGCGCTCGCCAATTAGACTTATTGGGCAATCTAACCAGTCTGTTATGCCTGACGTTAGGAATGCGTCGTTCACAATTAATGAAAAGGTCGCGGTGGAGAATGCACCCCCGCCACCATCAAGATCTTCACGGCTGCCTGTTTCGGGCGGTGTCTTGAATGGTGTAGCGCTCAGTTTGCCCACGCCAATTTATCCTGACACCGCGCGCCGCATGCACACTACGGGCGCTGTCGAAGTTGAAGTGGTTGTCGATGAGAATGGTAAGGTTGCATCGGCCAGAGCTTTGTCTGGTCCATCCGTCTTAAGAGATAGCGCTGTACAGGCCGCCACTCGGGCCCGATTTACGCCCAGCAAGCTCTCTGGTCAACCGGTAAAAGTCACTGGGAAAATTGTCTATAACTTCACTATGCCTCAGTAGCACGGTCACAAGAGCCGTCGACGTGGCTCGTCACTAATATAGCAGAGGAAACATATGGCACTAACTGGAGAGTTGAGCGATCTCTCGCTGGCGGAATTGATCGAATTTTTCTGCAATCAACGCAAGACCGGACGGTTGAAAGTAACCTACCCGATCGGCGCCGGATACTTTTATTTGAAATCGGGCTCGGTTATTCATGCGCGGTTTGGCGACTTGCGAGGGATAGACGCGGTCTACTACGCGTTAACTCAGCCTAATGCTTCGTTCACGTTTAGTCCTGCATTCGAAGCACCCGAACACACGATCAATCAACCGTGGACCTCGGTAGTGCTTGAAGGGTTGCGACGAATGGACGAAGGCTTTAATCCTCAGAAGCCATCTCCGAACGCCTGTGAAGAACCGCATGAAACCATGGCCGAAATTGTTAATTCGGTTAAGCCTGACATCGCACAACTACAATCAAACGGTTCGGATGATACTTCTTCGGACGATGTAGAGGCATTCGGAACTTTGCTTTCTCAATCTGAAAATTCGTTCAGCGCGCGGCGATGGAACCCGGCAATGGTAATAGGTGCGGTTGTAGTTTTAATTGCCGCGGTCGGCGTGCCATGGGGCTGGTATTCGCACAAGAAAGCGGTGCGATTCGCAAGCGAAGCAAGCGCGGCTACGCCTGACACATTGGCTCCAACGACGACATCGACGCCCGACGTGGTCCTAAGTTCGACGCCCGTATCGGAGACAGATGGTTCAACGAGTGCAGACAGCACTGAGCTGGCTAAGCGGCAACGCGAAGCGCGCGCCAGGGAACGTGCTAAAGCGCTCGAACAGGGAACCGCGAATACTGTTAATAATGGAGCGCAAGCTTCAGCACCGCCCAAGCCTGGCGCAATCAATTCACCGAGCGCAAAGACGCAGTCGTCGCCCGCAACGAGCAAGAGGGTAACTGTTCAGGTGACATACGATGAGAATGGTCGCGTGACGCAGGCGTCAGGCGGAGATGCAACGGCGTTGCGAATAGCGCGACAGAAACGCTTTCCTGCTGGCAAGCCAGGCTCAGCAACGATCACGATTCCAATCAATTGACGATTAGCAGCAATGAATACAACGGGACAGAATGATTTGTTTCACGCAAATCTACGCCGTACGCCAATCTCCGTCTTTGTTTCTATCGGTGGCGCAATCGTCCTCGCTTGTTTAGTGGTAGTCCGGATTCTGTGGACGTATCAGCAAGCGGGAAAACCAATGACGCGCGGGTTAATGTATGCAGCGTTATTCGCACTCCTTATTTTCAGCAACGCTCTGTCGCTGCTTACCAGGAGCAAAACTGGTTACATTCTGATAATAGTCGCCGCTTTGACTCCCGCACTGGGATCGTTGGCTCTCTCGCTGCACTTTTTTACTATCTTGCTGGTCGGGAAGTTCGTGCACGATCAAATCGGATTCATGACGAGCTTGATTGGGCTGCTTCAATTCACTGTTATCCTAATTCTGATGGCCAGCCTATTGCGCAAAGAAGCGCGTGAATGGGTTTGGAAGCCCTGACACCCGATCGCGAAACAGTCAGATTAATGCTCTTACTTCTCCCTCGCTTAAGACGCCCGACGCCTTCTTTGCGTGATCATAGATCTTTGTGACGCGATCTTCACTCGCTTCGAAGCCGTGACTTTCGAGCCAGAAAATTACGTTCGACCTGCCGCTCATTGGTCCGATCTCGATCACTTGACGTAGTCCAAATTGTCCCGCAGGCACGCCTGAATAGATCAGATCCGCAAGCTCTGTGTCACCTTTCCGATAACTCTTGATGACCGCGGCCGCATGCACGCCCGTGGCCGTGCGAAAGGCGTCGCGACCAAACACCGGATAGTTAAGTGGAATAGTCCAGTGGCAGGCTTCAGCGGCTTTATCGCAATACTCGCGCAAACGACTTAGATCGTTTTCGATCCACTCCAGCAGCTTCAGGTTAACCAGCAATTGATCCATTGGCGCGTTGCCCACGCGTTCGCCCATTCCCAGCGCAGAGCCGTGCACCTGATCCGCGCCGCCCTGAATCGCCGCAATTGAATTGATCACTCCGAGCCCGCGATCCTGATGACCGTGCCAGTCTAGCCGAACCTGCTCACCTTGCTCATCGATAATGCCCCGCACGAACTTCACGACTTCACGCGCGCCGTCCGGGGTCGCGTGGCCGACGGTATCGCAAACACAAACCGCGCGTGCGCCGCAGCGAATCGCGGTCGTGTAAAGCGCGCGAATCGTTTCAGGGCTCGCGCGCGTTGTATCTTCGGTCACGAACATTACCGGCAAACCTTCGCTCACTGCGAAGGTCACTGCGTCTTCGGTCATCTGCAAAAGTTTGTCGAGCGTCCATTCCTCGGCGTAAAAGCGAATCGGCGAAGAGCCTATGAACGTGCATGCTTCAATGGGAACGCCGGCGCGCTGAGAAATCTCAGCGATGGGAGCAATATCGTTTTTGTGCGTGCGGGCAGCGCAATTCGGGCGAATCCTTAGCTTTTTCTCGGCGATTTCTCGGGCCATTAACTCGACACCGGCCGCGTGTGTTCCGCCCGCGCCAGGCAGACCAATGTCTGCAGTGTCAATTCCGAGGGCGTCCATTAGATGCAACAGCTCAATCTTTTTTTCGATCGGCGGCTCGCACACTGAAGGCGACTGCAAACCGTCGCGCAATGTCTCATCGTCGAAGCCGATGTGACGATCCGGCTTTTGTAGTTGCGGATCAAATTTGTTCCAGTCGTAAATCAGGTCACTGACAGACATTTCGTTGCCTCTTTCGCACCCGTGTCAGAAGCCCGCGCGTCAGCAAGGGCAAGTTTCGAAAGAGGGGCCCCTCCCTAACGGCCGGGCTTCTGACACTGACAGCAAAGCCGAAGCTTGTGCTCTTAACCAAATTCGATTACAACCAACGCGCGAGCTAAAGTCAACTTGAGCTCGCCCTGAAATTTGAATGAACAGAATCGAACGAATCGCACTCGGCTCAGATCGCGCCGCCAAGATCATGGCCGTGCGTGCCAGCATTGCGCGCATCGCCGAAATCGATCCGGATTGGCGCGACACGAACGTGGTTGCGCGAGCGGTCAACACCAGGGCACCGACAATGCCGCTGACCGATTGGGAGTTGATGAGCGGCGCTCGTGAACGCGCGTTCGCCGTGCGTGATGTGTTGGTCAACCAAAGACTCGAGGCGGATCTTTACGTAGGTCTCGAAGGTGGTTTTCATTCCATTTCGGTTGATGGCGAGTGGCATACCTTCCTGCGCGGTTGGGCGTTTGTGACCGACGGCGCACGCGGCAGTTTCGGCATGTCGCCTTCGATTTCAGTTCCGAGATCCATTGTCACGAGAGTAATCGAGGGAAAGCGCGAACTCGGCCTGGTCATCGATGAAGTTGCCGGCGTCCGCGACGTGCGCAGCAAACAAGGCGCCTGGGGTATTCTCTCGCGCGACTTACTCACACGTTCAATGAGTTTCGAAGCGGCGCTGATCGCAGCATTCGCGCCCTTTTACAATCCTGCTCTATATAGTTCGGAGTGCCGCCTTTAGGCGGAATGATTTGCGCGACAAGCCGCCTAGGCGGAACTCCGAACTCAGACTGCCAAACTCCGAACTTCGAGCGCACCAGTGCTAAAATCTCCTCAGATGCGCGTTACAATCGGGCAAATCAACACAACCAATGGCGACTGTGATGGCAACGTGGCTCGTATCCTCGAGGCAATCGAACAGGCAAAGAAAGAAAGTTCCGACCTCGTAGTGTTTCCCGAAATAACGATTCAAGGCTACACATCCTTTGACTGGTTTCTGGATCCGGATGTCGTGCGTTCGGCTCTCGATCCGCTCAACAAGATTATTGATGCGACTGAAGGACTTACGGTCGTTGTCGGCAGCGTCCGCCCCAGCGATCAGTCGACGTGCCGCCGGCTCTACAATTCCGCCGCGGTGATCCGCTATCGAGCCTTGCTGGGTTATGCCGTCAAAACTTTCTTGCCTTAATGAGGCTTGTTGGATGACCCACGATATTTG
>Ga0066710_100005925_pt1 | contig 11295 bp, 7 predicted proteins | sample GraSoiAngelo_159_FD_79666 | JGI IMG/M metagenome (GOLD analysis project Ga0066710, IMG submission 79666) | Grasslands soil microbial communities from the Angelo Coastal Reserve, California, USA - 14_1009_16_40cm | ecosystem: Environmental > Terrestrial > Soil > Grasslands | place: USA... | reverse complement strand
GAGATTCGTTCGAAATTATTTGCAGGAACTCGCGCGACTCTGCGGGGATCTTTTCGTCGAGCACCAGCAACTCAGCAAAGCCGTTTATGCTGGTCAGCGGCGTACGCAATTCGTGTGACATTAAAGAGATCATGTCGCTTCTAAGTTGATCGGATTCTTTCAGCCGCGTAACGTCGCGCACTCGAATTGCAAAACAGAGTGGATTTGCGGAAGCGCCGTTACCGTTTCCATTCCCGTTGCGGTCAGTCGCGAGCGCAATCCGCAATTCCAGCGTCTGGTTCCGCTCGGGAGAGTTCAACTCGCGCTCGTATGTTTCTCCGGATTGCAGCACCCGCCGTACGGCGATCGAAGGCTCGTCAAACACTCCGGAACGAAAGCGATCAAGCAGTCCGAACAGATCCAGCTTGCGAGCGTCGGCGTCGCTCAAACCCGCCGCGCGCAGCATTGCCGGGTTCACATAACCGACCGTCCCGTCGAGATAGACAATCGCGTAACCATCGGCTGTTTCCGAGAGTACCTGTGCGCCAAAGCGATGCTCAGTCAAAACTCCACTGATAACGTCAAACGCCTGGAGACGATGACCGGAAGTGCGGGCGGAGATGAAAGCCGGAAGATTGCTGTCAAGTTTCATCTTGCGCGCTTCTTCGCGCTGTAAGTTCCGAGCCAGCTGTCCCCCGACGGCGTGCAGCAGGTTGCGATCGCTTTGATCGAAGTCTTCGCGCAAACGCAAAAGCAAAGCTCCCACGGTCCGTCCCTCGTGTCGCAGCGGTATGGCCACGCTTTCGAGCGGATCGATCTCGCCGGCGCGCACGCGGGCAATTTCGCCGGTTTCAACTGCGCGATCACAAACCCGAACCAGCTTGCGCCAAACCTCGTTGCGTCCCGATTCAAGTGAACCGCTGGTAGTGACTCGCAGCCGGGCGCAGGGCACCAACTGGCCATCATCGTCCGGCTGGAAGACGACCGCTTCGTCGAGCGGCAAAATTGTTTGCAGGAGTTTCAGGCCACTGGTGAGCCGGTTCTGCGCCGGACTTGCCTCCAACGTGTCGGTGCCCGATTGCGTTTCATTCACATGCTTGGTGAGCACGGTGTCGATTTGCCAGAGCCGATGCAATTGAACCAGGAAAACCGCCGCCATGGATCCCAGGGCCATGGGCGCAAACAGGATGTCGAACTTCAAGTAACGCGAAATGAGCAGACTGGCCGTCGCCATCGCCAGGAAGCCAAAGCCCAGAATCAGGAAGGAACGCCGCGCTCCGGCCCGGGCGACGAAGAAGCCGGCGCTGACGCTGATTGCGACTATTAGAAGTAGCCCCAGCCACGGCTGCGGCGACTGCAAGGGCGTTTCGCCACGCGCGACACCGACGACAAATGCGGCTTGCAGGGAATCGATCAATCCGGCGCGCCAAAAGGCGCACGCCGCCGCGCCGGCCAGAAAGGCGAGTCCAAGAGAAACGAACAGCGATTTCCAGGAGAACTTATTCAAGGGTCTTCTTGAGGGGCTGATTGCGAGGATCGTGGTTTTGAAAATGAGGCCGGCGAGAGAAGCGGTTCCTTAGCTCAATTCATTTCGCTTCGCGGCCAGTTCACTGCGCAAGAATTAAGCCGAGTGCGGCAGCGAATTCCCTTTTAGCAAGAAAGCTGCGCCGATTTCCAACTCGGGAAAAGAAACCGGCGCAGCGCGGTCGCTGCCAGATGCAGCAGCGCCAAGACCAAGCGAGTCGATCAGAGTATTTGCTTGAACCCAGTCGGCTCGAGGTGCTGAAACAAAGGCGTCGCAGGCGGCAGCCTGGTTGGATCCTGAAAACTGACATCAAAAGCCCAGTCGCGAATCGGTGGTTGATAAATGATGTAAGGCGATACATACGACCATGGGCCGACGGCCTGGGTTGCATGGAACAGAGGTATAAACGAGCCTACATAGTTCCACCGGCGAGAGACCGTATACCAATCTTCAACAAAGCGCGGAAAATTGATCATGCCGCCATTCAAGCGCGACTCGTATCCGTTTCCCTGGTCGGGAGTGCCGGCCAATGCCGACATGTTATTACCTGCGATGATGCCGGCGCGCACTGACGTTTCTGCCCCGACGGTCAGCAAGTTCAGATCGGCCAATCTGTTGGTGCTGGTATCGGGATACATGGCGCTTGAGCTGTCAAACCAGGTCTTTGACATGGGCGAAAACGCGTCAGCTACGATTGAAGTCGGCACTTGATTTCCGGTGTAGTGATAAGTCGCCGCAGGATCGTTCAACGCCGCGGTCCCGCTAGGCGGAGCTGCGTTGATCCCGGTCGTGTTGTAATTGCCCCAGATGTAAATCAAATTCTCGGTGGATACCGAAATTCCAAGAGTCGACGAGAGCTTTCCGGAAGCACCGCTGACCTGCAAATTCTCGCCGTTGAATAGTCTTACTGAGCGGCGGAAATAATTTGCTGGGTTGGTCCATGCGGCAACCGCGATAGCGCGTTTTGTTCGATCGGTGCCGTAAATGCCGACCAGGGCTGCCGGATCTGGAAGCTCGGTAACATCTTTGACCAGGCCGCCTGTCTCCTGGATGTCTTCACCCGGATCCAACAAACCATTTGGACCATAGATGTCTTCATTGTCAGCCATGCCGTTCGTGGCATTAACTGTAGATCCGGACGCCGTGAAGGTTTTCACTTTGTCGCCACGGCGATCCGAAACATAGATCGTATAGCCGTCAGGTTTCGTGATATTAGTGCTGACCGCATTGGTGCCGGCAAGCAAGTTGGTGTCATAGACTCCATCCAGCCAACGCGCCAGATTCCTCATGTTAAGTTCGACGACGTTGGTGATGCCACGCTCGTAAACAACGTTCTGACTCATGGCATTGCTGATGCAGCCTTCCTGCACGTTATAGACATTGATCGGAACGATGGCGTTCCAACTGGGCCAGTTGGGTCCCGGCGTCCCGGACATCAAGGTGGCAATCGCATTGGATGGGGGACTATCCGCGCGCGTCGGTTGACCGGATACGGTGTCGTCGGCAATATTGAGCATATACCCGTGCGTTGCATCGAGCGTTGGATGAGTTGAGTCGATCTTAATCTCGCCGTCGGCTCCGATATAAGTGCTGTTCTGGATATAGGTGAGATAGTTGGTACCGGTTGAGATACTGGCATCGCGCATACCCTGCGTGAACGCCGCCCACAATGGTCGCTGCAACATGACGATGCCGTTAGGCTCGCCTTCGGTCACGCCCATGCTGAGAATTTGCGCAGTAACATCTCGGGCGACACCACTCGAATCAACTATCTGAATCAGGATACGACCGGTAATGCCGGCGCCATTCGGAATCTTTATGCCATTGGGTGAATTGACCGAGACCGCTTTTACTCCGCGGACGACGTCGGCCTGGCTTGCCGTCCCGCCGTTTGTCTGCAACACGCAGGTCGTCGAGGTATCGATATAAGCGCCGCTGTCATTGATACGCCAGAGAGCGCGGCCGCCGCCCGACGAAGGGTTTGCGTTTGGCAGTGCCAGGGGATCGAAGGTTGATAGTCTCACGCCCATTCCGGTTGGGATGCCTGCGGCATCTGCCGTGGAAGTGGTCTCGTCGTCGAGTAAAATGCGAACTGCGGCCTTGGTGTGATAACGAGAATCGCTGAGGATTTCCGAGTCCGTCGGTAGCTGCCGTTTGATTACCTCTCTGGTAAGGCTTCCCTCACGTTGCATGGGCAGCAATAACGGTGCTCCTCCGGTACTGCCGGTAAGCAGTTGCCCGCCAAATTGGTTTGCCGCTCCGGTCGCCGCCGCGACTGAGGTCGAATTCCAGCTTGAGTTTACGGTTCCGTTTGGCGAACCAGGCCAGTAGCCTCGCTGTCCAGTTTGAGCGCTGGTGATATTAGGCCCGTTGACCATACTGCCCATCGTGATCGGAACGTTCGTCCCGCCGACGTTCATGAAGACGTGGTAATAGCCGAGCCCTGTACCATTGCGCCATACATCAGTTATGAATTCGCCGGCGGTCGTCACCTTGGACTGAAAGGTAAGACTGGTATTCGCACTTGCATAGATATTACCGTTCGCATGCACCCGTCCATTGATGGCCATCGACGGCAACGGATATAACTCGATGTCTTCATTGCTAAACATGCCGAACTGGAAGATCGGAATCAGATAGTTGTTTACCTTGCGCTGAAGACTAACTTGCGTTCCCGTCGCCGCCTGCGTCGCGGTAGAGGTCAGGAGGTAGGGTGTGACGCTCGCCAGCAGTCCCGCGAAGGCTCCGGTAGGAATGGTGACGGTGCGGCCGGCCTGCGATGCATCCACCGCCAGGGATTGGCTGAAACTAAAGCCCTCGCCGGTTAATTCAACGGGATACGAGTTGGAGATATTATCTAGATCGTAGGTGCTCGGCTTCGAGGTTCTCGCGAACAAATTCGAGAAATCGCTGGTCATCTTCTCGACGCCGGCCGCTGCCGCATAGAAAGTCTGCGTTCGCTGCAAGTCGCTGCCCGCGATGCGCGATTCATGAGTGACTACGGCCAGGACGGTCATCGAAATCGTCGCCAGCAGAGACAGAATGATCAAGGAAGTAGCCAGTGCGGCTCCCCGTTCGTTGCGGGAAGGTCGCCTGAAAGAGTGCGTGGCAAAAGAAGCTTTTTCGTTATTCATGGTTTTTCTTCCAGTGGATTTAAGATTTTCCAAAATCAAGTTCATCCTCTTTCAAATATCAAAGCGCCTGCCGGAATTGCAGATTGCGAACGGTCGTCGCCGTGGTTGTGGAAACAGTCTGCTTACCGGAGCTTGAATTTGTTACCGTATTTACCGCGCGCACCGTCTCGATGGCTATCGTGGTCTCGACTTCCCGCACGGCTAGTTGCTCCTGCGATGACGCGAGTGATCTCTTTGGCTGGGGCACGAATCCGTTCGGGTCAGTAAGATTGACCAGGTAACGAAACTGGACGTTGATCACGTGTTCAGCGACGACGCTATCAGAAAAGCCCGTGCCCTTTACCCCGAAGACGCGCCGGATCAGCAGATTGTTCGAGTTGGCAAAGTAATGAATGATCTGGATGCGAGTGATTGAGGCCGGCTGGCTGGGACCCAGGTCAAGACGAATCGTGGTGTAGATTGGGCTGGTGCTCCCCGTCTGGTTGATTCCGTAAACGTCGTAATTAGTCATCGTGAGCGTATTGGTAGAAGTGCTGATGCTGGAAACGACTCCGAAAGCCGCGCTGTTTTGAGTCATGATCGCGTAAATTTCCCCCACTTGAAATTTGCCGATGTCGCTGGCCGTTACCACGATATTTGTGTTTGATCCGGATTGCGTAACTTTGCCTGCCAGCAGCGAAACCGGTGGAAATCCCGTGTAGTCTTCTGTCAGCATCGTGATCCGATCAGACGCGCCGAGGGCATACGCCGCGGGCGTCGCCTGCGGGATCGCGGTGCTGGACGGAACGTTATCGTCAGAAATGACCAGCGCCAGATTCACATAATTTGGCGCGCTGGCATCGACAATGGGCGTTTGGGTCAGGTAGCTCTGCACGAAAGCCTTCGGAACCGTGATCGTGCCGATGCCTTTCAGTCCGTCGCCGGCGGTCGTCAAATCGCGGTTTATAATTTCGTGTGCCGTGCGCAGGGTTTCTTCCGCATCGGTCATGTGATAGGTGGTGTTGGCGAATTTTAGACTGCCGCCGATAAGCGCAAAGGCGCAGCCGGTGACGATGGTCATGGTAGTCAACGCAACCAAAAGTTCCACCATCGAGAAGCCTGCCTGGCGATTGAGTTTTTGATTAGGGCGCATGTACGGCCTCCGGTTTTCTTTCGAGCGTGCGCTCGTTGTTTCCCTCGGTGCTTAGCGAAAGTTGCTGCGTGTGTCGTTATTCAAATAGCTGACGCCAACTAAATCGCGCAGATGGCCGCCGGCGTCGGGATAGCGCACGGTTACTTCAATACGTTTCAGATTTGGATTCGACGGGAATTCCGTAATTACGATTTGTCGCTGATAACCTGGAACCGACCAGGTGGTGTCAGTGAAATCGTCCACCGTGCCGTAAATATTATCGGGTCCCGGGTTGACCAGATCATCAGATGTTCCAAAAATTCCATCCGGTCCCGGATTGATCGAGAGTGGCAGGAAGCCAACCGGAAATCCCGCAAAATTACGAGTCGCGGCGGTGTTATCAACGGCGCCGACATTTGCAATTTGGCCGTACTTTAGTTCTTGCGTGTTTCTCAAAGTCTCCATCTGTTCCAGCAACGAGACCACCAGCAGTTTGCTATTGGTCAGGTTACGACCCTTGTTGCTCACGGTTACGGCATAGCCGATGGCCGCGGCCAGCCCCAGCAAACCAATCGTCAAAATCAGCATTGCCACCACCATTTCAAGAATGGTGACGCCGGACTCTGATTGCCGCTGCTTTCGCCCACAGGCGCGCCGCGACTTACTATTCAGCATACTTTTGCCCACTGGTGTCGTACCTCCAGATTTTGATTCTGCCGGCGGTTCCCAGAACCGAGATTGCTGACGCTGTCTGGTTCGGAACTATGTTGTTGTAGAAAAAGAGCGTCCGGTTGATTGGGTTCCCGTTCGCGTCAACTACCGTGCCGTCTTTTTGAAAAGTGATATTAATCTTGCTGGAGACCAGCGCCGTCGGCGTCGAGTTGTCACCCAGCGTGGTTGACGTGATTCCGCTGGGTACCCCGAACGTGAGTTCTGAGGCCGGCAAGGCGCCGCCGCCCAACGGAACCTGGAGCACGGTGGTGGCGCAGGCCGTGTCCGGATAACTGGCATCGCCCAGGATCGCCAGGCCGGTCACATTACAGGAACTAGTAGGGTTGTTCACGTTGTTGTGATCGATGATCTTGATTTGCTTGGTGCTGTCGTCATATTGAAAAGTAAACGCCTGACGTTGCGACATTGCCTGCTGGCGCGCATAGCGCAACTGGGTCGCAATCTCGCGCGGTAGCGCCACCGAGCGCATCAGCCGGCGCGCCGAAATGATTTGTGGCACAGTCAGCGCAGTCAGGATTGCCGCTATCGTCACCACCGCCAGCGTCTCCAGAACGGATATGCCAAGCTCGGAATGCCGCGCGTCTTTTCCTTTCCCGCTGACCCTGGTTTTCATTGAGTTGTTCTGCTCCATCTTGCGAACCTCTCGACTTCGTTTTGCGAATCCGTCCACGGACCCCTACAGAAGACCGCGCCAGAGCTAGAGCAAAGGCGGTGCCAACGGCGGATCGTCGCGAATCCGGCGCGATTGCCCCACACGGGGCGGGCATTTTCGAAGGCATCGTCACCTTGAGTTACAGGCAATGGAACCCGGCTTCCTATAGTTTCCGGCGGGCTTCGGGCGTCTTTGATCAAGCCGCGGACAAGTAATTTGAAGTCAAATAAAATGTCTAGGCATGGTTTCGCTCTTTTTGTTATAGTAAATTTGGCGACGCGCAGACTAACGCGTGCTTCGACTCCTCGGGTTCCCACGGTCACCAGAATAGATTCCCGAACCATCACTCTTCTCGGCGGCATGCGTCTTCCCTACCGCCAAACTTGGCGAGCACTGATTCCGATTCCAGACTGAGAACTTTGAGACATGGCCCGAATAGATGATCTACTCAGGCAGATGAAGTCGCAGGATGCCTCAGACCTGCACCTCACCTCCGGCTCCGCACCCTACATGCGGATTAACGGCGAAATGGTGAAGCTGAATTACCGCAGCGTCTCAGCCGAGACGTGCCAGAGTCTGATTTACGAGATTCTAACCGACAATCAGAAGGAGATGTTTCAGGAGAGGCAGGACGTCGACTTCAGTTATCCGCTCGGCAGTGTCGGTCGCTTCCGGATCAACGTCTTCGTGCAGCGAAACGGCATCGCGGCTGTCTTCCGTTTGATTCCGGAAACAATTCAGACCGTCAAGGAGTTGGAGCTTCCGGCGCAACTGGTTGAATTGATCGACGCTTCCGAGGGTTTGATTCTGGTTACCGGCCCCACCGGTTCAGGCAAGAGCACGACACTGGCTGCACTGATTCACGCGATCAACACGGAACATCAGAAGCACATCATTACCATCGAAGACCCGATCGAATTTGTACATCGAAACGAGCGTTGTCTGATCAACCAGCGCGAAGTGCTCAGTCACACAAAATCATTCCACACCGCGTTGCGCGCGGCTTTGCGCGAGGACCCGGACATTATTCTGGTCGGAGAGATGCGCGACCTCGAAACGATCTCGCTGGCGATCACCGCGGCTGAAACGGGCCACCTGGTCTTCGCGACACTGCACACCAACAGCGCCATCAAGACGCTCGATCGCATTATCGACGTTTTCCCCGAAGGCCAGCAGGCGCAGATTCGGGTAATGTTGTCAGAGAGTTTGCGCGGCGTCGTGGCCCAGTCGCTCTTGCCGCGCATTGATCGCGTTGGCCGGGTGCCGGTCGTGGAGATTCTGATGAATGTGCCGGCGGTTGCCAACCTGATTCGCGAAGGCAAGTCGCACCAAATCGCGACCGTGATGCAGACGAGCCGCGCCCACGGCATGGTTACCTTTGAATCCGCAATTTACGATTTGATTCAACAGGGTTCGATTTCTCGCGAAGACGGCATGAACTTTTTGCGGCGGCGCTCAGCCGGTAAGAAATATTCCGGTGGAGACGGCCAGGGAATTCGCCTGGCAAATAATCCGGCGCAATAGCTACGGTTCTTCTTCCGGCGTCAACTGCTGAACCGCGCGCCGCCAGGCATTTCTGGAAGGATAGCAGTAGACCAGGACGATGACCGCGACGCCGGTTGCGCGAAGCATTTCTGTCCAATCGCCGCTCAGGATCGTCATGATGAAGCCCATCAAGGCGACCGCGCCGCCGATCGAAGCGACTTGAACCGTCGTGTCCTGCAGGGTATTCAGCAGACCTGACGCGCCTTTGAGGGCGGCGATGTCCTTCAGACGCGTCGCGTTGAATCTGGTGCGCCGCAACACGAACGCTCCCGCTCCAAACACCAGGGTTGCTATGCGGAGGCCGTTTACCAGCGAACGATCGCCGGGGCGATAGATGAACGCAGTCGCAAAGTACGTTACGGCCAGCAACGCCAGAGTCAAAGTCAAAAAGATGATGACAACCAGACGCGCGCTGCGATAACGGCGCGCGAGCTCGTTTTCAGTTTCGCGATTCTGGTTCATTACGCGAATTCAGGATACGCGATTGATTGCCGCGAAACAAAGAATCCCGCAGCCGCCATACAGGTTTCTGGCAAAGGTACGAAGAGGATCGAGAGGCGCAAAGGAAAACAAAAACTGCGGCGGGACGCCTGAACCGGAATGTTGCTGAAGTCCCGTAGGGACGAAATATTTATAGAACCCGCGCCCCTTTATGAATGTCTCAGCCCATTGATGGGCGGCTCGAAGCGACGTCGCTCCTAAAGGAGCTATTGAGTCATCAGCGGCTTGCGGTGCTACAAATACTTCGTCCCTACGGGACTTGGCAAGAACTATGGTTTCGGTGAAGGTGTCGGTACGGCTTCAGGCTTTGGGTTGGCCGGTTGCGTCGAGCGCGGGCGAGTTGAAGCCGGCAGAGAAGGATTAATTCGATCCGGTTGTGGCCCGTTAGGCGAAGATTGGACGCTGATACCTATCTTCTTTTTTTCGCCGGTAGTATCGGCCGGTTCGGTATTCTGCGGCCCCGGGGCCACTGATTTTGCCGGCGGTGTTCGTTGAATCACCGGTTGGATGCTTTCCGGCAGCGTGCCATTGTTGGCAATCGCTTTATCAATCAAATCCGTGCCTTCACCGTGTTTGGTAATCAGAATGCCGTCCTTGCTGGTGGTGACATCGGCGTTGCCGCTGATCTGCTGCATCATGTTCTGCATGAAAGTCGGTTTCTCACACGGCGGCAAATCCTTCTTTATCGGATCGGGCGGAGGAATCGCCGCGCCGATGATGTTGAGTTGATCTTTGGCCTTTTCGACGTAATCGCTGTTGGGATAATCGCGCACCAGTTGCTGGTAAAGCTTCGCAGCCTCGTCCGGCTCCTCTGATTCCTGATAAGTGTTTGCATAGCGCCACAAGACTTCATCCATCAGGCAGAAGTTCTTGTACTTCTCGGTAATCTCCTTCAAACGATCCTGCGCGCCTTTCAGTCCTTGCTTGGTGTGGGCGTAACGCGAGTCGTAATAGAACCTGGCTACCTGCAGATTGTGCATCGCCAGGCTATCCTGGGTCTCGCGCAGGCGCAGCTCGGCGGCTGGCCGCAGAGTAGACTGCGGACACTGCTGCAACATCACCTTCAGACGCTGTTCAGCTTTGCGCGCGTGCGTGATGTCGCGGTCCGACAAACCCATCTGGCGCATTTCAGCTTCCGCAACTTTCAGCATCGCATCGCACGAAAGCGGATCGGTGGGAAAGAATGTCAGCCAATCCTGATAAGCCTGGCCGGCCTGAATCAATGAAGAGGTGCCGCCCTCTAAATAGAAGGAATCGGCGATGGCCAGTTTCGCCAGCGGCAGATAAGGCGAATCCGGATAAGTCGTGACGATGGTAGTAAAAAGCAAGCGGGCGGTTTCGTAACTGCCTTTGCGAACTTCTCTGGCGGCTTCGACGAAGAGAACTCGATCGCGGCCGGGCGCCACTGAGCCGGTCAGCTCGGCGTACTTGTCGTTGCCTTTGCCAGGCAACAAACCAAATAAGCGCCGCTTGCCCTTCTCCGGTTTCGGATGATAGTTCGAAGACGTTTCACTCTCAGCAGCGCGCGCCCCCTTCGTGGCTTGCATTGCCGCCTCGACCCGGGTGTTGAGATCAGCAACGGAGGTTTCCAGACCGTCCAGCCTCGAGCGATCGAACTTCTCAGCCCGATCCGATTTGGATTTGAGGTCGCTGACTTCACTCAGGACTGAGCCGACTTCTTTATCGAGACCCCGCAAACGCTCGCGGGGATCTTCCGGATTGGCCTGTTTGTCGCCCGAGTCTTTGGCGTTAGTCGCAGCGATCGCGTTGTCGAGGGTCCGGCGCATGGCCTCGAGTTTCGAACGCATGATGTCGAGGCGCTGATTGTCAGAAAGATCGCTCTTACTCTGACCGGTTCCGCGTTGCGCAATCGCAGTCGCAACCGAGAGTGCCAGCACCAAAACGGCGCCGGCGGCAAGAAACATGCGGGGCAAGCCGCGCTGCGGAACCTTTTGCACTAAAGAAAAAGACATCGAAAAACCTCCAGAGCAATTCGTACAGTCGGATTTTAGACTGAATGCCGAGTCATCAGCTAATGAGGTCAGTACCGAGGGCGGTAGCGACCGGGTAAATTCCTTGCGTAAAAGTCGAATTCCAAGACGACACCGAATCGGTC